>Ga0209020_1001936_pt1 | contig 18263 bp, 15 predicted proteins | sample PinacodermBB_FD_187298 | JGI IMG/M metagenome (GOLD analysis project Ga0209020, IMG submission 187298) | Host-associated microbial community of the marine sponge Aplysina aerophoba from Gulf of Piran - sponge pinacoderm, lysed by bead... | ecosystem: Host-associated > Porifera > Sponge >... | reverse complement strand
GAGATGGACGGCATCCTGATGGGTCGGTAGCGTCGCGATGCATTTCAGCCCGCTCTCGGTAATCACGGAGTCCCCGTCGCCGTCCTGCTCGCACTCCATGTAGGCCGCATCGTAGAGCGTGTGCAGGAAGTCGCGATTCAGGATCTTGGGCGTCACCAGGTCGTCATACATCGTCATCGTCCGGCGCCCCGTCCAGTTCCAGGCTCCACGAGTTCGCGACCATATGCGGGCGGTCCGGCAGGCGCAAGGATCGGACGGTATTGCCTGTGAAATCGGGTTTTTGTCGGCGCTTGTGGAACCCGTCGCAAATCGGCAGGATATGGGAAGAACGAAAGGGAGGGACCCCAATGAACCTGCGTATGCTTGCCACGGCGGCGGTGGTCGCCGGGATGGCGGCACCGGCCTTGGCGGCCGATCTGCCGAAGACCGTGACGCTCACGGCTTACACAACCACGTCGTCAGGCTATGCCCAGTCCATTGCCATCGGCGCCATGCTCAAGCAGAAGCACGGTATCGAGTTGCGCGTGATCCCAGGCAAGAACGACGTTTCGCGCATGATTCCGGTGAAGAAGAAGCGCGCGCATCTTTGCGCCTGCGGCATTGCTGCCTCTTTCACCCAAGAAGGTGTGTACTTATTCGGCTCCAAGAAGTGGGGACCGATGGCGGTGCGCAATCTCTATAACAACGCCAAGGGTCCTCACGGCCTGATGCCGGTGGTTGCGGGCGATGCAGGAGTCAAGTCCGCCGCCGATCTCAAAGGCAAGAAGATGGCCTGGATCAAGGGCGCCCCGGCGCTCAACGTCAATCTCACCGCGTTGATGGCCTTTGGCGGCGTCACCTGGGACGATGTGACCAGGGTCGAGTTCCCCGGCTGGAAACAGGCCGTGGACGGCGTGATCGGCGGCCAGGCGGACGCCGTTATGGTTTCGACCATGTCGCCGCACGTCAATCGCCTGATGGCTTCGCCGCGTGGCAACTGGTGGGTTTCGCTGCCCCACGACGACAAGGAAGGCTGGGCCCGGGCCAAGGCCGTGGCGCCCTTCTGGAACCCGAACAAGGTCACGCTCGGCATCGGCATCGAAAACAACGTTTCCGGCGAGCCGGAGTTCGACGGTCAAATGTACCCCTATCCGATCGTCATCGGCCTCGCCGACGATCTTTCCGACGACTTCACCTACGCCATGACCAAGGCGGTGATGGAGGGTTATGAAGGCGAAGGCGGCTACGGGACACTGAAGGGCACCGCGGGTTACCAGCTCGAAGCCCAGAACCTCAAATGGGTGTTCCCCTATGCGGGCGGCTCCATCCGCTACTACAAGGAAGCAGGGGCTTGGGGCGCGGAGGAGGAAGCGCATAACAACGCCCTGCTGAAGCGCCAGGACGTGCTGATCGGTGCGTGGACGGCCTATTACGCGGCCAACAAGGACATGGAAGATGAAGCCTTCGAGGCCGGCTGGGCCGAGGCCCGGAAGGAGGCCCTGACGGCCGCCGGTATGGACGCGCCGTTCTCGTGACCGTTTCGGGCAGGAAACTGCCGACCTGAAACCGACAAAGACCCGCCGTGCGCCATGCACGGCGGGTCCTTCCTTGATATGAACCCGGTTCGAGAATCGAAGGCATAGGCAATATGACTCAGTCCGAGCGGGAGATGGAGCTCAGCCGCCAGGCGGAAGAAGCGGTTGAGCAGGCCGAAGCGTCTATCAGCCGCCACCGCGACCTCGGACCGGTCTGGATGACAATTATCGTCGCCGCCTCTACTTTGTCGGTGCTTGCCTCCATCTACTTCATCTTCAACATCCATCTGATGATCGACGTGAAGGTCTTCGGCGAGGAGACCGAATACTACTATTTCATGTTGGCCATGCTGCTGCCGCTGGTGTTCCTGCTCTACCCGCCGTGGCGTGGCGTCGGCCCGATGGACCGGGTGCCCTGGTACGACCTGCTGCTTTCGCTGGTCGTCTTCACGGTGTCGATCGTGTTCGCCATTCACGGCGAGGAAAATCTTCTGGAGGGCTGGGAGTACGACGCGCCGGAATGGGCGATCTACGCCTCCTATTTTATGTGGCTGATGGTGTTGGAAGCGACCCGCAGGGCAGGGGGCATGACTATTTTCGTCATCTGCCTCGTCGTTTCACTCTATCCGGCGCTCGCCGAACATGCGCCCGGTTTCCTCGAAGGCCAGGCCGAGTCCCTCGCGGTGACCGCCAGCTTCCACATGTTCGGCACGGAAAGCGTCATGGGCATTCCCATGCGCGCCTTCGCCTCTCTCGTAGTGGGCTTCCTCGTCTTCGGTGTCGCGCTCCAATTCACCGGCGGCGGCGCCTTCTTCCTCAATCTCGCCTTCTCCCTGCTCGGACGCTACCGCGGCGGGCCGGCCAAGGTGGCGATCTTCTCGTCGGGCCTGATGGGCTCCATGAGTGGGTCGGTCATCACCAACGTGCTGACCACGGGTGCGCTGTCGATCCCGGCGATGAAGCGTGTCGGCTTCCGGCCGGCCTATGCGGGCGGCGTCGAGGCCTGCGCATCGACGGGCGGGGTGTTGATGCCTCCTGTGATGGGCGCCACCGCCTTCATCATGGCGACCTTCCTGGAAATCTCCTACGCCGTGATCCTGGTGGCGGCGATCATTCCCTCGCTGCTCTACTATTTCAGCCTGTTCATGCAGATCGACGCGTATTCGGCCCGTTTCGGCCTTACCGGCCTGCCGAAGTCCGAAATGCCGAAGGCGCGGGACGTCATGCGCAACGGCTGGCACTTCATCTTCGTGCTGGTGCTGCTGATCGTGATGCTGCTGGTGATGCAGCAGGAAGCGCAGGCGCCGTATTACGCCGCCGCCCTGCTGATCGTCATCAACCAGGTGCGGGCGCACGACCGCTGGAACCTGGAGCGGTGCAAGCAGTTCCTCATCGGCATTGCGAAGCTGTTCACGGAACTTGCCGGCATCCTGGCGGGCGTCGGCCTCATCATCGGCGCGCTGATGCTGACCGGCAAGGTCGGCAACCTGTCGTTGGAGCTCGTCACCCTTGCCGGCGATTCGATCTTCATACTGCTGGTGATGGGCGCGTTGACCAGCTTCATCCTCGGCATGGGCATGACGGTGACGGCCGCCTATCTCTTCCTGGCCATCGCGCTTGCGCCCGCGCTTACCGCCAGCGGGCGGCTCGACCTGCTCGCGGTCCATCTCTACATGATGTACTGGGGCATGATCTCCTTCATCACGCCGCCCGTCGCGCTCGGCGCGTTTGCGGCAGCGACGGTGGCCCGCGCCAACCCCATTACGACAGGTTTCGAGGCGATGCGGCTCGGCGCGATCATCTATTTCGTGCCGTTCTTCTTCGTGCTGAACCCCGCCCTGATCGGGCACGGCACGACCAGCGAAGTCATTGTCGTGTGCGGCCTCGCATTTGCCGGCGTCGTGCTGATTTCCGGTGCGCTGCAGGGCTATCTGATCGGCATCGGGTCGCTCACCGGCAACCCGGTTGCGGCATGGCCGATACGTGCCGCATTGTTCTTTTCCGGCCTTCTGCTGGCCCTGCCGGGCGGCGAGCTGACCGGCTATACGCACACGCAACTACTGATCGTATCGGTGGTGTTGGGTGCCCCGGCTGCGGCGGCGGCCTGGCTCATGAACCGGCGGGGGACGGCGCGGACGGCCTAATCGAAGGCCGCCACCAGGCCGATAACGAGCCCGATCACGCCGATAACGGTGATAACGCTGCCGCCAACCCTGGCCTGCAGGCCGTCGTCGCTGCCGAAGCCTATGCGCATGGCGACGATCCCCAGTATGGCGACCAGGGCGGACATGACCAGACCGAGCGCAGTGCCCATCGAGCGTTCCTTTGCCTTGCGCTGCCGCAAGATGTGTTGCCTTGGGCGGCGCGATCAAGCCGCGGCGCCCTGGCCGGGGGTATTCTCTACTGTGGCGACAGGCCCCTGAGGCGTTCGGAGCGCCGCCGCAGCAGTTCGACGGTGGTCAGCAGGCAGATCGAGATGACCACGAGGATGGTCGCGACGGCAAGGATCGTCGGGCTGATCTGCTCGCGCAGGCCGGTGAACATCTGCCAGGGGAGCGTCTTCTGGCCGGCTGAGCCCACGAACAGCACCACGACCACCTCGTCGAAGGAAGTGATGAAGGCGAAGAGGCCGCCTGAGATCACACCCGGCAGGATCAGCGGCGCCTGCACCTTGAAGAACGTCCGCACCGGATTGGCGCCGAGATTGGCGGCGGCGCGCGTCAGGCTCCTGTCGAACCCGACCAGCGTCGCGGTCACCGTAATGATGACAAAGGGTATGCCAAGCGCCGCATGGGCCAGCACGACGCCGACATAAGTACCCTGGAGGCCGATGCGCGAATAGAAGAAATACATGCCGGCCGCGGAGATGATGAGCGGCACGATCATCGGGGAGATCAGCACTGCCATGATCGCGCCGCGAAACGGCACATGGCTCTGCGAGAGGCCGATTGCGGCGAGCGTTCCCAGGCTCACCGACACGAGCGTCGCCACCGGCGCGATGCGCACGGAGTTGTAGAGCGCGTTCTGCCAGTCGGAGTTGGTGAAGAAATCGTTGTAGTTCACCAGGCTGTAAGCGCCCGGCGCGAATCTCAGCATCTCCGGCGTGAAAGTGAAATAGGGCAGCGAGTTGAAGCTGAGCGGGACAACGACCAGCAGTGGGAAGATCAGGAAAAAAAAGACCAGCGCGCAGATTGCCCGGAAGCCCCAGTACCAGAGCTTCTGGCCGGTCGATGCATAAGGCGGCAGAGCGGCCATACGGTCTATCCCAGTTTCACGTTGTCGATGCCGACGATCCTGTCGTAGAGCCAGTAGAGGACCAGCACCACGATCAGCAGGATCACACCCAGCGCCGCAGCCAGCCCCCAATTGAGGCTCGACGAGATGTGGTAGGCGATCCGGTTGGAGATGAAGGTGCCCGAAGTGCCGCCAACCAGCTCGGGCGTGATGTAGTAGCCGATGGAGAGGATGAAGACGAGGATCGAGCCCGCGCCGATGCCAGGCACGCTCTGCGGGAAATAGACCCTCCAGAAGGCGGTCCAGTCCGTCGCGCCCAGGGACTTTGCGGCGCGCATGTAGCTCGGCGGGATCGTGCGCATCACCGAATAGAGCGGCAGGATCATGAACGGCAGCAGGATATGCGTCATGGCGATGATCGTGCCGGTCTGGTTGTTGATCATCGCAAGCCGCGCATCGTCGGCGACGAGCCCCACGAAGACCAGCGTATCGTTGATGACGCCTTGCTGCTGAAGCAGCACCTTCCAGGCCGAGGTCCGGACCAGCAGGGAGGTCCAGAACGGCAGGAGCACGAGGATCATCAGCACGTTCGAGGTGCGCATCGGCAGTGTCGCCAACAGGAAGGCGACCGGGTAGCCGATCAGGAGACAGGAGACCGTGATGACGATGCTGAGGAACAGGGTGCGCTCAAACAGGAAAATGTAGATCCGCTCGTTGTCCGGCCTTGCCTCAATGCCGCCCGAACCCAGCCTGGCATCCACCGCATTGAGGAAGTAGCCGGATGTGTGGGAGCCCGAGAACCGCTTGACCGTTCCCCAGGTCTCCGGGTCGGCCCAACCCTTGTGGACCTTCGCAAACTGGGCGGCGAGGTTGCCGTCCTCCTTCATTCTCTTGACGTGCCGGCCCGTCTTGCGCAGCAGGCTGGCAATGCCCGTTTGCTCGTAGTTCAGCCGCGAGCCGAGCTTGGTATGCGCCTTGGCGTCGACCGCGACCAGCAGGTCCTTGCGCAGCGCGGCAAAGGCCTCTTCGCCCGGCGGTTTGCCGGATGCGTCGTCCCAGTCTTCAAGCGCCTTCACGGTCAGCGGCAGTGTGGCGGGCACGATCGAGTTCTCGATCGACCGGAACAGCATGTCCGCGATCGGCGCGGCGAAGGTGACCAGAATGAAGATCAGCAGCGGCGCGATCAGCGCCAGCGCACGCAGTTTTTGCATACGCAAAGCCCGGGCAAGCGACTGCTTCAGGGGCCGGCCGTCTGCCGCGAGGATCGGTCCGGAAACGCCTTCGCCGTTCGCCATGGGATTGCGTTCGCCTTCGGTTGAAAGCGGGAAAGGGTGGAGGGGCCCGGAGGCCCCTCCTCAGAACAGCCCTATTTTGCGAGCCAGGTCTGGAACTTCGCGTCGATGTCGTCGCGATAGTCCGCCCAGAACTCGTAATTGTAGAGCAGCGTGTTGCTCAAGTTATCCGGGTGGTTCGGCATATGCGGGCCCATTTCGATTCCGAGGCTCGCATGCTTGCCCACCAGCGGCGCAGAGGACGCGCGCGCCGGACCGTAGGAGATGTATTTCGCCTGGTCCGCAAGGCGCTGGGTGTCGGTGGCGAAATTCAGATAGTGCAGCGCGCGCTTCTTGCGCTCGTCGCTCAGGTTCGCCGGGACGATCCACCCGTCGAGGTCGAACACCTGGCCGTCCCACAGCATGGCGACCGGCTGCTTGTCCTCTTCGATCAGCTTGAACAGGCGCCCGTTATAGGTGGAGCCGATCACGATCTCGCCGTCCGCCAGAAGCTGGGGCGTATCTGCGCCGGCAGACCACCACACGACCTCGTCCTTGATCGTATCGAGCTTGGCGAAGGCTTGCGCCTGGCCTTCCTCGGTCGCCAGCACGTCGTAAATGTCCGCCATGGCGACGCCGTCGCACATCAGCGCCCATTCCATGTTGTTGATCGGGCGTTTCTCGAGGCTGCGCTTGCCCGGATAATTCTCCAGGTCGAACACGGCGCAGACGTTCTTGGGCGGCGTATCGCCGACCAGGTCGGTGCGGTAGCCGAAGGTCGTCGAATAGACGATCTGCGGGACGAAGCAGGGCGTCACGAGAAACTCGCCGAAGTCCTTGGACGCAGGCGAGCCGTCGGGCGCAGCCGCCAGCACCGAATCCACGTCGATTTCCATGGCCAGGCCTTCGTCGCACAGCCGGATGGCGTCCGATGCCACGACATCGACCACGTCCCAGGTCGTGTTGCCGGCTTCGGCCATGGCGCGAAGCTTGGCGACCGCTTCCGCCGCGCTCTCATCGTTGATGATGTTCACGCCCTCATTCATTTCCATGTAGGGCTTGTGGTAGGCGTTCATCTGGGATGCCGAGTAGGCACCGCCCCAGGACACGATGGTCATGTCCTCCGCCTGCGCTGCGCCGGCCATCGCCACGGAGGCGACCGCGCCGGCTGCAAGGAATGTTCTGAGTCTCATGTGGCGTTCTCCCTTGTTTACCACTCGTTCAATCCACGTACGGCGTAACAGAAAAACAGCGGTACAGCATCCGGGTCACCATCACGCCGCATCCAAGGCACGACAATCGCTGGTGAGCCAGCCGATGGGAATAGTTTCTCCCACCTTCAACACCGAATGTTTGGCGGAATTCGGGATCTTGACGATAAAGTCATCCCGTCCGGCGACTTCCATCCGACAGCGGATGTGATCGCCCAGATAGATCAGTTCCACGACCCTGCCCTCAAGCTGGTTAGGCGCCGAGGGTTCCGCAATCAGCACGCGTTCCGGCCGGATCGACAACATCGTCCGGAAGCCAACGCCTCGGCAATTGACCGCCAGCGCGCCGATCTCCTCGGCGCCGTCCAGATGGACGCGCGCTTCTCTGTCGGCAAACGCTGTCACCATGCCGTCGAGCTTGTTGTTCTCGCCGATGAATTGCGCCACGAAAGCGTTTTCAGGCCTCTCGTAGAGGTCTTCCGGCGTCGCGAGCTGCTGGATCACGCCGTCGTTGAAGACCGCGATCCGGTCGGACATCGTCAGGGCTTCGGACTGGTCGTGCGTGACATAGACGACCGTGACGCCGAGCCGCTCATGCAGATGCTTGATCTCGAACTGCATATGTTCCCGCAGCTGCTTGTCGAGCGCGCCCAGCGGCTCATCCATCAGGACGAGTTCCGGTTCGAAAACCAGGGCGCGCGCAAGCGCCACGCGCTGTTGCTGACCGCCGGAAAGCTGGGCCGGGCGGCGTCCCGCAAACTCCGAGCCACCCATCTGGACCATGTCGAGCGCGCGCTGAACCTTCTCGTCCACTTCCGCGCGGCTCATCCGGCGCACCTGCAGCGGAAATGCCAGGTTCTCGGCAATCGTCATATGCGGGAAGAGTGCGTAATTCTGGAACACCATCCCGATGCCGCGCTTGTGCGGCGGAATGTTGTTGATCGGGCGACCGCCGAGACTGATCTGGCCGTGCGTTGCAACCTCGAACCCGGCAAGCATCATCAGGCAGGTGGTCTTGCCCGAGCCGGAAGGGCCCAGCATCGTCAGGAATTCGCCGCGCGCAATTTCGAGATTCAGGTTTTTGACGACGAGCGTTTCGCCGTCATAGCTCTTCTGGACTCCGTCGAATTCGACGAATGCGCGCTCTTGGTCTGGCACGATGTCCCCAATCGCCAGCAAATGTCACTTGAACGCTAACACAAACAGAGCGGCAATCGATAGAGGGCTTGAGATTTTCGACCGCCCGGCGGGGTTTCGCCTCATTGCGCTTGCTGCTATTCGCCTCAGGTCTGCAACCCTCAAGCGAAGGAGTTTCCGGAATGGCCCAGCAACTCCTCCACCTCGTTTTCGGCGGGCGCCTGGTGCACCCGGACGGAACCGAATTCGCCGACCTCGAAGCCCTCGATATCGTCGGCATCTATCCCAACTACACCGAGGCCGCCAGGGCCTGGCGGGGCAAGGCCCAGGCCTCGGTGGACGATGCGCACATGCGATATTACGTCGTGCACCTGCACCGCCTGCTGGACCCCGACAATCACGACCACCCGGAAGGACATTGATGATGGACGGGGGTGAAGCCCTGGTGGAGACGCTGGCGGCATGGGGCGTCGAGGCGGCCTTTGCCGTTCCCGGAGAAAGCTATCTTCCGGTCCTCGCAGCGCTCCAACGAAGAGCGAACGGCATCCGCCTGATCACGCCCCGCCATGAGTCCGGGGTCACTTTCGCCTGCGCGGCCTACGGCCGGATCGCCGGCAGGGCAGCGGTCGGTCTGGTCAGCCGCGGCCCCGGCTCCACCAATGCGTCCATCGGGTTGCATGTCGCCCGGCAGGACTCGGTGCCGATGCTGCTGGTCATCGGCGACGTGCCGACGGCTTCCAAGGGCCGCGAAGCGTTCCAGGAAATCGACTATCACAAGATGTTTTCCGGCATTGCAAAAGCGGTGCTGGAACCCGAAACGGCGGCGGAGGTGCCGGACAAGGCGGCCCGCGCACTCGAACTCGCCATGGCGGGGCGGCCGGGTCCCGTTGTGCTGGTCATGCCGAAAGATATTTCGGATGGCGACGCCGGCACGCCCAGCGTGCCGCAGGCCGTTCCACGCGCTCCGCTCCTGCCGGACGCCGAGGACATTGCCGAAGCAGCGCGCCTGATCGACGCCGCCCGCCGTCCGGTCGTGATCGCGGGCGAACTGATTGCGTTCGAAGGCGCAGAGGCTTCGCTCTCCGGTTTCGCTGCGGCCTGCGGTGCGGCCGTTACCACGGCCTACAGGTGCCAGGACGCCATCGCCAATGACGATCCGGCGTATATCGGTCATCTGGAGATCAACCGGGACGACTTCCAGGAAAGGGGCTGGGAGGAAGCGGATCTTGTCATCGCGGCGGGTGCGCGTCTGGACGGCATCACGACCCGCGACTTTTCGATGATCCGGGACGATCAGACGTTGATCCATATTCATCCCGACGCCGCCGTCCTGGAACGCTGGCCGTCCGGAACAGCGGTCCGTGCCGACGCGGGGCCCGCGCTGGAGGCGCTCTCCGCCGTCGTTTCGAACGGCAGTCCGGATCGTCTCGATTGGCGGGCGAGCCTGAACAGGGCCTACCGGGATTTTTCGGAGCCCGGCGGCGTGCCCGTTCACGGTCGCGTCGATCTCGCGGAAATCACTGCCGAAACCCGAAGGCAATTACCGTCCGATGCGGTCGTCATCACCGACAGCGGCACCTTTGCGCGCTGGGTGCATCGCTATTTCCGGTTCGGCGATCCGCGCACCCAGGCGGGGCCGATGGCCGGCGCGATGGGCTACGGCGTGCCCGGCGGCATCGGCGCGGCGTTCGCCCGGCCCCGTTCGCCGGTCGTGGTCTTTGTGGGCGACGGCGGGTTCCTGATGACGGGACAGGAGGCCGTGACGCTGGTGCAGGAACGCCTGCCGGTGAAGATCGTCGTCTGCGACAACAACGCCTGGGGATCGATCCTGACCTCACAGCAGACGCGCTACGGCGACGCCGGCATTTTCGGAACGAGGATCGAGAGCCCGGACTTCGAAGCGGTCGGCCGGGCCTATGGCCTTCACGCAAGCCGGGTGCGGGAAACCGGCGAGTTCGCTGGCGCCTTCGCAGCCGCGCTCACTCATCCGGGGCCGGCGCTGATCCACCTCGAACTCGACGAGCGCGATATCTCGCCATTCACCGGCCAATCGCAGTCCTATCGGGTCTAGAGGAAAGCGTTCGGCCTCCGGCGGATGCCGGGCACAAGGGCGCTGCGGGTGAGCGCGGAGCTGTCGCGGCCCCTCCTTGAAGCGGGACTCCTGCTGTTCTAGCGTGCGCCGCCGCAGGATCGAGGCCCGAGGGGGAAGCCGGCATGAGTATCCGCATCGAGACTCTTGACGCGTTCTTCAATCCGAAGTCGGTGGCCATTGTCGGCGCCTCGTCCAACTTCGCGAAGATCGGCGGTCGACCGGTCCACAACATGAAAATTTCCGGCTATGGCGGCAGGGTGTTTCCGGTCAATCCGGGCGCTGCCGAGATTCAGGGCCTGCCGGCCTTCCCCGCCATTGGCGATATTCCGGGCGCAGTCGATATGGCGGTAATCGTCGTGCCGATGCCGCACGTGGAACCGGCCGTGCAGGCGTGCATCGAAAAGGGGGTCAAGGCGGCCATCGTGCTGTCATCCGGCTTTGCGGAAATATCGGACGAAGGCGCGCGCGCGCAGCGCCGCCTGGCCGATCTCGGCGCCGAGGGCGGGCTCAGGATCATGGGGCCCAATTGCATGGGCGTGATGAACACCGGCACCGGCATGATCGCTACCTTCATCTCCGCCATCGGCGATACGGGGCCCGAGAACGGCTCGATTTCCGTCGCGGCGCAGTCAGGCGCCTTCGGTGGCCACTGCTTCACGCTCGCCCGCGAACGGGGTCTCGGCCTGAACCTCTGGGCGACCATGGGCAACCAGTGCGATGTCGAGTTCTCGGACTGCCTTGCCTATATGGCGCAGGATCCCGGCACCAGCGTCGTGCTCGGCTACATGGAAGGTGTGCAGGACGCGGAAAAGCTGATCGAGGCCCTGGAGATCGCCCGCGCGGCCGAGAAGCCGGTGGTGCTGATGAAGGTCGGACGCTCGGAGGTCGGCACGGCGGCTGCAGCCTCGCATACCGCTTCGCTGACAGGCTCCGATGCCGTCTTCGATGCGCTGCTCCGCCAGTACAACGTCTATCGCCCCCACAGCATCGACGAGATGTTCGATGTCGGTTACGCCTTCGCCGGCGGCCAGCTGCCGAGGAGCGCAAGGACGGGCATCGTCACTGTCTCCGGCGGTGTCGGCGTCATCATGGCGGACGCTGCCGACGATGCCGGCCTAGAACTGCCGGCGCTGCCGGATGCCACGCAGGAACGGATGAAGGCGCTGGTGCCGTTCGCCGGCACCCGTAACCCGCTGGATGTGACGGCGCAGTTCATCAATGACGCGACATTGATGGAAACGATGTACGGGGCCCTTCTGGATGACGGCGACTATGCGAGCGCCGTGTGCTTCATGGCCGGGGTCGGCCTGAACCCGCTGATGATGAAGGAACTGGAGCCGAGCCTGGACGCGGTGCGGCAACGATTCCCCGACCATCTGCACATGCTCGCTATCCTGACCACGCCCGAGCGCCGCGCCAGGCTTCAGGCGATGGGCTATCTTTGTTACGAGGATCCGAGCCGGGCGATCCATGCGCTCGGGGTTCTGGTGCGGTATTCGGAAGCCTTGAAGCGGGGAGCGGACGCGCCGCCGCCCGGCGTGCCGGCGGATACGCCGAAACTTGCCGCCGGGACCGACATCAACGAAGTCGAGGGCAAGCGAATTCTGGCGGCTGCCGGCGTGCCGGCGGTGCCGGAGAGGATCGTGGGGTCTGCCAGCGAAGCGGCCGAGGCCGCTGAGGCGGCGGGTTTCCCGGTGGTCATGAAGATCGTATCGCCGGACATTCTCCACAAGTCCGAGATCGGCGGCGTCATCCTCAATGTCGCGTCGCGGGAGGCGGCGGAGACGGCCTACCGTGACCTGCTTACGCGCGCTGAAGCGCATGCGCCGGATGCGCGGATCGACGGCGTTCTGGTCGCGCCCATGGTCTCCGGCGGCGTCGAGACGATTCTCGGAGTCGTTCGCGATCCGGTGTTCGGCCCGGTTGTGATGTTCGGGCTCGGCGGCATTTTCGTCGAGGTGCTGAAGGACGTGACCTTCCGCATCGCGCCGTTCGGCGTGGAAGAAGCGCGCAGGATGATCCGAGAAGTGCGCGGCTATCCGATGCTGGAAGGTGTGCGCGGGGCGTCGCCGGCCGATGAAGATGCACTTGCCGAGGCGCTTGCCCGGCTCTCGGCGTTCGCAACCGCCAACGCCGACGTGCTGGAAACGATCGACGTCAATCCCTTCATCGTGCTGCCGAAAGGGGAGGGCGCACTTGCCGTGGACGCGCTGATTGCGGTCCGGCACAAGGCGGAGGGATGAGCCGCCGACCGGTCGTTGTCGGCGTTGCCGACGCACCGACCCATGACCGGGGGCGTGCGCTGCCGGGCGCGACGGTGCTCTCGATACAGCGGGACGCCGCCCATGAGGCACTGGCCCAGGCCGGCCTGACGATCCGCGATGTGGACGGTCTCGCGGTCGCCGGCATGTGGGGCATGCCGGGGCCGGGCGCCATGCAGCCGGTGCTGTTGACCGAATATCTCGGCCTCGAATGGCCGCGCTATCTCGACGGCACCAATGTCGGCGGTGCGGCCTTCGTGTTGCATGCGGGCCGGGCTGCGGAGGCGATCCGCGCCGGACAGGCGGAGACGGTGTTGATCGTCTACGGCTCGCTCCAGAAGAGCCAGGCGGCGCGGGCGCTGGGCGGACGGCCGGCGATGTTCTCGAACCAGTGGGATATTCCCGCCGGGTTGCCCCTGCCCGCTGGCGCATACGCGATGGCGGCCCACCGCCACGCCCATGTCTATGGCTCGACGCGGGAGACGCTCGCCGAAATCGCGGTGGCGACCCGCGCCTGGGCTGCGCTCAACCCTGCCGCCGCCTTCCGCGACCCGATGACGGTGGACGATGTGCTGGGCGCGCGCACGATCGCCTCGCCGCTCGGCCGCTACGACTGCTGCCTCGTCACCGATGGCGGCGGGGCCGTGGTGATGACAACGGAAGAGCGCGCGCGCGACCTGCGCATGCCGCCGATCCATGTACTGGGACACGGCGCGTCCGCCTCGCACACGAGCATCGCGCATATGCCGGACATGGCGAAACTCGAGGTCGCCGAGCATTCCTCGCGGGCCGCCTACGCCATGGCGGGACGCGGCCCGGCCCGGATGGACCTCGCCATGCTCTACGACAGCTTCACTATTACCGTGCTGATGACGCTGGAGGCGCTCGGCCTGTGCGGCTATGGCGAGGGCAAGGACTTCGTGAAGGGCGGGCGGACCGGACCGGGCGGCTCGTTCCCGGTGAACACCAACGGCGGCGGGCTGTCCTATTGCCATCCGGGCATGTACGGACTGTTCACCATCATCGAGGCCTCCCGCCAGCTATGGGGCATTGCCGGCGAACGGCAGGTCGAGGATGTCCGGACGGCCGTGTGCCACGGCACGGGCGGCGTGTTGTCCTCCGGCGCAACGCTCATCCTCTCAACCGAGAAGAACTAGAGTCCCGGCCATGACCTACGAGAAGCCGGTTCCCGCCATCGACGCTGAGTCGGAGCCTTACTGGAGCGGCGCCCGCGAAGGCCGCCTGATGATCCAGCGCTGCGGCAGGACCGGCCGCTGCTTCCTTTATTCGCGCCGCCTTGCGCCGGGCGCCGACGAGACCGATATCCAGTGGATCGAAGCCACGGGAGCCGGGACCGTTTATTCCTTCACCGTGTGTCACGCGCCGGCAGGTCCGGCCTTTCGGGACGAGACGCCCTATGTCGTGGCCTGCGTGACGTTGGACGAGGGCGCCCGCATCGTGAGCAATCTGGAGACCGGCGATATCGAGGCCGTCCATATCGGCCAGCGGGTCAAGGTGTTCTTCGACAAGGTCTCCGAAGAGCTGACGATCCCGAAGTTCCGCCCGGCCGGCTGAAGGCGCGGTGCAGAAACGCTTCTGGCAATACATCGTCGTCTGCGCCGCGATAGCGGTGTTCGCCGCCGCCGTCTGGGCGCTGACCTGGCAGTTGCGCGACCTCCGGTGGGACGAACTCGGCCGCCAGCTCGAAGCGATCCCGCTGCTGCGAATCCTGGCGGCCGTGGCGGCAACCTTTGCCGCCTATCTCGTGCTGGCGGCCTACGACCACACGGCCTTCCGCTATATCGGGCGGCGCATGCCCTTCGGCCGGGTCGCTTTCGTCTCCTCCATTTCCTACGCCTTCAGCCACAATCTCGGTTTCGGCGCGCTGACCGGCGGCGCGGTCCGCTTCCGGTTCTATACGGACTGGGACGTTCCCCCCGGCGACGTTGCCCGCGTCGTCCTCTATGCCGGCATTGTCTATTACCTCTGCGCGCTCTCTGTGGGCGGCCTGCTGACGCTCCCCAATGCGGCGGCGCTTGCCGATGCGCTGGAACTCGACACCGGCTTCATCCGCGCCGTTGCGGCCGTCTGGGTGCTGTCCGGCGCGCTCTATGTCCTGTGGTGCCTCTGCGGCAAGCCGGTCGTCCGCGTCGGCGAGCGCGAGGTGACGCCGCCGAAAATCAGGCACGGGCTGATCCAGTTCTGCGTCGGCATCCTCGAATGGGTGTTCACCAGCGCCGTGCTCTACCTCGTGCTGCCGCCGGACTTCGGCATGCCTTACTGGCATTTCGTCGCCGTCTATGTGCTGGCCTACATGGCCGGCTATATCAGCCATGTGCCGGGCGGGCTCGGCGTGTTTGAGACCGTGCTGCTGGTGCTGATACCCGAAACCGTCCCGACCCACGTCGTGGCGGCAGGCATCATCACCTACCGCGTCATCTATTTCCTCATGCCGCTGGCCCTCGCCCTCGCCCTCTTCGGCGCCTACGAAGCCGCCCGAGGCCGCTTCTCCCGCAAGGGGTAGCCACGAAGCGGCCGGGTGGAGTGAGTGCCTGGGTTGGACAGTTGGGACAAGAAGAAATGACAGGTGTGCGGGCACATTCAGGATCGAGACCATGAGGAAGCGCCGATCTTGCCTTGCGGCGACCTGACGACAATATTGGATGCCATGGAACGCGACGAAGTGCTGAGCACGCTGGAGGCGCATCGGCCGGAGCTGGAGCGGCGTTTCGGCGTCGTGTCGCTGGACCTGTTCGGTTCTTTCGCCCGGAACCAGGCGCGCGAAGACAGCGATATCGACCTGTTGGTGCGCTTCGCCGGGCGGACAACGCCAGCCCACGAACTCGATGTCCAGGACTATCTTGAGGACCTGTTGGGCCGCCCGGTCGATCTCGTTCCCGCTGAGCGGCTGCGCCCGGAATACCGCCCCTATGTGGAGAAAGACATCGCCATGGACGATTCCGACCGGCCGGTGCGCGATTGGCGTATTCCCGTCAGGGACATGATCCGGTTCGGCGAGAGACTGCTCTCCGAGACAGCCGGAATGAATCGTGCACAATTTTCTGAAGATGCTGCCATATACGATATGGCGCAGTTCAACATCCTGCGTATCGGCGAGGCAGCAAACCGTATCCCGCAGGACATCCGCGACGCCCATCCGGAAATCGACTGGCACGGCATTCGGGGCGCGCGGAACCTCATCGCGCACGAATATGACCGGGTGGACGAGGACGAGGTCTGGATCATCGTCCGAACGCATATTCCCGCCTTGCTCCCTCATTTGCGTCGGCTGCTGGAGGCGTCCGGATAAAGTCAGGTTTGCTGCCTGCTGTAACGCGGGCCGATGCCGGGCCTCGCCATAGCATTGCCTTCGAATGCAGGTTCGCAACCGGCCGGGCGCGAAACTCTGCCGCTATCCCGAGACCGAGGCCTTACGCGTCGGCTCAGTCATGGTTCGTTGACTCCTCCAGTCACTCAACCTCGAATGCGTCCCGCCGCCTTGCATTCCGGGGCGGAGGGCCATAGCGTTCGGAGGAGTTTGACGCGAGCCGGGACGCTGCCCCATGGACCTCAATTTCGCCCCCGAAGACGAAGCCTTTCGCGACGAGTGCCGTTCCTTCCTGGCCGAGACTCTGCCGGGCGATGTGGCGCGCAAGGTCGGGCTCGGCATACAGCCGACGCTCGACGAGGTGATGGCCTGGCACCGGGAACTGTACGACAAGGGGTGGATCGCGCCCAACTGGCCCGAGGAATGGGGCGGCCCCGGCTGGACGGTGACGCAGAAATACATCTGGGACGAGGAGCAGGCGCTCGCCAACGCGCCGCGCCCGATCCCTTTCGGCCTTTCCATGTGCGGGCCGGTGCTGATGGCCTTCGGCACCGAGGAGCAGAAGCGGGACAACCTGCCGCGCATCCTCTCCGGCGAGCGCATCTACTGCCAGGGCTATTCCGAGCCGGGCGCCGGCTCCGACCTCGCTGCGCTCAAGACCCGCTGCGAGGTGCATGACGACCGCCTCGTCATCAACGGCCAAAAGATCTGGACCACCGCGGCCCACTGGGCGAACTGGATCTTCTGCCTCGTGCGCACCTCCAGCGCCGGCAAGCGGCAGGAAGGCATCTCCTTCGTCCTGATCGACATGGCCACGCCCGGCATCGAGGTGAAGCCGCTCATCACCCTTGAGGGGCTGCATGAGGTCAACGAGGTGTTCTTCACCGACGTCGTGGTGCCGCGCGAGAACCTTGTGGGCGAAGTGGACCAGGGCTGGACGATCGCCAAATACCTGCTGGGCCACGAGCGCATGGGCGGCGGTGCGCTCGGCAGCCAGAAGAACGGGCTGCGCTCGCTCAAGGAGATCGCGGCGGACCAGGGGCTGGACCGCGACGGGACCTTCATGCGCAAGGTCGCGGAGGTCGAGATCGAGCTCCAGACGCTGGAAATGCAGATGCTCCGCATGCTCGCAGCCGTTTCGGCGGACAAGGAGATCGGCGCCGAATCGTCGATGATCAAGATCCGCCGGACCGAAATCCAGCAGCGCCTCTCCGAGCTCAAGATGGAAGCGGCGGCCTACGACGCCAATCCCTACCAGATCGAGGCCATGGAGCATGGCTGGAACGAGGAGCCCGTCGGTCCCGACTACGCCAACGCGCTTGCCGCGAAATATTTCAACGACCGCAAGCACACGATCTTCGCAGGCTCCAACGAGATCCAGCGCAACATCATCTCAAAGCGGGTTCTGGGCCTTTGAACCGGCCACCGCATTTGTTATCCCGGCCGTCTTCCCGTCATGCCCGAACTTGTTCCGGGCATGACGGAGGGGGGCGTGCAGGCTGCTCGTTCACGAATTTAGATTTAATTCCTTTTTTGGACTTGACTCCAGGAACATTTGCGCCGATATGGGGTAGCGTGGGAGGAAGCGGAATCCGCGCGGACCGCTTCCTTCCCTTTCGCGCCGGCGCGAAAAAACCCCGAAGAAACGGAGGGGAGAAGTGTGTCCTGCGTTCGCATCGCGCGCGGGCGCAATCAGGCGCGCGAACCGCGCCGGCGCGAAATGCGCGCCCGGGGCCGGGCGCCGGCGCGCACGCGATACGCGCGAAACAGGGTCCGCGTCCCGGCCCGGCGGGCGGGAGCGCGGAGGGAACGAAACGCGATGGAGGAAAGGCCGCCGCAACAGCGGAACATGACAAAACATGACATTTCATGACACTTTCCGGGGGGACGGTCGGCCATGAGCGGCCTGCGGCCCAATCTCGACCTCGAACGGCTGGCGGACCGCCATCGGCGGATGCACCGCATCCGCGCCTTCGAGGAACAGGCCGTCGCCGCGCTGGAGGAAGGGCTGGTGCTGGGCGCCATCCACCCCTCCATCGGGCAGGAGGCCTGCGCGGTAGGCGTGGTCGGCAGTCTTGCGCGGGATGACCTGTTGCTGAGCACCCATCGCGGGCACGGCCATACGCTGGAGAAGGGCGCATCGGCCATCGCCATGATGCGCGAGCTTTTTGGGCGGGACGGCGGCAATTGCGGCGGCAAGGGCGGCTCCATGCAC
>Ga0209020_1001929_pt1 | contig 18306 bp, 19 predicted proteins | sample PinacodermBB_FD_187298 | JGI IMG/M metagenome (GOLD analysis project Ga0209020, IMG submission 187298) | Host-associated microbial community of the marine sponge Aplysina aerophoba from Gulf of Piran - sponge pinacoderm, lysed by bead... | ecosystem: Host-associated > Porifera > Sponge >... | reverse complement strand
CAGGCATTCGGTGTCGTGAAACTCACCGTCCCGTCTCGCCATAAAGGCTTTTTTCGGCTCAGGTTGGAGCTGGGCGAGGGCTGCCCCGGCAAGATGAATTGCTGAGACGGTTGATGACGCTGAGCGACATAAACAGGTACTCGGTGTCGTGAAACTCACCGTCCCGTCTCACGATAAAGCTTTTTTCGGCTCAGGTCGGAGCTGGGCGAGGGCTGCCCCGGCAAGATGAATTGCTGAGACGTTTGATGACGCTGAGCGACATAAACAGGCACTCGGTGTCGTGAAACTCACCGTCCCGTCTCACGATAAAGGCTTTTTTCGGCTCAGGTCGGAGCTGGGCGAGGGCTGCCCCGGCAAGATGAATTGCTGAGACGTTTGATGACACCGAACGACATAAACAGGCACTCGGTGTGGTGAAACTCACCATCCAGTCTCACCATAAAGGCTTTTTTCGGCTCAGGTTGGAGCTGGGCGAGGGCTGCCCCCGGCAAGATGAATTACTGAAACGTTTGATGACACTGAACGACATATACAGGCACTCGGTGTGGTGAAACTCACCCTCCCGTTTCGCTGTAAAGCGTTTCTGCTCTGGTCGGAGCTTGGCAAGGGCTGTTCTCAAGACGAATTGCTGAGACTCGGGATGACACTGCATGGCAGAACGGGCGTTCAAGGTTACAAAACCAAAAGCACTACCTCGCTTCCTGGCTCGCTTCCTGATGTGGAGAGAGCAACCAGCCGCACTAGCAAGCCTTGTCGTTTTGTCGTACGCAGCTGCGCAAAAACCACAGACACAGGCCAACGGTGAGGAAACCGAAAGAGCTTCCTGTCAAGCAAGGAGCCAGTTTGCTTCCCTTCAGGCTGCGTGGGCAAGACAAGGGAGGTAGAACTCCCCGGGCCGATCCTGTTGGCGCTCTTCCCTGCTGGAACTCATCTGGAACGCATCTGGAACTCACCGCCGGGGCACGGACCAGAACGGCATTCGTCCCGAGTGCAGCAGATGCCCGCCCGACACCTTCCCGCAAGATGACGAAGACTGGTCGAGAACAGGGTGCTTTGCTGCACGCAACACCGCACAGATCCCGGGAACAGGGCCGCTGCGGGCCGAGCCGATACGCACAGCGCCGCCCTGCGTCAGAGCAAGGAAACTATTTGCTTCTCACCCGTGCGGCCAGCGCACCAAGTCAGGCTGGCGTTGTCCCGCCCGCGCTGTTCCCGGACGCTTCCAGTACTGTCAGGCTCTCTCGAATGGCACCCTCCTATTTTGTACGTGCAAAGTCAACGTTGATAATACGCTGGCCGATTTTACTGGCATTCATCTTGTCCAGAGCGGCTTTGGCATCCTTCTCCTGCTCGAAAGTGACAAAACCGTAACCGCGGGAGCGCTCCTGACCGTCCTTGATAATCTTGGCTTCCCGGATTGGACCATGCTCGCTGAATTTCTGTTCCAGCTCCTGTTGGGTAGTGCTGTAATCCAGGTTTGCAACAAACAACTTTTTGCCGGACATCGTTGAGGACCCCAAAAACTGAACAAACAACCAGACAGCCTACATTCCCTCAGCTTCTTGCCTCTGTCCAAAACAGACCGCCCTGTGCAAGCAACCAGCCGGGATGAAAACATGTTTTTCGCTGAACAGAAGCGCTTGTGCGCTTCTCAGATTTCATCGAAGCATGTTTCCACCCCAGTCCAGCGTGCTCCTCGCAGGGTGGCCAGGACGGGAACCGCCCCGTCCACCCCGACAGGGTTTGCATGGGTTCGGGCTCAGGATATGTTGACGCCTGGGGGAAAGAATATAAGAGAAAATGGAAAAAACCAGGTTGATTGATGTGTTATGCAAATCAGTTTGTTATTGCTCGGTGGCGGCGGCAAAATTCAGTGTTGATCACCCTGTGCGCGCTTTTTTGTGCACGGCTCGCCGCAGTCGCGCGCAGTTGCGTAAAAATGCTGGCTGTAGCTGCCGGGACCTGAACTTTTCAGACCAGTTCATATCCCTGTCAGAGCAGTTGGAGCCTGTTCACCGCACAGAGCCTGCTTGGCTGGCGGACGTGCGGGGAGCGGCCTCAGGCAGGCCAGCTACCTGGGAACTGACGGTCAGCAGACGATGTTGTTACCCGGGCAGTTGTGCCGACGCTATAGCCGGCTTGTGTGCTGCGGTGAGCGTTGAGCTGCTCTTTTTGCGTGTACGAGGGCGTGAACTTTTGTCGCAGCAGGCAGCAAGGTGGTCATGGGAAGCTTCTGCGCTCTGGCATTGCAGGTGGGTCAAGCTGTCGCAACAGTCAGCAAAGTCCGTGTCGCAGTCCTTGCCGAGGTCAGTCGAAGACTTGCGCGACAGCGTGCAAAAAAGGTGGTTTTTCAAAGGAGGCTGCTGGCGTAGCGCCCGGCACGCCCTTCGCCAGGCAGCAGCAAGGTCTGGCAGCACTGTCGTACTCCTGGTTCGACAGCGTCGTTTCCTTGTTCTGATGTCTCTGGTATAGGCAGGAAGGCACTCAGGGGCTGCAGCCGCCAGACGTTCGTGCAGGCAACAGCAGCATTGATTGGCCAGAACGCATCTGCGCCGAGCTGGTGGCTGAATTGGCTGCCAACACACCTGTAACGCCTCTATCTTTACCTTGCCAACCAGCAGAAGCACTCCGGTCATCCGCCAATAACGCAGGTGGGCATGGGGGCGCGGGGCCGGGCCGCAGCCAGCCGCCCGGTCAGAGGTCCGGACTGCTGTCGGTGGAAAGCAGGAGAACAGTAACGCTGAACGGGTCGATGATCGACAACAGCGTGCCCGTGAGGATGTGCCAACACTATTTTCTGCTGCCTGCCCCCTGTCGGGCAGAAGGGCATTGACGACTGGTCAGATGAAAGTGCAAATGGAACACGGCCTGTCCCGCTCCAGGGCCCGTGTTGGTTGTTGTCTTATAGTCGGTTACTCCTTGCTGGCGTGCTATGCAAGGGATGGTCGTCATCATGTGTCCCATCAGTTGTTTGTCTTGCGCGCCCAGTCCACTGAGATTGGCAATATGCTTGCGAGGCACTACCAGCAGGTGCAATGGCGCCACGGGATATATGTCGTGGAATGCGACACAGAGGTTATCCCGGTAAACAATATTTGCAGGACTCCGGCCCTGTATTATCTGACAGAAAATGCAGTCGTCTTCCTGGTGGGCTGCCTTTTTCATCAGTTTGCGCGCTTTGGGTGTCGCAGCACTGTGATCTGTATCCATGGACATGGGCCTGAGCCTGACGGTGGACGGGCGAGAGCCAGAAGCACGGGGCAGGCTGCTCTGGCTACCCGGCAGGGCTGCCGCCTGTTTTCCTGGCGTGCTGTCCGGACTGCCCGTTTCTGGTGCATGCGAGCTGGACTGGGCTGAGGACAATGGGCTCATGGCAAGTGTCTCCTTCTTGATCTGTGCGGATTTTTTCATGGGACCTGAATCCCGACAGATCTGGGAGTCGTAGCCTTGCAGAAAGTTCCCTCGCCGACAGATGCCCGGAAAAGCTTACAGGGGTGACAGAGGCCCGCCACCGAGAATGTGAAAGTGCAGATGAAAGACCGCCTGCCCGGCGGCTGCGCCTATGTTGGTTGCCATACGGTACGCCTCGAGGCCTTGCTTGCGCGCTATGGACGGAATGGTCAGCATGATGTGACTGACAAGAGCCTTGTCCTCCTCGCCCAGTGCATTCAGGTCAGGCAGATGCTTTTTGGGAATCACAAGCAAGTGTGTGGGGGCTCTGGGAAATTTGTCATGAAAGGCGAGGCAGTGGTCGTCCTCATGGACAACTGTTGCCGGGAGGTCGCCCCTCTTGATCCTACAAAAAATACACTCATCCATCAGATTTTCCTGCTATGCAAAGAGGTCAGGCGAAGAGAACGGGAGCCGCTATTGAAACACTCATCGGGTCCCGGGTTCAAAATCGGGATCGCGGGCGGGAGCCAGGGTTGCCCAGCAGCCAGCCTCCCGGAACGGCCAGCAGCAGCGCGGCCCACACGACCGGAGGCGGTTCAGCCGTCAGATACACCAACAAAGCCGTTGTGGCCAGCAACAGCATGCCGCTCAGACGCCTGATCCTGGTACCGGCCACCGGCGCAGGCGCAGGCTGCGTCTGCTGGTAGTAGCCGCGCACCAACCGGGCGTCTTCCGATACTCTCTGTGCCAGCACGGGCACCTGTTCTATCAGTTCCGGCATCATCCGATGCAGGCGTCTGAGAACCTTGGTCGGCGCCACACGTTCACGCATCCATTTTTCCAGAAAGGGATGTGCAGTGGCCCAGAGGTCCAGCTGTGGGTATATCTGCCGTCCAAGACCCTCGATGTTGAGCAGTGTTTTCTGCAGCAAGATCAGCTGTGGTTGAATTTCCATCTGGAACCGGTGTGCTACCTGGAACAGGTTGAGCAGCACCATGCCAAACGAAATATCCGCCAGGGGTCTGGCAAACAGGGGCTCACAGACAGTGCGCACACTGGCCTCGAGTTCATTGACCGGCGTATCAGGTGCGACCCAGCCGGAATCAATATGCAAACGCGCGACCTGGCGGTAGTCCCGGCGGAAGAAAGCCAGGAGGTTGCGGGCCAGGTAGCTCTGGTCCTCCGGTGTCAGGGAGCCCACGATACCGTAATCAACGGCAATATAGCCTGGACTTTCCGGGTGCAATCGGGACACGAATATGTTGCCAGGATGCATGTCAGCATGAAAAAAACTGTCCCGGAATACCTGGGTGAAAAAAATTTCCACGCCTCTTTCCGCCAGCTTTTTCCTGTCAACCCCGGCCTGGTCGAGAGCTGCCGTGTCTGCAACGCAAATGCCTTCCACTCTCTCCATGACCATGACGGTCGGGCAGCAATAATCCCAGTAGATGCGGGGAATGTAGAGCAGTGGCGAGTCCTGGAAATTGCGGCGCAACTGTGAGCCATTGGCCGCTTCCCGCTGCAGGTTCAGCTCATCAAAAATGGTTCTCTCGTAATCGGCCACCACCTGCACGGGACGCAGGCGACGCCCCTCGCGGTTCAGGCGAATCAGACGCGCCAGCCAGTACAGCAGGGCGATATCCTTGCCAATGGTGCGCGCAATACCAGGCCGGATAACTTTGACCACAACCTCTTCCCCCGTGTGCAGGCGGGCCGCATGCACCTGGGCTACAGATGCTGATGCCAAAGGGGTCTGTTCAAAGCTGGCAAAAAGGGCATCAAGAGACTTCCCCAGGCCGGCTTCTATGATCAGCAGGGCCTGGCTGACGGCAAAAGCCGGTACCTTGTCCTGCAGCAAGGCCAGCTCATCACCTATATCATCCGGCAACAGATCGCGTCGGGTCGAGAGCAGCTGGCCAAATTTGATAAAGACAGGACCAAGTTCTGTCAAGGCCCGGCGCAAGCGTACGCCAGCAGGCAGGGGCCGGGCCATTCTGCAGCCCGGCAAAAACGACTGAAGACGCACCAGCCAGGGCGGGAGCCAGGGATCAAGCAGCCGGTGAAGCCTGTGGCGGATGATGACCCTGATGATCGTCAGGATGCGCAGGAGCTGCTGCACGTGCTATTTCCCCTTCTTTGCCACAGAGCCACCCCGCCGCCGGTGCGGTTCGAGCTGCTCCATACGGAGGTGCGCATCGGCCAGCCGGCGGCGCAAGGCATCAAGGTCTTCGGCAAAAGCTTCGACTGCGCCGGGGGCAGCCAGCACTTGCGCCTCCTCCTGCAGATAGTCGGGCAGCCAGTTGTGCAAGGATCCTGCGCAGCGCCGTGCAAAATGCAGGCCGCGCGTCAGGGCCGCGTTGGTCAGGTGTGCTGCCAGGCCGCCGGTATAGGGTGCCAGCTTCTCTTCCAGATCCCTGTCAAGACGCGCCAGAATGGCGAACATCTCACCCAGCAGCGCCAGGTCCCCGCTCGGGACGACACCATGTGCCGGCAAATGGTCCAGTGGGGCCGAGCGGAGCAGCAAGGCCAGCAGACCGGCAGAGGTGCCCGCCAGTCTGGCATCAGGGTGCTGCGCACATTCAAGCGACAGCACGGGCGTTGTGCCCAGGCAGACGCTGATCTCCAGGCGCGGGGCACTGCTGGAAAACTGCACCTGGCGGCCATCGAGTTTCTCCAGTGCCGGGACAACCGAAGGATTCTTGCGGATGACGCTGCCCAGCACTTTTTCCAGCAGAGCCAGGGTAATGACCGCCGGGCGTGAAGGCGGGCGTTCCACCTCAACCCCCGTGTTCACGGTTTGATCCCCTTGTGCAGTGCCACTATACCGCCGGTCATGTTCTGGTAACTGGTGTTGACGAAGCCGGCCTCCTGCATCATGGACTCCAGACGCACCTGGTCAGGGTGCATGCGGATGGACTCGGCCAGATAACGGTAACTGTCGGCGTCTCCTGCCACCAGGCGTCCCAGCAGGGGAAGCGCCGTGAAGGAGTAGGTGTCGTACAGTTTGCTCAGCAGGGCACTGCGGGGTTTTGAAAACTCGAGAACCAGCAGGCGTCCCCCGGGTCGCAGCACCCGCAACATCGACAGCAGGGCAAGGGACTTGTGCGTCACATTGCGCAGTCCAAACGCCATGGTAATAAGGTCGAAGCTGTTGTCGGCAAAGGGAAGACATTGTGCATTGGCCTGCACATACCTCACCGCACCAATGGCACCCTTGTCTGTCAGGCGGTCGCGGCCTGCGCGCAACATGGAGTCGTTGATGTCGGCCAGAACGACTTGCCCTTCTGGTCCCACCAGCTGTGCAAACTTCAGCGCCAGGTCGCCTGTTCCACCTGCCAGATCCAGCACTTTGTGCCCGGGGCGCACCGCGCTCATCTGCAGGGCACACCGCTTCCACAACCGGTGTATGCCCAGGGACAACAAATCGTTCATCAGGTCGTAGCGACCCGCGACTGAATGAAAGACATCAGCCACCATCCGGTCCTTGTCACCCGCATTGACGGTCCTGAAACCGAAGTGGGTATTGGGCCCGCTGTCCTCGTTGTGCATAACGCTACCCGTTTGCCTCTCTGGAGGGAGGCGCATTTTATCCTGCCCCGGCGTTGGCGACCAGCCTGGTCGATGCCGTCATGCAGATCAACAGTCCAGTTTTGGTGCGACGGCCCTGCCGGGCGGAATGGACCGGGCACCGGGGCCTTGTCAGCGACGGGTGCTGGCACCTGCTGCCAGCCAGGAAAGCACAAACAACAGGGTGCTGCATACTACAACCGAAGGACCAGCGGGCGTATCGAGCAGCAGCGAGGCCCAGAGGCCAGCCATAATGGCCAGCATACCCAGCAGACTCGCCCCGACAGCCATCTGTTCTGGCGAGCGCGCCAGCCGTTCGGCTGTGGCGGCCGGAATAATCAGCAAGGAGGTAATCAACAAGGCACCCACGGTGCGCATGGCAACGGCGATCACCACCGCCAGCATCAGCATCAGGAGCAGCTCCAGCCGCTTGACGGCCACGCCTTCGACTGCCGCCAGTTCCTTGTGCACGGTCATGGACAGCAACGGGCGCCAGAAACGGCACAGCAGTGCCAGGATGATGGCTCCGCCGATCAGCACCCTGTAGAGGTCGTAGCGGCCAACGGCCAGCAAATCACCAAACAACCAGGCGGTGACATCCAGCCGTACGTTTGACAGACTCAGCGCCACCAGTCCCAGACTCAGTGAGCTGTGAGCCAGTATACCCAGCAAACTGTCTGTTGCCAGTGACCATTTGCGTTGCACACAGACCAGGGCCACGGCCAGCAGCAGGCTGCTGATGATGACAGCAATGTCCGGATTGATCTCAAAGAGCAGTCCCATGGTGACGCCGAGCAGGGCCGAATGAGACAGTGTCTCACCGAAGTAGGCCATGCGCCGCCAGACAACAAAGGAGCCCAGGGGGCCGCACACGGCAGCGACTCCCAGGCCCACCAGCAGGGGATAGAGGAGCAGATCAATCATGGGCACTGTCAGTCAAGCTGGCCGATGCGCCGGGCGCGCTCCGGAAACTATCCGGATGATGGTGGTTATAGACCGCAAGCCCCTCACCGAACAGGCTGTGATAGGCCGGGTGCTCGCTGACATGGGCCGGGTGGCCATGACAACAAATGTAGCGGTTCAGGCAAATGACCTGGTCTGTTGCCGCCATCACCAGGTGCAGGTCGTGGGAAATCATCAAGATGGCACAGCCCGTTTTTCGACAGAGACTTTCGATGAGCCGATAGAGTTCCCGCTGGCCTGTAATGTCCACACCCTGGACGGGCTCATCGAGTACCAGCAGCTGCGGCTTGCGCAGCAGGGCCCGGGCCAGCAGAACGCGCTGTATCTCTCCTCCGGACAGCAGACGCACGGGCCTGGCGTTCAGGTGCGCGACACCGACACAGGCCAGTGCCTCCTGGGCACGGGAGCGGCAGGCGCCGGCCAGCGCAAGGAAGCGGGACACCGTCAGGGGCATGCCAGGCTCGATGTGGAGTTTCTGCGGCATGTAGCCAATACAGAGCCCTTTGAGTACCCGTCTGGTGCCCTTGTCGGGCTTCAGCAAGCCCAGCACAACACGGACCAGGGTTGTTTTTCCGGCGGCATTGGGGCCGATCAGGGTGACGATCTGGCCGGCCTGCAGGTTGAGGGATATATTGCTGAGTACAGGGCGCCCCTGAAAGGCGAGGTGTACGTCACGCAGTTCGAGCAAGCTGCCAGTCACTTGTGCCCCCGCAGGTCTGATAGCGTTGGACAGGGCCTGCCGCCCTGTAGTGCCATCGGGGCCAGCTGGCAGGCAGAATCACGACAGCATGCACATACTGCAATCACACTGTAGCTGGATGGGTTCACAGTGGCAGGTCCTGGGTCGGGGGACAAAGGCGGCCACTATACCACATTCATCCAAGGCTCCCATCCCGCCGGGTTCACCTCTTTGTCAGCGGCTCCAGAGGCCGCAGTCACCGCCGTCCGTCTGAGTGGTCCCCAGCTGCACGGCCTGCATGTACAGCCGGCTTGTCTGAGCTGCGCCAGGGGTCGGGGAAATTGTGTTCCCGCTTGCATCAGCAGCTGTTGGTCAGGCTTTCGCCCGGGACTGGGTGGCAGTCAGGCGGGCGTGTTATCTGTGACATCAGTGTGATTGGTGCGGCTTGCCTGATTTTCTGACGTGCAACCTTTGTTTTTTCGTCTAAAGTCCTCTCACTGGCAGTATTGATCATGAGGAAGGGGCTGTGACGGGATGACTGTGGCTCGTGACGAGGTAACCGGGTTTGCGCTTCTGACTCGCCAGTCGCGGTGGATGGAAAGGGTGAGTGCCTGTCAGGGCGAAATATCCAGGTGCTTTGCCGAGAAGGTACCGGACCGCCTGGAGTCTGCGCTGGCGTATCCGGTCGCCTCCTTTGAGTTGAGCAGCGTACGTTGTGCTTCGGCGGGAAAGGCTTGGGCTTTGGCCAACGGCGTTGTATTCCGGACTCTCATTGCGGGGGCGCCGGACAGGGGGCGGGATGCCTGGCAGGATGCCTGTAGTTACACCGTCCTGGAGCCGGAGGCACCGGCGCGGATAGCCAGCGGTTATTTTGGTTTTTATGGACAGGCAGACGACATCCGTGCAGGTCCCATGAGCCGGATGGAGCGCGGGCTGATGGAGGACTTCGTTGGGGTGTTGATGAGGCTGTGGGGCGAAGTCTGGGGGCATGCAGTCGCCTTCGATGATCAGCCGCCGGTCTGGTTGCAATCGGTGCCGACAGCCGTTTCTGCTCTGGTGTGCAGCTGTTTTTTTTATGAAATATGCCGCTACACCGGCACCTTGATGATGACCATGCCGGTGGCCTGTGTCGAGTCGGCACTCAGGGCGGCTGATCGGGACAAGGCTGATCGGGACAAGGACCGGGACAAGCTGGCACGGTCGGAGACGGAGCATGACACAGGTGGTACACAACGCCAGCGCAATAGTCGTCTGGCAGCTTGCGTGATGCGTGCGCCCGTGCGAGTACGCGGCGAGCTGTCACACAGAATGATTGCACTTGAGCGGCTTGACCAGTTGACGCCTGGGGATCTGATAGGGATTCCATGGCCGGCCTCAGCCTGCCTTTGTGTTGGCCCGCTGCGTTTTTGTACGGCAAGGGTTGTTCAGAAGTCCGGCCGCCTGGCGCTGGAAGTTGTGAGCCGTTGTGAGACTTGATGAGCTGTTCTTGAGCAGGGGGCAGAGTGAGTAAAGAGCCGCTGAAACGCAATACCAGAAGGAAAATCAGTCGAATGGCCTCGGGGTACCTGGCCGATGAGTCTGCGGCTTCGCTGGGAAGAGAGGGCGCACATACGCGTGCGCTTGTGGCAGAGGAGGATGCCGGGCAGCTCGGTGGGGGCGGTTCTCCTGGGTCACGGCCTGAGTCAGCGGGTGCAGTGACGGGCAAGGGAAGCCATGCCGACCTGGAGGCTGTTGGCGTGCACGAGGGGGAATTTGTGCGTCGAGCGGAGGCTGTTGTCGAGAAAGCTGCGGAACCAACAGTCACTGTAGAAGGGGCAGCAGAGAGGTCGGCAGAAGGGGAAGCAGAGAGGTCGGCAGAAGGGACAGCAGAGAGGTCGGCAGAAGGGACAGCAGCAGGGACAGCAGAGAGGTCGGCAGAAGGGGCAGCAAAAGGAGAGGGTTCCCGCAGGACGGTTTCAGGTGAGGTTGATGCCCTGCGCGTCAGTGCCGCGACTCTTGGCAGGAGCACGGCAGCTGAAGAAAAAGCTGAAGAAAAAGCTGAAAAAAAAGCTGAAAAGGAAAGAGAGGATTTCCCCGGGGTAGCAGAGCCCTGGTCAGAAGGCGTGCCGCAGGAAGGGGCGGTGCCTCGTCGTCCGTTCACTGCCGGGGTTGGCGATGAGTCCGATGAGAGCAGGGTTTCGGAGCCTTCGATGCCGGCGAACGCCGACACCCAGAGCAGTGACGAGTCGCTGAATTGGTCTGTCATAGGTGATATCAGAGTAAAGCTGACGCTGGAAGTGGGTAGTCGTGAGATCAGTGTTGCAGATCTTCTGGAACTGGATACAGGCTCTGTGGTCAGCTTGGCCCACGATGAGAGCACCCCCCTGGACCTGAAGGCCAACGGAGTTCTTGTGGCGCGGGGCGAGGTGGTTCTGGCCGGGGATGGTTACGGTGTCAGAGTCACCCAGGTGGTGTCGCCGCCGGGCAGTGCGGGCTTGTTGTGATGGGAGCTACCCTGTGGCGACTCGGTGCCGTATTGGTGTTGGCAGTGCTTGTTGAGCCGGTGCTGGCGGCGCCGCAGGTGCCCCTGTTGTCTGTGACGGGTGTCGACGGGGTTCGTGATTACAGCGTGCCCGTACAGATTTTTCTGGTGCTCACAGCCCTCACTTTTCTTCCCATTGCTTTTATGGTGACGACCGGTTTTACCCGGATACTGATTGTGCTGGCGATTCTTCGTCAGGCGCTGGGGCTGCAACAGACACCGCCGACACGATTGTTGATTGGACTGGCGTTCATGCTGACATTGTTTGTCATGCGCCCTGTTTTCGAGGAGATTCGTACCGGTGCCCTGAGTCCCTGGCTGGAGGAGAAAACCACTATGGCCCAGGCAGCCCAGGCGGCACTGGTTCCCCTGCATCGATTTATGCGCCACCAGACCCGTCAAGCTGACCTTGAGCAGTTTTACCGTCTCAGCGGTGACAGCCCACCGCCTTCGCAAACAGAGATTCCCCTGAGCACCCTGGTGCCGGCCTTTCTTGCCAGCGAGTTGAAAACAGCGTTCCAGATAGGCTTCATGCTGTTCCTTCCTTTTCTGGCTATTGATCTGATTATTGCCAGTATTCTTATGGCATTGGGCATGATGATGCTGTCGCCGCTGGTGATTTCACTGCCGTTCAAGCTGATGCTGTTTGTGTTGGTTGATGGCTGGGGAATGACTGTTGGCAGCCTTGCCCGGAGTTTTGGCTGATGGCACCTGATATGGCAGCAGAGCTTCTGGGACGCACCTTGTTCGTCGTCACCCGGGATGTGGGCCTGTTGCTGTTGCCAGGGCTGGTGACGGGGCTGGTCATCAGTATTGTGCAGGCGGCTACCCAGATCACAGAGCAGACACTCAGCTTTCTTCCCAGGCTGTTGGTGACGCTTGCCACCCTGATTGTGGCCGGTCGATGGCTGCTGGGGGAGTTGAGCCGACTTTTTGTGGAGTTGTACACAGCGGTTCCGTATTCACTGTGACGAGGCTGTTGGCAGGGATCAGGAAGAGAAACAGAGGATCAGCAGCGAGTAAAAATGAGGCGGCTTTGTTTATCCGCTGCGAGCAAGGGGCAGCAGTTTTTTATTGGCTGATGGATCAGCGTTGTTTATCGGCTGCGGACAAAGGTGCAGCACCTGTATGGTTTTATCCTACGAATCTCTGGAGCGGGGCGCTGGCCTGTACTTTGCAGCTTTGGCGCGTATTTCCGGTTTTCTGATGGCCTGCCCTGTGACCTGGATGCAACCTGCGGCCGTGCGTCATCTGGTGGCCCTTGTTCTGGCGGCCGTGGTGCTCTGGTCTTTGGAAGAGGGGGGCACGCGCCAGCTGGCGCCTGCCCTGTCGGTGCTGGGTGCCCTGACGCTGGCGGGTGAATTTATCACAGGCGTACTGCTGGGGCTGGTGTTGCATTTGTGGTTTGCCATTTTTGCGTTGGCAGGCCAGATGGCGGGCATGCAGATGGGGCTGGGAATGGCCCAGATGAACGATCCTGTCAGTGGCATAGAGGTGACTGTGGTCAGCCAGTTTTATCAGTTGGCAGCCATGCTGGTGTTTGTCCTTATAGGTGGACATACCCAGGTACTGGCTATTCTCGTCGACAGTTTCAGGTCCCTGCCGATTGGCGAGTGTGCGCTTTTGTCGTCGACGCATATCTGGCGATTGCTGAGCCTTGCGTCCTGGATGTTCTCGGCCGCATTTGTGCTGGCCATGCCGGTGCTTATTTCGGTTCTGATTGTCAATCTGGGTTTTGGTTATGCCGCGCGTACCGCGCCACAGTTGAACCTGCTGACCCTGGGTTTTCCCCTGTCCTTGCTGTCCGGACTGCTGGTAATCAGCTACAGCTTTCTGGGTTTTATGGAGCCGGTCCAGCGTTTGACACGTGAAGCCCTTGTTCTGCTGCGTCAGCTGGCGCAGCTGTAACCTGCAATCAGGAGAGGGCGTTTTTGTCCAGAGAAGATGAGTCAGGCCAGGAGGCAACGCAACAGCCGGGCGAGCGCCGCTTGCGTCAAGCCCGGACCCGGGGCCAGATTCCAAGGTCACGGGAGTTGGTGGTGGCCTGCCAGATGCTGCTGGTCGGTCTGAGTTTGCCCTGGCTGGTTTCCATTGTCTCTGAGGCTACGGCCTCAATGGGCATTGCCGCTTTTGCCTTCGATCATGCTGATGCGACGGATGAATCCCGGATGCTGCTCCGCCTGGCGGCTGTAGGCCAGGCGCTTGTCGGTGCCGTTGCGCCGCTGTTTTGCGTTATCACGGGTGCCGGTGTGCTGGGGTCTGTCGCTGTCGGTGGTTTTCTTTTCAGTGTGGATATAGTGCGTCCTCGAGCTGAACGGCTCAGTCCGGGGCGGGGACTTCGGCGCCTGTTGTCCCGTCAGGGGCTGGCCCTGCTGATCAAGGCCAGCTTGAAGACAGCGTTGCTGATGTTGGTGCTGTGGTGGTTTCTTTCCCATCACCTGCCGACGATCCTGACCAGTGCCATGACCAGCCCGCCTCCGGCGGTCTATACGCTGCGAACGCTGCTGACAGCCGCCATGGTGCTGCTGTCGCTGGTCATAGTGGTGGTGGCGGCGCTTGATGTGCCCTGGCAGATGTACAGCCATCAGCAACGCATGCTGGTGACGCATCAACAGGCCCGGGAAACGGCAAGGGACGAAGAGGGGGGCAGCCTTACACGTGACCGTATTCGCCGCTTGCGCACTGCGCTGGGACGGCGCCGCATGTTGCAGGATGTCGCCCAGGCTGACCTTGTTATCACCAATCCGGATCATATCGCGGTGGCGCTGGGGTACGGTCCGGATATCCGCAGCCATCAGGACTCACCGGTTGTTCTTGCGAAAGGGGCGGACCTGCTGGCAGAAAAAATTGTCCAGATTGCACGCACGGCCGGAAAGCCGCTGGTGTGCCAGCCCCCCCTGGCACGGGCACTCTTCCACCATGTGGAGGTAGGACAGCCCATTCCGGAAGATCTCTATACAGCGACAGCGCGTGTCATGGCCTATGTTTACCTGCTGAACAGTTACCGGGCAGGCCAGCGTCAGCGGCCGCCTGTGATGCAGGATATTTTTATCCCCGCAGCTTACCGGCGGCGCCGGGGGGAAGTTCAGGAGTAAAGCCCTGTTGCCAACCAGGGGCGTTGCTGCCCTGGTGCTGCTTCAGGGAGGACGCCGCGTACAGGGTAAGCAGGGCAGGGCGGCGGTACAGCGAAAAGCGAAAAGCGTCTTGCCGTGTGCATTGGGCCCGGAGCGTCCCGGATGGGTGGAAACGGTCGCTGTCCGGTCCGGGATGGAAGATGCCAATCCGGTGCAGTCCAGACAGGGGCGCTGCTGTCTGCATTGTGGAAAATCTTCGGCCGTCGCTCGGCAGGCCAGGCGTGGTGCCGCTGTCTGCGTGGTGCCGCTGTCTGCGTGGTGCCGCTGTCTGCGTGGTGCAAAGTTTTCGACCGTCGCTCGGCAGGCCAGGCGTGGCGCCGCTGTCTGCGTGGTTCCGCTGTCTGCGTGGTGCAAAGTTTTCGACCGTCGCCCGGCAGGCTCTGGCGTGGCGCCGCTGTCTGCGTGGTGCACAGTTTTCGACCGTCGCTCGGCAGGCCAGGCGTGGCGCCGCTGTTTATGTGATGCAATAGCAGAGGTTTCATGGTGGCTCTCTCGCAGAAAATGCCCTTTTCTCCCCTTGCCAACTATTTGCCGCCGCCTTTGTTGTTGCTGGCCGTGCTGGCGATGATTATCCTGCGCATTCCACCTTTTCTTCTCGACTTGCTGCTGACTTTCAACATTGTCATGGCTGTCGCACTCTTGCTGCAGTCTGTGTATATCGGTCGTCCCCTGGACTTCACGGCCTTCCCGACCCTGTTGCTGCTTGCGACCCTGTTCCGGCTGGCACTCAATATTGCCTCCACGCGGATTGTTCTGCTGCAGGGACACACGGGCAGTGCGGCGGCAGGTCGTGTGATTGAGTCTTTCGGGGAAGTCATGATTGCCGGTAACAATGTGGTAGGGCTGGTGGTCTTCATGATTCTGATCATTGTCAATTTTGTGGTGATCACCAAAGGCTGCACGCGCATATCGGAAGTGACGGCCCGTTTTACCCTGGATGCCATGCCTGGCAAGCAGATGGCGATAGATGCAGACCTCAATGCCGGTCTGGTGGACCAGCAGGAAGCCAAGAGTCGGCGTCAGGAGATCGTTCTGGAAGCTGACTTCTATGGCTCGATGGATGGTGCCAGCAAGTTTGTGCGGGGCGATGCTGTAGCCAGCCTGCTGATTCTGTTGATCAATCTGGTCGGCGGGGTGGCTGTGGGTGTCATGCAGCATGACCTGCCCGTGAGCCTGGCTTTTCAGACCTATTCCTTGCTGACCATGGGGGATGGACTGGCGGCCCAGGTCCCGGCACTGCTGCTGTCGACAGCGGCGGCCATTACGGTGACCCGCGTCTCGGGAGGTCGTGATATACAACTGCAGGTGTTCAAGGAGGTGTTGGCCAATCCAAAAGCGATTTTGCTGGCGGCACTGCTTCTCATTGTCATAGGTGCCGTGCCGGGCATGCCACACCTTGCTTTTATAGGCACGGGCTGCCTGGTTCTGTGTGTCTTCTTTGTCCGCTTTTCCGGCGTGGGCGCCGCAGAGAAGAAAAAAGAGACGGGGGCGGCTTCGCCGGCGGTTCCCGCACCGCTGGGCTGGCAGGATTTGCCGCGCATGGATGCTGTGGGTCTGGAGATCGGTTATCGCCTGATTCCCCTTGTTGATGGCAACAATCAGGCCGAGTTGACGCACAAAATCCGGGAGTCGCGTCGGGAGCTTTCCCGGGAGTACGGCTTTCTTTTTCCGGCAGTACACATCCGTGACAATATGAGGTTGGATCCAGAAGCCTATGTGCTCAAAATTCATGGTGTTGAGCGTGAAAGCTTCCAGTTGCAGGTGGCACGGCTGCTGGCGATAGGTTCCGGAGAAGATGTGCCGCCACTGGAGGGGGCTGCGGTGACTGATCCGGCTTTCGGGCTGGGTTCGGTCTGGATTGAGCCAGAGCACAAGGAGGCGGCTTTGCGCCGGGGCTATACAGTGGTGACGCCTGCCACGGTGATTGCTACGCATGCCGGGCGCCTGATGCGCCAGCAGGCGGCCCATCTGTTTGGCTATGCCGAAGCGCAGCAATGGTTTGAGCAGTTGCGCCAGGAAGCGCCGCGTTTGTGCGATGAACTCGTCCCCGACAAATTGTCTCTGGGAAAACTGATGTCCGTGTGCCGCTGCCTGCTGCGCGATGGAGTGTCTCTTGCCGACAGCAAGACCATTGTCACCAATCTGGTCAATCAGACAATACAGCCTGCCACGTCCTGTCATGCGCTGGCAGAGCAGGTGCGTCCCGCGCTGGGCTACCAGATTCTGGCACCTCTTGTCGCTCCGGCGCAGGATTCCCTTCCTCTTCTTCAGGCCTTCACCCTGTCTTATGAGCTGGAAAAACTGCTGTTGCAGGCGGTGGAGCAGGGCAAGCAGCTGGCGAACATGGAGGCGGATGCTTTTCCGTTGGAGCCGCACCTTGCGGCGCGACTGCAACAGGGAATGCGGGTGCTGATCAGTCAGGCGCAGGCACGCGACCTGAGTGCGGTGCTGCTGGTGACGCCGGTGCTGCGTCCCTTGCTGGCGCGCATGGCGCGGCCGGAGCGGCCGATGCTGCATGTCGTGGGAATAACGGAAGTGCCGGATGATTACCGCATCGAGATTATTGGCCAACTCGGTGGTGCCCAGACTGAGCCGGATCAGCAATCTGCGGTGCAAGATTAGCGGACTCTGTTGTTTTTTTTCCCGGGTTATTCACAGAGGCGGTGGCACATCGGATCACTTTTGCGTACTGTTGCGCCGACATCGCCCTCTACAGGCTGCTGCGGCAGTCAGCTGTCCCCGTCGGAGACTGTCCGGGAGTAGCCCGTGAAACCTGTGTATGGCGGGCGCCGCTCATCAGGCACCCTGTAAAAATCAATAAATCTCAAGGAGGTGTGTGCCTTATCATGCAACACTCACTGGGTTGGCTGCTGTCATTGCTCAGGCCGGAGCCCGTTGACGACGACCGATTTTGCGCATCCAGTCAGGATTTGGGGTATCCCCAGCTTTTTGGTGGTCAGCTGATGGGCCAGGCGATAGCGGCAGCGTCACAGACGCTGGGCGAGCTGCGCCCTTTGCACGCATTTCATTGTTGTTTTCTGCGACCGGGACGCATCGGGGAGCCGTTGTACTATGAGGTGGACAGGTGCCGTGACGGGCGCGGGTTCACAGCACGTCAGGTGCGGGCCCTGCAGCGCGGGCGCGTGCTGTTTCAAAGTTTTCTTTCTTTTCACAAACCGGAACAGGGGCTTGAGCACCAGCGGGGCGATATGCCTGATGTGCCACCACCGGAGCAGCTGGTCTCTGCCGCCACGCATCTTGGGACCTCCGCGTTTGATACAGCTGCCCTGAAGGCGCAGGCTGAGGGCTTTCCCATAGAGGCACGTCCGGTACCGGCTGCCAGCGACTCGCGCGATCCGGTGAGCCATATCTGGCTGCGGGCCAATGGGCAGCTTCCGGATGACCCCAATGTTCATCAGGGCCTGTTGGCTTATGCCTCGGATTACAGTCTGCTGGCTACCTGCCTGAGGGCACAGGACAGCAGTGCGCTCCAGTCAGGGCTGAAAGTGGCCAGTCTTGACCATGCCATGTGGTTCCATCGGCCGTTGCGTATGAATGAATGGTTGCTGCACAGCATGGAGAGTCCGACAGCCTGCGGTGCGCGGGGGTTGGTTCGTGGTCAGGTTTTCACGCCAGACGGCGTTCTGGTTGCTTCTACCGTTCAGGAGGGATTGCTGCGCGTACACAGCTGACCTGGTGCGCGGCAAGCCCCGTCCTTCAGGGCGGGGAGTATGTCAACCTTGATCCCGCCGCCTGCGGCGGAGCATAGCGCGTCGCTTGTGCACACCCTGAGTTGCATCTTGCAGTTGAACGACCCTTCTGTTGGCACCTTCAGCGGGAAGGCTGCGCAGGCTGAAGAAGGTGGCCCCGGTTCTGGTGGCCCTGTTGTTCACCCAGACGGGGGAGGTTTTGCTTGAACTCACTCAGGGTCGTGATCAGCCGCCTTTCTTCTGAGTAACTTTCCCGGTCGTGCAGGTTTGCAGTTTGTCAGCCGGTCATCGTTGGCTCCACTGGCACCAAGGTAAAGCCCAGCTCGGATGCCTGGTTCT
>Ga0209020_1001928_pt1 | contig 18319 bp, 14 predicted proteins | sample PinacodermBB_FD_187298 | JGI IMG/M metagenome (GOLD analysis project Ga0209020, IMG submission 187298) | Host-associated microbial community of the marine sponge Aplysina aerophoba from Gulf of Piran - sponge pinacoderm, lysed by bead... | ecosystem: Host-associated > Porifera > Sponge >... | reverse complement strand
GTCAGTTCCACCGGCTCATAGACGACGCGTTTCTGTTCGTCGTCGTACCGGACTTCGACATACCCGGTGAGCGGGAAATCCTTGCGCATCGGATAGCCTTCGAATCCGTAGTCGGTCAGCAGTCGGCGCAGGTCCGGATGGTTTGAAAAGAAAATGCCGTAGAGGTCCCAGGCTTCCCGCTCGAGCCAGACCGCCGAACTGAAGAGCCCCGATGCGGAAGGCACCGGCATATCTTCGTCCGTCGCTGTCTTGACGCGGATCCGAAGGTTGTGGCGGTGACTCAGCAAATTGTAGACAACCTCGAACCGCTCCGAACGCTCCGGATAGTCGACACCGCAAAGATCGACGAGGCACCTGAAGTGGCAATTTGCGTCATCGCGCAGAAAGGTTAGCACCTCAAGCAGAGCATCCCGCCCGGCCCGCAACACCAATTCCGAGGCTCCGGGTTCGAGCACAACCTTCTCGCCTATCGCCGCCTCGACATGCTCGGCGAGGTCTTTCAGGGCTTCGTCCATCTATGGGTCCGGTTCAGCGTGTTATCGTGCCGGTACGCTGGATCTTCTTCTGAAGCAGCAGCACGCCGTAAAGCAACGCTTCGGCGGTCGGCGGACATCCTGGCACATACACATCGACCGGCACGATTCGGTCGCAGCCCCGGACCACGGAATAGGAATAGTGGTAGTAGCCGCCGCCATTGGCACACGAGCCCATGGAGATCACCCAGCGCGGCTCGGCCATCTGGTCGTAAACCTTGCGAAGCGCCGGCGCCATCTTGTTGGTAAGCGTACCAGCCACGATCATGACATCGGACTGTCGCGGGCTCGGACGAAACACGACGCCGAAGCGGTCGAGGTCGTAACGCGAGCAGGCCGTGTGCATCATTTCCACGGCGCAGCAGGCAAGCCCGAAAGTCATCGGCCACAACGACCCCGAACGTGCCCAATTCACCAGTTTGTCCAGTTGCGCAACCACATAGCCGCGGTCCTGGAGTTCGTCGTTGACCCCGCGCAGCAATGCGTCTTGCTCCACTCCCGGCCCGAGCGCCGGCTGCCCGATCACTCCCATTCAAGCGCCCCTTTGCGCCATTCGTAGATGAATCCAACCGTCAGCACGCCAAGGAAAATCACCATCGACCAAAAACCAAGCATGCCGATACCGCCAAGCGAAATCGCCCAGGGAAACAGGAATGCCACTTCAAGATCGAAGATGATGAACAGGATGGCGACCAGATAAAAGCGCACATCGAAGCGTCCCCGGGTGTCGGTGAAAGCCTCGAAGCCGCATTCGTAGGTCGAGAGCTTTTCGGAGTCCGGCTTTTGCCGCGCAATGACCATTGAAGCGATCACGGCGCCTGCCGCTAGCGCTCCGGCAACAGCCGTGAAGATCAATATCGGTACATACTCCGCCAGAAGCGCATCCATCGTCCTGGGCCCGCCTCCCTTTTCTCGAACCCGATCCCAGCGCACCATAGTGGCCGAAGATACGGCTGCAAAGCCCTGACAAGGCCCTCCGGACATGCGGCCGGCGACAGGGGTAGTGGCGGGAGTGACGGGACTCGAACCCGCGGCCTCTGGCGTGACAGGCCAGCGCTCTAACCGACTGAGCTACACCCCCGCAGGCGCAACAGCGACCGTCTAGCCGAGACCTGCCGATCAGTCAAGGACGCGGCCTAATTCTGAGGATGTGTTGGGCCGCTTCGGGTTACAGCGTCTTTCGGCGCCGGACGCGCGGAGCTTCTGGGGATGTCGGAACGGACGTGCCGGCGCTACCGGCGGCGCTGGGAGGAGGACGAGCTGTAGGGTTTGTACGACCGTCGGCTGGGTAAAGCCTCCTCGCGCCGGGTTCCGGTCGATCGGGTGGCCTGGGTGCTTGCTGCAAAAGCCAGGACTTGATCTGACATCGCTGCCTTATTGGCTTGGCGGCCAAAAGGCGAAATAATTTCTCCTATGCCGCAGCTAATCTTGGAACAAACCGGGCAAAACGCCAATTCACTCTGAGCACGCAAAACGGCCAGATAACAAAATTGTCAATTGATTATCCAGAAAGATTAGTGGTGGGCGATGACGGGATCGAACCGCCGACCCCCTCGGTGTAAACGAGGTGCTCTCCCGGCTGAGCTAATCGCCCCCAGGCTCAGGCTCGCCCGACCTGCCGTCAATTCACGGCGTCTTTCAAGCCCTTCCCGGCCCTGAACTTCGGCTGGTTCGACGGAGCAACATCGATCGTTTCACCGGTCCTGGGGTTCCGCGCCTTGGATGCGGGCCGGTGGGCTACCGAAAAGGTCCCGAAACCGATCAGGCGCACATCCTGACCATCGGCAAGCGCTTTGCTGATGGTATCGAAAACAGCCTCCACGGCCCGGGTGGCCTCGGCCCGTTGCAAGTTTGCGGATACCGCAACAGCTCCAACCAGATCGTTCTTGTTCATTCTTTCTCCCTCCCGTCTTCGCTGAGGATGATGCAGTTGCTAACCCGATTCACAGCAAACGTCCAGAGAAACCATACACAATCGGGAACAATATAGAATCCGATTGCATATCAATGCGTAACCATCCCTCCGAAAGTTGCCCCTTCTACGGCCGACGGAGGGGTCTCCACCGCCTCCGGAGGTTGCCACTCTATCGGCGTTGGAATATCAGTCAACGCCCGGCTCAGCACTTCATCGACGGTTTCGATCGGAACGATCTCAAGGCTGTTCGTCACAGTGTCAGGTATCTCCGCGAGGTCCTTCATATTTTCCTCGGGAATCAACACGGTGGTGATGCCGGCCCGTAAAGCCGCAAGCAATTTCTCCTTCAGCCCGCCGATCGGCAGAACACGGCCGCGCAGCGTGATTTCCCCGGTCATCGCAACATCGCGCCGAACCGGGATAGCCGTAAGCGCGGAAATGATCGACGTGCACATGGCGACGCCGGCGGAGGGTCCGTCCTTCGGTGTTGCCCCTTCCGGCACATGAACATGGATGTCCCGGCGGTCGAATTCCGGTGGAACGATTCCGAACCGCAGCATCCTGGAACGAACGAAGCTGCGCGCCGCCTCCACCGACTCCTGCATGACATCGCCGAGCTTGCCGGTGTGCTTGACGTTGCCCTTGCCCGGCATGACGACGGCCTCGACAGAAAGGATCTCGCCGCCTACCTCTGTCCATGCAAGGCCCGTCGTGACCCCGACAAGATCTTCCAGTTCCGTCTGTCCGTAGCGGAACTTGCGCACACCGGCATAGGTTTCGAGATTGTCGCTCTCGACGCTAACTGCCCCGGTTTCACTGGTCGCCAGCTCCTTCACCGCCTTGCGCTGCAGGTTCGCGATCTCCCGCTCCAGGTTTCGGACGCCGGCCTCACGCGTGTAGTACCGGATAAGGTCGCGCAGAGCGCCATCCGAAATCGACCATTCTTCGTTCTTCAGCCCGTGCGCCGTCAATTGCTTACCAATCAAGTGGCGGCGGGCGATTTCGACTTTCTCGTCCTCGGTGTATCCGGGAATACGGATCACTTCCATACGGTCGAGCAAGGGTTGAGGCAGCCTGAGCGTATTCGCCGTCGTGACGAACATCACATCCGACAAGTCGTAGTCCACTTCCAGGTAATGATCGTTGAAAGTGCTGTTCTGTTCGGGGTCGAGCACTTCCAGAAGTGCCGATGACGGGTCGCCGCGCCAGTCCGCACCAAGCTTGTCCACCTCGTCCAGCAGGAAAAGCGGGTTGGACGACTTTGCCTTCTTCATGCCTTGGACCACCTTGCCGGGCATGGATCCGATATAGGTGCGACGGTGTCCGCGGATCTCGGCCTCGTCGCGTACCCCACCCAGCGACATGCGCACGAAATTACGCCCCGTGGCCCGTGCGATCGACTTGCCGAGCGAAGTCTTGCCAACACCGGGTGGCCCGACCAGACAGAGGATTGGACCCTTCAGCTTCCGCACGCGATTCTGGACCGCCAGATATTCAACGATCCGCTCCTTGACCTTTTCCAGACCGTAGTGGTCTTCGTCGAGAACAATCTCCGCGGCGCGCACGTCCCTCTTCACCCTGGTCCGCTTTTTCCAGGGGATGCCGAGCATCCAGTCGAGATAGTTGCGCACGACCGTGGCCTCGGCCGACATCGGGCTCATGCTACGCAGCTTCTTGAGCTCCGCAGTTGCCTTCTCCGCTGCTTCTTTGGAGAGACGTGTCTTCTTGATCGCCTCCTCGATCTCCGAGAGCTCGTCACGGCCCTCCCCGCCGTCGCCCAGCTCCTTCTGGATCGCCTTCATCTGCTCATTCAGGTAGTACTCTCGCTGCGTGCGTTCCATCTGCCGCTTTACGCGCGAGCGGACCCGTTTCTCAACTTCGAGCACATCCATCTCGCCTTCCATATACGCGTAAACGCGCTCCAGACGCTGGAAGACAGGTATCGTTTCAAGCAGTTCCTGCTTCTCGGCAATCTTGAGACTCAGATGGGCCGCAACGGTGTCGGCGAGCTTGGAAGGATCCTCGATCTGGCCGACCGTGGCTATGACCTCGGGCGGAATCTTCTTGTTGAGCTTGACGTAGTTCTCGAAATGCGAAACCACCGAGCGGACCAGCGCCGACATTTCCTGCGGGTCCCCCTCACCGCCTTCCGGGACATCCCGGGCCGACGTCTCGAAGAACTCATCCCGGTCGGTGTAGTCTACGATTTCGGCGCGGCCCTGCCCTTCGACCAGCACTTTCACGGCGCCGTCCGGCAGCTTCAGGAGTTGAAGCACGGAGCCTATCGTGCCGATTCGGAAAATGTCGTCCGGTCCCGGCTCGTCGGTTGCAGCATCCTTCTGCGTGACCAGTAGAATCTGCTTGTCGTTCTTCATCGTCTCTTCGAGAGCCAGCACGGATTTCTCGCGCCCGACGAAGAGCGGCACGATCATGTGGGGAAAGACCACAATGTCCCGCAAGGGGAGAACAGGATAGAGGTCGCCGCTGGAACTACTCATGATGCATCCTTGGGGGGCTCTGCGATGGGCCAGGCTGACTTGATGACATCATTTCAACTGCCTCGCACAGCCCTTATCTGGGAACGGGTCGCGGCCCGTTCAAGCGCCCGCCTTGGTCTCGTTCCCGCGCTCGACATAAATGTGCAAAGGCTGCGCGCCCCCCTCCACAACCTCGCGGCTTATGACGATCTCCTCGACGCCCTCCATGCCCGGCAGGTCGAACATGCTGTCGAGAAGGATGCTCTCCATGATTGCCCTGAGGCCGCGCGCGCCTGTCTTGCGCGAAATCGCCTTGGCGGCGATACCCTTCAGCGCATCCTCGGCGAATGTCAGCCGTACGTCTTCCATGTCGAACAGGCGCTGGTACTGTTTGACTAGGGCGTTCTTGGGCCGCGTGAGGATTTCGATCAGCGCGCCTTCCTCGAGGTCCTCTAGCGTGGCGATGACCGGCAGCCTGCCGACGAACTCCGGGATGAGGCCGAACCGCAAAAGGTCTTCCGGTTCGATTCCCTTCAGAACCTCGCCCGTCTGACGGTCCTCGGGTGCGTTCACATCGGCGCCGAAGCCTATCGACGATCCCCTGCCCCGCTGCGAGATGATCTTTTCCAGTCCGGAAAACGCGCCGCCGCAGATGAAGAGGATGTTTGTCGTATCCACCTGGAGGAATTCCTGCTGCGGATGCTTGCGCCCGCCCTGCGGGGGCACCGAGGCAACCGTCCCCTCCATGATCTTCAGAAGCGCCTGCTGCACGCCTTCGCCCGATACGTCGCGCGTGATGGACGGGTTGTCCGACTTGCGGGAAATCTTGTCCACCTCGTCGATATAGACGATTCCGCGCTGGGCCCGTTCGACATTGTAGTCGGCGGCCTGCAACAGGCGCAGAATGATGTTCTCCACATCTTCCCCGACATAACCGGCTTCCGTAAGCGTCGTCGCATCCGCCATGGTAAACGGCACGTCCAGAATACGCGCCAGCGTCTGCGCGAGCAGCGTCTTGCCGCATCCCGTCGGGCCGATCAGCAAAATATTCGACTTCGCTATCTCGACATCGCCCGCCTTCGCGTTGCTGCCGAGGCGCTTGTAATGGTTGTGTACGGCCACGGAAAGCACGCGCTTGGCCCGGTCCTGACCGATTACGTAGTCGTCGAGAACCTTGCAGATACGGGCCGGCGTCGGAACGCCGTCCCTGGATTTCACGAGAGAGCTACGATTCTCCTCCCGAATGATATCCATGCACAGTTCGACGCACTCGTCGCAAATGAACACGGTCGGTCCTGCTATCAGCTTCCGGACCTCGTGTTGACTTTTCCCACAGAACGAACAGTAGAGCGTGTTCTTGGAATCGCCGCTCGATTTGCTCATCTTCGATCCCAACATTCCCCGAAGCTGCAGCCCGCAAGCCGCAAAGCCATGTTAGCGAGATTTGCCCCCCGGGCCAACGGTTTCCGTTGCAGTGTGCTTCGCCGCACCTGCCGCCGCCTTAGGCGGTTTCGTCCTCGGTCGGAACGCGGTGCTCGACCACCTCGTCCACAATGCCGAATTCCTGGGCTTCGGCCGGGCTCATGAAACGGTCGCGATCCAGTGCTTCCTCGACCTTCTCCAGCGTCTGGTCGCAATGCTTCACATAGATTTCGTTCAGGCGCCCCCGCAGGGCAAGAATTTCGCGCGCATGAATCTCGATATCGCTGGCCTGGCCGTGGAAGCCGCCGGAGGGCTGGTGCACCATCACCCGGGCATTGGGTAGCGCATAGCGTTTGCCCGGCGCGCCGGCGGACAGCAACAACGATCCCATGGATGCCGCCTGCCCGATACACACGGTCGACACATCGCAGCGGATGTATTGCATGGTGTCGTAGATCGCGAGGCCTGCAGTCACCGCGCCGCCGGGCGAGTTGATGTAGAAGGAAATATCTTTGCTCGGGTTTTCCGCCTCCAGGAACAGCAGCTGCGCTGCGATCAGCGCGCCCACCTGGTCGAAGACCGGTCCCGTGAGGAAGACGATCCTCTCCTTGAGCAGGCGGGAATAGATGTCATAGGCCCGCTCGCCTCGGTTCGTGCTCTCCACGACCATGGGCACGAGTGTGTTCATGTAAATTTCGTTCCGATCGCGCATGGCGGTCGTTTACTCCTCTTCGGAAACGCCTTCCGACGCCGCGATCAACTCCTCGGCGCTTACCTGGCGGGCCGTAATTTGGGCGAGTTCAAGGATATAGTCGACTACCTTGTTTTCCAGAATTGGCCCCTCGAACTGCGACAGCGCCGACGGGTTGTTCCGGTAGAAGTCCAGCACGACCTGTTCCTGACCCGGAAACCGCTGCACCTGGGCGGCCATGGCCCGCTGCAGGTCTTCCTGGCCAACCTCGATATTGTTCTGCCGACCGACCTCCGCCAGCAAAAGGCCCAGCCGGATACGCCGCTCGGCAACCTTCCTGTATTCGTCCCGGAGTTCTTCGTCGGTCTTGCCTTCGCGGACCTCTTCGGCGTCGGGGCCTTCCAGGCGCTTCTCGATCTCGCCCCAGATCGACCCGAACTCCTGCTCGACCATGCTCTCCGGCAGAGGAAAGTCGTGCATTTCCTCCAAACGGTCGAACAGATGTCTCTTGACGATCATCCGGGAGACATTCGCGTACTGTCCCTTCACCCGGTCTACGACACCCTGGCGCAGCGATGCCAGATCATCATAACCGACCCGCTTCGCCAACTCGTCGTCCGGATCGCTCGAGCGACGTTCCCGGACCTGCTTGACACTGACCGAAAATACGGCGGTCTTGCCCGCCAGATGCGCAGCGTTGTAGTCCTCGGGAAAAACGACCTCGATATCGCGTGATTCTCCTGCGCGCACCCCGGTAAGCTGGTCTTCGAAACCGGGAATAAACTCGCCTGAGCCGAGTTCAATCTCATAGTCTTCCGCGGCGCCGCCAGCAAACGCTTCGCCATCGATCTTGCCTTCGAAATCGATCGTAAGAGTGTCGGCATCCACGGCGCCGCGGTCTTCCTCCATGGGCACCAGTTCGGCGGTGGCACTGGCGATGCGGCCGATCTCCTCTTCGACGGTCTCTTCGGCTGGCTCGGCTTCAAGGCGTTCGAGTTCCAGAGAACCGAAGTCGATCGGCTCGATCTCCGGCAACGCCTCGACACTGATCGTGTATTCGAGGTCCACCCCGGCCGGCAGACCGTTCTCAAGGTCGGAGACCATATCGATCTGCGGCATGACAGCCGGCTTCAGGCCCCGTTCCTCTATCGCTTGCTGCGTGCCGCGATTGATCGTTGCCTCAAGGATTTCTCCTTCGACTGCCCTGCCGAAGCGCTGGCGCAGAATCTTCATCGGCGCCTTGCCGGGTCGGAATCCCGGAAGCCGCATGCCGGCGCCATATTCCGCCAGCTTCCGGTCGATGTCGGCGTGCAGGTCGTCGGCAGGCACGACAACGCGAAAATCGTGCTTGAGCCCGTCGGCGAGTGTTTCGGTAATCTGCATATGTTAAGGCTTCAACTGGTTACGATCGTTGGTCTCCGGCCAGGACGACCCTTGGTGCGGGCGGAGGGACTTGAACCCCCACGGCCGCAAGCCACCGGATCCTAAATCCGGCGCGTCTACCAATTCCGCCACGCCCGCCGGGAGGGGCGGAGACTTATATCGAAACTTCGTCCGGCTCAAGAGCGCAGCGACAAACGTGCCGATGCTTCCAGGATAGCGTCCGTATCCAGCCTGTGCGCCCGGTAAAGATCGGGAATGTCGCCCGACTGTCCGAAGCTCGTCGTGCCGAGCGCTTCGACGCGATGCCCGGCAACCGAACCAAGCCATCCAAGCGCGCTCGGATGGCCGTCCAGAACCGTCACCAAGCCGCCGCGCCGCGAAATCGGCGCCAGTAGCCGGGCCGCCTGGCTGCCCTCGCCGTGCGCCAGCCAATCGCCGTGCAGACGGTCGACCGAAGTAACCGCCAACAAGCCTGCTTCCGGCATGTCCTCGCGAACAAGCGTCAGCGCTGCCAGCGCTTCCGGCAGCACCGCGCCCATCGCGACGATAGCCAACTCCGACCCGTCAGCCGGCGGTTCGATCCAGTAGCCTCCGGCTATCGCGGCCGAGACATCCAACTCCCGCCGCGGCTGTTCCAGCGGCCGGGTAGACAGGCGCAGGTAAACCGAGCCCCCATCTTCGGCCTGCATATGAACAAAGCCCCAATGCATGATCGCCGCAAGTTCGTCCGCGTAGGCTGGCTCGAATGCGGTAAGTCCCGGCTGGGCGAGGCCAATGCTGGGGGTAGCGCCGGACTGGTGCGCGCCGCCCTCCGGCGCAAGCGTGACTCCTGATGGCGTCGCCACGACCATGAAGCGCGCGTCCTGGTAGGCGGCATAGTTCAGCGCATCCAGGCCCCGGGCGATAAACGGGTCGTAGAGCGTTCCGACCGGGAACAGGCGCTCGCCGGTCAGCTCCGCCGAAAGCCCGAGAGCGGCCAAGCAAAGGAACAGGTTGTTCTCGGCAATACCGAGCTCGACATGTTGGCCCGTCGGACCTTGGAGCCAGCGCTGCGCCGATACGACATTCTCTTCCCGGAAAACGTCCTCCACTACTTCGCGCGCGAATATGCCGCGACGGTTCACCCAGCCGCCCAGACCGGTGGAAACCGTGACATCGGGCGATGCAGTCACGATGCGGTCCGCCAGCGGCCCTCCCTCACGCGCGATTTCGACCAGAATCCGGCCGAAGGCCTCCTGTGTGGACATGCGCGCGCCGGCCGGCACCGGTAAATCGGCGGGCAGTGCGACAGGAGCTGCATTCTGGCGACGCGGCGGGCTGCGGTAGAAGGGCGATCCTTCGATGATGGGCTGCAGTTGTTCTGGCGGGATATCCAACCCGGCGTCGGTTTCCCATTCCTCGCCTGGGCGGATACCCACTGATGCTCGGAAGGCTTCCATCTGGCCGGGATTCATGAGGCCGGCGTGATTGTCCTTGTGGCCTGCGAAGGGCAGGCCATAGCCCTTGATGGTGTATGCGATGAAACAGGTCGGCCGATCATCCTCAACCGCCTCGAACCCATCAAGCAGGGCAGCCATGTCCTGGCCGGCGAGATTGGTCATGAGGCTGTGCAACCGCTCGTCGTCGTGCTGCTTCAGCAGTGCGCGGATGCCACCGAGATGGCCGAGATCCTCCTGCAGCGCCTCTCTCCACGCTGCCCCTCCCTTGTAAACGAGGGCCGAGTAGCGGGAGTTCGGGCAGTCGTCGATCCAGCGTTCCAGGGCCTTGCCGTCGCGCTTTCTGAATGCGGCCTGCAGGTGTTTGCCGTATTTGAGTATATGAACCTGCCAGCCCATAGCTTGGAAAAGGCCGTCGAGCCGCCGGAACAGGCGGTCCGTAACGACGGAGTCGAGGCTCTGGCGGTTGTAGTCGATGATCCACCAGAGGTTGCGGACATCGTGCTTCCAGCCTTCGAGCATCGCCTCGAAGACATTGCCTTCGTCGATCTCCGCATCGCCCATCACAGCTACCATGCGCCCAGGCGGGCTGTCGTTGCCCAAGCCCTTCAGACGCACATAGTCCTGCATGATGGAAGCGAAGGTGGTCATACCCACGCCGAGGCCGACGGAACCGGTCGAGAAGTCGACATCGTCGCTGTCCTTCGTGCGCGAGGGGTAGCTCTGCGCGCCTCCGAATGCACGAAAGCGTTCCAGCTTGTCGCGGGACTGCCGCCCAAGGAGATACTGGATAGCGTGATAGACCGGGCTTGCATGGGGTTTCACCGCTACCCGGTCGCCAGTGGTCAGCGTATCGAAATACAGCGCCGTCAAGATTGTCGCGGCCGAAGCGCTGGACGCCTGGTGTCCTCCGACCTTCAGCCCGTCCCGGTTCTCGCGAAGGTGGTTGGCGTTATGGATCATCCAGGAAGACAACCAGAGCACTTTGCGCTCAAGCGCTTCCAAGGCTGCAAGGCGTTCCGGGTCCATGCTTCTTTTCAAGCGCTCTCGAGACTGGTTCAATCGTTGCCGGGAGGAAACGCCATGGTTGTCACCTTCAAGCAACTGACCCCGGCGTTCGGCGCCGAAGTATCAGGCGTCGACATCACTGAGGGCGTGGATATTTCCGACTTTGCCGAAATCGCGCGCCTTTTCAACGATTATTCGGTTCTCGTGTTCCGGAGTCAGCACATAGACGACCAACAGCAGATCGCTTTCTCGAAGCGTTTCGGACCTTTGGAAGGCACCGTGCGCTCGAATGTCGGCGCCGGGTCGGAGATTGCGATGATTTCCAATGTCGATCCGGAGACCGACACGATCCTGCCGTCAGACGATTGGCGCAATGTGTATAACTCGGGCAACGAGATGTGGCACACGGACAGTTCCTTCAAGCGGGTGCCGGCTACGGCTTCGCTGCTGTCGGGGCGTGAGGTGCCTCCGGAAGACGGCGAAACCGAGTTCGCGACCGGGCGCGCCGCATGGGAAGACTTGGAGGACGCCTTGAAGGAGGAGCTCGAAGACCTGGTGGCCATTCACGACTTCTCCTATTCGCGCGGGTTGATACGCAGCGACCTGGTGGACGAAGCGCAGCGCCGGGAAACGCCGCCAGTGCCGCAGGCCGTGGTTCGCCGCAACCCGGCGAACGGTCGCCGCAATATCTACGCCGGCGCCCATGCCAGCCACATTCGCGGGCGAGACGTCGAAGAGAGCCGCGCCTTTCTGCGCAGTCTAACCGACCGCATTGTGCGGGAGCGCTACGTCTATACCCACCGCTGGCAGCAGGGCGATCTGGTCATGTGGGACAACCGCTGTTGCCTGCATCGCGGCCGCCCCTGGAACAAGGCGAAATACCGCCGGGTGATGCACCGCACGACCGTCGCCGGGCTCGGGCCAACCGCCGCGTGAGAGGCGGCTGGGGCGTCGTCGGGGCGACCTTCCTCGTCCTGTTCGTCGGATTCGGTGCTGCCTATACCTTCTCGACTTTCTTTCCCTCGCTTGAGCGCGAGTTCGGAGCGACCCGAGCTGAGACGAGTCTGGTCTTTTCGCTGGCGGCGTTTCTCTATTTCGGCTTCGGTGCCATCTCCGGCCGGATCGCCGACGTCTTGGGGCCGCGCGAACTGTGTATCGCAGGCATGGTCGTGGCCGGCGCCGGCCTCCTCTTCGCTGCCCATGCGACTACACTCTGGCAGGTCTGCCTGGGATACGGGCTCGGTGTCGGGTTCGGAGTCGGGCTTGCCTATGTGCCCGCAGTGGGCGCCGTACAGCGATGGTTCACGACGCAGCGGGGCATGGCCTCCGGTTTCGCCGTTGCCGGCATCGGTGTGGGCACGCTTGTGGCGCCGCTCATTGCCGTGGTTCTGATCGAGGCCGCCGACTGGCGTTTCGCCTATCTTGCACTAGCGCTCGGCGTCCTGGTGCTCGGGGGTGGCGCCGCACATTTCATAACCGCGCCGGCGGCCGGAGCGGCTTCCGGTCCCGCGCTGTCGGGCTTCACCGTAGGCGAAGCGCTGTCCAGCCGCACATTCTGGATTCTCTACACGGCAACCCTGGTGCTCGCCTTCGGCATCTTCATCCCTTTCGTGCATGCGGTCCCCCACGCGCTCGACCGGGGCTTTTCCGTGGTCGAGGCGAACGCGCTAATTCCCCTTGTGGGCGTCGGCAGTACGGTGGGACGGTTTGTCCTGGCACCGATAGCCGACCGCATCGGACGAAAGCTCTGCCTGTCGCTGCTTTACGCCGGCATGGGCGCCGCACTGGCGGCTTGGATGCTGGCCGGACCGTTCTGGCATCTGGCGGCCGTGGCCGCCATATTCGGCCTCTGCTATGGCGGCTTTGTCGCGCTTGCGCCGTCGGTAACGGCGGACCTGTTCGGGCTGCGCTCCGTAGGCGCGCTTATCGGACTGCTTTATTCGAGCGTCGGCATCGGCACCCTCTTCGGTCCGCCGCTGGCGGGTCTGGCCTATGACGAACTCGGCAGCTACGAGTGGCCGTTCTTTGCCGTTGCCCTCTGCGCCGCCGCGGCGGCTTGCGCCATCGCCTTCATTCCGTCCGCGGAACGGCCCCGCAGGCCTTGAGGCGGGCCGGCCGCTTGCCGGATGCGTCCGCCGCGATATGCTCTAGGACACGAAGCGCGGGCATCGCCTGCGCGGACCAACCGTTCGCACGATGAAGACGGAAGCCCATGGAAATGCGGGAAGCCAAGTTCGGTATCGGCCAGGTGGTGAGGCATCGCCGCTACCCGTTCCGGGGCGTTATATTCGATGTCGATCCGACCTTTTCCAACACGGAAGAATGGTGGGAATCGATCCCGGCGGAGACGCGGCCGCGCCGCGATCAGCCCTTCTACCACCTGCTCGCGGAGAACGCGGAAACGACCTATATCGCCTATGTTTCCGAGCAGAACCTTCTCGAAGACCATTCCGGCCGCCCCTGCCGGCATCCGCAGGTGGACGAAATGTTCGGCGAATACGAGAACGGCCACTACGCGCCTCTTCCCTACTACCAAAACTGAATGCACTCGGAGGGAACCGCCATGGCGGAGCCTCTTTTCGCGGGCCTCAAGGTCCTCGATGTGGCCAGCTTCATCGCAGCGCCGGTGGCGGCGACCATGCTCGCCGACTTCGGAGCGGACGTTATCAAGGTCGAGCCGCCAACGGGCGATTCCTATCGCGGACTGTCGGCGTTTCCGGGTTTCCCCTCGTCCCATGTGGACTATTCCTGGATGGTGGACAACCGCTCGAAGCGGGGGCTTGCGCTCGATCTGCGACAGGAGGCCGGGCGTGCGGTCCTGCGGGAGCTGGCTGCGACGGCCGATGTCTTCATCACCAACTATCCGCCGCGTGTGCGCGAACAGCTCAAGCTGCGCTACGAGGACATAGCCCCGCTCAACGATCGGCTGATCTACGCCTCGCTGTCGGCCTATGGCGAGGCCGGGCCCGAGGCCGGCAAGACCGGCTTCGACTCGACGGCGCTCTGGGCGCGCACGGGGCTGATGGACCTGGTGCGCCCCGATCCGGAGGGGTCTCCGGCGCGCTCGCTGCCCGGCATGGGCGACCATCCGACCGGGGTTGCGCTGTTCGCGTCCGTGATGATGGCGCTCTACCGCCGGCAGATGACCGGCAAGGGCGGCAAGGCGCATACCAACCTCATGGCGAACGGCGTCTGGTTCAATGCGTTCTACGCCCAGGCGGCGCTTTGCGGCCTCGACATCCCGACCCGGCCGAAGCGCGAGAACTGGGCGACGGGCGTCGCCAACCACTACCGCTGCGCGGACGGGCGCTGGTTCATCCTGAGCCTCGTCAACGAGGACAAGCAGTGGCCGAACCTGCTGCGGGCGCTCGATCGGCCCGACCTCGGCACGGACACGCGCTTCGCCGAGAAGCCGGCCCGGCACCGCCATGCCCGCGAGCTGATCGCGGTTCTGGACGAGGTCTTCATCCGCGAGCCCTGGCCCGTCTGGCGGGAACGGCTGGAGGCGGAGGGGCTGGCATTCGGCGTCGTCGGGAAGACCGAAGACATTCCGGACGACCCACAGATGCGGGCTGCGGAAATCGTGGTTCCCCACGAGGACCCGTCCGGCCTTTCGAGCCACACGGTTGCAGCACCCATCTGGGTCGAGGACGAAGAGAAGATCGCTCCCCGGCCCGCGCCGGGGACCGGCCAGCACACGGATGAGATCCTTGCCGAGTTGGGGCGCACACCGGAAGAAGTCGCCGCTTTGAGGGCTTCCGGCACGGTCGCGTGAACCCGGAGCCGAAGCGGCCCGTTTCCGCGCGCCCGTCCCCGAGTTCAATGCCTTGCCTCTTGAGCTAGGATGGCCGCCATTCGTGTGGAGGCCGGAACATGCCTGACGGAACGCGGAGCGCATTCGGGGCGAGCCATTGGGGCGCCTTCACGGCGACGGCGACCGACGGGCGGTTGGTCGGCGTTGAGCCGTTCGGCATGGACCCAAGCCCGGCGCCTTTCATCCGGGCGCTGCCGGACGCAGTTCATGCCGAGTGCCGCATTGCGACGCCTGCGGTGCGGCAATCGTGGCTGGAAGGCGGACCCGGCGCCAACGCTGCCGCGCGGGGAACGGAACCATTCGTCGCGGTGAGCTGGGACCGCGCGCTCGACCTGGTGGCGGGCGAGCTCCAACGGGTCGCAAAGGAATACGGCAACGAAGCCATCTACGGCAGTTCCGGCTGGGGCAGCGCCGGTAACTTCCACAATGCGCGCAGCCAGCTCGGGCGTTTCCTCAACCTCCATGGCGGCTTCGTCGACCAGGTAACGAGCTTCAGCGTCGGCGCAGCCAGCGTCATCGTCCCGCGCATCGTCGGCTCGATGCAGCCGGTGTTCGGGCCGGTCAACACATGGCCCGTGATTGTAGAGCACACGGAGCTGATGGTGGCGTTCGGCGGCATGCCGCCCAAGAATTCCATGGTCAATCAGGGCGGTGTCGGCGCACATGAGTCCGCCGACTGGCACAGGCGCGCGGTGGAAGCCGGGACCTGTTTCGTGTGCATCGGCCCGATCCGCGACGACACGGGAGACGAGGCCGAAGCCGAATGGCACCCGGTCCGGCCCAACACCGATCTCGCCGTCATGCTGGGGCTCGCGCACACACTCCTCAGCGAAGACCTGCACGATGCCGATTTCCTCGCTCGCTACTGTACCGGATTCGACAGGCTTGCCGCCTACCTCCTCGGCGTGGCGGACGGGATCGTCAAGGACGCCGACTGGGCCTCCGGAATCGCCGGGATGCCGGCCGGGGCGATCCGCGACCTCGCCCGCCGGATGGCGTCTTCGCGCACGCTGATCGGCGTGAGCTGGTCGGTCCAGCGCGCCGACCGGGGCGAGCAGCCCTACTGGATGACCATCGCGCTTGCGGCGATGCTGGGCCAGATCGGCCTGCCGGGAGGAGGGTTCGGCTTCGGCTACGGCGCAATGCACGGTATCGGCGCGGCGACCCGGCAAGTGGCGCCGCCCAAGCTTCCCACGGGAAGGAACGATGTCGCTACCACGATTCCTGTCGCGCGGCTGGCGGACATGCTGCTCAACCCCGGCGCGCCATACAGCTTCAACGGGGAGGACCGCCATTACCCCGATATCCGGCTGATCTACTGGTGCGGCGGCAACCCGTTTCACAAGCATCAGGACCTGAACAACCTGCTCAGGGGCTGGGCCAAACCGGACACCATCATCATCCACGAGCCCTGGTGGACGCCGGCGGCGAAGCGGGCGGACATCGTGCTGCCCTGCACGACGACGCTCGAACGGAACGACATTGCAGCGTCCCAGTTCGACCGCTTCGTTCTGGCGAGCCAGCAGGCGATCGATCCTGTCGGCCAGGCGCGCAGCGAATACGACATCTACAGCGGTCTGGCCGACCGGCTCGGTTTTGCCGAGGCCTTCACCGAGGGCCGCAGCGAGATGGAATGGCTGCGCCACCTCTACGATCTCTATCGCCAGCGCGTCGCGAAGGACGGCATCGAGATGCCGGGCTTCGAGAGCTTCTGGGAGGCCGGGCATTTCGCACTCCCGCAGCACGACAGCCCTCCAATTCCCTTCGCCGACTTCCGCCAGGACCCGGATGGCGCGCCACTTAAGACCCCGTCGGGAAAAATCGAGATCTACTCGGAAACCATCGCGGGTTTCGGCTATGACGACGCTCCGGGTCATCCGACCTGGGTGGAGCCGGTGGAGTGGCTCGGCAGCGACAAGGTGGAGCGCTTTCCGCTCCACATGCTCTCGAACCAGCCGCGCGCGCGTCTCCACAGCCAGCTCGACTGCGGTTCGGTGAGCCGGGGCGCCAAGGTCGCCGGGCGCGAGGCGATGCGAATGAACCCGGACGACGCGGCCCAAAGGGGCATCGCGGACGGCGACATCGTGCGCGTCTTCAATGATCGCGGCGCCTGCCTCGCCGGCGTCGTCGTCAGCGACGCGATCCGACGTGGCGTGGTCGAGCTTGCGACCGGCGCCTGGTTCGATCCCGTCGATCCGGCAGTGCCGGGAAGCCTGGAGAAGCACGGCAATCCGAACGTGCTTACCAACGACAAGCCGACATCGACGCTTACCCAGTGCTGCGCGGCCCAGACCGCGCTGGTGGAAGTCGAACGCTTCGAGGGCGACGCGCCCGCAATCACCGCGTTTACGCCCCCGTCCATCATCGAGGCGTGAGGTTACTTTCCGTTCGAACGCGCATGAGCGGTTGACCGATAGCGGGCGCTGAACCAGTTTCCCGCCGGTTCTCCACAGGTCTGCCGATGCTCGATCTTCCGACATCTTCCCGCGTGGTCGTCGCCATGTCCGGCGGCGTGGACAGTTCCGTCACCGCCGCGCTGCTTGCAGAGTCGGGCTACGAGGTTGTCGGCATCACGCTTCAGCTTTACGACCACGGCGCGGCGATACAGCGCAAGGGCGCCTGCTGCGCCGGGCAGGACATTCACGACGCGCGCGCGGTCGCGGACCGGCTCGGCATCCCGCACTATGTGCTGGACTATGAGAGCCGGTTCCGGGTCGCCGTCATGGAGGATTTCGCCGACAGCTACCTCGCCGGGGAAACGCCCCTGCCCTGCGTGCAGTGCAACCGGACGGTGAAGTTCCGCGACCTGCTGGCGACAGCGAAGGACCTCGGAGCGGACGCGCTCGCTACCGGACATTATGTGCAGCGCCTGCCGGGCCCGGAACTGCACCGGGCCAAGGACGGCGGCAAGGACCAGAGCTATTTCCTGTTCGCCACCACCCGCGAGCAGCTCGATTTCCTGCGCTTCCCGCTCGGCGGCATGCCCAAGGAGCGAGTGCGGCAGGAAGCCGCGCGGCTGGCCCTGCCGGTGGCGGAGAAGCCGGACAGCCAGGACATCTGCTTCGTGCCGGACGGCCGCTATGCCGATATCGTCGCACGCCTGCGGCCCGGGGCGCTGGAGCCGGGCGAGATCGTGGACCGGGACGGCCGCGTCCTCGGCCGTCACGAGGGCATCGTCAATTTCACCGTCGGCCAGCGGCGCGGGCTCGACCTCGGCAATGCCGCCGACGGCGAGCGGCTCTATGTGCTTGCGCTGGACCCGGCCCGCCACCGCGTCGTCGTCGGGCCCCGCGAGGCGCTCGGGCGCCGCCGCTTCCGCGTTCGCGAAATGAACTGGCTCGGCGAAGGCGACGCGCCGGCAGCCGGGCAGAGGGCGGAGGTCCGTATCCGGTCGGGCGCGGATCCCCGGCCCGCAGCCCTGAATCTGCGCGGCGACAATGTCGAAATCCTCCTCGACGAGCCGGAATACGGCATCGCCGCCGGACAGGCCGCCGTGTTCTACGAGAGCGGCCGCGTGCTCGGCGGCGGCTGGATCGTCCAGGAGCGGGCGGCGGATTAGTACTACAGTTGCGGATTTTGTCGAAGCGTGATTCATTCCGTTGGTTGTTTCGGAGGACGGACGGAATGAGCGTAGCGGAGT
>Ga0209020_1001927_pt1 | contig 18327 bp, 14 predicted proteins | sample PinacodermBB_FD_187298 | JGI IMG/M metagenome (GOLD analysis project Ga0209020, IMG submission 187298) | Host-associated microbial community of the marine sponge Aplysina aerophoba from Gulf of Piran - sponge pinacoderm, lysed by bead... | ecosystem: Host-associated > Porifera > Sponge >... | reverse complement strand
TCGCCGTCCGCCTCCGCGTCGGCGAGCCGCTTGAGCACCACGATGCCGCAACCCTCGCCGCGCACGTAGCCGTTGGCGGCGGCATCGAAGGTCTTGCAGCGGCCGTCCGGCGCCAGCATGCCGGCGTTGCCGCGCAGCTCGAAGAGCCGCCCGGAGAGGATCGCGTGCACCCCGCCGGCGAGCGCCAGGTCCGCCTCCCCCCGCTGCAATCCCGACACCGCCTGGTGTATCGCCACCAGCGACGACGAGCAGGCGGTGTCCACCGCCATGGCCGGGCCCTCCAGCCCGAGCGCAAAGGCGACCCGGCCGATGGCGGTGTTGAAGGAGGTGCCGGTGACCGTGTAAAGGCTGGTGGCCGGCTCGGCGGTCTCGCTGGCGCCCAGGATGAGCCCCCGGTACTCATTGTTGCTGATGCCCGCGTACACGCCGGTGCGGGTGCCCTTGAGCCGCTCCGGGTCCACTCCCGCGTCCTCCAGCGCCTGCCAGCTCGTTTCCAGCATCATGCGCTGCTGCGGGTCCAGCAGCGCGGCCTCCACCGGAGAAATTCGGAAGAAGGCGGCGTCAAACAGGTCGATGTCGGCGACGAACGCGCCGAACCGGCACGCTTCGCTCTGCACCGCGGCGTCCGGGAAGAGCTCGCCGATGCGCCCGACACCCGAGCCCGGGACCCCCTGGGTGATGGCGTGCTCGCCCGCTTCGAGCAGGCGCCAGAAAGAGGAGATGTCGGAAGCGCCAGGGAACCGGCAGGCCATGCCCACGATGGCGATGGGCTCTCCGGCCCGGACGGCGTCAGACGGCTTGTTCATTCTCGCTCTCCAACTGGCGGGGCTTCCACCCGCGCGGTCAGGATATCCGTGTCATGATACTGCTGATGCCGCACCCATGCCGCGACGTGCTTCAACAGCCGAAGCGACATTTCCGACTCGTCGGGCCCGTCGCTCGCGTCCTCGGCGAGCAGCGTCATCCTGTCCTGAAGATTTTCCCCGCCAGGCGCCACCACGAACTCGAGGACCGCCCCACGGCCCTTTCTGTACGCCGTGAGTCCCAGTCGCCGCTCGCGGTCTTCGCCGCCGAGCTCACCCTGCCGCATGAGTGTCAACAACGCCTCCTCGGCGGCGGCGGTGAGCCGGTCCGCCATTGTCTTACCCCAACCATTTCTGAACGTGAAATCTTCAAAAAAATTGTTGATCCCGGGCAGCACCGCAACCCCGAGTTCGCCCTCGAACCGGCTCCGGCGGGGTTCGCCCAACTCCAGGAACGCGGTCAGGAGAATGGCCGTGAGACCGCCCGCAGTCATCCCGTTCCGGAGCAGACCGCCGGCGAAGTCGGCGACGTACTCCGGGAATACCGCGCCGTTCTGGAAACCGACCCCGATCCAGAAGGCGACGCCCACCACCAGGCCCTTGCGGTAGTCGATGCCGTCCTGGAACACCATCTTCATTCCGATGACGAAGAGCATCGCCACGATAACGGTCATGTAGGCGGCGATCACCGGAGCCGGTATCGCCACCACCAGGGCGAGAGCCTTCGGCAGGAAGGCCAGAGCCATGAGGATCGCCCCGGCGGCCACCCCGAGGCCGCGGGCGGCGACGCCGGTGAGCTCGGCCACCGATACGGCGGTGGTGTAGGCCGTGTTGGGCACCGTCCCGGCGAGACCGGAGATCAGGTTGCCGAGCCCGTCCACCGCCGCGGCGCCCTGCACCGCCCTGAAATCCACCGCCCGGGGCCGGCGCCACGACGTGCGCTGGGCGGCCATGGAGCTGCTGATGGTCCGGATGGAGCCGATCAGGGCCACCAGCAGGAACCCGGGAAGAAGCGCCCAGAACGCCGGACCGAAGTCCAGGGCCAAGCCCGGCCACCGGCCCGCGGGCAACCCGATCCACGACGCCGCCGCCACCGGCCCCAGGTCATAGATGCCGAAAGGCGCCGCCACCACGGCACCGGCCAAGACGCCGAGGACCGGCGCCCACAGCCGCAACGCTCCGGTCGCCTTCAGCGCCAGGCCGCCGATCACCAGCACCGTGACAAGGGCGCTCAGGGGAGCGGCGGCCGCCGGGCTTCCGTCCGGCACATCTCCAAGCATGCCGAAGATGTACGGCATCACCGCCACCGGGATCAGCATGATCACCGTCCCCGAGACCGTGGGCGTCAGAATGCGCCGGAAGAGCGAAAGACGCGCGGACAGCACGAGCTGGAAGAGCGCGGCCGCCAGCACCAGAGTCGCGAGCAGCCCCGGACCGCCTTCGGCCACCGCGGTGATGCAGACCGCGATGAAGGCTCCGGAACTGCCCATCATGAGCGCCTGGCCCATGCCGATGCGGCCGAGCCGGACCGTTTGCAGGACCGTGGCCGCCCCGCAGATGACGGTGGCCGCGAAAACGGCCCATGACAGGTAGGCTTCCGAAGCGCCGGCGGCACGCATGACCACCGTGGGGATCAGGATGGTGACGGTGGCGCTCAGCACCGCGAGTTGCAGGCCGAGGCCCAGGGAGGCGGCCAGCGGGGGCGTTTCGTCGGGTTGGTAGCGGATGCCGGTGGTTGTCAATCTCAACCCTCCTGACCGTCGTCCAGGATATCCCATCGGGCGCCGCGTATTCAACCGACGCCGGCCCGGCTGTCGGAACCGGCGGTTTACCGGTAAAGTGAAGCGAGACGCAATTCGGTCAACGGAGGCGAGAAGACATGCCGGAAGAATACAACCTGGAAGGCGCACTGGAATCCATGCGCGCGCCGCTCCGGCGCTACGCCGAGACCCTGAAGGAGCTGGCCGGTGACAGCGCCCGGTCGCTGACGCTGTTCGGCGCCGTCGCCGCCGGCACCTTCAATCCCCGGTCCCACACGGCCCGGAGCGTCTTCGTCGTGGGCGACGTGGACCTGGACATGCTGCACCGGTTGGCGCGGCAGGGTCCGCGGCTGGGGAAGGCGCGCATCGCCGCGCCTTTGATCATGACACCCGAGTACATCGAAGCGTCCCTGGATACCTTCCCGCTCGAGTTCCTGGAGATCGCTCAGCACCACATCCGCGTGTTCGGCGAGGACTACTTCCGGGAGCTGCCCCTCCAGGCCGCGGACGTGCGGCACGAATGCGAGCGGGAGATCAAGACCATCCAGCTCGGCATGCGGCAGGCGCTGCTGGCCGCGGCGGGGCGGGACAAGGCCCTGACCACCGTGGAGGTGGACGTGGGGGAGCGCCTGCTGCGGTCCCTGCGTGGATTGCTGTGGCTGCACGGCGAGACCGAGCCCAGGGCGGCGCTGGACGCGGTGGCCGCCGTCGAGGGCGGCATTCAGCGGTCACTGCCGGGGGTTCGAAGCGCCGTCGACAACCGCGGCGATCATGGATGGGAGGAGTTCAAGACTCTTTACGCCGACGTGGACGCCTTGAGGACCCACATCAATGCCTGGTAGACACACCCGCTCCCCGCTCGGCCCGGCGCTGGCCGTGTGCCTCACCGCACTGGCCCTGCTCGCCCCGGCGGCGGGCGCGGCGGTCACGGTCAAGGATCCGGGAACGTACGTGGTGGACCAGGCCGGTCTCATCGACGCCGCCACCGAACGGCGGATGGAGGGCTGGCTGCGGGAGCTGGAGCGCAAGACCACGGCCCAGGTCAAGGTCCTGACCGTTCCCACGACGGACGGAGAAGACTTCTTCGGCTTCGTGCAGCGCCACGCCGAGGCCTGGAAGCTCGGCCGCAAGGGCAAGGACAACGGCGCCCTCATCACCTTGACCCTGAAGGAGCGGAGGGTACGGGTGCACACCGGGTACGGCCTGGAAGGAGTGCTGCCCGACTCCTGGGCCGGCACGGCTTCGCGACGCGTGGCCCAGGATTTCTTCAGGGCGGGAAAATATGCCGAGGGTCTGTTTGCTCTCACCGTCGCCACGGCCAACCGGGTGGCGGACGCGGCGCGGGTGAAGCTCACCGGCGCGCCGGACTACCGGATCCGCGGTGGACGCCGGCGCGTCACCGGCACGGGCATCGGCGGCTCGCTGATGCCCGTGCTGATAGGGCTGTTTTTCCTGAGCTCCTTGCGCCGGCGCCGTCATCGCACGGCGTGGGGAGGCCGGGGCGCGGCTTCCGGTTTGCTGATGGGAGCGGTCCTCGGCAGCCTCCTCGGAGGCGGCGGGCGTTCCTGGGGTGGCTCGGGCGGAGGTCTCGGAGGAGGCTTCGGAGGGGGTTTCGGGGGTTCCTTTGGGGGCGGCGGAGGCTTCGGAGGAGGAGGCGGCGGTGCCGGATGGTGACGGCTGATCGTGAATACCTGATACGGGAAGGAGAAATGGCGTGAGCGCATCAAGGATTCTGTTGATCATGCTGGCGGCCGTCGTGGGCATGGTCCTGCTGGCCGGCGGCTGTGTTCTCAGCGGCTACAACCGGGCCATCACCCTGGACGAGGGGGTGAAGAACCAGTGGGCGCAGGTGGAGAACCAGCTTCAGCGGCGCTTCGAGCTGATTCCCAACCTGATAGAGACCGTCAAGGGCGTGGCCAAGCAGGAAGAGAAGATCTACCTGGGAGTGGCCAACGCGCGCAAAGCCTATTTCCAGGCCGGCTCGGTCAACCAGAAAGCTCAGGCCGCCGCCGGCTTCGAGCGCGCGCTGTCCCGCTTGCTGGTGCTGCGGGAGCAATACCCGCAGCTCAAGTCCAACCAGTCCTTCCTGAAGCTCCAGGACCAGCTCGAGGGGACCGAGAACCGCCTTGCGGTGGAGCGGAAGCGGTTCAACGACAGCGTCACCGCGGTCAATACCTTCATACGCAAGCTGCCGGGGCGCTTTTACGCGGACCTCGCGGGGATCGAGAAGGCCGAGTACTTCCAGGTGGAGGACGCGGCGAGAGCGACGCCGAAGGTCAGTTTCTGAATCGTTACGCCATCCGGTCAATTCCGAGAATTCTCTCGTTAATCCTTCCAGGTTCCTTGAAAAAGGGACCTTAACTTGTTAAATTCTAAGATAATCTTCGAGCGAATCGCAGAGTGTCGACTACTCGAAGTTTGACTTCCTGAAGATTATTTGTTAGATTAACGCAGAAAGGAGAAACCGTTGGAAGTCTGGCTCGTCATAGTCTTCTCGATCGCCGCAAGCCTCGTGGTCGCGTCGTTATTGCGGTACTAATCCCACCCGTCGAAGCACCCATGCAACCGCGTGTGCAGCTATCCGCGGAATAATGACCGATTCTCCCCTTACCCGCGCGCGCTACAACGCCTCCACGCGCGCGGCGCAGAACTTGTACTCCGGGATCTTGCCATAGGGATCCAGCGCCGGGTTGGTCAGCAGGTTGACCGCCGCCTCGGCGAAACAGAACGGAACGAACACGCATCCGTCGGGGACCGCGCTGTCTGCCCGGGACTTGATCTCGATGACGCCGCGGCGGGTGGATACCCGCACCGGTTCGCCCGGCGACACGCCCAGGTGCCGCAGCTCCTTGGGCGAGAGGCTGGCCACCGCCTCGGGCTCGAGCTCGTCCAGCACGCCGGCCCGGCGGGTGATGGCGCCGGTGTGCCAGTGCTCCAGTTGCCGGCCGGTGGTGAGGATCATGGGGAACGCCTCGTCGGGCTGTTCGTCGGGCGGGATGATATCCACCGGCACCAGCCTGCCGCGGCCGTTGTCGGTGGGGAAACCGTCGCCGAACACCACTTCGGAACCGGGCACATCGGGCCCCGGACACGGATAGGTCACCGAGCTTTCGCGCTCCACGCGATCCCAGGTGATATGGTCCAGGGACGGCATGACGCGCTTCATCTCCGCGAAGACGTCGGCCGGTCCGGCATAGTTCCAGTCCAACCCCATGCGGCGCGCCAGTTCCTGGATGATCCACCAGTCCTGCCGCACGCCGGCGGGAGGCTGCAACGCCGCCCGCCCCATCTGCACCTGACGGTTGCTGTTGGTCACCGTGCCGTTCTTTTCCGGCCACGCCGACGCCGGCAGCACCACGTCGGCGTGAAACGCCGTCTCGGTGAGGAAGATCTCCTGCACCACCAGATGTTCGAGCTTCGCCAGCCCCTCCCGCGCGTGCTGGACGTCGGGGTCCGACATGGCCGGGTTCTCGCCCATGATGTAGATGCCCTTGATCTGCCCGGCGTGCACCGCGTCCATGATCTCCATCACGGTGAGTCCGCGACGCTGATCCAGGGCCATGTCCCAGACGTCCTCGAAACGCCGGCGGGTCCCGGGTTCCTCCACGGACAGGTAGTCGGGATAAAACATGGGAATGAGGCCGGCGTCGGAGGCTCCCTGGACGTTGTTCTGCCCCCGCAACGGGTGGAGGCCGGTGCCCGGGCGGCCCACCTGACCGGTCACCAGGGCCAGGGCGATCAGGCAGCGGGCGTTGTCGGTGCCGTGGACGTGTTGCGAGATGCCCATGCCCCAGAAGATCATGCCTGCCCCGGCGCCGGCGTAGAGACGCGCCACCGAGCGGATGGTTTCCGGATCGACGCCGCACAGGTCCGCCATGGCCTCCGGGGTAAAGTCCGCCACGTGGCGTTTCAATTCCTCGAAGCCCTCGGTGTGAGCGGCCACGTACTCGCGGTCGTAGAGATCCTCTCCAAGGATGACGTTCAGCAAGGCGTTGAGCAGCGCCACGTCCGTGCCGGGTTTGAACCGCAGCATTTGCGACGCGTGCCGCCTCAACGCCTGGCCCCGGGGGTCCATGACGATGAGCTTCGCCCCGCGCCTGGCCGCCTGCTTGAAGTAGGTGGCGGCCACCGGATGGTTCTCCGTCGGGTTGGCGCCGATGACGATGATGACGTCCGAGTCCTCGCAGGCGGTGAAGGGCGCGGTCACGGCGGCGGAGCCGATGCCCTCCATGAGCGCCGCCACCGACGACGCGTGGCAAAGCCGCGTGCAATGGTCCACGTTGTTGGTGCCGAAGCCCGTGCGCACGAGTTTCTGCACCAGGTAGGCCTCCTCGTTGGAACCCTTGGCCGAGCCGTAACCCGCCAGGGCACCGCCGCCGTCCCGGTCCCGTATGTTCCGCAGACCCGCGGCCGCGGCGTCCAGCGCCTCCTCCCAGGTGGCCTCCCGGAAATGGCTGTAGGGATTCGCCGGGTCGATGTCCTCCGAAGCATCCTTGGGGGCGTCCTGGCGGCGCATCAGCGGCACGGTGAGCCGGTGCGGGTGGCTGACGTAGTCGAAGCCGAACCGGCCCTTGACGCACAGGCGGCTCTGGTTGGACGGCCCGTTGCGGCCCTCCACCGCGACGATGGCGTTGTCCTTGACCCGGTAGTCGATCTGGCAGCCCACGCCGCAATAGGGGCACACGCTGGGCACCTCGGTGAGGGCCTCGCGCTTGTCCACGCCGGCGTCGTCCACCATCGTCGCGGCGGTCAGGGCGCCGGTGGGACAGGCCTGCACGCATTCGCCGCAGGCCACGCACGTGCTCTCGCCCATGGGGTCGTCGAAGTCGAACACCACCTTGGCGTCGCCGCCGCGGTAGGCCATGCCGATGACGTCGTTCACCTGGACCTCGCGGCAGGCGCGCACGCACAGCGTGCAGTGGATGCATGCGTCGAGCGCCACCCGCATGGCCGGATGGCTGGCGTCGGGCGCGGGAGCGTCGCGGGCCGGGAACCGGCTGCCGGTCACCTCCAGGCGGTCGGCCCACTGCCACAGCCGCGACCCGGCATCGTGCGCGGCTTCCCGGGCGGGCTGGTCCGCCATCAGCAGCTCCAGCACCATGCCGCGCGCATTCCGCGCCCGTTCGCTCCCCGTGTACACCTTCATGCCGGTTGTCGGACGCCGGATGCACGACGCGGCCAGCACCCGCTCTCCCTCCACTTCCACCATGCAGGCGCGACAGTTGCCGTCCGGCCGGTAACCCGGCCGCGGGTCGTAGCACAGGTGCGGGATCACGGTCCCCTGCCGCCCGGCCACCTGCAAGAGGGTTTCGCCGGCCGCCGCCTCCACTTCCCGGCCGTCGAGGGTGAAACGTACGGGCTCGCTCACGACAAATCCTCCTTGAAGAAGCGGAAGGCGGAGCGCACCGAGTTGGGGGCCGCCTGGCCGAGGCCGCAGATGGAGGCATCGGTCATGGCCACGCCGAGGGCCTCGAGCAACGGCTCATCCCACGAGGGCCGCTGCAGGAGCCCCACCGCCTTCTCCGTCCCCACCCGGCACGGGGTGCACTGCCCGCAGCTCTCGTGCTTGAAGAAACGCATCAGGTTCCGGACCACGGCCTTCACGTCGTCCTGGTCGCTCAGCACCACCACGCCATGGGAACCGACGAAACAGCCGTGCTCCTCCAGTGAGCCGAACTTGAGCGGCAGGTCGGCCATGGAGGCCGGCAGCATGCCGCCCGAAGCGCCGCCGGGAAGGTATCCCTTGAACCGGTGGCCCTGCTGCATGCCGCCGCAATGCTCGTCGATCAGCTCTCGCACGGTAATTCCGGTGGCGGCGATCTTCACCCCCGGCCGGGCCACCCGCCCCGATACGGAGTAGGCATGAAGGCCGGCACCACCGTTGCGGCCCTGGGCCGTGAACCACTCCGGCCCCCGCTCGACGATGTCCCGTATCCAGTAGAGGGTCTCGACGTTCTGCACCAGGGTCGGCCGGCCGAACAGGCCGGTCTCCGCCACGTACGGCGGCCGGTGCCGCGGCAACCCGCGCTTGCCCTCGATGCTCTCGATCATGGCCGACTCTTCGCCGCAGATGTAGGCGCCCGCGCCGCGCCGCAGGTACAACTCCACGTGAGCGTCCAGGCCGGCTTCCCGGAGCCTGGGGAGCTCCCGTGACAGGATCTCCCGGACCTCTGCGTACTCGTCCCGCAGGTAGATGTAGGCGGCTTCGGCTTCCACCGCCCAGGCCGCCACCAGCACCCCCTCGAGAAACCGGTGCGGATCGCTCTCCATGAAATACCGGTCCTTGAAGGTGCCGGGCTCGCCCTCGTCCGCGTTCACCGCCATGAGCCGGGGGCCGGGATAGCCGCGCACGATCTGCCACTTCCGGCCGGTGGGAAAGCCCGCACCGCCCAGTCCCTGGAGCCCCGACGCCGACACCTTGTCCACCACGTCTTCCCGGCTCAGGCCGCCGTCGAGACACGCCCTCAAGACCCCGTAGCCGCCGCCGGCGGCGTATTGCCCATAGTCCCTGTATTCCGGTACCGCCGCCTCCACTTCCCGGCTTCGGGCCGCCTGCGCCAGCTCATCCACGGTGGCCCGCACCACGAGGCGTTGTCCCACCCCGGCTACCGGGGCGCGATCGCAGCCCCCCATGCAAGGTCCCGCCATCACTCGAACGCCGGTCTCCACCGCCCCGGGGAGGTCCTCCAACAGTCCCCGGGCACCCATCATCTCGCACACCAGACCGTCGCAGACCCGCACGGTGACATCCGCGGGCAACTCCCCCTCTGCCCTGGCCACGTCGAAGTGGGCGTAGAACGTCGCCACTTCGTAGACCTCGGCCAGGGCCAGGCGCATCTCGTCCGCCAGCGCCGCCAAGTGCGCGGCGGACAGCACGCGATACCGGTCCTGAATCAGGTGAAGGTGCTCGATCAGGAGGTCCCGGCGCCGCGGCCGGTCTCCCAGCAACGCGCGGATCTGCTCCAGCGCGTCCGGGTCGACCTGGCGCCCTCTGGGGCGGTTGCGGCCCCGGCGTCGTCCCGCGCCCGGGTGCCTGCGCTGCGGCGGCGGCTCGTGCTTGCCGGCCACGTTCTCAGGCTCCCCGGTCCAGGCCCAACGCCTTGAGTCGGGCCTCGGACACGCGGCCGTCTTGGCCCCATTGCCGGGCGTCGTAGTAGTCGCGGATCATCCCCTGAAGTTCGTCGTGAGTAAGCCTCGTTCCCTGGGCCACCCCCGTGGCCAAGGTCTCCGTGAGCACTCTGGGCGGCAGCCCGTCGTCCTCCGGGCACCAGCCCTCGCGCTGGTTGAAACAGCGCTTGAGTGTGTGGATCCGCTCCGCGGCCAAACGCAACTCCGCCGCGCTGTAGTCCCAGCCCGTGACCTTCGCCAGCAGGCCGGCGGCTTCGCCGTAGAAGTCCTCGAAACAGCGCCGCAGGAACTTGCACACGATGAGCGAATCCAGCGCCGCCGCGAAGTCTTCCGACGCGGCCACCAGCGCGCCTCGCCCCGGCTCGGAGCTCAGACGGTCCACCGTGCCGGAGAAATCCGCCTCGTACGCCCCGGAGCGGTTGTGACAGGCGCCCCGGGGGCTTACGGCCAGGCCCAGGGCCATGGTCTTGAGGCTCCGGGGCTCGTATCCCGGTAGCTCCAGCCCCTTCACCTGCATGGCCCAGTCCAGGGAATCGTGGCCCAGCGCCAGGGCGGCCCGCCGGGAGCCCTCGGCCAGGAGATCGCCGAATCCCCGGCGCTCCGCGATGGCCGGTATGGCGGCCAGCACCGCCTGCGCCGAACCGAAGCGCAGGTTGCCAGCCTCCGGCAGGAGCCCGCGCTCCACGCACTCCATGGCCCAGGCCAGGGTGCCGCCGGTACTGATGCTGTCAAGCCCGTACGCGTCACAGAGCCGGGCGGCCTCCAGCACCGCCTCCGGGTCTTCGATGCCGCACAGCGGCCCCAGGGCGAAAAGCGTCTCGTACTCCATGCGCTGCTCGTTGCCGGACAGCGACTTGAACAGCCGCTCGCAGCGGATGGTACAGGAAGCGCACCCGTGCCGGCGGCTGAAACTGTTCTCGGTCAGGCTCTCGCCGCTGAGGCCGTCGGCGCCGGCAAAGGTCGGCTGCTGGAAGTTGCGCGTGGGCAGGGCGCCGAGCCGGTCGAATACCGCCAAGTTCGCCACCGTGCCGATCTCGCGGTACTTGGCGGTGTGCTCCCCCAGGCTCCGCTGCCGCAGGGCCGCGGCCGCCGCGGCTACCCCCTCGGGGTCCGCCACCGAGACCCGGGCGCTGCCCGACAACGCGACGGCCTTGAGGTTCTTGGAGCCCATGACCGCGCCGACGCCGCCGCGTCCGGCGTGCCGGCCCTCGTTGCTGATGGTGGCAAACCGCACCCGGTTCTCGCCCGCCGTTCCCACGGCCGCCACCCGGACGGCATCGTTGCCGAGCTCCGCGCGGATGGCGGCCTCGGTGTCGGCGGCACTCCGCCCCCAGAGCCGGCTCGCGTCCCGGAACTCCACGCCGTCATTGCCGATGAACAGATAGGACGGGGCCGGCGCCCGGCCGGTGACCACCACTGCATCGACCCCCACCGCCTTGAGCTCCAGCGCGAAAAAACTCGACGACAGCGAGTCGGCGATGAAACCGGTGAGGGGCGACTTCGTCACCACCGCGTACTTGGCGGTGGTGGTGAGCCCGGTCCCGGCCAGTGGCGCGCTGGCGAAGATCAACGGATTCTCGGGCGCCAGGGGTTCGACTCCCGGCGGCGCGAAGTCGTAGAGCAGGCTCGTGCCCAGGCCGATGCCGCCGACAAAGGACCGCAGGCGGCCCTCACCGCTTTCCTCCCAACGGTGACGGCCGGTGCCCAGATCCACGTGCAGCAACCTGTTGTGAAACCCGTACACCCTTACCCTCCGGCATCGCTGGACATGATGAGAAGCCGGTCGCCGGCCTCCACCGGGCGGCTCGTGTCCCGCACGAAGTCGCGCCCGTTGAGGTTGCAAACGTGGCCGGCGGTGAGGGCATCGCCGGCCGTGGTGATGACCGGACCCACCAGGGCGGGCAGCTTGAGGGCCAGCGCGGACAGTACCTGCGCCAGTGTCGCCGCCTCCGGCAAGTCCACCGAGACGTGGCTCGTCCGGGACCGCAACCTGGCCACGCCGAAGAGCTCGACCTGACAGCGGGCGGGCGCCGCGTCCTCGGGCTTCTCCTGCCAGCGGGCCAACGCGTCGGCGTAGGCTTCCGGCGTGTTCATGTTGAAGAAGCTCGCGCCGTCCGCATCGAAGGCGCGGATCTCGTCCTCCTCCACCTTCAGGGTACGGACCTTGTCGTAGAGAAAGACCGGGCGCAACTCGCCGCGCTCAAGCTGTTGTTCCAGCAACGGCAGCACCGAGCGCCGGTACACGGCGTGCAACGGTTGCAGGCGTCCCTCCCAATACGGCACCACCACGTCGTGATCCGGGAGCCGGGAGGTCAGATGGGAAACCAGGGGAAGACTGAGGAACGGAACGTCGCAGGAGGTCACGAACCCCGCGGCGCTGTTGCACGCCCGGAGTCCATAGCAGATGCCGCCCACCGGGCCCTGGTACGCCACTTCGTCGCGCACCAGCGTGGCGTGCAGTTCCGGCAATTCCTGGTCGGGCGCGGCCACCACCACGATATCCGGGAACAGGGGCGCGAGCCTGCGGATCACCTGCACGATCAGGGGCTCGCCCCCGAACGGAAGCATGGCCTTGGGCCGGCCCATGCGGCTGCTCTTGCCTCCGGCCAGAACAACGGCCGAGCCAACCGTGTCGGTTTCAGCACTCATTCATGATCTCACGCGAACCCCGCGGGAAACACCGCCCCGCAGGCTTCAACTGAATGATTCCACGCCGTTTGCGCGAGCACAAGGGAAGATTGCGCCCTTCGACTTCGCTACGCTACGCTCAGGACGAACGGCCTTGGAAACGCTTCCCGATCATCCTGAGCCCTTCGACAAGCTCAGGACAGATTTGTCGAAGGACTCAGGACGATCGGTGCAGGGGTGACTGCCGTTGCCCTTACAACCGTTCGTCCTGAGCCCTTCGACCAGGCTCAGGACAGGCTTCGCGAAGCGAAGTCGAAGGGCGCCCTACCAAACGCGGGGTCAGCACCCTTCGTCAGGAGCACAGCCTCTGGCGCAGCTCCCGGAGAGCCTGGTGGAAAAGCTCGGGGTCCTTGGACAGGGCGGTCTTGTGCAGGGCGTAGCGTTCGTGCCCGGCCCAGCGGCTCCATTCGGCGGGGGTCACGCCTACCCCCTCGGTTTCGCTTCGCACGGCCACTACCTCGGGTACGGCGGCGGCAGCCCATTCGTCCGGGTCCAGGGCCGGAGAACGCACGGCCTCCACCCCGGCCCGGGCCTGTGCCAGCGCCGCCAGGAACGCGGCGAACACATCCTTCTCCTCGTCCGTATCCGCCGGCAAATGGCACAGCGCCCAGCGCTCTTCCAGGGTGAACGCGCGCCAGGTGTTCAGGGACACCCGGATCCCTGTCAGGTCGAGCTTCATCCTGACGTGGAACGGAACCCGCTCCAGGGTCGGATAGAATTCCGCCTCGAATTCGAACCGGTAGAACATCCGCGATCACCGCATGAGCGACCGGGTTCTCCCGTGTCCCCCGCCCCGACTCATTTGAACGCCTGTTCCCGGGTGCCCTTCAGGAAACGCATGCCCCACACCATCAATATGGAGACCATGAAATTCCCGAAAGCGATCATGAACGGGACCGTATAATTGCCGTAGACGTCGTGGAGGAAGCCCCCCAGCCATATCCCCACGGCGCCGCCGAATCCTATGCTCATGGTGAAGTAGCCGTAGATGGCGCCGAAGTTGCGCCCGAGAAAAACATCGGCGGAGATGGCCGACAACACCAGCGCCCGGGATCCCTGACCGAGGCCGTAGCAGGCGGCATAGGCATAGAGCAGCACCGGATATTCGGTGCTGTCGGCCGCCACCAGCGCCAGGATCCCCGCCGACGACACCGCCTGCACCAGCGTATACACCATCTGATGGCTCAGCACGTCGGTGAGGTAGCCGAACAGGACCCTGCCGAAGATGCTGAACACCCCCATGAGCCCCAGCACGGAAGCGGCGAAAAACGGTGTATAGCCGATATCTATCGCGTGGGCCACCTGATGGTTGGTGATGACCTGGTTGCCCATGCTCGCGACCACGCGCGAAACAAAGAGCAACCAGAACATGGCACTGGTCAGCGCCTCCCACACGGTCCACTCCCCGGCGTCCGCAGCTTGCGCCACGGTCTTCCGCGGCACCGGCTTGTCCCGGGGCATGAGAACGCCCGAGGGCAACACGACGAGGAGGAAGGCCAGCGCGCCCATGCCCACGTAGGCCAAGCGCCAGCCCCAGACGTCCACCAGGAGCTGGGTCACGGGCAGGAGGGCGGCGATGCCCAGGCCGCCGCCGGCCCAGGCCAGCCCCATGGCCAAACCCCGGCGCTTGGTGAACTGCCGCGCGATGATGGCCACGTGGGGCACCATGCCCATGAGGCCGAGACCCAGCGCCGTGACCACGCCGACCCAGACATAGAGCTGCCACAGCGACGAGACCGTGCCGCTGAACCCGAGTCCCGCGGCCAGCAGCAACCCGCCCAGCACCAGGGTCTTGCGCGACCCCCAACGATCCACCAGCGAGCCCGCCAGCGGCATGGAGAACCCTTCCACCAGCACCGAGATGGACAACGCCGTGGCGGTCACCCCGCGGGACCATCCGAAGGCCTGAAATAAGGCGACGTAGAACACCGCGTAGGCGCCGCGAATGCCGCGATTGAAGCCCATGTGCAGGAAGCCGAGGGCGACCTGGCCGATACGCCCCGCCGTGCTGGGTGTCGAATCTTGAATGGGGATCTACCTCCGTCCGGAGACGTTACAGGAACTCGTCGGTCCAGGCGTCGTATTGCTGCCGGCCCAGCACGAGGTCCATCAGCTCCGGGGACGCCGCCTGTCCCTTGAGCCCGGCGGGCGGACGCCCCTCCCGCAGGTGCGCGTAGGACGCCTGGAGCGCTTGCACCGTTACCTGGAACGGCATGTGGCCCTGGAGGGCGATGCGGACGCCGTTGGCGGCGAGGAACTCGCGGTCGTGGAGGTCCGGCGGGATGGTGCCCAGCACTACCGGCAGGCGGGTGATGGCGTGGATGGCCCGGACCTGGTCCCGGGACTTCACCCCGGTGAAGAAGACGCCGTCGGCGCCGGCCTCCTGGCAGAGCCCGATGCGGGCCGCGAGGGCATCCATTCCCTGGCTCGGGAGCACCCCGATCCGGCCCAGCACCACGAGCTCGCGATCCGAGCGCGCCGCCACCGCCGCCCTCACCTTCCCGGCGAACTCCGCTTCGGATATGAACTCGTCCCGGTCCTGCCCGAAGCCGCGCGGGAGCCGGGTGTCCTCGATGGTCAGCGCGGCGACGCCCGCCGCCTCCAACTCCTCGACGGTCCGCATGACGCTCAAGGCATTGCCGTAGCCATGGTCGGCGTCCACCATCAGCGGCAGCCGGCCGGCCCGGGCAATGCGGCGGGCCTGCTCGGCGAACTCCGTCAGGGTCAACACGACGATGTCCGGGGCCCCCAGCACCGTGGCCGAAGCGATGGAGCCCGCCAGCATGCCGATCTCGAAACCGGCCGCCTCGGCGAGCCGGGCCGAGACCGGATCGAACACCGACGCCGGGTGGAAACAATCCGTGCCCTGAAGGAGCTGGCGATACTGTCGGCGGCGTTCGGTAAAGGTCACGGTTTCTCCTCGAGCGGCCGGGTCATCGGTGCTCGGAGAGCCCCGTACCGACGCGTGGGGTCATTGACTCGGATTCAATCGCAGAAAGTCGTAGCGGTCGCCGGACACGACCCGCACCTCTTCGACGCGGACCCCTTTGAGAATGTTGAGCGGCACGTCGACCCCGGGAGCGCCCAGGGCCCAGACCTTGCGGTACACGTCCGCGAGCCCTTTCACGGCCACCCCGCCCACCCCCGCGATGAGGTCACCCGGCTCGAGTCCGGACCGCGCCGCCGGCCCTCCCCTGGATACACGACGGATCACCACGTGTCCACCCGCCTCTTCCATCTGGGCGCCGAGCCACGGCCTCGACCTCGTCCCGGACCGCCCCTTCCGGGCGAGGTCCGACAGGATCGGCTTCAGCAGGTCGATGGGGACGAACATGTTGCCCGGAACGGGTTGCCCGGGGATCGCCTCCGGCACCTGGAGCGAGCCGATGCCCAGCAGGCTGCCGCTGCGGTCGATCAACGCCGCCCCGCCAAAGGCGGCGCTGTGCGGCGCGGTGAAGATCGCCCGGTCCAGCAGGTACTCCCAGTAACCGGCGAACTCCCGGCGCGATACCACGTAGGCGCCCTGCCCGGTCGGGCCGTTCCCGGCGTAGCTGAGGATCACCACCTCCGCGCCCCGGGCCAGACTTTCCGACAGGCCCAGCGGCAGCGGCCGGGAGCCGCCCACGGCGGACGTGGCACGGAGCAGGCCGAACCCCGTGGCATGATCGTAACCCAGGATCCTGGCCGGCACGGTCCTGCCGCCGGAGTCGGTGACCTGGACATGCGACGCCTCGAGAATCAGGTAGCCGATGGTAAGGATCAGCCCGTTGGAGTCGATGATGACGCCGCTCCCCTCCCGCAGCGGCCCGAGGGAGGCCGCCGTGCGCGCGTCCGCCGGCACCTCGGCCCGGACCTTGACCATGGCGTCGAGGGTCTCGGCGGTGAACTGCTGGCCGCCGGCGTGGACCGGGAGCGCCAGAACGAAGGCGAGAATGACAAGGAAACCCGTTCTTCTCATGAGACACCTCCAGGCCGGCCCGATGTCGGGCTCGCCCCCACACCGCTTCCGGCCCGTGAGCGCCAACCCTTGCCGCCATTTTACCGCTTAAAGCGTCTGCTGCGAAGCCCGCGCGGGCTCGCCGGCAGCCTTTCGCGCCTCTTTCCCGATCAGCCCCTGCACCGCGTGGAGGGCCCGGTTGAGCTCGAGAGGCCGGCGCTCCGGCGCCGTGTCGTAGGCCCGCTGCTCTTCCTCGATCATCGGCACGTCCTGGCTGATGAGCCTTTTCAGGAGTCTCCTGGCGATGTTTCGGAGACACCGCTTCACACCCCGGCGGACCGCCGCCGGCGCCTTCCTGAAAGAGTCGAGCCGGTGCAACGAAGTGTAGTGGACCAGGTGGACCCGGGTCCGGCGCGGACCCTCCGGGCAGAAAACCCCGTACAGGGTGAACTCGTCCCCCAGCCTCGCCTTCCAGTGCGGGTACTCATACGTCACCACCAGCGGCACCGGGTGAGGCCGTCGCAGCGCCGGCAGCGCCAGTTGCAGCGCCGACCAGATGCGGTCGATCCGGTAGTAGGCGGTAGCGGAGTAACGCGCCTCCACGCACCCCTCTCCGCGGTTCACCTCCAGCAGGGCGTCGGCGCTCCAGGGTTGATGACGTTGGTGCAGGTGGTCGTGGTACATGTCCATGAGGTTCTCGATGACGAAGGAGAAATGGGCCTCACAGGACAGGGGGGCGATGCTGGGGATGAAGTCGAGGTCACCCCACTCCGGCATCGGCATGGGGTGGACGCTTTCCGCCAGCTCGGGCCGGCCCGGGAAGACCCAGATGAAGCCGTCCTGATCGCGCGCCGGGTAGCCCTTCGCTCGCGCCGTCTCCGGTATGCCGGCGGGGTCACGGCCCGGCACATGCAGGCACTGGCCATCGTTGCCGAAGCGCCAGCCGTGGTAGCGGCACTCGATGCCGTCGCCCACTACCCGGCCGCGGCTGAGGCGCACCAGGCGGTGCGGACAGCGATCCTCCAGCGCGTGGACGGCGCCCGCCGAGTCGCGGAACAGGCACACCGGCCGGTCCCATACCACCGTCCCCACCGGCTCGCGCCACACCTCGTCGGTCGTCGCCACCGCGTACCAGTGGTCGGGGTTGATGGGGGCCTCGCGAACCGAGCTGTAACGATCTCGCGTCATGGGCCGAACCTGGGCGCCTCACGGCGATCTTCGAACAACGCGTAGAACAAACCGTAGAACGAGAGCAACGAATAGTTGTAGAGGAAGTCCTCGACCGGAATGGTTCCGACCCGGGGACCGAGAATCGCGGCAGCGTTGTATTCCACCACCGGAAGCATGGTGAGGACGGAGTTGAACACCAGAAACGGAATGTAGCAGATCGCGAGCCAGAGCCAGTAACGCGTGCCGGCGACAAACCCTGGTTTGATCAGGGAGCCGCACGCGAGGAACGCCGCGCACGACGCCAGCGCCTTCCAGGTGTAGCCCCCGCTGCTCGACAGCACGGCCAGGAGTCCCAGCACCACGGCGGCGGCGACAAACCATGCCGGTGGCAACTTCACGGCGCGGTTGCCGTGAAAACGGGGCAGGCTCTCGTAGATGAACAGGCAACTGTAGGGCACCACCACGAAGAAGAGCACCTCTTCCACCGGCAGGCCGAAGAGGTCGACTCCGGTGACGTACCGGGGATTGAAGCTCCATTCTCCCCGGCGAGTCACCAGCGCGTCCCAGGCGAGATAGCACGGGCTCACCACCGCCACCGACAGCGCAAGCGCCGGGAAACGACGGTCGTACCGGATGCGCGGATGCCAAGTGTACAGCAACGGCACGACGAGGATGAGGAAGTCGACGGTCAGGTAGGTGTAACGCATGGCTAGTGTCCTGTCCCACGTGATTCTTGCCAAGATGCGCAGGATTTCTTGTTGTCGGCAAGGCGCGATGACGAGCAGTGGCGGGCACCACGCGAGGAAGAGCAACGCAGCCGACGACAAGAAAGACCAATATA
>Ga0209020_1001925_pt1 | contig 18334 bp, 20 predicted proteins | sample PinacodermBB_FD_187298 | JGI IMG/M metagenome (GOLD analysis project Ga0209020, IMG submission 187298) | Host-associated microbial community of the marine sponge Aplysina aerophoba from Gulf of Piran - sponge pinacoderm, lysed by bead... | ecosystem: Host-associated > Porifera > Sponge >... | reverse complement strand
CGAGTTCCTCAACAGCGAGCTAGTCGATACGTACTTTCGAATGTTCAGCGGGAGCACCCAAGTAAACGCCTCCGACCTGCGACGAATGCGCTTCCCCCACCTAGAAACCCCCGATTCGACCCACCGAACTCATACCCTCAACCACCCCCACCCCACGCTTACTCGCAGGCTCTGGAAACGAGCACCGACCGGGACCAACGGTCTGGCATCGGTCAGTTCACCACCCCTTCTGATGTCGCTCGAACCATCGCCTCGTTGGTCGGCAAGCTCACGCACACTCAACCCGCTCACGAATCCTCGTGAACGATCAGGGCCGGGTGTCTGGTGGCGATGAAGCTGACCGCGGGCGCGCTCAGTGGACAAGGCGGACTGCGTGATGCTCGCTCAAACCCTCGGGATCGACAACCCGATGATCTGCTCACCTCAGCGAAAAATCGCTCGTTGTCGCGGTTTTTGTCGTGTTGTCGCTGGCGAGGAGATCGCCGATATAGAGATCGACTTCTGTTGTCCCGTAGGTGGCGCTGATGCGGAGACGCCCACCGGTCGCTTCGATGAACCGTCTGAGAGTGGTCAGGTTAAGGTTGTTTCGTCGTTCGAGCTTGGAGACGTCGCCTTGGGCCATACCGAGGGTGTCCGCCATTTGGTTCTGGGTGAGCCCGATGGCGCGGCGAACCTCAGCAAGGGTGGCGTGCTTGGCTGCGAGCCGGTCTTCGATTCTGGCCATAAGAGCGTCGTGAGCGGCTTTCGCTGAAGCATCACTGAGGACGCGTTCGCGGGCCTGCGCCACTCGGCTAGCGGCGTTGGCGTATTCCTCTGAGGTGCGGTCGGTGTCGACATCAGGTTCCGGGATGATGGGTTTGGTCATCGTGTCCTCCGTATGAGTGCGTGGTGACCGGGATTGGATTTCTCCCAGCCGCCGATGAGTTGGTCTTCGATCTTGTTGACCTGAGCCTGGTACCAGACGCTGCCGAGCCGGGTCTTGTCTCCCATGAGCATCACCACAGCGAACTCTTGGCCGTCCGCGTCGACGAACCAGACGTAGGGGATACGAATGACGGGCGGCGCGTCGGCATATGGCGTGTAAGCCGTCGGGGGAGTCCGGCGCAGCGCGAACATGTGATAGCGGGATACGACGATTGGATGGCTCGGGTCATCGGTGGCTTCTCCTTCAAGATCATGTCCATGCTCCTCAAGCGCGCCGAGCAAAGCCATAACCTCACCGGCGGTCTCCATTGCTTCGGGTTTCTCGCACAACTCTGTGACCTGATCGGCGAACACGGGGTGATACTCGACTCGCGCCACCGACCAAGTATGGCATGAGAGCAATACAGAGTCAACCCCATAATTCGATGCCACCCGATACAGAATCCGACGGCAAAGCTGGTTCAGGTTCTTGAGGCTTGGCGGGCGGCGGCTGAGCCTGAGGGGTAGCCGACCAGCATCACCGTCCCGGAGACGACGAAACAGGCGATCACCCATACGAAGCCGTCGTAGATGCCGTCGTAGCTGAACCCTGCGGCGAGGGTGCTCACCACGCTGATGCCGATAGCGTAGCCGACCTGTTGGAAGGTGCGAAGCGAAGCGTTGGCGCTCGCGAACTGGTCGACCCCGACCTCTGCCATCGCCGCGCTCTGATAACCGGCGATGGTCGCTCCGACGCCCACGCCGATGAGGATCGCTGACGGCACGTAGACGAAGAAGTAATCCTGTTCCGACGTGAAGGTCAGCAGCATCCAGAGGTAGCCCGCGGCGACCACCCAGCAGCCGATCGACACTATCCAACGGTGCCCGATCCGGTCGGCCATCCCTCCCAGGCGTGCTGACGCCACCGCGGCGATCAGCGGACCCGGAGTGAGACCGAAACCGGTCTTCAGCACGCTCATGCCCCAGAGCTCCTGGAACATGAACGAGTTGAGGAAGAACCCGGCCGTGAAGGCCAGCGAATAGGCCCAGAAGGCCGCAGTCGACACCGAATAGGGACGACCGGCGAACAGCGACAGGTCGAGCAGCGGGGCAGGGTGGCGTGCCGACCGCCAGACCACGAAGGGAACGACCGCGACACCGGCCAAGATCAGCAGAAGCACGCTCTGGTCGGTCCAACCGTGCTGTTCGGAGCGGACGATTCCGTACATCACCAGAGCCACGCCGGCGACGCCGACGGGAACGCCGATCAGGTCGAGCGGGCCCGTGGCGGTCTCATCACGCGTCTCAGCGACCAGATGCCGGGCCAGCACCGCGACGACCAGCCCCAAGGGGACGTTGACTAGGAATATCCCCCGCCAGCTCCAAGCGCTGATCAACACTGCACCGACAGAGGGCCCGAAGGCCGCACCCAGCGCACCGGCGGCACCCCAGATCCCGATCGCCACACCTCGTCGGGAGAGCGGGAACTGGGGCAGGACCATCGCCAGAGAGGCAGGCATGAGGAATGCGCCCCCCGTCGCCTGCACCACTCGGGCGACGATCAGGGTTGTCGGGCTGTTGGCCATTCCGCACAGTGCGGAGCCGGCGAGGAACAGGTACAACCCGGCTGTGAACGTCGCCCTGCGGCCGCGACGGTCCGCGGTTCGTCCTGCCAGCAGCAGCAGTGACGCCAGGGCGATGTTGTAACCGGAGATAACCCAGGGGAGCTGTGCCGACGTCGCTTCAAGGTCGCGTGCTATCGAGGGAAGGGCAACGTTGACCACAGACACGTCGAGCACAACCAAGAAAGCCGCCGCGGTAACGACGATCAACGCCACCCAACTCTCCCGGGAGATCTCTTGGGGCGCTGCAGCGGGCATGAACCGCCGACGGTAGTTCACAGGCGCAGTCTCCACTCAGCGCCGCGCCGAACTGGTGTGCCGAGGAAGCCGAAGGGCGCTAGACAAATGCCGTGCCGACAGTGCTTGACCGCGACCAACGAAAGTTCTCACGCCGCGCCGTGTTCCTGCGTTTCGTGAGCCGACTGTTCTGTCGGACCCGCCATACCGACGACGGCCCGATCGACACGCTGGGAAGGCCCGTCGTCGTGGTCGCCAACCACCGCAGCTTCTTCGACGTCCCGGTCGGCTTCGCGCTCCTAGAGGGGCTCGGCCTGCGGGCCCGGATACTGGTGCGGGCCAAGTACTTCGACATTCCGCTGGTGGGGAGGTTCCTCAGATCGGCCGGCTGCATCAGCGCTGGCAGCGGCTGGCGGGAAACGATCAATACCGCTGTCGACACGCTCGCAGCAGGCCGCCCGGTGGCGGTGATGCTCGAGGGCAGGATCGTGCCCCCCGAAAAACGCGACGGATCGGGGCTCGGCAAGGTTCGCAGAGGGTTCCTGGAGATCGCTAGACAAGCCGACGCGGTCGTGCTGCCCGTCGGCGTGGTCGGATCTGATGACGTCTGGCCGAGCGGCAGTCGGTTCCCGCGGATTAGATGGCGCGGCCGCCCCCTGGTGCAGATCCATGTCGGTGAGGTCATATGTATCGACGACCTCACCAACCGCGAGGCGCTCGCTGCGGTCCGTTCAGCCGTCGCCGCCCATATATCCCGGTTGAGTTGAGCGTTCTAGGCTGCGGCAATGGACAGACAACCCAACATTCTGCTGATCGTCTCCGATGAGGAACGGCGCAACGACTGGCTCGCCGGCAGAGCCGACCTTCCCGCACATGATCGGCTGCGCGCCGACGGGTTGACGTTCAACCGCTACTACACACATTCGTCGCCGTGCTCACCGTCTCGGGCAAGCCTCTACACCGGCAGCTACCTAGCCGAGCACGGCGTGGTCGACAACGTCTCGTTCCCGGCCCACACGGCACTCGACCCGGCGATCCCGACAATCGGGAGCCTGCTCGCAGAGCGCGGCTACTACAGCGCTTACCTGGGGAAATGGCATCTCTCACACGAGCACGTTCCCGAAATGACCGCGCATGGCTACCAGGACTTCCGCGGCAACGACACCCACTACACAGGTTCGGCCTGGAGCGGCCGCTTCTTCGATCCGATCATCGCTGCCGATGCCATGAACTGGCTGCGCGAGCATGCGGGCGACGACACGCCCTGGCACCTCACCGTGGCCCTAGTCAACCCGCACGACATCATGTGGTTCCCGATCGACCATCTGAGTTATCAGGCCGAGCACCCCGGAGACGCCAAGGCTTTCGAGTTCATGCGCAAGCTGCGGCTCAAGGGTGTGCCCGTGGAGGCGGTCGCCGAGGACTACCCGCGGCGGTTCGACGAGCTCCCCGCAAACTTCCACGACGACCTGCACTCGAAGCCCGAGATCCAGCGTGCCTGGCGGCAGGTGCGCAACCACGAACACTTCGTGGGCCGGATCGACCTCGCCGATGAGCGGGCCTGGCTGCGCCAGCTCGACTACTACGCCCACCTCCATGAGGAGCTCGATGGGAACCTCGGCGAGCTGCTCCACACTCTCGACGAGTTGGGCATCTACGACGACACCGTCATCGCCTACACCTCCGATCACGGCGACGCCTGCGGCTCGCACGGCCTGCGTGCCAAGCTGCCGTGCGTCTACGAGGAGGTCATGGGCGTGCCCCTCGTCGTCAAGGTCCCCGGCGTCACCGAACCGGCAACGACGACCGATGCTCTGGCGACCCATGTGGACCTCGCCGCGACGCTGTGCGCTCTCGGCGGTGTTGACCTCGACGAGACGCCGTCGCTGTCGGGTGTCGACTTGACCCCGGCTCTGGCCGACCCGGCGGCCCGGCCCCGTGACCATGTGTTGTTCTCCCAGGACAGCGCCCAGTCGTCGCTGCTGCGGAACTGCCGTTACGCGGTCCGCGGCTTTTACGACGGTTTCACCAAATACGCCCGCTACTACGGAATCGGCGGAGGCATCGAGCGTGACGGCACCCGCTCACCGGTCCCGAAGCTCTTCGATGTCGATGCCCCCTTCGAGGACCACGACCATGAGTGGTACGACACCAACGAGGATCCGCTGGAGTTGGTGAATCTGGCCCACGACCGCAGCAGGCGCGATGAGCTCCGCGCCAACTTCGAGCGGCTGCTGAAGATCGAGGCCGACGCGGGAGTTTGAGGCAGCAGCGCACAACGCTGCCTGTAGCCTGCTTGGTGGGCCGCTAGCTCATCGGGTAGAGCAGGAGACTTTTAATCTCAAGGTGCCGGGTTCGAGCCCCGGGCGGCCTACGAGCCCCTCGCATGGATTCAACTGAAATGCTGTTGCTGGCGATCCGGCGCGGTGGCTTGTGGTAGGTTTCGGGTTGTCCGAATTTCAACACCCCGTCACACCCGGTGGAGCCATGTCACCACGCCAGATTGCAGTCACTCTCGTTGCGCTGATCTTCATAGTCGCAGCCGCCCTGGTCGTTGTCAGCCGGGGCGGCGACGACTCAGCGGACACACCCGAAACCACGACCACCTCGACTCGGGCAACTACCACGACAGACCCTGAGCCTGATCCTGGGCTCGGGGGCGATGACAGCGCCTCGGCTGATCCCACGGTCAGCACCAGCTCGACCACGTCGATCCCGCTGTCGGTGCCGATCGAGGTTCCTGCCGTCTGCACGGCGCAGGGCGCCGGCGCCCAAGTGGTCGCGGAAGCCGCCGCCGACGCGGCCGTGCAACTGGGCACCGGCTCAGCGGTCAGCACGGCCGGGCTGGGAGTGGTCACCTTCGGGCTGACAGTGCCCGCAGCCGCCGAGGCGAGCGGCTCGGCGATGCTGGCGTGCGAACCGGTCAGCGAGTGCTACCGCGTCACCCCGGCAGCGGCTCCCCCCGGGGTCAGCCTCTTGGTGCATGCGTCCACGATCGAGCGCGTCGACATTGTTGACGGCCCTGTCACGACGGTTTCGGGGTACGGCATCGGCACTACCGCCGAACAGTTGGTTGCGGCGTTCGGAGACCAACTTGAACGAGAGGTCGTCGACGCCGACACCGTCAACTTCGTGTTCGTGCCCAGGGATGCCGGCGACGCCGAGTTCCGGGTCGTGTTCACAGTCGAGGACGGCGTGGTGACGACCTACCGGTCCGGTCGTCTGCCGATGATCCTTCAAGAAAGCCCCTGCGGCGCCTGACTTCTCGCCGCCTCGAGGTTCACGGGTCGGGGATTTCGGTCTCGTAGCTGCGGCACTCAACGACCACCGAGCCGATACCCGCCGGGGTGAAGTCACCGGTCTCAATGTCTAGGTCGGTGACGAAATCGACCTCGTCGAAGCGCACTATGTCGTGGTCGAACGTGAAATCGAGCAACGCCCCGAGGCGCGGTTCGAAACGCACCGTCTCGTCGGGGTCGCCGACTTCCACTCCGATGTAGGGCTCTGCGACGAACGCCTGGACAAACGCTTCGACGGGTTTGTTGTTCACGTCCCGCCCTACCCCGACCGCGAGGATCTCACCGGCACCCCGGTCGACGCAGGTGAACACGAGATTGTAGGCAGACGGACCGATGCGGACCAGACCCACCGATTGCGGGATCGTCGTCTCAGCAGGCAGCGTCGACGTCTCCTGCACGGTCTCGATACGGTCGCCGCCTTCAGCGCCGTCTTGTTCAGCGCAGCCGGCAAGGACCGTCGATGCACAGCAGGCGAACACGCAGACGGTTGACACACAGAATGGCCAGCGCACACCACGAGGCTACAGAACGCTTGGAGCCCACGCAGTCAAGCGGTAGCTTCACAGTTGTGGCGACCAACCCCAACACCCGCAAGCGACGCGTCAAGGCGGCCCGGCAACAGCACCACACCCAGGCGGTGTCCAAACAGGCGCAACGCCGCCGTCGCCTCCTTTTGTGGATGGTCGTCGGTTTGGCCGTGGCTATGGTCCTGCCGCTCGCCGCGGGGATCATGTTCACGCTCTTGAGCTAGGTTCGGTCACGGTCCGAAGTTGGCGAGGCACGCCGATAGCCTGTGATGCCGTGACTACCGACAAACGCGCCCGTCAGAAAGCCAACCGAGCAAGCCGGATCGCCGCGGCCCGGGCGGCCGAGCAGAGAGCCAGGACCCGTCGGCGGATGATCCGCTTCGGTTCGGGGGTGGCCGCGATCGTGATCGTGATCTTGGGCGCCAACTGGTTGGTGAACAGCGGCAATGGCGACGGTGCCAGTTTGGTTGAGACGAACACAACCCCGACCGTCACCGAGACCGAGCCGGTCGACACCCAGCCGGTCGACACCCAGCCGGTCGACACCCAGCCGGTCGACACCCAGCCGGTCAACGCCGAGCCGGTCGACTCCCAACCGGGTGCCGCCGAGCCGCTCGACTCCCAACCGGGTGCAGCCGAGCCGCTCGACACCCAGCCGCTTGACTCCGAGCCGGTTGACTCCGAGCCGGGTGCCACGACCTCGACAGCGCAGCCGACGCAGGTATCCGAGCCGGCCGATCCAGGCTGTCCCGCGGCCGACAAGAGCAGCCCCCGCACGATCGACTTCGCCGGACCGCAGCCGATGTGCATCAACCCCGCCCACAACTACCGCGCGGTGTTCGACACCTCCGAGGGTGAGATCGCCTTCGATCTCGACACTCAGAACACACCCAACACGGTCAACAACTTCGTGACCCTCGCCCGTTGGGGCTACTACGACGACACCACGCTGTTCCGGACTGATCCCAGCATCGACATCATTCAGGGCGGCTCGCCCCACACGAATTCAGCGAGCGATCCGGGGCCCGGCTACACGATCCCCGACGAGCCGACCTTCACTGACGAGGGCGGAGCCCTCACCGGGCCCTACCGGTATGTTCCCGGCCAGTTGGTGATGGCCCGCAGCGCCGGCCCCGACTCCTCGGGTGCCCAGTTCTTCTTCACGACCGGCCCCAACACCGCGCTGCTCGACGGCCAGGGGACCTACATCGTTTTCGGGCAGACGGACGAGGCCGGTCTCAGCGTGGCGCAGGACATCATCGGGCTGCATGAGCCCGACGACAGCGGGCTCGGAGGTCGCCCGTCGCGGACCGTCACCGTCAACTCGGTCACGATTCTGGTGAGCTGACCGACGAGTCGACGGGAGCGCTGACGGGTGCGCTGACGGGCGGGCTGACCGACGAGTCGACGGGAGCGCTGACCGACGGGTTGACCGACGAGTCGACGGGAGCGCTGACGGGCGGGCTGACCGACGGGCTGACCGACGAGTCGACGGGAGCGCTGACGGGCGGGCTGACCGACGGGCTGACGGGAGCGCTGACGGGCGGGCTGAGCGGTCGGCGCACCCTCACCTCGACGAACGGACGGAACGGCGCCGACACGGTCGGCACCTCGAAGCGATGCAGGTCGGTGATCGTCATTCCGGCGGCTCGGATCTCGGCCGGCAGATCCCAGTCGAGGCGCAGCCCGCCGACTGCGCGGCCGAGCCGCCCGCCGAGCGCCAGCAGGCGACCGGTTCGACCGGCCCGAACCACCGGTTCGAGGAACAGCAGCCGTCCTTCGTCAGCAAGCAGTTCCGTGAGGGTCCGCAGGAACCGGTTCAGGTCGGCCACCAGGGGGGTGCGGATCAGGCTGACGATCGTGTCGAAGGGTCCGTGGCCGAACTCGCTGAGCTCCTCGGGTTCGGCAGCGACTCTGGTGACGCCTTCGGGGTCGTTTGCGGCAGTGCCGGCTCTGACGTCGCCGGGGTGGTCGAGCATGGTGACCGAATCGACCTCGCCGGCGATCCGGTAGCTGTCGAGATGGTCCGACCAGCCGCCGAGGTCAAGGACTCTGCCGCTCGCCACAGAGGCCAGCGCGCGGCGCCGTTCTCGCAGCGCCGGCGCCAGCTCCATGGGCAGCGGGTTCATCCGGGCAACTAGCGGGGGGCGGTTCGCCATCTGGGCAACCTAGCGCGCCCTAGCCTTGGCCCATGCCCGTCGAACCCGCTCCATGTTCGTGGAGGTTTCCGCCGGTGGAGAGTGCGGAACCTTCAGGGCTGGTCGGGGTCGGCGCCGATCTGGAGCCGGGAACGATCCTGGCTGCCTATCGGTCCGCCATGTTCCCGATGCCGGTCGGCGCGGGCGGGCCGGTCGGCGCGAGCGGGCCGATCGGCTGGTGGTCGCCGGATCCGCGCGGGGTGCTCGAAGTCGGCTCGCTGCATGTGAGCCGTTCCCTGCAGCGTTCGGTCCGCCGGTTCGAGGTTCGCGTGGACACGGCCCTGCCTGCGGTGATCGACGCCTGTGCTGACTCAGGTCGACCCCATGGTTGGATCGATGCGCGGATACGGGCCGCCTATGTGCGGTTGAGCGAACTTGGCTGGATCCACAGTGTCGAGACCTGGCTGGACGGGGAACTGGTCGGCGGTCTGTACGGTGTTGCGGTCGGTGGCCTGTTCGCGGGCGAGTCGATGTTTCACCGGGTCACCGATGCTTCCAAGGTTGCGCTGGTTGCGCTTGTCGACCTCTTGGCTGACGGCCACCGACGGCTCGTCGACGTGCAGTGGATGACCCCCCATCTCGCAACGCTCGGGGTCGTCGAGTGGCCCCGCGCGCGTTATCTTGATGCGTTGCCCGAGTTATTGTCGAGCCCCCTTCCCGAGGCGTTCCAGTATCCTGGTCGGCTGGAGGGATGGCAGAGCGGACGATTGCACTGGTCTTGAAAACCAGCGGGCTTCACGGCCCCGGGGGTTCGAATCCCCCTCCCTCCGCTCCTACTAGTTCGGCCGCCTCGTCCGGTACGAACTGCGCCAGCGAAAATCCACCGGGCAGGCATGGCTTGCCTCCGTTCATCGTGAGGCGTCTCCTGTTGTGTGCTCTACTAGGACCGCGCCCGCCGTCTGGGCCAGCCTGCGGTCGAACGTGTGAAGGTGTGCGGCGCCCGACCGTTCGGCGGCGGAGAGAATCATGAGGTCTGAGAAGCCGGGACCTCCCTGGCCGTAGCGGTGCGCCGCGTCGTCGCCGACGAGGTAGCGCACGACCACGTTGGTGTCGAGTGCGATCATCCCTCGGCTGCCCTCTCTGCGACGGCACGATCCATGTCCTCCAGGCTCACGGTGGGGCCGTCATACTCGAGACTGCGGAAAAGCTGGCTCGTGGGCCGCACCGGCAGAATCAACACGCCTTCCTCCAGGATGACGTAGCGCACCTTGTCACCTGCCTTGACCGCCAACGAGTCCCGGACGGCCTTGGGCAACGTGGTCTGGCCCTTCATGGTGATGCTGGACTCAATCACAGAATCTACTCCTTGCAAGCGCTAGGCATCTGTGCCTTGCATTCTAGATTGAAGTAATGCCATATGCAGAGAGGATCGGCCAGTGGCACTGTCTGTGGCATGCTTCGGCGAAAGTAATGCCGTGTGAACCGGTTGAGCGGCCTCGGGACTGCACAGACCTGCGAGGTTGGGCCTGCAACCCGTGAACGGCTCCGCGGTCCGAGACGCCCGGCCCCAACTTGCTGCAAGCCCGCCAAGAATCGAGGTCAGCGGACCGTTACCTTGTCGCCGGATCGGGTTCTGGTGTCGTAGCTCGACAGCACCTCGCCAGTGCAGCCTATCGAGTTGCAGGCGCTGACCTTGGCGACATACGTTCCCGCGGCGAGCCCGGTGATGGCGTAGGTATGTGTGCCGACCGCGACCGTCGCCTCTCCGCTGGAGCCCGACCCGCCGGCTTCAGAGGGGAACCACCGCACCTTGTAGCTGGTCACGCCCTCGAGCCCCTGCCCGCTGGACTCCCAAGTCACGACCTTGGTGTTGTGGCGTTCGGTTGAGGCGGCGTCGTTGATCCGCACTGAGACAATTGACACGTTGGTCGGAATTCCGACTGTCTTGACAATGGCGGCGTACCCCGATGTGCCCTTGGACTCGGCCTCTGTCAAGGCTCTGACCCGTATGCTGTACGCCGCGCCGGGGTCGAGCCCCCGGATCTGTGCGGTCAGGGTGTCCCTTGGGAAGTCGGTTCGCGCTGATTGGAGGTCGCCGTCGACGGTCTGCCAGGCGTGCGGCGGGTAGCGGTCGCCCGGGACAGGTCTGTCGGGTTCGGCTAGCCGGCGGTATTGAACCTCGTATCCGATGACCGGGAAGCCGCCGTTCGCTTCGACGACGGCGGACCAGTCGACCGTCAGTTCAGTCCCGTCACCAGGCGCCCCGTCACTGTTGAGCGTCGGCACGGTAGCGACGACCGTTGCAGGCGCGGATGGCACTGACGAGGTGAAACCGCTGATCTCGAAGCTGTCGGTGCCGGCCCCGACGGCGTTGACCGCCCGGATCGTCAGGGTGTAAACGGTGCGGTCGTCGAGTCCGGTGATGGTGTAGCGGGTGGCGGGTGCGTCAACTCGGATGTCGGGTCCTGACACGCCGCTGCCGCGTTCGAAGTACTTGAGCAGATAGTGGGTGATCGGCGCGCCGCCGTCGTCGGGCGGATTCCAGGAAACGGTCAGCAGCCTGAAACCTGTCTCGACATCGACGTCGGTGCGGCCCCCGGCGGCACCGCCGATGCCAGCGGGCTGGGTGGCCGGGGTCGCCGAGGTCACCGCCCAGGGACCGCCCTCGACTGGGGTCGAATCGGCACGGCCGCTGTCGCCGTCGTGGTCGTTGGTTGCTCGGACTCGCACGTCGAAGGAGACGCCGCGCCCGGTTGCGGCGCCGAAGCGGCGGTCCTTGAGTCCGCTGAGGGTGTAGCTGCTGTTGCTGATGGAGGGGGGCGTGAGCGCGACCTCTGTCCAGTCCCCGGCGGGTGTTCCGTCGTCGGCGCCCGGTGAACTCGGAGCCACGGACGATTCCCGGTATTCAAGGACGTAGCCGAGCACCTCGTTGGTGCCGTTGGAGGCCGGCGGGTTCCAGGTTACTAGCAGCGATTCGGGATCGACGACGACTCGATTGCCGCTGGAGTCCACTGCACGGGGGGTCCGAGCGACGAGGTTGCGCGGGGCTGCCGGAACGGCCTTCGGTGTCGCGGTCACTACGGCGGAGCGTCGACCCCTGCCGGCGGCGGACACGGCTCTGACCGATACGGTGTAGTCCGAGTCGTTGTAGAGGTTGGGAATCGTTGCGGAGGTGACTGTGCCTGCGACGGTGATCTGCTCGGAGGGTCCGCCGCTCGCGTAACTGATCTCGTAGCCGATGGTGCTGCTCCCTCCAGTGTCGGCGGGCGGGGTCCAGGCGACATGCAGGGCCTGGTGGGCCGACAGCACTCCGCTCGCGTTGACGGTCGGGGGTCCCGGGACTCGTATCGGCACGGCTGTTGCGGAGGCCCATGACCACGGACCTCTGGGGCTGCTGTTGGCGTTCACTGCCCGGACACGCACTTCGCAGGGTCGGCCGTTCTCGAGGCCGGTGACCGTTGTCGTATGGATCACGACGTTGGCAGCGTCCACTCGGCCGGGCGGGTTGCCCGGGATGCCGCTGGTGCCCCAACCGGTGCTGCCGCTGCCGTCGGCGCATTTGCGTTCGATTCGGTAGCTGTCCACGGGCTCGCCGCCGTCGTTCAGCGGGGCCCGCCACTTGACGGCCAGTTCCGTCCCAGACGTCGATACGGCGTTGACCGTGAGTTCCGTGGGCGGGCCGGGGGCCACGGTGGTGGGGCTCACCGGCCCGCCGGCGGACGCTGGGGTTCGAGGGCCGTCGCCGACCGAGTTGACGGCGGTGATCCACACGTAGTACGCCGACGGGTTGTCGCTGGTGGTGTTGCGCAGTCCGGTGATGGTGTGGGACTTTGCGTTCGCGTCTGCAACTGCGTGCTCGGACGGTTCGGCTCGACGGTCGGCGGCCCAGCGGACGACATAGCCGGCGATGTCGCTGCCGCCGTCGTCGAGGGGGGGTTGCCAGGTGAGGATCAGTTCGGTGTTGCCGGGTTCGACATTGAATTCGCTGACTGGTCCCGGGGCGGTTGCCGGGATTCCGGTGGTGTCAGCCGACCATGATCCAGTGCCCTGTGCGACGACGACGGCGACTCGCAGCGTGTACTCCGTGCCTCGAGTCAGGCCGGTGATCGTGGTCGACGCGGCCCTGGTGGTCTGTTGGCGGGTGACGGCGTAGTCCTCGTCGTTGGATTTCCACTGGACGACGTAGCCGCCGAGCGACCCGCTTGCGGCGTTGGAAGTCGGGGTCCAGACCACGGTCAGTTCGGTGCCGTCTCCGCTCGGTCGGGCTGTGATGCCGGTCGGCGCTGTTGCGGCGGCGAGTTTCTTGTAGAGGCGGGCGACGAACGATCCCATCTGCGCGCGGGTAACTGGCTGATTGGGCGCGAAGGTAGTCGGTGTGGTGCCGGTGGTGACTCCGAGGCCGTAGATCTGGGCGATCGCCGTTCGCTGTTCGGGGTCGAGCTGTGAGATGTCGGTGAAGTCGGTGCTGACGACCGGTGCCAAAGAGCCCCAGACGGCTTTGTATAGGCGCGTCAGAAAAAGTGCCATGTGTGATCGCAGAACCGGGGCCGCGGGCGAGAAAGTGGTGGGGGTCGTGCCGGTGGTGATCCCGAGGCCGTAGATGCGGGCGATGTCGTCGACCGCGAAGGAGCCTTCGGGCACGTCGGTGAAGGGCGTTTCGACGCTCTCCGCGTCGGTGCCGGTTACTGCCCGGTAGGTGCGGGCCATGAAGGCGGCCATCTCTTCGCGGGTCACGTTCTCGAGTGGCCGGTAGAGGTTGCCGTTGCTCGACAGTTGCGTGATCCCGAGTTCTAGGACGCAGCGGATGTCGTCGTAGGCGAAGTTCCCGGGGTCGACGTCGGTGAAGGGCAGCGGTGCAGTGTCGGTCGGGCAAACCACCCCACCGATGTCGCCGTTCGCAGCGTCGTCCGCGTCATCGCCGTTCGCAGCGTCGTCCGCGTCATCGCCACCCGCAGCGTCGTCCGCATCGCCACCCGCAGCGTCTCCGTTCGCAGCGTCGCCCGCATCGCCACCCGCAGCGTCTCCGTTCGCATCGCCGCCGTTCGCAGCGTCGCCCGCGTCGCCGTCCGCGTCATCGCCGTCCGCGTCGCCGCCGTTCGCAGCGTCGCCCGCGTCGCCGTCGGTCGCGTCGCCGCTCGCGTCATCGCCGTCCGCGTCGTCGTTCGCAGCGTCGTCGTTCGCAGCGTCGTCGGTCACGTCGCCGTTGGTCTGTGCGGTGGCTGTGGTTGTGGCCAGCCCGAGCGAACCGGCGACCATGATGAGGGCGAGTGCTGCTCGCATTAGCCGCGGCAGAACATCGCGAGTCGCGCGCCTGGCCTCGGTTGCTCGCGTTCTCCTTTCGCTGACTGCTGAAATCATCGCTGCTCCGTTCTGGTATCGGGATCTCGCGTTTCACCGACTGCGGTCGAATCTACCGCCTATGCGCTCAACATTCAGGACAAGGAGTGTTTGAGAGCCCAGACCACAGGTTGGGCGAGCACCGACAATCAACTGACGGTGCAGGTCAATGCGCCCGGCGAGACGGAGTCCGCCCACGAACATGCTCACGCCGACCTGCTCACGGCCGAGCTCGCCAGCCGCCCGCCGCTCGCTCCCTCGGCGGGCCGGGTTGCAGGCCGGACTGGGGTGGCTCGCTATCGATGCTGGCTGCCCTGCGCGACCTGACCCGGCTGCGCCGCGCGCTGCTGTTGACGGCCAACGGCGTGGCCGCCGGTCTCCGCAACAGCGGCTGACCGACCCCCAATCCCCGCCTGCCTGTCGTTTGGGTCGTCAAACTGAGCGCAGGCGGTGATGCTCACCGATTGACGGGATGAACGGGTTGGAAGGGTTGTCGGCTGTGTAACCGCAGATCTCCGCGGCTTCTGCCGGGGAGTGCCCGCGGGCAAGCAGTGCCTCGCCGATCTCGGCAGCCAGACGCGTTCGCTCCGGTGCCAGTTCGTCGCTCAGTGGTTCTCGGGTTCGCCAACCCAGCGCACTGAACCGCTTATAGAAGTTGGTTCGTTCTCGGGAACCAATGAGGTCCAGTCGGTGTGCCCGTTCGACCAGGGCTTGCATCGAAACTCCCCAAAGGCGTTTGAGGTCGTGCAACCGTCCGACAGTCAGGTTGCGGAGTTGGGGGCGAATAGTCTCGGCGGGCATCAGGAACTCCGCAGCGAACTCGTTGGCGTCAGCTTCGACGTCATCGGGGATGCCCTGCCTGTGCAGACAGAGATGCCCCAGTTCGTGGGCCAGCGTCAAGCGACGGCGGTCGGTTGGCGCTCCAACGTTGAGCATCACCACCGGATGGGTGCCGCTCCACTGCGAGAGCCCATCGACCCGGGTTGTCTCGAAGTCTGTGTCGATGATCAAACAGCCTGCGGCTTCCATCCATCTCGTAAGACCTCTCACCGGGCCGCTGGGCATTCGCCACTGCATCCGTAGGAGACGAGCCGCAGTCCCCGGATCGTATTCGAAAGGGTCAAACCAGGGAATGGTCAGTTCAGTTCTCAGGTCGAGTTCATCGAACAACCGCTGGGTGTGGAGTCTGTGAAGATTCAATTGCGCTTCGAGGCGCCGCCACACGGTCGGTTTAGCGGTAGCCCGCCGTCGCATATGAGCCCCGGCGGCGAGCGCTCCCTCCATCCGGTCGGCCCGCCGTAGGAGGTCTGGCACTACTCCAAGACTCGCAGCGATCTTCTCAAGGTCATCGTCGGTCGGCTGGCGCAGATCGTTCTCATACCGAGAAAGTGCTGCCTGGGTCATTCCCAAGTGTTCAGCCAATTGTGCCTGCGTCAGGCCTCTGGCACGTCGCCCTGTAGCGATCGTCTCCCCCAGACTCACTTCGCGTCAGCCTCCGCCTCTCTGTCGTCGTCAAGCTGAAACTCGATCCTCGGCCTATGTGGCGTTCGTGGACCGGTGATCGATTCAACCGACGCACCATCAGCCTGTTCGGGCAGTTCAATCAACCAGAGCACGTTGTCCAAACCATCTCGAAGCGACAGAACCGCAGGACCAATCTCATGGGTCATCGAGTTCCACTGATAACCCGCGATCAGGCGAACCTCAGCGAATCCGTCAAGCACCATTTGCTCGGGCGTTTGGGAGAGAAACTCAAGCGCAGACTGCGTCGGGTAGGTATTGACTCGGCCCTTCTTGTCGTGGCGCTTGATTCGGACTCGGTAGGTCCCGTCCACGACTATTTCTCGGAGGGGACCCTTATCGACGATGACAATGTTGTCCCGATCATGAAGTTCTGAGACGACATGGTGCCATACACGGTCATGGAACCAGTTGGCTAGACCTCTCGGACTCGACGTCGCAACGATGTCTGGGAGGGACCTCCTGTATCTGTCGAGATCCAGCCTGGTTCTCGGGATCGCGGCCCCAAGTGCTTGAATGACTTTCTCGCCAAGAGCCTCGACAACCTTGTTCGAATTATCGTACGATTTCATACCGGAAAATATACCACACGTACTATCCCGCTGCACAACCCGCTGTCGCGGGGGCTATTCCTTGGCAGGGGGGCGGTAGAAGATGGCCAGTTGGGCGATGGCGGCGGCGATGCCGCCGACGGCGCTGATCAGCAGTCCGGTGGCACCGTCGAGGCTCTCGATCAGCTCGAGTTCGTAGTCGAGGGAGTACTGCCCGGGGCCGGTCGTGGCCACTCCGACGGCGATGATCGCCAACACGAAGTTGTACTCCCAGCCCCCGGCGACGATGAAGAAGCCGTTGTCGCGATGCGCCGTCCAGCCGGCCACGACCATCAGCGCAACGAAGGCGAGCGCAGCCAGCGGCGTGAGCAGCCCCGCTGCAAAGAGGAGACCGGCGCCGACCTCGGTGGAGGCGGCAAGCAGGGCGTGGAACTTGCCCGGCCGCATCCCCATGGAGTCGAACCACCCGGCGGTGCCCTTGATCTTGCCGCCCCTGAAGAACTTTCCGTAGCCGTGCGCGGCGAGGGTCAGGCCGACGGCCACCCGCACGATCAGCGTTCCGAGGCTGACGGCGTCGGCATCGGCGATGTGGTTCACGGCTCCAAGCATCAGTGCTGCTCCCTTGCGTCTCGGATCGACGGGCGGCGGGTCGGGGCCCGATGGCTACCCGTGCAGCGCGTCATTATAGAACACTAGTGCAATGACCGTCATGCTCGCGGCTGGGTGCCGCACCCCGTTCACCGCAACCGGCGGGTCGCTTGCGGGTTGGCATCCGGTGGACCTCAGCGCTGCGGTGATGAACGAGGTGATCCGACGTGGCGGCATCGACGCCGAGTCGGTTGACGAAGTCTGGGTCGGATGCGCCGAACCGGTGGGCGCGCAGGGAGCGAACCTGGCGCGTGCGGCGGTTCTAAGCGCCGGATGGCCCGAGCACATCGGTGGAGTGGTGGTCGAGGCGGCGGAAACGAGCGGCTCGGCTGCCCTGCATGGCGCGGTTGCCGCCATCGAATCCGGTTCGGTCGGCGCGGTGGTCGTGGTCGGCGTGTCGGTGGCGTCGATCGTGGCACCTGGCGCATCGGCTCTGGGCCGGGCGTACGGACGACCGTGGGGCGATGGCCCGGCTGCTAGAGTCGCCGAGTTCGGCGGGCTCCTGCCACCGCCGCGAGCGGCCGAGGCGACCGCCGGGCTGCTCGGGATCGATCGAGCACAGCAGGATCGCGCCACAACCCGCAGCCTCGAGAACCGCCGCGCCGCCTCAACGACGGGGCTGGTACCGGTGCTGACCCATCCCGGCACCCGGTTCAATGCAGTTCGCGCAACGCTGGTCACAAGCGACGAACACCGTGGGCTGAACGACGATCCCGCCGATTTGCCGCCACTGTTCGTGGCTGACGGCACCGTCACTTCGTATTCGTTCGCTCCACCCGTTGACGGCGCGGCCGCGCTGCTCTTGACCCGTGGAGATCCCACCCGTGCCACCGCCGACCGACACACCGCCGCTGCCGATGCCCCCGCTAGACACGCCGCCGACCGACACACCGCCGCTGCCGATGCCCCCGCTAGACACACCGCCGACCGACACGCCGCCGACCGACACGCCGCCGACCGACACACCGCCGCTGCCGATGCCCCCGCTAGACGCACCGCCGACCGACGCACCGCCGACCGACACGCCGCCGACAGACACACCGCGGGGGGCGACGCCAACGGTAGAGGCGCCGCGGCTGACGGGCTGGGACTCGCCGAGTTGGTGGGAACAGGACGCGCCGCAGCCAACCCGCTCGATGCAGCCGGTGGTGTGGAGGCGGCGCTGGCAAAAGCGCTCTCGCAGACCGGTGCTGATCCGTCAGACATCACCCGGTGGGAGATCACCGAAACCACCGCGGCCGGGTTCTTGTCGGTCTGTCACCGCCTCGGAATAGACCCGATGAGCGCCAATCCCGACGGGGGGACACTCGGGGTCGGCCACGCCGGTGCCGCGGAGGAGCTCCGGCTGAGCGTCGACGGGGTGTCGGCCTCGGCTGGCGGTGACTGGGTCGCTGCGATCAGCGCCGGCACGACCGGTTCAGCGGCAACGCTGTGGCGTCTCCTCGCTTAGGCTGGCTGCAGACACCAGCACGACCCAAACCAGACTGAGACTCCCGGCGTCTCCTCGCTTAGGTTGGCTGCAGACACCAGCACGACCCAAACCAGACTGAG
>Ga0209020_1001917_pt1 | contig 18402 bp, 17 predicted proteins | sample PinacodermBB_FD_187298 | JGI IMG/M metagenome (GOLD analysis project Ga0209020, IMG submission 187298) | Host-associated microbial community of the marine sponge Aplysina aerophoba from Gulf of Piran - sponge pinacoderm, lysed by bead... | ecosystem: Host-associated > Porifera > Sponge >... | reverse complement strand
GGGCGGTGCTCCGCAGCCTGCGCCAGCGCCGCCTCCCGGTCGCCGCCGGCCGCCGCATAGTAGCCGCCCTCCTCGTGGAAATACTCCGCCGTCGAGGACGAAGACGTCAGATTGCGGACCTTCGCGACCATGGACCGGCATAATAAGGGGATTCCTTGCTGCAATCGCGTATAAGGCAGAAACAGGTGTGGTCGATCCGCATGATTGCAATGACGATGCCGGATGTTGGCCATTGCAGGGACAAGAGGGTCTTCCATATGGAGACAGCCAGTCGATGTGCCTTAGGCTAGGATTGCTGGAGCAAAGACTGACTGATCCGGAGATTTCGGCCAGCGCCACCAACGATCAGCGCTGCGCTTACCTCGTACATCGCGAATGGCCTCGTTTACCGTTCGTCAAGAACCTCCCGTCCATACACGATGGTTAGCCAATGACACTTGTCACAGCCTGGATACGCGAACGTCCTGACCGAGATGAACTCATAGTCGCGTCCGACAGTCGATTGTCATTCGGGGCGCGCTGGGATTGCTGCCCGAAAGTGTTCCCGCTCGCGAGAGAAGATTCCGTCTTGGCGTTTTGCGGCGATACAGCGTTTGCCTATCCAATTCTGCTTCAGCTGAGCAACTCCGTCACCAACTATCGAAAAAGCCGGAGCCGAGAACAGGATATCACCTCTCTTCGTCCGCATCTTTTGAAAGTAATTGAGCATATGCGAAAAGAGGTGCATAGTCTTCCGAAAGGGAACAGTGAAATCGATACTAAGGACTTTAAGCTCCTGTTCGCCGGCTACTCATGGCGAAGGCGGCAATTCAAAGCTTGGTCTCTCTACTACGACACAAAGCTTCAACGGTTTCATTATCGTCCACTCACTTTTCACAAGAAGCAGACCGGTGGTACGAAACCCGTTCTCTTCATGGGCGATCACGTAATGAAGGCCTACGGTTCTCTATACCACCGTTTGGCGAAGGCGGGCAATCTCCAGACGGGTCCGTTGGATATGGAGCCATTGGAGGTTCTTGGGGATCTCATAGAAGACTGCACATATGAATCAATCTCGGGGCCTCCGCAGATAGTGAAGATCTATCCCTATGCCCGGACCTTGCCGATCAACGTGCTCTGGCCACGGAAGAGACCAACGTTTATCGCACACTATGGGAGGCCACTTCTTGACTACGAGAGTTCTGATTTCGCATGTCTCGACCTAGACTCCATGGAGCTTCTCTCTCCGCAGCGGGCATTCGAACGAATCGGAAGCTAACTGAGGTATAAGCGTCAACCACATAGAGCGTTGCCCGCCTCCCGCAGCTACAATGTCGACGTTGCCTGAAATCTCTACCGATCCAACACGGCAGGCAGAAAACGAGCCTCTGAGCATGCCGTCTATTAACGCCTGTTTATCTTGGTTTCGCCTAGAGCGCGGGAGGGCGTCACGGCCGTTCACGTGGATTCGCCCGGGAAAACTGGTTAGTTGAGCGCTCTTGCTTTGCTAGGCGCCCCCGTAGTTCGGCTTCAGGAGCATTCCCGTCGTCAACCGAACCACAGGTTAGGGGCTCAACGATGATCGCCTGAACCGGCTAGGCGGCGTCCTCGACTTCGCTGTCTCTGACCTAAGAACCCTTCGAAGCATCATGGTCGGCAGCGCGCGTACACGTATCCGGGCAACGGTCTGGTTGCTCACACCGGCCACGACCTCACTCGCCACCGCGTGCCACAGGTCACGCGAACGCTCATCGTTGATACCGGCCTCCCGCCTTTCTTACTGTCAAAGGCCGAGACGACGGGACTGTCCTTGTCGGGTCCAGCGGCGAGGGAAAGACGAAGGCGCGTTCGTTACACGGTTGATGGACGACAACCGATGGGATGTGTAGATTAGCTCGGTGCTGCTGAGTATTTGGACGGTGACCGATGCCTGAGTTGACGGAACTGACGGCTCATATCGCGCGGTTGGCCACAACCGATTTCTCCCGTAGCAGTGAACCGGATACTCGGGAACGGGCCGTAAATCCGGTTATCGGAGCGCTAGGATGGAACGTTTACGATGAGAATGAGGTTGATCGAGAGTACTCAGTTCGAGGCGGAAGGGTGGACTATTGTCTCCGCGCGCAAGCGCGCAATCTCGTCTTGGTCGAGGTGAAGCGAGCGGGAACCGACCTTACGGAGCATCAAGAACAACTGCTACGTTATGCGTTCGACGAAAGTGTACCACTAGCGGTACTCACTGACGGCCTAGTTTGGTGGCTCTATTTGCCGACCGCTCAAACAAACTGGGAACAACGGCTGTTCTTCCGCATCAATGTCTGCGAGCAGGCCCCGTCAGAGGCTGCTCTTGCGCTTTACCGCTTTCTTAACCGGAATAATGTGGTCAGCGGCGACGCTCTACTGGAAGCCAAGCACGAGTTCGATAGTCAAGAACGCGACCGAAGCGTTCGCGCGGCTTTACAGGAGGCTTGGCACACCGTTCTACGCGATCCAGACAGTCTTCTACGTGAGGAACTCGTAGTTGCGGTGGAGGAGATATCAGGACACCGGCCTGATCCCATAACAATCACCGACTTTCTGCTAGGAATGCTCGGAATCATCGGTGAGACAGGCAGAGTATTAACCATTCCAACAACACCGGCCGTGGTGGGAAAACAAACGCAGAGCTCGGACAAAAAGGGGAATCTTGTATACGGAAACCAATCAGTTGAAGAGTTCAAAGTTTCCGGAAGAAAATCTGCTCAAGCTCGGACTGTGGCGAACCGATCTGTTTCTCCGGTAGGCTTTTGGCTTGATGGTGAGTCCCACAAAGCTACCACACATCGGCAAGTGCTGGTGCGGCTCTGCGAGCTTCTGGCGAAACAAGTCGGTTCAGACTTCAATGAGCAGGTTTTCAGAATACGGGGCAGGACGCGTCCCTACTTTAGTGGCACTCGGCACGAACTGTATGAAGGATTGCCGATCTCCGATACCGGACTCTATGTCGAAGGAAATGTCAGCGGCAAGCTTGCGGAGACGATAGCGAGGCGAACACTGCGCGAAATACGAGGTACCGACAACGGTTTTCATATAGATCTGGCGGAGCCACCTCAAACTAAATAAAAGGGGGCGTTCAATGGTTTATTGATTGTCTTATTCGAAAATGGGCGAGCGCATATGGCCGGAAAAATTGGGAATTATGTAGTTAATTTGACAGCGGCTATCCGCGCAAAGCGCGGGCAACGGCTGCCGGCGTGAAGCGGCGCAAGCTCGTTAGAAGGAATGTTGCCTCTTTCAGTTGGCCCTTGACGAACCACTCGCAGAGCGCCTCTTCCTGATTGATCACTTTGATCGTCATGGCGGGGTCACCTGACGTCAACTTGACCCGGTCGCCGGGCTTGAGAGTTTCCGTCGTCGTCTGCCTCCTTCATGTCCTCGTAGGCTCGCTGGAGGGCTTTCCTCAGCAAGGCGTTCTTGTGGGGCCGGTCGGCATCTCGGGCCGTCATGTCTTCGGCCTCCCCATGCCGCGCACTCTACTTGAATCCAGGAAGCAGACTACCTGCGCTACGGCGCGGGAAGTATCGCCTGAAGCGGTGGTTGAGGCAACGTCTCCCGGCCCTCCGTGGTGACAGCGACCGTTCCCTTACCGTCCGGCCCGGTGCAGTTGTACATCATCCGACCCCAACGGAGCCGCTCACGCTATCCGAAGCTCTTCCTCCGCCTGCTGGCTAGACGGTGCCGACGCAATAGCACCGAGAACAAGACTACTGACCCGTCAGGAAGGCCGCCCACACAAAAATTGATGCGGCCAAATCGAACGGGCTTGCAATTCAATATCGCGTATGTCATACGGCGCGGTGATCGCAAAATGTAGGCCGGAGCCCCCTTCGCAAGAGAACTCCGGCCCTGCACCAACGGTCAGCAGTGAAACCAGTTGGGCACAGAGACGACCGCCAGTGCGAGACCATGATACCGGCTGGCATGCGGTCGTCAACTGCCCAACGCAGTTGCGGGAGATTGGTCATGGCCGACCGTAAGCCCTACTACACAATCAACAAGGCCTCGGATGGGCGCTTCTACTTCAATCTGGTTGCCGCCAATCACGAGACAGTGGCGACTTCGCAGATGTATGACGCGAAGAGCGATGCCCGAGACGGGATCGACGCGGTGCGTCGAGCCGCTTCGACCGACGTAGTCAAGGACAATACCGACGACTAGTCGTAGGGGTGGCCGGGGATGGCTTGCTCGATTTGGTGAGCCATTTCCGCCAGCTCTGCCCGTGTAGCGATGCACGGCTCGCCCTCGACGAAATCGAGATTGTGGATGATCTCATGGATGAGGCCGCAATCGCCAAGAACCTGTTCAACGGAGGCGACCCCGGCCTTGATGGCGACGAAACCAACGAAGCACGCCATGTGAAGAGCGCCGAGAGTGGCACCCTCTTGCTCGATCATGGTGGTCAGGGAACGTTCCGTCATTGGGCCGCGCCAAGGTAGGCCGTCGTCATATTCCTCCAGACCTCGGACTTCAACGATGTCTGATACTGTCTCAGACGTGGCCTTGACCATCGAGTTGAAAGAGCGGCGACGGCCATGCAGGTCGGGAACGCGGTAGTGCAGAGAGTAGAACATTTGTTGCATTTGGAGCCTCCTGGAATCAACTGGCCGCCGCCAGCACGACCGACGCGCTAGCCCTGAAAGGACTGACTATGGATGCCTTCAAGGACTTCAACATCGAGGCGCTACTCTGGGCGGTCGTAGTTTGGCTCTTCATATCGCTCATCGTCGAAGAGTTGTGCAACGTGCTCTTCAAGTGGAAACTCTATGAGAAATGGGGTCTAAATGGGAAGGGAGCAAAGACGCCCATCATCTTTGTGATATCCCTCGCTATCTGCGCGTTTGCTGAGATAGACCTCTTCAAGCTCCTCATGATCCCCGTAGGGATCACAATCGAAACCGGCGCGGTCAGCTATGCCGTATCAGCCGCGTTGCTGAACGGCGGAAGCGGAACCGTCTATCGGTTCCTAGACCGCTTCCGGGAGGCCCGGAAGAGACTAGGAGAGGCCGTATAGAACGCGCGCACGACCACTAGCTCAACGGGGCAGGACCGACTCTCCAATAGCAGGGTCAGGAGGTAGTGACAGCGACCGGTCCCGCCGCCCTTGCCGCCGGCCCCGGCGCGGGCGTATCGTCCCGAACGAGCAGCGAGGGAGCCCAGAGCCGTGACTGAGAAGCAGGATCAGCTCAAGCGTTCGCGCGGACGCCCGGTCGAGAAGGCCATGCCGGAGCCGATCCCGGACAGCCCGGAGAGCATCGCCCGCGCGATCATGGCCGGGCCGCCGAAGGCGGAGTGGGACTACCTCAGGCGCGAGGGGGAGGCCGAGTAAGCCGAACCCGTGGGGATTGCGCCGCGCCAGCGCGCGCTTCATATTACCTATACGGAACTCGCCGATGGAGACTGACATGGCGTCAACGGGAGACGCGAAGCACCAGAGTACCCTGCGGTTCGTCCTCTTCGAGGAGGAGGGCGCATGGGTGGCAATGTGCCTAGAGCGTTATATCGGTACGCAGGGCAGCACAGAGGAGGAGGCGAAGCGCGGTCTGCAGATCGTCTATCGCGCCGAGCTCGACGAGTCTCTGGCCCGCACCGGCAAGCCGTTCGGTGGCATCCCGGTCGCGCCGGACCGGTTCTGGAAGATGCATGAGTCGAGCGACTCGTCAGTAAAACGGGGTCACATCCACGACGATGGGCTCGGTTCCGGAATGGGGGAGCAGGAAGACCAAGTCGAGCTCGCGGCATAAGCATGATAGCTCCGGTCACCCCAGCCAAGCCTGTCTTTGACTACTACTGCAAGTGGCTCAGCGAGGAGGGTGGCAGGGTCGTTCGCGGCCAGAATCGTTGGGGTGACTACGCGGTACTGCACTCGCCAGATGGCAAACTCTGCGTGATGATCGCCGACACGGCCATGGAGGGGGTGTTCGTCTCGTCAATGATCGAGTATCTGGACAGTCGCCTCGGGCTGCACTCCCCGTGGAACCAGATGCCTGCGACCCGGCAAGAGGCCGCTGAAGACTAGCGCTGCCGCAGAGGTCCCGTCACCTCGGGTAAGCTGGTATATAAACCCCATGATAAACGGGTGGCTGCGGAATGGGCCCTAACTCCATTCATAAATCCCCAACAACCTCAAGGCTTTCTGCCCCTTGGTTACTTTTGTATAAGATCCCCTTTGGAATCGAGCGCCGGGCGGCTTCTGCTGCCGGCTGCAACAGTCAGGCTGGATGGGTCGGGCTTCCCGCGCCTGAAACGGCCGTTACCTGTTCCGACGTCAACTCGAACACCGTGTCGGTCATCCAGCGTTTGAAGCCGTCATTGTCCATGAACTGTTTGAACAGCTGGTTGTCGTCCTTCATCATCGAGGTCATGACTCGCAGAAGAGCCTTCTCGTGTTCAATGCGGGCGTTTTCGGCGTCCGAATTCTGCCGGGCATTCCGGTAGGCTGTATCGGCCCCGACACGTTCGGGGATCGTCCCGGTGATGAGTTGCGCCACGCGGTCAGCGTCTTCCCACTCTATGCCGCCGAACAGGTCGTTGAACTGGTCGATGATGTGCGAAAGCTGGTCCAGTTCGGGATCGGGCCGGTGCCCACCCGCACTCGTCGGCACGGGTTCGATTTCGGCATCCTCGTCGGGCAGTCCGATCTGCCGCATCGCATGCTTCTCGACGCGGTAGCTCTCCATGTCGATGGCGTCGAGAATGCCTCTCGACAGATCCTCGTCCCGCGGCGCCGGGAGCTTGGGGATCAGGAAGTTGAGAAAGATCGAACGAATCTCCCAGGCCGGATCGGTCCAAGGCAGGATGCAGGAAAGGAAGCTGTAGGTCCGGATGAAGCCCTTGGCCTTGCCCTTGAAGTCGACCTGTTCGTCCTCGCCCAGATCATCCTTGTAGACAGCGACGCAGGCGTCGAGGATCGGATCGAGCCGTTCACGCCCCGCCCCGTCGAGATAGAGTCGCGCAAAGTCTTCGACCTGGCCGGGCGCATACACTTGCGCGCCGTCCAGATCCGCCTGCAGGTCGTGCAGCCGGTCGGGGTCGGTCTCGTCGGCAAGGACCGTCGCGCGATAGAAATCCGCGAAGGCGCTGCGGATCGTCTCGACGTCGTTGAGGAAGTCCAGCACGAAGACATCGTGCTTCTTCGGATGTGCCCGGTTGAGGCGCGAGAGGGTTTGCACCGCCTGGATGCCGGACAAGGTCTTGTCCACATACATGGTATGCAGCAGCGGCTCGTCGTAGCCGGTCTGGAACTTGTCCGCGCAAATCAGGAAACGATAAGGGTCTTCCTGAAACCTCTCCGCGATCGCGCGGGAGGGGAACCCGTTGAGCGAAGCCTCGCTCACCTTGTTGCCGCCGAATTCATGCTCGCCGGAGAAGGCCACAATGGCCCGGTATCGGCTCTTGCGTTCCGCGAGATAGTCCCGGATGGCGTGAAAATACTGTATCGCCCGCTCGATTCCGTTGGTGACCACCATCGCGCGCGCTTCGCCGCCGATCTTGCGTTGCGCGAGAACCCGGTCGTGGAAATGGTCCACCATGATCTCGGCCTTGAGACGGATCGCGTGATCGTGGCCCTCGACGAAGCGGCGCAACTTCCCTTGCGCTTTCTTCGCATCGAACTCCGGATCGTCCTCGATGGTCCTGGCGAGCCTGTAATAGCTCGTCACCGGCGTGTAGTGCGCGAGAACATCCAGAATGAAGCCTTCCTGGATCGCCTGCTTCATCGTGTAGCCGTGGAAGGCGCGGTGCTTGACCGTGCCATCCGGCTGCGGGTCGGGCTCGCCGAATATCTCCAGCGTCCTGTTCTTCGGGGTGGCGGTGAAGGCGAAATAGCTGGCGTTGGGGAGCAGCTTGCGCGACTCCATCAGCCGGTTGATCCGATCCTCGAACGTCTCGTCCTGTCCCTCGGCGCCGGCCTCGGAAAGAGCCTGGGCCATTGCGGCGCTGGTACTGCCGCCCTGACTGGAATGAGCTTCGTCGATGACGATAGCGAAGCGCCGACCGCGCTGCTCGTTGCCGATCTCATCGAGGATGAAGGGGAATTTCTGCGCCGTCGAGATGACGATCTTCTTGCCCGTTTCGATGAAACGGCGCAGGTCGCCGGACCGGTCGGCATGGCCCACGGTGGCCCCGATCTGCGCGTATTGGCGGATGGTGTCGTTGATCTGCCGGTCGAGGATGCGGCGGTCTGTGACCACAATGACGGAATCGAAGATCGTGGCGCCGTCCCTTCCGAGCCCGATCAGCTGGTGCGCCAGCCAGGCGATAGAATTGCTCTTTCCGCTGCCGGCCGAGTGCTGGACCAGGTAACGCCGCCCTGCCCCGTAATCGACGGCATCCGCCAGTAGGCGGCGTACTACATCCAGCTGGTGGTAACGGGGCCAGACCTGCGTCCGTCTCCTGCGGCCGGTTTTCTCGTCCCGGACCTCCACAATCTGGGCGTAGTTTTCGAGTATGTCGGTCAGGCTCTCTGGGGTCAGCACTTCGCGCCACAGGTAATCGGTCTTCAGTCCGTTCGGGTTGGGCGGATTGCCGGCGCCGTCATTCCAGCCCCGGTCGAACGGCAGGAACCACGACTCCTTGCCTCTCAGATGGGTGCAGAAGCGCGCCTCCGACTCGTCCAGCGCGAAATGGGCGATACAGCGGCCGAGTTCGAACAGCTTCTCGCGCGGGTTGCGGTCCCTCCTGTATTGCTCGACGGCATCGTCCACCGTCTGCTTGGTCAGATTGTTCTTCAACTCGAAGGTGATGACCGGCAGCCCGTTGATGAAGAGCGCGATATCCAGCGCCCGCTGCGTCTCGTCGCGGCTGTAGCGGAGTTGCCGCGTGACGGAGAAGCGGTTCTGCGCGAAGCGTTCCCCGGCCTGCCGGTTGCCGGGAGAGGGCGTTCCGTAGAAGAGTTCCAGACTATGGGCGCCGCGCCGGATGCCCTGGCGAAGCACCTCGATGATGCCCCGCTTCGAGATTTCGCCCTGTAGCCGCGCCAGGAATCTGCGCCGGGTCGGGCCGTCCTTGTCCAGCGCCAGGCTCTCTGCGATCTCAGGCTGGGTGGCGCGCAGAAAGGCCGCGAGTTGGGCAATATCGACACAATATTCACGGTCGTAGTCGCGCCAGCTTCCGCTGAGCCAGCCTGCGCCTCCGACGCCGGCTGCCGCTTCGCTGCCGGTGTCCGCTGCGGGCGGATCGCATGGATGGCCCGCCATCGCGGTGCATATCAGGCGTTCGAGCCCTTGTTCGGTGAGGTCTGTCGTCACATCAATCGGCCCGAATTGGCACCTCGACGACCTCGCCGGGCCGCACCACCGCAATTGCCAATTCGACATCCGCCGTGCGGAGACGAATCATGGGCCAGGCCGTGGAAAGCAGGACTACGATGCCGAGTCGCCTGCCCGCCAAGCTTTGCTGGTGGCGCAGGTTCTGATCCGTTGTCACAAGAACATCGTATCCCTCGTGCTCCGCCAGATCGAGTAGCTCGCCGTTGTCCTTGTTCGACCAGCCCTTCTCCGCCAGCGTATCCACGGAGTGCTCCGAAAGGTGGCTCCGCAACGGCGCAGGCGTTCCCTGGTCGAACAGAACCTTCATGCCCGGGCGGGCGTTTTGAAATATTCGGCCTCACGCTGGAGCACAGCGGCAACCTGCCACTCCTTGACCTCGGGATACCATTCCAGAAACTCCTTCACGGTAGCGCCGCTCTCCAGATTCTCGAAGAGGGCGTATACGGGAACCCTCGTCCCGGCGAAGGCCCAGGCCCCGCTGATCTTGCGGGGACTGCGCTCCACCGCCACGCATTTCGTCCAGTCGGTCATCGGCTTGCCTCCTGCGCAATACTCCGTTCGGCAACTCGCAGACCAGTTCCGTCTTGAATTGCATCAAGACTGCCATCATCCATGACCGGTTTCGATTCGGACAGCTCTGCCGCTGCGCTTCGCACGTCGAGCTTGCCCGTGACGACGTCGGCGATCAGGCGCGTGCGGCACTCACGGAGGAGTCTAATTTTGTGATGTTGGAAGGCGATCAATTCAGCGAGCTTATCCGTGGTGGAATCGATGTAACGGAACATTTCACATTGCTCGTGAACTGGCGGTAGCGGCACAACAATCTGGAACAGGTCCCTACGGTCAATTCCCGGAACGGCTGACTTCTCCGAGTGGTCCGCTTTTGATATCGTACGAAGCAAGTAGTAGCACCATTTTCTCGAGTTTCCTTGGAAATCGGTAACGAACAGTGAAGTGTTGTGAGGCCAAAAGTCTTGATCGATATAGAATACCGCATCCGTCGAACCGTAACGACCCATGACAACGCCTGGCCCGGCACTCTTTGACACAGCGTGTGTGCCGATCACTCCCCCAGACGACACGACAGGAAATGGGCCATGCAAACGCTTGTCCGATGGCAAATCATATCCTCGTTGTAGCCGTGTAACCCACTTGAGGCGCCTCACCTCCCAATGTTCAGGCACATCCCCCAGCCATTCGACGCCGGAGGGCTTATAGGCCGGGTAAGGCCGGCCGGTGCGGACGTCGATCCGGCCCGTGACGGCCTGGTGGATGATGGCCTGCTTCTGCTCCTCCAGCAGCGTGATCAGCTTCTCCTTGGCGCGGATGTAAAGCCGGATGCGCCGGTCGGCGTGTTCGAGAAAGCGGATGATGGAGGCCTGTTCGTTGAAGGGGGGACGGGCAATCGCCATATTGCCAATGACACTCCATTCGGCGCGTGGCATCTTGGCGCCGGACGTTGAACTATGGATCGCGTCGATTATTGGCTTTGAGCGCAAGAACTGCTCTACGTAGTCATTCGAAAGATCTCCACCGCGCGAACGAAGAACGAGAAATTCACCCACGCAACAGCCGCCTGTCTGCGGTCGAGTGACTTTCGCAAGATAGGGGCGAAGCTTTCCGAATAGTACATCGCCGGACCTAAAGTGCTTTAACTGACTGTCGGGCGGAGCATCTTGACCTACATTCCTAAGTCGACCTGTCCAACTCTCGACATGTTCCAGAGCAATGTAGTTGTCGTTCCTCCGCTGCGCAGTGTCCTGCTCCACTATGTTCGCCACCGACGACTTTAAGCGGCTGACCTCCCAATGTGTCGGCACCTTGCCCAGCCATTCGATACCGGAATTCTTCATCTCGGGATAAGGCTTGAGGGTGCCGATCATCCGCTCACCTCCCCCAGGATTTCGCCGAGCAGCCCTTCGGTCTCCCGTTCCAAGGTCAGAATGTCAGTGCGGATCTCTTCCAGCGCCCGCATCGGCTGCGGCTTGTAGAAATAGCGGTTGAAGCTGATCTCGTAGCCGGTCTTCACGCTGTCCTCCCGATACCAGGCATCGCTGGAATAGGGCAGGACTTCACGGCGAAGGAACGCTTCGATGCCGCCGTCCTCCAGGAGCGGAATTTGCTCGGTGTCGCGCAGCTCCGTGTCGGGCTCATACTCCACCACGGCCGAGCGACCCCCGATGGCGGTTTCAAACAGGCCGCGCAGCGGGTCGGGCTCCGTTCCCCGCCTGTGAATCCGCCGGATGACGGGTGGGGCGTCCTCGCTCCGCGTGCCGTGCTCCTTGAGCAGCTTGATCTCGGACGCCTTGTAAGCAAGACCGGGATCGATGCCCTCGATGCGCAAGGGCCGTTCGACCGTGACCTTCCAGTAGCCGAAGGCGGCGTTGTCGAAAATCCTGCTCTGCTCGCTCTCCTCGAAGTCGAGGAAGGCCTCGCAGATGCGGGCTATGTCTTCCTCACCGAGTTCGCAGTTCTTCTTGCCGAGGTTCTTGCGCAGCGGCCGGTGCCAGCCGGTGGCGTCGATCAGCTGCGTCTTGCCCCTGCGGTGCGCTGGCTTGCGATTGGTCAGCACCCATACATATGTGGCGATGCCGGTGTTGTAGAACATGTTGAGCGGCAGGGCGACGATGGCCTCCAGCCAGTCGTTCTCGATGATCCAGCGGCGGATGTTGCTCTCGCCCTGGCCGGCGTCGCCGGTAAACAGCGAACTGCCGTTATGCACCTCGGCGATGCGGCTGCCGAGCGGCGTATTCCGCTTCATCTTGGAGAGCTTGTTGGCGAGGAACAGCATCTGGCCGTCGCTCACGCGGGTGACCAGGGAGAATTCCGGGTCGTCGCCATGCTCGATCATGAAGCGGGGATCGTGCATGTCCCTCTTGCCGCCGATGCGTTCAAGATCGGTTTTCCAACTCTTGCCGTAGGGCGGGTTCGACAGCATGAAGTCGAACTCGCGCGACGGGAAGGCGTCGTTGGAGAGCGTGGAATGTTCCGGTCCGCCCACAATGTTGTCGGCGGCCTCGCCTTCGCCTTTCAGCAGCAGGTCGGCCTTGCAGATGGCGTAGGTCTCGGCGTTGATCTCCTGGCCGTATAGATGGGTGGAGACCTGCTTGCCGCGTTCTGCCGCAAGCTCGTGCAGGATTTCCTCGGCGACGGTCAGCATGCCGCCGGTGCCGCAGGCGCCGTCATAGAGCAGATAGGTTCCGGATTCGATTTCGTCGGCGACCGGCAGGAACACGAGCTTCGCCATCAGGCGCACGGCATCGCGCGGGGTCCAGTGTTCGCCGGCCTCCTCGTTATTCTCTTCGTTGAAGCGCCGCACCAGCTCTTCGAAGATCGTACCCATGCCGTGATTGTCGAGGCCGGGACGAAGGACCTTGCCATCAATGTCCTTCACGGGATCGGGGCCGAGATTGATGTCTGGCGAGGCAAGCTTCTCGATCAACGCGCCGAGCGCGTCGGCCCGGGCCAGGCGCGGGATCTGGTTGCGGAACTCGAAGCTGTCGAGGATGTCCTGCACATTTGGCGAAAACCCGTCCAGCCACGCTTCGAAATCGGCCTTGAGCTGATGCGGATTGCGGCGGGCTAGCAAGTCACGCAGGGTAAAGGGCGAGACATTGTAGAAGGCTTGGCCCGCCGCCTGGCGCAGGGCGGCATCCTGTTCGACCACGCCGGCTGCATCGAGCGCAGCCCTCATGTCGAGCACGGCCTGCTTGGCGCCCTCCAGCACGGCATCCAGCCGGCGCAGCACCGTCATCGGCAGGATCACGTCGCGATACTTGCCGCGCACATAGAGGTCGCGCAGCACATCGTCCGCGATGCCCCAGATGTAGTTCGCGATCCAGTTCAGGTCGTTGTTGGTCACTTGACGTTCGCTTTCGGCCGCGGCTGCAATGACGGCCGAGCATAGCCCGGCGTACGCTGACGGAATAGCGGAGGCGTGCCGGTCACGCCTCATGTCTACCTTTCGAAACTCCTTTTCAGTCAGGCTCTCGCCGACAAGGCCAATCCGAAGGCGTAGCGGCAGCAGCACTTATGTTCCCAACCTGAGGTTCGTGAAGCGGCTTCACCCGGACTTCGATGGCCGGTCCGCCGTCGGTGGTGAGGGGGTACAGCGGAGTAATCGGGCAGATGCCACCTCGCGCTGAGGCTGGCAGGTTCGAGCAAACTGAGAAACAAGGTTGTCTGTTCAGATATTATGGACCATAATGGTCACTCCAACTTTCTAGAACCATAAAGGTGAAGCATGAATGAAGTCAGTAACGAGATCACGGCGGACGAAATTCGTGACATCAGGAGATCCCTCGGTCTGTCGCAGGTGGAAGCGGGAGAGATTCTGGGTGGGGGGCCGCGCGCCTTCACGAAATACGAGGCGGGGTCGGTGAAGCCGGCTGCTGCTGTTGTCAACCTTCTGCGACTGCTGGATGCGCATCCGGAAATGATTGGCGCGCTGAAAGGGGGCAAATCGCGACCACTAGGCGCGCTGTCGGAATCTCGACCGTTCGAGATTACCGGAGAGCATATCGGGGCTTTGACCGACCGAACCTTCCACCTTCTGCTGAGGCGGTTGCTCGAAGCGGAGGCCTTGACGCACGGGCTGCCGAGCGACGGCATTCATGTTGCCGGCAATATTACCGCTCCGGATGGGGGTGAGGATGGCCGCATTTCATGGACGGAGGGGCCTGATCGCACGGGCTTTCTCCCGTCTCGGTTCTGTCAGTTCCAGTTGAAGTCGGGCACGATCGGGGCCGCAGGGGCGGGAAGGGAGGTCCTCACCAGGAACGGAGAGGTCAAGGATATGGTCCGCTCGGCTATCGCGGTGGGCGGCCACTATATCGTGCTGTGTGCCCGTCGGTACACGAAGAAAGCCATTTCCACGCGAGAGGACAATATTCGAGCCGCGTTGCGAGGAGCCGGCCTTTCCGTCGCGGACGAGCAGATCCAGCTTCGCGACGCCGACCAGGTCGCAGCCTGGGCAAATACGCATCCGTCTGTCGCAGCATGGGTAATCGAACGAACCCAGCCCGGAACGGTTGGGCCCTTTTGTTCGTGGGTCTTTTGGGCCGCCCGCGGAGAATACGAGCGCTCCCCCTGGGTCGACGATGAACGTCTTACCGGGTTGCGGGACTTCTTGCTGGAGCGGGTAGGCGAACCTCAGAGCATTGCCCGCGTCGTGGGGCTGTCGGGTATCGGGAAGTCCCGGTTGGTCCTGGAAGCGCTCGGTGCCACAGTAGATGAAGAGCGGGATCTCAGCCGTAGCGTGCTCTATGTCGACACGTCCGAATCCGACTCGGCCGCCATCCACCGTGTTGTGCAAATCTGGACGGAGATGGGGGCCAGGGCCATCGTGGTCGTCGACCGTTGCCCGCCCGAGTTTCATGATTCGCTTGTAAGTCTGATCGCCCGCAGTGGCAGCCGTCTTTCGGTTGTAACGATAGACAACGAGATCCCGTCAAGCGTTTCGGATCGCACAATCCACGTTTTGGGCGAGGCGTCGCATTCCGTTACCGAGGAGGTCATTGCTCTGCGGGCTCGCGGCTTGGACCAGGACACCAGACAGCGATTGGCCCGGTTCGCCGATGGCTATCCGGGAATGGCGATCCGGGTTGCCGAAGCCTGGACCGGTGAACGTCCGGTCGTGCATGCGACCGAGGACCATTTCGTCGATGCGTTCGTTCGCGGACGCGAACCACTCGAAGCTGAATTGGTAGTAAGGGCGGCGCGGCTCCTGTCGGTGTTCGGGTCGGTTTGGTACGATGACCCTTCTTGCAAGCAGCTTGATGGAATCGTTGAGATAGACGGGTCGCTGCCGGCTGCGGAACTCAGGATCGGAATAGAGGAACTGATCCGCCGCGGTATTGCACAGCGCACAGGACGATTTGTCCGTATCCAGCCCCGTCCGATAGCCGCAAGGCTGGCCGAGCGGCAGTGGCGGAGCTGGAGCCGAGCGGACTGGGACAAGGTCCTGTCCGGCCTGGAGCCGCACGGCCTGCGAATCCTTGCTGCCCGCCAATTGGTTTGGCTAGGAGAAACAGATGTCTCGCGGGAGGTGGCGAGACACGTTTGTCGGCGTGACGGGCCACTTGGCGAACTCGACGGGGAAGCGGGCGCCGTTCATGCGGAAGTCTTGTGCAGGCTTGCCGAGATTGAGCCAGTCGCCGTCGTCCATCAACTGGAACGCTCGCTCGGTGCCGTGAACGACCTTGCGTCTGTTGGCGGCTTGGCCCGGCGTCATGTGGTTCGGGCGCTGGAAAGGGTCTGCTTCGGCCGGAAGACATTCGAAGAAGGGGCGGACCTCCTTTTGCGCCTCGCGGTTGCCGAAAACGAACCCGGCGTGGCGAACAACGCGACCGGTCAGTTCTGCGGGCTGTTTCCCATGCTGCTGGGCGCTACCGAGGCCGATGGCGAAGCTCGGCTCGCGTACCTCACGGGAGCCGCGGACACGAACGATCCCGACGAACTGGCTGTTGTAGTCGAAGCGCTCGTCAAGGCCACGGAAACCAGTCGCTTCATCAGGTTCGGTGGCTCACAAAGACGCGGCTTGCGCCCCGATCACGTTTCCTGGCAACCCACCACGAATGAAGATGCACGCCGGTATCTCGACGGTTGCCTCGATGCTCTGGCGAGCCTTTGCGACCGCAAGGATCGGGTTGGAGCGATGGCACGCGACGGTCTCGGGCGGCATTTCCGGTCTCTGACAGCAAATGGACTGATTGAGGCCGTGGAGAGAGCTGTCGAGCGTGTACGGGAACGCAACGTCACATGGAGGGCGGCAATCGAGAGCCTCAGCGAGTTCATCCAGCACGACAGCGCCGAATCGGAAGTGGACACGGTGGGCCGTGTGCGTCGGCTCCTGGAGAAACTCAAACCGCAAGACTTGGCACACAGAGCGCAATACCTCATCAGCGACATGCCGTGGCACTTTCCGGCAGACGAAAAGCTGGACATCGAGACACGGAGACGCCGTCAGGAAGAGGCAATACGCGATGTGACGGAAGAGTTAGTCCGACAGCCAGACGCATTGCGGGAAATTCTGCCGAGACTGTGCAAGGGGCGGCCGCGAATGGCGATGCTGTTCGGAATATGTCTGGCGGAGTTGTCGGCTGATCCTGTCCAGTGGCTGGAAGAGATCAACCGCGCAACCGTCAATGTGTGCGGTGATGATCGCAATTTCGACCTTCTTTCGGGATACCTCAAAGGGATGGTGGAGAGGTTCCCGGAGGTCGTTGAGAAATTTAAGCAAACGGTCTCCGAATCATCCGAGCTGGCGCCAGCGCTGCCATTGATCTGTTGGCAGCAGCGGATTTCGGCTGGCGACATAACGCTCGCCTTGAATGCTCTGGAAGCGGGTCGCCTGCCTCCCGAGCAACTGATTCAGTGGACGATGGGTGGGGACCTTTCGACGCTTCCGACAGAGACCGTTTCACCGCTGTTCGATGCGATGCTGGACCATTGCGCCGCCGGCTTTGCTGTTGGAATCGAACTGATGGGCATGTACGCATTCGGCGATGCCGGCAAATTGGAGAAGTTGCGGCCGCAGATATGTACGGCGGCGAAGAATGTCCTTCGGTGGGAGGGAGCCGGCGATGGTCCGATCGCTGGCAGCCATTTCGATGAAATCATGCAGTGGATGCTGGCAAAAGGAAGGAAAGATGCGGATGCGCGCAGCATAGCCTTGACGTTGTCAAGAGTATTAGTGGAGGTTTCGGAGGTATCCAGCGAACGCTTTCTGGCGTCTCTTGTCCCCGTTCTCCTTACAGAGTTTCCGGAAATTTCGTGGCCGCTCATCGGAAATGCCATCGTGTCCGATGAATTGAGGGCGTGGAGGTTTCATTTTATCCTTAGCAACCGCGGGTTCGGTATAGATGCCCGTGGCGGTCCAATTCTGGCACTGCCGGAGGAAACCATATTCGCCTGGTGCATGGCGAACCCCGACGTTGCACCGCAGTTCGTAGCCGGCATCGTTCCGGTTTTGGGTCCCGAGGACGGTGAGGACGGGACGCGGTTTCTGCATCCTGTCATGGAGAGACTGCTGGATGAATTTGGAGATAGGCCGGGGGTTGTGGAAGCTGTCGAAGGAAACCTGAACAGCTTCGGTTGGGTCGGCTCTGTGGTTCCGTATTTCAGAACTTATGTCGAGCATCTGGAACGTCTGCGAACGCATCCAAGGAAGAGAGTGAGACGGTGGGCTTCGAATGCGCTCCGCAGGGTAGAAAAGAAGATCGAAGATGCGCGTAACGAGGACGAGGAAAGGGCTGCGCTGTTCGAATCGTAGATTGAAACGGCAGCGACCGGGAAGGCGGCGGTCACCACGACAAAATTTGGGCTTGATCTCATCGACAACGTCTAGCCGACAAACTACGTTTGAAGGATGGCATACCTGAGAGTTGGCGGCGATGGGCAGTGTAGACGGCATGGCGGCTGCGTTTCTGCGCCGCAATCCTTGTCCAGGCTTCTGGGGCCGATTATGGCTTATGATACGGCCGGGCGTCGTTCACGCAACGGCGGAAACGTTCGTTTTCGTGGACGGAAGCCGCCTCGACATTGTCAAGAACGGCCCGGACACGGAATTCAAGGCATACGGCTCGGAAGGGTTGGGGAAGATAGACGGCATGGCAGCGGCTTTCTTGCGCCGCAATCCCGACATGGGGTTTGTCGCGGCACTCTCCCTCAGCCTGCGCCCGGAAACGGAAGTCGTTCATGCGGTGGCGGAAATATTCACATTTCCGGACGGAAGCCGCCTCGACATTATCGAAAACGGCCCTGATACCGAATACAGGACTTATGGGCCGGGAGTGTTCGACGGGTAGTTGGTTGCCCGGCAAAGTGGTGCCATGCCCTGGCCTCTCGCGGCGCTTACGGTTGTCGCCGCGGGATTGGTCATCGGGTCGCCGGGCGGGGAGGCAGGCCCCGGAAGGAGCTACTCCAGTTCCACGTTCCCTCTGTTGAGGTGCCACCCGAGTTCCTCACGGCGTCCGCCCTGCTCCTCGTAATTTTCGAACGGGATGCCTTCGTTCCCGGCAGCGAGGACGATCTCCAGGGAGCGGTGGCGATAGCCGCCCGGCTGGTAGCCATTCTCTGCGATCATGGGGCGGATGTGCTTGCCGGCGAACTTGCCGGG
>Ga0209020_1001913_pt1 | contig 18441 bp, 15 predicted proteins | sample PinacodermBB_FD_187298 | JGI IMG/M metagenome (GOLD analysis project Ga0209020, IMG submission 187298) | Host-associated microbial community of the marine sponge Aplysina aerophoba from Gulf of Piran - sponge pinacoderm, lysed by bead... | ecosystem: Host-associated > Porifera > Sponge >... | reverse complement strand
GTGGTCCGCGATTTCGCCCTGCAGCGCATCGCACCGCACGCCGAGACCTGGGACCGCGACCACACCTTCCCGGTCGACGTGGTCAAGGAGATGGGCGAGTTGGGGCTCTTCGGGCTGCTCGTCGACGAGCGCTGGGGCGGCGGCGGCGCCGATCTCACCACGTTCTGCCTCGTGGTCGAGGAGATCGGCCGGGCGGACCAGTCCCTCGGCATCACCCTGGAGGCCGCGGCCCTTCTGGGCGCCGAGCCGATCCAACGCTTCGGCAGCGACGCCCAGAAGGAGCGCTGGTTGCCGGATCTCGCAGCAGGCCGGGCACTGGCCGCCTTCGGCCTGACCGAACCCGACGGCGGGTCCGACGTGTCAGCCCCCACGACGCGTGCCGACCTCCGGGACTCGCCCGGCGATGAACGATGGGTGCTGAACGGGGCCAAGGCGTTCATCACCAACTCCGGCACGCCCATCACGAGCCTCGTCACCGTGACAGCGCGGACCGGACCCGAGGAGGTCTCCACCATCATCGTCCCGGCAGGAACGCCAGGGCTGACAGTCGAGCCGCCCTACCGCAAGATGGGCTGGCACGCCTCGGACACCCACGGGCTGGTGCTCGACGACTGCGCCGTTCCGGCAGATCACCTGCTGGGCGAGCGAGGGCGCGGCGTGCAGCAGTTCCTGGGGACCCTCAATGCCGGGCGGATCGCCATTGCCGCCCTCGCCGTCGGGCTCATCGCCGCCTGCCTCGATGAATGCCTCGCCTACGCCCGCGAGCGTGTCGCCTTCGGTCGCGCTATCGGCGGCTACCAGGCGGTGGCCTTCAAGTGCGCCGACATGGCCGTCGCCCTCGAGACCTCCCGACTGGCAACCTATGAGGCCGCCCGACTCTTCGATGCCGGCGCCCCGCACCGGAAGGCCGCCGCTATCGCCAAGCTCGCCGCTACCGAGGCCGCCGTGACCGCCACCCGCGACGCCACCCAGATCTTCGGCGGGTACGGATTCATCGACGAGACCCCGGTTAGCCGCTACTACCGCGACGCCAAGATCCTCGAGATCGGCGAGGGAACCAGCGAGATCCAACGCCTGGTCATCAGCCGGGAGTGCGGCCTGCCCGTCTGATCGACCGACAACCGAGCATTGCGCGAGGGCGGGGGTCGGGGCGCCGGGCTGCGACGACTCTTCGCCCCGCACCGTGGAGCAAAGCGGCACCCCGACCCCCGCCAAGGCTTCAACGGACAGGTTGCCGGACCGCCAATCCGGACACAGGATGGAAACCATGCCCACACGTGCCGAGTACGAGGAGTTGCGGCGGAGCTTCCGCCTCGAGGTCCCCGACCGCTTCAACTACGTCCGCGATGTGCTTTACGACCGGGCGCACGCGCATCCCCACGATCTGGCGCTGGTGGCGGTGGAACCCGACGGCCTGACGGCGCAGCGCTTCGACTTCGCCACGATCGCCGCCCGAGTCGCGGCGACCGCCGCCGTGCTGGCCGACCTCGGCGTCACCGCCGGCGACCGGGTCTTCCTGATGCTGCCCCGCATCGTGCAGTGGTACGACGTGCTGCTGGGCTGCCTGCATCTCGGCGCCGTGCCGATGCCGGCCACGATGCAACTGAGTGCGCGCGACGTGACCTACAGGGTGAACGTGGCCGACGCCACGACGGTGGTGACCGACACGGTCGGGATGGCCGCGGTCGGCGCGGCACTGCCCGGATGCCCCGGCGTGTCGCGGCGTGTGCTCGTGGGCGGCGGCGCCGCTGGTTGGACCGACCTTGACACCGCAGTGGCCGCCGCTCCGACCGCTCCCCCGGTTCACGACACCGCCGCGGACGACCCGATGCTCATCTACTTCACCTCCGGCACCGAGTCGCACCCGAAGATGGTGCTGCACACCCACGCCTCCTACGGCATCGGCCACGACGTCACCGCCCGCTTCTGGCAGGATCTCCGCCCCGACGACCTGCACTGGACCGTGTCGGACACCGGCTGGGGCAAGGCTGCCTGGGGCAAACTCTTCGGGCAGTGGCGCGTGGGCGCGGCGGTGCTGATGTGGAACGTGGTCGGCAAGCCCGACCTGGATCGGATGTTGCGCATCATCGCCGCCGAGGAGGTCACCACGTTCTGCGTGCCGCCCACGCTGTACCGGGCGTTCGCCCAGATGGATCTGGGCGCCTACGACTTCTCGGGTCTGCGACACTGCACGTCCGCCGGAGAGCCCCTGAACCCCGAGGTGATCAAGGTGTGGCAGGAGGCCACCGGGACCGTCATCCACGACGGCTACGGCCAGACCGAGACGGTCAACGTCGTGGCGAACCTGCCGGGGATTCCGGTGAAGGCCGGATCGATGGGCCTCGCCGTGCCGGGCTTCGACGTCGCGATCATCGACGAGACCGGGACCGAACTGCCCGACGGCGACGAGGGTGACATCGCCGTGCGGGTCGAACCCACGCGGCCGGTCGGTCTGTTCAAGGAGTACTGGCGGGACCCCGAGCGCAACGCCGCAGCGCACCGCAACGGCTGGTACGTGACCGGCGACCGGGGGATCCGCGACGGCGACGGTTACTTCTGGTTCGTGGGACGCGCCGACGACGTGATCCTCTCCTCGGCGTACCGCATAGGTCCGTTCGAGGTGGAGTCGGCACTGCTGGAGCACCCCGCTGTGGCCGAAGCCGCGGTCGTGGGCGTCCCCGACGAGATCCGCGGCCAGATCGTCAAGGCGTTCGTGGTGCTCGCCGGGGGCCACGACGCCGGCGCCGAGCTGGTCGATGAATTGCAGGGCCACGTCAAGGCCACCACCGCGCCCTACAAGTACCCCCGCCGCATCGAGTTCACCAGCGAACTTCCCAAGACGGTCTCCGGCAAGATCCGCCGCGTCGAACTCCGCAACCGCTGAGCGGCCCGGTGCGGCGACGCAGATTCAGGTTGAGCTGTCGAGCGACCGAAACGACGAGATCCCCAACGGCGACGCTGAGCGGTGGGGGCAGGTTCTCGGGGTGGGGCGACCGGCGGGTTCTGGTGGAGCGCCGGGGGTTCAAGGACCGCGGGTGGTGGGGGTGTCGGCGCCGGTGTCCGGCGTGATGTGACCGCTTCGACCTGGTTCAGGGGCCGCGGGTGGTGAGAGTGGTGCTGCCGGTGTCCGCGGCGGTGGGCGGGGGAGGATTCCCGGTGGGCGTGTCGGGGGGCGGGGCGGGGGGCTGCTCGCTGCGCTTGTGGTCTTTGGGCCGGCCAGGCCGGTGGTGGTGGTCGTGGGTTTGGTGGTGGTGGGTGTGGCAGGGGGCGCAGAGGAGTTCGAGGTTTTCGATGATGGTTGGGCCGCCGGCGGCGTGGGGGTTCTGGTGGTGGGCGTGGGTGGTTTCGGTGGGGGCGGCGCAACCGGCGCAGCCTCGGTCGCGGGCGGCGAGGATGAGGCGTTGCGCGTCGTTGGCGTTGCGGGTGCGCCCTAGGGCGAGGTTGGTCCAGTCGGCGTTGAAGACGCCGCAGTACACCTCGGCGTCGAGGGCCTCTTGGGCCAACAGTTCCGCGGACAGGGGGGTGCCGTCGTCCAATCGGGGGTTTCCGAGCGTGTCGGCGGTGTGGTCGTAGTCCGCGAGGATCAACAGTTTGGTGTCGCTGCGGGTCTCGCCGCAGATCAATGCGGCGAGCGCGTCGGCGGCATGCTGGGCGTGCGTGTGGTCCGCGGAGTCTTCGTGCTGTTTGCGGCCGCGGACTGCGGCGGCGAGGGCTTGGTTGATGCGCCGGCCGGTGAGGAAATCGAAGCGGCCCCGCAGGTGCCACATGCCGTCTGTGCCGTAGTTCAGGGTGGTTTTGCGTTCGGCGCGCTGCAGGGCGTACTCGGCGTCGGCGGGTTCGCGGCTCTTCGCGGCCTGTTCGGCCTCGAGGTCCGCCCACACCTCTTCGCTCTGGTAGGCGAAAGGGTGCTTCGCGACGACATCGGCGGGATAGGCGCGGCACAACTCCAAAAACTCGGTTTCGCTGCGGCGGTGCTTCTTCGGCGCCTCGCGGGCAATCACCCGCGCGTGGGAAACGTTGATCTCCCCCGCGCGCATCGCCTCGATCGTGTCGCCGAAGTCGTTGTCGTGCAGGTCCAACGCCAAGCGGGCGTCGCTACGGGCCGCCGCGGTGGTCAAGAGGTTCATCTCCCGCAGCCGATGCGCGGCGCCCTGAGCGCCGCTGCGGGACGCCAGCTCGCCCAACGCCGCCAGATATTCCCCCTCCAGACGCGCCCGTGCCTCAGCCAGATCCACGACGCGGTCCTGCAACTCGCCGTCGGACAGCTTGGCGGGATCCTTGCGGGAGACCCGCACCAGCGCGCCACAGTCCCCGCACCCCACCTTGGCGGTGCCCTCACCCCACTGATGCTGGGACAAGAACATCGTCTGGGTGCCCGTCGCGGTGACCTCCGCGGACCGCTCCGCGGGCAGGCCCCCCGCCCGGTAACGCACTGTGAAACAGCGACCCTCTGGATCGGCCACCAACGTGTCACCCTCGTCGAGTTGGCGGCGCTGCCACGCCACCTCATCCCAGAACCGCTCCAGGCTCACCGGCACACGCCGCGGCGACTCGAAACTCAAATGCCTCCCGCCGTTCACGAATTCCATACCTGTAATGCTACCAACACCAGTACTATCCGTCAAGGCATAATAAGCGAAACTAGTGAAATCCCCAGAAAATTCACACCACCACGCAGCGACAGCCCGAACACCGTCATCGGACCGTCTCCGAAACCACGAAACTCACCCCCGCCCCAGCCGGCGAACCCGCAACCCGGACCCACCAACAACAAGGCCCGCACCGCCCTCGTGGACTCTCGACCGGGCGTTGCCGACTCGACCAGGGGAGTTCGTCGATACAGCCGTACCCCCTGGCGAGATAGCCACCAACTCGCGAGAGCGGCGATGCCGGTGGACGCCGTAGGCGGCCATTCCGAAGCCGCCGGAGCGCCACCGACACCGCCGCCCGGACACCGCGAACAGACGAGGGCAGTGGCCGCAGAACCCCCACAAGGCCACCCCGCCAACTTCCGAAGAGCCGCATTCAGCCGCAAGTGCCGAGAACCGGGCTACGACCCGGGGACGCTCGGATTCAGCCGATCCGCGGGAAGCGGCTGCGAGGGCTCGCCTCGGCCCAGTCCATGTGGTTGCGGACGTACTCGTTGGCGGTGCCGCGTACCGGTTCGTAGTCCCAGTGGTGCCGGCCGCCGGTAGTCATGGCGTCGTGCAGCACCCGCCGGGCCCGCTGGGACTCCGGAACCGCCTCCCGGATCGCCGCGGCGTCCCAGCGCCCGGCCACCCCGGCCGCGAAACCCGCCGCGAGGGTGGCGTGGCCGGGATCGGTGGCGAGGTTGGTGCGCTCCAGCGGATCGGCCTCCACGTCGTACAGCCATCACCACCAGGACGTTGGGCCGCGCCATCGGAGAAAAATACACCCGTCCCGGCGCATCGACAGGTCGCCCGTCGAGGGGGTGCCGACCTTGGATTCCGGCCTCCGCCGGAATGACGAACCCCCCGGCCGGAATGACGGAGCCCGCCGGGATGACGGGGCGCCGGGTCGGAATGACGGAGCCCGCCGGGATGACGGGTCGCCGGGTCGTGTACGGCTCGGGGCGTGCGAACAGCAAACGCGCTGTCCAGTGCAACTACCTGCAAACGCGGGTAACACCTGCGCGGCGGGGCGTCGTAGGTTACGGGCAGCGACGTCTCGCCGAGGAGGCATCATGGGGGTACCGGTTCCAGGCACCGACGAACTGGGCGCCATCGCCGCGAGCTTCGGGCTCTCCCCGAGCGACGACGACCTGGCGGCCTACCGGGAACTGGTGGCAGGGTCTCTGGCCGCCTACGACACCGTGGAGGACCTGTACCAGCAGCAGGCACCGGCGATACCCGAGCGGAAATCCTGGCGACCCGAGCCCGCCGAGAATCCGCTCGGCGCCTGGTACCGCCGCTGCGAGGTTCGCGAGCGCCACGACGGTCCGCTGGAGGGACGGCGCGTCGCCATCAAGGACAACGTCGACGTGGCCGGCGTTGCGATGATGAACGGCTCGGCCACTCTCGAGGGGTTCGTACCCCGCAGCGACGCCAGCGTGGTGCGGCGCATCCTGGAGGCGGGCGGCGAGATCGCCGGCAAGGCCGTCTGCGAGGACCTCTGCTTCTCCGGCGGTAGCCACACCGCCGCCACCGGCCCGGTGCGCAATCCGTGGGATCCCTCGCGTTCCGCCGGCGGCTCCTCGTGCGGTAGCGCCGTGCTGGTGGCGACCCGCCAGGTGGACATGGCCATCGCCGGCGATCAGGGAGGTTCGGTGCGCATGCCGGCCGGCTGGTCGGGCGTCGTGGGGATCAAGGCCACCTTCGGGCTGGTGCCCTACACCGGCGCCTTCCCCATCGAGTACACGATCGACAACCTCGGGCCGATCGCCCGCACCGTCGACGACGTGGCGCTGCTGCTGACGGCGATCGCCGGCCCCGACGGGATGGATCACCGCCAGGCCGGCGCACCATCGGGCGCCGACTACACCGCCGGGCTGGACCGCGACCCCGCAGACCTGCGCATCGGCGTGGTGACCGAGGGGTTCGGCCACCCCAACAGCGAGGGGGCGGTGGACCACACGGTGCGCGCCGCCGCGGGGCGCCTCGAGGCTGCCGGTGCCGAGGTCCGGGAGGTCTCGATCCCCGAGCACCTCTGGGCAGCGGCGGTGTGGAGCGTGATCGCCACCGAGGGGGCGGCCCGGCAGATGCTGCGCGGCAACGGCTACGGGCTGAATCACAAGGGCCACTACAACCCCGAGATCATGCAGGCGTTCGCCGAGGGCTGGCGCCGCCACGGCGACGACGTCTCCCACAGCGTCAAGTTCGTGGCCCTCTGCGGGCAGTACACCTTGAACCTGCTGGGCGGGTCCTGCTACGCCAAGGCCCAGAACCTGCGCCCGCTGGTCAAGGCGGCCTACGACCGGGCGCTCGATACCTGCGATGTGCTCTGCTACCCGACGCTGCCCATGCGAGCCACCCCTCTGCCGGCTGAGGACTGCTCGGTCTCGGAGTACGTGGCGCGGGCGCTGGAGATGGTCCCCAACACCCTGCCGAGTTCGGTCACCGGGCATCCCACCATCAACGTGCCGGCCGGGCTGAGCGACGGCCTGCCGGTGGGGATGAGCTTCGTTGCGCGCTACTGGGACGAGACCACCGCCCTCGCAGCGGCGAAGACGTATGAGTCGCTCGTGGGCGGGTTCCCAAGCCCCCCGGCGCTGTGAGACGGAAGCCTCCGGGCGCATGCCTGTGACCTCACTCGCCGACATCGGGGACCGCCGCCGTCTGGAGGAAAGCACCAGGCGACTCGGCGGGTTCCTCGACCCCGAGGCGTTCGCCCAGCAGGCGGCGCGCGAGATCGACCGGCTGCTGCAAGTCCCGCTGTCCTCGGTTGCCGTGTACGAGGACGCGGGCATGCTCAGTATGCTCGGCGTCAACGGCGAACGGACCCAGCGCTACCGGGGTGTGCGGATCCCTGCCGGGCAGGGCCTCGGTGGCCGGGCCCTGGTGGAGCGACGCCCGATCTCGGTGCAGGACTACCTGAACGACCCGCGCATCTCCCAGGAGTTCGCCGACGTCGTCCGCGGCGAGGGCCTCGGCGGGATGATCGCCGTTCCCGTCATACACGAAGGCGACATTCTCGGTGTGCTCTACGGGGCCACGCGGTCGGTGGGATCGCTCGGTGACCGCGCCATGACCCTCCTGCAGGCCACCGCCGGGAGCTTCGCTCCGCTCATGTCGCTCACGATGCGGGCCAGCCGGGCGCTGTCGGAACGGGTGCATGCGGAGCGCCTCCGCATCGCCTCGGACCTGCACGACGACGTGGGGCAGTTGCTGTTCAGCATCGGTGTGGCCGCGTCACAGATGGCCCGGTCGGCGTCGGAGGGGCCGATGGCCGAGAGCGCCCTGCACATCGAGGAGCAGGCCCGCCTGGCGGCGCGCCGCATGCGCGAGGCGTTCGAGGCGCTGGCGCCTTCGGAGGCCCACGAGACGGTTCCCGTGGCGCTGCGACGCGAGCTGGCCGACCTCGAGTCCCGGGCAGAGTTGGTCACCCACCTCGTCGTGCGCGGCACGGCCCGTGCGCTGCCGCCCCGGATCGAGACGGCCCTCGTGGCCGGCGTCCGTCAGGGGCTGTACAACATCCAGCAGCACGCCGAAGCCAACATGGTCGTCGTCACGCTGCACTTTGCCGAAGCAGCGGTGACCCTCGTGGTACAGGACGACGGCAAGGGGCTGCCCGAGGGTTTCGAGCTGACCGCGATCCCCCGCGGTGAGCACAACTGGGGCCTCACTTCGCTGCTGGGAAGGGTGGAACACCTCGGTGGCGTCCTCGAGCTCACCACCAACGATGACGGCGGGGCGACCCTGCGCATGACGGTGCCCTGCGAACCCACCGGCGCATGAACGCCGGGCGCGAGGCCACCCGCTCGCACACACGCCACAGCCACGCCCCCAATGGCTGACCTCGCGCCCACCAACGGCGCCGCCGCACCGGCGAGCGTGCTCGTGGTGAACGACCACCCGATCGTCATCGACGGGGTGCGCCAGATCCTCGCCGGCACCGCCGACCTGCAACTCGTCGGCGAGGCCGCCGACCCCGCTGGCGCCGAAGCGCTGGCACGGCAACTGCAGCCTGACATCGTGATCCTGGACCTGAAGCTGGGCGAGCACCTGGCGCCGCCGCTGTGCCGCACCCTGCTGGGCGCCTCGCCGGGATCGACGGTCGTGATCCACACCGCCTTCGACGACCCCGAACCGCTGCGGGCCTGCCTCAACGCGGGCGCCACCGGCATCGTGCTGAAGGGGACGCGGGACCTCGTCGAGGCGTTGCGCAGCGTCCTGGCGGGGAACGTCTTCGTGGACCCCTCACTCACCGACCTGCCAGCCAGCAGGGCCCAGAACCTGCCGGGGCGCAACGGATTGGGCGCCTCGCTGACGCTGCGCGAGTACGAGGTGCTGTGCGTGATGGCCCTGGGACGGACCAGCAAGGAGATCGCCGAGGAGTTGCACCTCGCCGAGAACACGGTGCGCAGCTACGTGCAGTCGCTGCTGCAGAAGTTGCAGGCCCGCAACCGCATCGAGGCTCTCGCCAAGGCACGGAGCCTGCGCCTCCTCTAGCGCACCGGGGGCCGGCTGCCGATCCTGGACTAGTGTGCGGGATGAATCCCCGCCGCCTCGCCACCCCTGGAGGGCACTTGCCACGCATCCCCGTTGCCGACGGACCCGAGGATCTGCACAAGCGGATCTGGCAACTCGGCCCGCACCTGTCCAAGCCGGCGCGGTCGTTCATCTCCACGGTGTACGGCGACAGCCAGATGCCGGTGCGCCTGCGGGAACTGATGCGCATGAGGATCGCCCAGATCAATCACTGCGTGGTTTGACTGGACACCCGGGTCGCGTCGTTGGCGCAACATGATCTGACCGAAGAGGACTACCTGAACGTCGCCAACTGGGCCGACTACGAGGGCTACAGCGAGGCCGAACGGCTCGCCATCGAGTACACCGAGAAGTTCGCGCTCGACCACATGGCCATCGACCAGGAACTCATCGACCGCCTCGTGGAGATCTACGGCGAGGACCTGCTGATGGACATGACCATCGCCGTCGGCTGCTGGATCGCCTTCGGGCGCCTCAACGAGGTGTTCGGCGCCGAGGTCTCCTGCCCGATTCGCCTCTGAACGGCTCCTGTATCCCGGTCCTGGGGGGCGGCCGGGATACAGGATCGCCGCCCATGTGAGAGAAGGTCTGCAATTCTCCTGTAGCGAGCCGGCGCCTCAGGACGAACCGGCGGGCTGGAGAGTCACGTCCAGCGACACGGGCGAGCGAAGCACGACGCCGGTGTCGGGGGGCACGTCGCCGGCGAAGGTGATGGTGTCGAACCGTTCGAGCAGGAACTCCAGGGAGCGTTCCATCTCCAGCTTGGCCAGGAACGAACCCGTGCAGGTGTGCGGCCCGCCGCCGAACGCCCGGACCGGTCCGGCCGGGGTGTAGTTCGGCCGCTCGGCGCCTGCGAAGCGCGTCACGTCGAAGACCGTCGGGGCGTCGAACCGCTCCGGGTCGTGATTGGCGCTCGCGAGGAACGACATGACCTTGCTGCCGGCGGGCACGGTCGTGCCGTCGACGGTGAAGTCCGCCAGTGCGAGCCGGACGCTGGCGTGCACCGGCGGGCGGTAGCGGAGAATCTCCGTGACCGCCGCCGGAACCAGCGACGGGTCATCGGCGAGCAGGCGCCACTGCTCCGGCTCGCCGATGAGGTGTTTCACGAGGTTGGCCATGCCGCGGTCGGTCGTCTCGATGCCGGCGGACAGCAGGAACGCGGTGAAGCTGCGCACCTCGTCGTCGGAGAGCCGCTCACCCTCGTACTCCATGGAGCACAGGTCCGAGAGCATCTCGTCGCCGGGGCACGTCCGCCGTTCGGCGATGCCCGGCGTGACGAAGGCGTACAGCTCGTCGCGGGCGGCCAGCCCCGTGGCATGGACATCCGGGTCCCTGGCGATGTTCGAGGTCCCCGCCGCCACGATGTCGTGATACCAGGTGCGGAAGTTGGCGGCCTCACCCATGTCCATCAGCTCGGCGATCACGTCGAGGGGGACCGGCTCGGTGAATCCCCGGCGCAGGTCCGCCACCTCCGGAGCCACCGGCAGCGATCCGCCGTAGCCGTCGACCAGGCGGCTGATCAGTTCGTCGATTCCGCCGCTGAGATGCCGGGGGCTGCGGATTCGCTTGGCGATGATGGCGTCCTTGCGCCGGTGCTCATCACCGGACATCTGCAGCAGCGCCCGGCCGAAGATGCTGGAGGTGCCGGGGCGGTTCATGAGCGGGCCGAAGGTCTCGGCGTCGACGAACGTGTTCGAGACGTCGGCCCAGCGGGTCAGGACCCATGCCTCCAGAGGCTCGACCCACAGCGCGGGAGCCTCGTCCCGCATCCGGGCGAACACGGGGTACGGATCAACGGCCTCGTTGTCCCGAAGGTAGGCGACGAAGTCGTCGAGAACGGTCGTAATCCGGCTCATCACCATCAACTCCTCCCGAAACCCGCAGCGCCGGGCGACCCTCGAAAAGGGGATCGCCCGGCGCCGCAGATATGGCGGATTCGGTCGGGGGTTCTCCTAGAGCTCGATCCCGTAGATGCCGTCGAAGCCATCGGCGTAGAAGGCGAACGGGTTCGCGGGAAGCATGCCACCTGTCGAGGCATCCAGCGAGAACGGGGCACCGCACTGGCTGTGCTGGCTGTCGCTCCAGTCGATCGGGCAGGTGAGGCCCAGAGTGTCGAAGGAACCCTTGAGCGCCTCGGTGACGCTCTCACGGCTCAGCTCGCCGGACTCCGCAGCCCGCAGAACGGCCTGCTCGAAGACGTAGGCGTTCAGGAACCCGTGTGTGAAGTTCAGGTTGAACTGCTCACCGTCGTAGCCGGCCAGCGCTGCGCAGCGTGCCAGTTCGTCGGCGGCGGCGGTGTCGTTGTTGGCGGGCAGGAACGAGTGGATCCCGAACACCTGATCGGTGATCGACGCCGGGCCCTCGGTCCAGATCGAGTTGGCGGCGATGCCGTGGATGCCGATGATCGGCAGGTCGGTGATGCCCGAGTCGGCCATGCCCTGCATGACGACGAGGCCCGCGCCCGGCGAGCCGTGCAGCGTCACGTAGTTGACGCCCTGCTCGTCGATGGCGGCCTGCAGGTCCACCATCTGGGCGGTGACCTCGGTGGCCCCGGGTGCGACATACAGCGTGTCGACGTAGGTGCCGCCGCCGTTGACGACGGTCTGCTCGACGTAGGCCGCGAACTCGGTGCCGGAGGGAACCTCGAGGCTGATGCCCATCACGACCGCGTTCTCGAGGCCGCCGACGTCGGCTGCGATATGGCCGCCGACGATGTCAGCCTGGTCACCGTAGTGGGCCAGGTTGTTGAAGTACTGGTCGCCCTCGAGCTGGATGTCGATGGACTGCGGCGGGCCGATGACCGGCAGGTTCAGCCGCTCGACGTCGGGCTGGAGCTGCGTGGATATGTGCGAGCCGCCCAGGCCGAGCAGCGCCAGCACCTTGTCGTCCTCGGTGAGCTTGGTGAAGTTGACCGCTGCCTTCTCGGCGCTGAACTCGTCGTCCGAGGGCAGGTAGTCGAACATGCGGCCGAGCACGCCGCCGCGCTCGTTGGCGCAGGTGAAGTAGGCCTCGATGCCGTGGCTGTTGAAAGCCTGCGACGAAGCGGTGGGACCCGTGAGGTCGCCCATCCAGCCGACCTTGATGGAGTCGGACGTGACGCCATTGTCGGGGTTGTCGGCCACGCTGAGTTCGTCGTCCATCTCCTCGGCGTCGTCCATGGGCTCGCCGTCCATCTCCTCGGCGGGAGGGGGAGGCGGGGGCTCATCGGCCGGAGGCGTCGGATCCGGAGCGGGCGCCTCGGTCGGCGCCGGGGGTGCAGGCGCAGCACCACCGTCGTCGTCATCACCACCGCACGCGGCGGCGATGAGTGCGACGTTGACGCTGGCGTCGAAGACCTCGGCGGCGAGGGTCATGGCGTCACGGCCATCGTGCTAGGCAACCGACATTCCCCCGTCGATCGTGATGGCGGCCCCCGTCACCCATGACGACTCATCGGACGCCAGGTAGAGAGCGAGGTTGGCGATGTCCGCCGTCGTTCCCAGGCGTCCCAGAGGGTTGCGGACCACGGCGGCGGCGATCATGTCGTCGATGCCGGCGTCGGGGCCCACGTCGGCCACGGCGGCGAACCCTCCCGCCTTCTCGTAGGTGGCGCGCACCAGTGGGGTGGGCACCGTCCCCGGGCAGATGGCGTTCACACGGATGTTGTCCGGGCCGTAATCGACAGCCATCTGGCGGGCGAGGCCGATGACACCCGCCTTGGCCGCGGCGTAGGGCGCGATTCCCGGCACGCCGATGACGCCGCCGACGCTCGCCTGCAGCACCAGCGACCCGCCGCCGGCCTCGACGAGATGCGGGATTGCATACTTGATCGAGAGCCACACGCCGGTGAGGTTCACGGCGATGACCCGATCCCAGTCCTCGACCTCCAGGTCGGCGGCCCGCCCCGCCCCGGCGATGCCGGCGTTGGCGTACACCACGTCGAGCCCGCCGAAGTCCTCCACGGCCCGCCGGACCATGGCCGCGCACCCCTCGGGATTGGCCACGTCGACGCGAAGACCCACGGCCCGCTCGCCGATCTCGTCGGCGACGGCCATCGCCGATGACTCGTCGATGTCGGCGCAGAGAACACGAGCCCCCTCGGCGGCGAACAACCGTGCGGCGGCCTGCCCGATTCCCGAGCCTGCGCCCGTGACGATGGTGCGTTTGCCTACCAACCGTTCGGTCATACGGGACAAGATACCCGAAGCGGCATGGCCACCGCGAGCGATGGCACTCCCTCGTGCCAGCAAGTACCGTCCTGTTCAGCGTCCCCAAGGAGTGCCTATGAAGTCGCCACCTTTCGACTACCATCGGGCGAGGTCGGCCGCGGAGGCGGCGGCGCTGCTCGGCGAGTTGGGCTTCGACGCCCGGATCCTGGCGGGGGGTCAGAGCCTGGTGCCGCTGATGAACCTGCGGTTGGCCGCTCCCGGCCATCTGGTGGACATCACCGGAGCGCCGGATCTGGCCGGTGTCGGCGCAAACGGCAGCGGCCTGAGCGTGGGTGCTGCGGCCCGGCAGCGCACCGTGGAGTTGCACGCCGACACGCTGGCAATCGCCCCGGTGCTGGCCGACGCGATCTCGAATGCCGGGCAGGTGCCGGTGCGCCATCAGGGCACGGTGGTGGGCAGCCTCGCGCACGCCGATCCAAGTGCGGAGATGCCCGCTGCATTCAAGGCCCAGGGCGGGTCGGTCACCGTTCAAGGCGCCGGCGGCACCCGGGAGATTCCTTCGGAGGAGTTCTTCGAGGGCTACTTCACGACCCCCCTGGAGGAAGGTGAACTGGTCACCGCCGTCACGGTGGATGCCTGGCCCACCGGCACGGGTCACGGGTTCTTGGAGTTCGGCGTCACCGCGGAGAGTTGGCCGATCGCTCTCGCCGCGGTGCTCATCCACACCAGCGGCGGGGTGATTGATCGGGCGTCGGTGGTTCTGGGCGGGGTGGCGGAGGTGCCGCTGCGCCGCTCCGGCGCCGAAGCCACCCTGGTGGGTTCGGTGCCGGGCGCCGAGGTGTTCGAAGCGGCCGCCGAGGCCGCGGCGACCGGCATCGAGCCGTTGTCGGATTCGTTCGGCTCGGGTGCCTATCGCAAGAAGCTCGCACGGGTTCTCACGAGGCGGGCACTGACAACAGCCGCCGCGCGCGCTGGAGGTGACGCATGAGCATCCACGACATCTCTGTGACCATCAACGGCGCGGCCGCGTCGGGAACCGTCGAATCGCGCCGGTCGCTGGCGGATTTCCTGCGCCGCGAACTGGGCTTGGTGAGTGTGCACTTCGGTTGCGAGCAGGGCGCCTGTGGGGCGTGCACGGTGCTGGTGGACGGCCGCAGCGTGCGGTCGTGCATCCTGTTCGCCGTGCAGGCCGACGGCGCCGAGATCCAGACCGTCGAGAGCCTCGCACCGGGCGCCGAGTTGCACCCTCTCCAGGAGGCGTTCCGGCGCCACCAGGGCCTGCAGTGCGGGTTCTGTACCCCCGGCATGCTGCTGCGGAGCCTGGAACTCATCGGTGACAACCCGAACCTCACCGCCACCGAAGCCCGCGAGGGCATCTCCAGCAACATGTGCCGCTGCACCGGCTACCAGTACATCGTCGACGCCGTGCTCGACGCCGCCGCCGAAATGCGCGGCGAGGAGGACTGACATGACCATCCCGAAGGTACGCCAGCACCCCGAGCACCTGGAGTGGGTCGGCAAGTCGATCCCCCGCGTGGAGGACCCGAAGTTCCTCAGGGGCCGGGGCAACTACATCGACGACTACGAGGTGCCGAACATGCTGGAGGTGGCCGTGGCGCGCAGCACCGTGGCCCACGCCAAGATTCTCAGCATCGACACCTCCGCGGCGGAAGCCGTGCCCGGCGTGGTGGCCATCGTCACCAGCGAGAACGTCAAGGACCACGTCAACCCCATGCCCGACTTCGGGCCCGCCCCCGACAAGCACACCTGGCACTGCCTCGCCGTGGACAAGGTCCGCTACATGGGCGAGGGCGTCGCCGTCGTGGCCGCCACCTCCCGCGCTGTCGCCGAGGACGCCGCCGAACTCATCGAAGTCGAATACGAACCGCTGGAGCCGCTCACCGGCACGCTCGCCGCCCTCGCCGACGACGCCCCGCTGATCCACGAGGCGCTGGGCTCGAACGTGCCGTTCCACCGGAAATTCGCGTTCGGCGACGTGGACGGCGACTTCGCAGCCGCCGATGTGATCGTGCGCGACACGTTGCACTGGGGTCGCTCGGGTGGCCAGCCGCTGGAGACCGTCGGGGCGGTCGCCGACTACGACGCCGCCACCGGGATGCTGACCATCCACGTGAACTCCATGTCGTTCACGCACTTCCTCTTCCTGCTGGCCAACACGCTGCGGGTGCCCAGCAACAAACTGGATCTGCACCCCCACCCCTCCGGCGGCAGCTTCGGGGCCAAGTTCTTCGAGGTGAAGACGGCCACCATCGCCGGGATGATGGCCCGGATCACCGGGCGTCCGGTGAAGTTCATGCAGGACCGCCTCGACAACATCGCCAACGGCGACCACCACGGCTCGGACCGCTACTACGAGGCGGAACTGGCGGCGAAGTCCGACGGCACCATGCTCAGCGCCCGCTTCAAGGTGGTGGACAACTACGGCGCCTACATCCAGTTCGGCGTCGGCCAGCACGGCAACTCCCTCGCCCAGGCCGTCGGCCCCTACCGCATGAGCAGCATCGGCTACGACCTCACGGCCGTGCTCACGAACAAGTGCCAGCAGGGCGCCTACCGGGGCTTCGGCTCGGAGGTGGGTAACTGGATCCTGGAACGCATGGTGGACCTCATGGCCACCGAGTTGGACATGGACCCGGTGGACATCCGCAGGATGAACTTCATCCAGTCCGACCAGTTCCCCTACTTCATCCCCACCGGCAACGTCTACGACAGCGGCGACTACGAGGCCGTGCTGAACAAGACGATGGAACTGTCGGACTACAAGGGTTGGCGCAAGCGCCAGGCCGAGATGCGCGCCGAGGGCCGCCACATCGGCATCGGTGTGTGCACCTGCCAGGAGCGCAGCGTCTTCAGCGCCACCGAGTTCTGGTTCTGGTTCGACGAACCCGTCGCGGCGCCCGTCACCAGCGCACCCGAGAGCGTCACCCTCAAGGTCGACGCCATGGGTGCGGTCACGGCCACGCTGTACTCCAACGCCTCCTGGGGCAACAGTCCCGAGACGATGGTTGCGCAGTTCGTGGCCGAGGAACTCGGCGTCGAACCAGACGACGTCTCGGTGGTCTACGGCAGCTCCAACCAGGGCCTGCCCGCCACCGGGCCGGGCGGCAGCCGCTTCACGATCATGGTGGGCGGCGCCGTGGAGGTGGCCGCCCAGCGCATCCGCTCCAAGGCCGCCAAGATCGCCGCGCACCTGCTGGAAGCCAACGAGGACGACCTGGTCTGGGAGGCCGGCGGCTTCGCCGTGCGCGGCAGCCCCGACCGGCGCAAGGAACTTGCCGAGATCAGCCTCGCGGCGCACATGTTCAAGCACTCCCTGCCCGAGGAGATCGAGACCGGCCTCGAAGCCAGTCACGTGCAGGACCACCCGTACACCACCATGCCCAATCCCGAGCGCACCGACCTGGGCGTCTTCTACCCCTTCGTGGGCCACGCCAGCCACGTCGTGGTCGTGGAGGTGGACCCCGAAACCGGGCGCGTGGAGTTCCTGGACTACACCGCCGTGCATGACTGCGGCACCGTCGTGAACCCCCGCTCCGTCGGCGGCCAGGTCATCGGCGGAACCGTGCAGGGCCTCGGCAGCACCCTCTTCGAGGAGTTCCTCTACGACGACGACGGAGTGCTGCGGACACCCTCCTTCGCCGAATACCTCATCCCCTCGGCAATGGACTCGCCCACCCTGCGCGTCGGCCACAACGAGACGCCCAGCCCCTACACCCCCTACGGCATCAAGGGCGGCGGCGAGGCCGGACGCATGATGGCCCCCTCAGCGATCTGCGCGGCCATCGACGACGCCTTGGGCATCCGCATCCGCCGCCTGCCCGCCACCCCCGAACGCATCGTCGAGATGGTCGACGCCGCCAACGGCTGACCGGCAGCGACACCCGAACCTGTAGGCGACTTGGACCACCCCGGCCCTCAGCGCGGTTCCGCCGCGCTGGCCCCGTGACAAACCCGGGAGGCGCGCGCGCCGAAACCGTCGCCGCGGCACGCTACGTGGGCCAGTCGGTCTCCCGCCTGGAGGATCCACGACTGCTCACCGGCCGCGGGCGTTACGTCGCCAACACCCGAACTGGGGTTCAACCACTCCGCCGGCGCAACATCCTGGGTGCCGGGGACCTGCCCCACACCACCGCCACTGGTGTGACCTACGACCGCATCTCACCCGCCGAATGCCTGGAGCAAGTGGCCGAGATGATCGACTACGAGGAATTCCGCACGGCCCAGCAGGAGGTCCGCGGATCGCTCGCTGCTGCCATTGCGGGTAACGGCACATCCCCTCGAGAGGGGACGCTGCCCGGCATCGGCCTGGCCGTCTACGTGGAGCCGTCGGCCATCGGGTTCGGTGCGCTGGCGACCGAGGGCGCCACGGTGCGCGTGGAGCCCGACGGCAGCGTGAACTTCTACGCGGGAACAGGCAGCCACGGCCAGAGCATCGAGACGACGCCGGCGCAGATCGTCGCCGACGCCCTGGGCGTGCACCCCGGCGAGGTGCGGCTGCTGCGCTACGCCGTGAGCGAGGATTGCGGCGTGATGATCAACCCGATGGTGGTGAAGGGCCAGATCGCCGGGGGCGTGGCGCAGGGCATCGGCGGGGCGCTGCTGGAGGAGGCGGCCTACGACGCCGACGGCAACCCCCTGGCGACCACCCTCGCGGACTACCTGGTGCCGAGCGCCGCCGAGGTGCCCCCGATCGAATTCGGCCACGTCGTCACCCCGTCGAACACGCCGGGCGGCCACAAGGGCACCGGCGAGGGTGGAGCGATCGGCTCGGTGCCGTGCGTGTTCAACGCCGTGGCGGATGCGCTGGCACCGCTGGGGGTGCGACTGAGTGACGGCCCGCTGTCACCCGAGGCGATCCGCGCGGCAATCGTCTCCGCCCGCTGATGATTACCGTCAGCGACGGCCCCGGCGCCTGCGACTCGCGTGCGACCACCGCCGGCGATCACGATCCCGGGGACGGGCCGCCCGGATCCCACGGCGACGACTCATGGACTGCAGTCGCCTCATCCGGAGAGGTGGCACCCGGTGAGGTGGTCGAAGCGACCCTCGGCGGGGCCGACGTGGTGGTGTGGCGCACCGAGAGCGGGGTGCCGTGTGTGATGGAG
>Ga0209020_1001905_pt1 | contig 18521 bp, 17 predicted proteins | sample PinacodermBB_FD_187298 | JGI IMG/M metagenome (GOLD analysis project Ga0209020, IMG submission 187298) | Host-associated microbial community of the marine sponge Aplysina aerophoba from Gulf of Piran - sponge pinacoderm, lysed by bead... | ecosystem: Host-associated > Porifera > Sponge >... | reverse complement strand
CAGGTCTTCCGTCAGCATCTCCCCCAGCATGGATTCTGGCAACACCGCCAGCCGCACGAGGCGTGTGAGTGTTTCGAACGGTACGGCCGGGCCGCTGGATACCGCTAGCGCATCCCGGAGTTCGCTGCGCGCAGCCGAGAGGGTGTCGGCGGTGAGTTGGCTGGCTCGCGGGTCGCCCGCAACAGCAAGCTCCAACGCTTCCCGGGCGACCGTATGCCGCAACGACCGACGATGCCGCTGTGCATCCTGAACAGACCCGATGGCGACTTCTTCGACAGGGCCCGAGCCGGGTGCCGGGCGCTGAGGCGCAACCCAGTCGTCGCTGACGGCGACCTCTAACAGGTACGGTCCTGGGGGCGCCTCAAACACGCAGGCGGCCACGCCGTCCGAATCATCTGGGACATCCTCGCAGATCGGCGGTTCCCAGATCCGATGCTGCGACCACAACCGCACCTGACGGTTCCGGAAACGCCGGTTCTCGTCCCACGTCACCCCGACCAAGTTGTCGCAACCATCAGTGTCAACGACATCGACCATAAGGTTCGAGACTTCGTGACGGGCTGCCACACGCGCAACATTGACGCAGAGGCCGTCAACGGCCAGTCTCAAAGGCATGGATGCGAGACCCGACACAGCAACCGAGTCGCGGAACAACGACAGTGGGAACGCCCACCGGCCCAGCTCGCCAGCATGTTCCTCTTCCCGCTGGACCAGTCCTTGACCGTGCAACTCTAAGGCGACCTTGGCGGGTCTGCCGCAGCGAACCAGCAGAGATGCCGCCTCTCCCGTTTCGATCTGGTCAAACCCGATCTGCTGACAGTCCCTGCCTAATGCGGGTGCAGGTTCTCCTCGGAAACTTGTCGCCCATGACAGTCTGGGGATAGTGACCGTGAAAGGCATCCCGTCTGCGGACAGTTCGACCCGGTCAACGCCCGGGCCGAAACAGACCGTGACGGAACGCCCGGCAGAACCGTCGGGGCATGCAATGACGCAGGCAGCGTCAACCGCGACTTCGACGGTTTCGTCGGGGCCGAAAACACGGTCCGGCACCGTCAAGCGGAGGCCGCGGACCACAGCCAAGCGCTGTCGCATGTCGCTCCCCAGCGGGCCTGCGACCTCCAACACACCGCTGCAGGAGGGCCGGTCGGGCAGTCTCGACACCAGCGAACGCCCTTGGTCTGTGCGTGGAAGGTCGGCCAGCACACCCGTCGCAGGCGGGTGGTGTCTTTGTCGTCGCGCCAGCGCACACGCCACGTCGACGGCGCCGAGCCTTGCGGCTCTGTCACGCACGGAACGTCGGCGTACACTGTGCATCCCGCCGGGCCGGTCACCGCAGCGACCGGCTGTCCAGTGATCGCAGGACTCTGCGCTGCACGAACCACACGCAACCGGACGTGCGTGGGTCCGCTGACATCGCTCAAAACCAGCGCGTCCGTGCGGGACAGGTCCAGGCTCAGCAGGCACCACCCGGCCCATGGCTCGGCGCGGAACGGCAGCTCTTCGGCGAGCGTGACCGGCGTGCCGTCGCTGCGAACAACAGTTATGCCGTCAGCGACCAGCAGCAGCGCCACATCGCCCCGGATTCGTTCCTGGTCCCGGGCCAGCACGCCGTCGGGTCCGAAAATGTAGGCGGCGGCGTTCGGATGGCCTGAGAAACGGGTTCTGGTTTCGCTGCTGTCTGTTCGGAGGGCGGTAGTCCACCCCCTCGGCGATGGAACCAGAACCACGTCGCGTTCGTCGTGCCGTGACGCTGTGTAGCGGGTCGTTGACCTGTCTGACAGCAGCCACACGCCTGTGTCCGGGACGGGCGGGAACGTCACATATGGGCCAGCGCAGGAGAATCGGTCGATACGGACTGTCGGGCGTGGCCGGCGGCGGCGCACAGTGTTCCCCATGGGCTCACCGGCGATCAAAGCGTGCAGCAGATACTCCGGCAGGCCGAGGTCTCGGGCCAGTTCAGGCACCAACTGTTGTGCGTCGTCACGGCCGATCGTGTTGATGTCGAACACGGCCGTGATCATGCGTTCCACAATGTCCAGGGCGAATTCGCCGCCGAACACAAAAAATCTCTCCAACGGCTTGTCGAGCTGTGCACGGCGGGTCGGGGAACCCAGAATGCCCTCGACCAGTTCGGCACCGTCATGCACTCCTTGCTGCAGGTCCGACAAGACGAGCTGTGCGGCGACACCGGCGCAGTTCGCAGGGATACCTCCGTGAAGCAGGATCGGTGTGACATACCGCAACCATTTGTCGGCCTGCAGTGTTTCGCTGAAATCTTCCAGTTCGAGTTCGCGGACAGCAGCTTCGAAGGCTTGCCCGAACTTGGAACGATCCAGGCCTCCTGACGCGCCGAGACCTTCAATGTTGGGCCAGAAAGTCCCGTCGTCGTAGCAGCGGGCACCGTTAGCCACAAGGAACACAACGACGGATGCGGAGTAGCGGCCGGCCCAGAAATTGCCCGAAGCGTTCACTCGGCTGTACACTTGTTCCGCCATTTCGTATGCGGAACCGTCCGGCGAAAGGTCCAGTTCTCCTACGAGCCGTTTACCTTGCAGCATCTGCCGCAACCGGCGTTCGGTTTCCAACGGCCGTTCGGCGGGTGCGGCGAGGTCCTTGGCGCGTTTTGCGGTGTTGTGGTCCTGTGCGGGTTCCAGACTCACAACGGACGGGACCTGTCATAACACAGGAGGCACCACGAATCGAGGCGGGCTGATTCTTCTTGGCGGTGTTGACAGTTCATGTCGGTTATCCCTGCTGTAGTGTGCAGTCACGACGAACATTACCATATTGATGACGGCATGCCGGTGACCGCCCGATTGTTGAACGAGTCTGCCGCGCAGAGCGCTTGTTGTGGGACCTGCGTTTGGCTAGACGTCAACCGGCCGGATGGAACACTACACGGCTAGGAGACACAGATGGAGACCTGTGGAGCAGATTGAAACGTTACTTGGATGGCGCGTTGTTGGCTGGGGTGATTACGACCAAATTTGTCGGGGGTTGGGTTTCGGCATCGGGGAGGACGGTTACGTTTCGGCTGCGACCTACCACTTGAGCTAACAGGCGTGTACCGTCGGGGGTCACTGCTATTCCCTTGGCCCGCAAGGTTGATGGTGGCAAATCCGAAACCATGGATTCGAAATCTTCTGCGGGGATCGGTTGTGGAACCTTGACGGTCCGCACCTCGTGTACATCGAAAAGTTGGGGCGCACCCACATCGGCAATACCACCCGTTCGGCGTGTCGCTAAGCCGAGAAAAGATGCGGTAGAGACCACCGCCTCGCTGTCCAAAGTTGGTGCATCGGGGGCGAAACCCTGCAGCAACGATCGGGTTCGCGCCGTAGCATCAGGTGTGGCGAGGTCTAGTTTGGTGACAACAAACAAGTCCGCGGCCCGTAATTGGCACTTGACGAAATCCGAGGTAAGAGGATCAACGATACGCTCAGCGAATTGGTCGGCATCCACCAATACCACAACCCCATCAAGGATGAAACCCGGTGATGATGCCCAAGGGATAACTCGAGCCGGGTCAGCAACCCCACTCAACTCCACGATCACATGGTCGGGTGCGGTGTCTCTATCGCGTAACCCTTCGAATGCCTCAACCAAACCTCCAGCGAGGCTGCAGCAGACGCAACCATCGGTTAGTTCAATCGTGTCGCCGTGTTTGCGGCGCACCAACGAGGCATCCACGTTCACCTCGCCAACATCATTCACCAGCACTGCGATTGGACGGTCAGTCGTCGCCAACAACTCGTTGATCACGGTGGTTTTTCCAGCACCCAAATAGCCACCAAGCAAGGTGACAGGAACCCGCCGACCATCCCAAGGGGCGAGCAAATCCAAGTCGTACATATCCAAATCAGGCATATCAAGTTCCGGCACAGCGACATCGGACATATCCACTCAATTGTAGGCGAGGCTTCGTGAGTATCGGAACGCTTTGCACACCTATACTCGCGGCGGTTCGTGAAGAACCTCCGTTGCGTAGTAGGTTCAATATCAAATGAGGCGCAAACCCCGACCAGCCGACCGCAAGTCCATATCTCGAATCCCGCCCTCACGCATCGGTCGGGCCGAACCCCGGTGCCCTTCATGTGGACAAGAAATAACACCCCAACACCGAGGCAATGCGCCGTATCCAGTCCCGCACGACAGTGTGCAAGTTGTGGCTTCCACCAAACCGAGCAATGCGACAACAGTAAAATGGATTACTGCCGCAGTGTTCTTGGCCTTGGTGCTAGTTGGAGTTTTTGTTTGGCGCGCCGACATACCACCAACGGATCAACCCCAAGGTGCCAATACAGAAAATGGTGCCAACCAATCGCAAACTCCGCAACCGCAACCGCAAACCCCGCAACCGCAAACCCCGCAACCGCAACCGCAAACCCCGCAACCGCAAACCCCTCAATCGCAAGCCCCGCAACCGCAAACTCCGCAACCGCCATCACAAACCCCGCTACCGCAACCACAAGCCCCGCTACCGCAGTCACAAAGCCCTCAACTGCAACCGCAGACCCCTGAACCACAAACGAGTCAAACACTGCTGGATCAATCTCTGCCTCTTGACCAACGAGCACAAATCGACCCTCAAACACGGGCGAAGCAGCAGGCACAAACCGAAGCACAAGCACTGCTCGGCCCATATCAAGTCGTTTACCTCACCGAAGGAGGAATAGCGATTGTTGATCCCAAGGCCCTAGACGACACAGTCACAATCGCCCAACCGATTTACGCGGGCATGAACGATCTGTTCGCGGGTTTCGGAACCTACGCAATGTTTGACCCCAATGGCGAAACATACGGTTTCAGACTTGTTGAGGACGATGCCGCTCCCATCATCTACCGGCTTTCTTCACGGGGCCAGGTCATTGTGGGAGCAGACAAGAGCATCGCCTTGGCCTTCAAATCCAGTAACAAACCACCGATCATTTACGTTGGCAATCTTTCAGGAGTGTTCCTTACGAAAGTTGATGTACCTCCAGGATCTAGGCTCATTGAGGTGCCGTACCTTGGAGTGTTGGCGGTGACCTCGATGGGTGAGACATTGGTCACCACTCAAAGTGGCTTCACAACGTTTTCTGACTGGCCGTTGCTAGCCGCCAACGTCACACATCATGTGGAGGTTCGTTGCGTTGATTCGGTAAACTGCCAAATCGTGCTGGTTGATCGCGTAACGGGCGCCGAAAGCGATCTGCCAGCCGTGCTCGGTAGTACGCTCGGCAGGTTGGCGATTGCGCCTAACGGCCAGTATCTCCTGTTCACCAAAGAAAACGTATCCACGCTCGGCACGAACCTGCTCTATGACGTGGCCAACGCCGAATTGATTGAACTTGCCGCTGAGGTGAATGGTGTGGTGGCTTGGGCACCTGATTCATCGGTAGCCGTGTGGTTCGACCGGTCAACCGAGAAACCGCAACTTTGGGTTCTCAACACGGACACCACCGCAGCAACTTCGCTTGACTTAGCCTCGATCGGCGCTCCACCACGAACTGGCGAATCTTTACTGTTGTTGCCGTAGCAGCTATTGTTACCGTAGCATCGGTGGGGCAGTCGTTGCCCTTGGAGAGATTCAGATGCCGATTATTCATGCCAGTCCACTGCCCGATGTGGAGATTCCGAATGTGTCCATCACAGAGTTGGTGATGCGCCACGCGCAGCGCATCGGTGACCGTTTGGCGATTACCGACAACGGCTCTGCAAGTTACACATTCGCCGAACTGAACTCCGCGATTCACTCTCTAGCTGGGGGGTTGGCGGCCCGAGGCTTCGGTATCGGCGATGTGCTCGGAATTATGGCACCCAACATTCCAGAATATGCGGTGGTTTTTCATGCGGTTGGTGTGGCCGGTGGCACTGTAACCACCATCAACCCTACTTATGGCGTGGCCGAGGTCCGTTTCCAACTCCAAGATTCTAATGCGTCGCTGCTCGTGACGGTACCGATGTTTGCGGAGGTGGCTCGCGCCGCGCTAGAAGGCACCTCCGTGACTGAGGTGTTTGTTTTGGGTGACGAGGCCACTCCGTTGGCTTCGTTGCTGGCCGAACCAATAGAGCAAGTTGAGTTAGACTGCCGTGAGCATGTGATCGTTTTGCCGTATTCCTCTGGCACTACTGGGTTTCCCAAAGGTGTGATGTTGACGCACCGTAACCTCGTGGCCAACGTCTGCCAAATGGAGCATGTGCTTGAATATGACGAAGACGAGATTGGCTTAGCTGTCTTACCGTTCTTTCATATTTATGGGATGCAGGTGCTGATGAACGGACTGTTGGCCAACGGAATGACGGTCGTGACGATGCCCCGCTTCGATCTGGAAACTGCGTTGCAGCTCATTGAGAAACTGCGCATCACGCGTTTCTTTGCGGTTCCGCCGATGGTGTTGGCGTTGGCTAAATCTCCGTTAGTGGAAAACTACGACCTTTCGAGCCTCAAGCAAGTATTTTCGGGTGCGGCTCCGCTTGGGGGAGACCTGGCAGACGAAGCTGCGAAACGCATTGGTTGCGAAATCGTGCAGGGTTACGGGATGACTGAACTCAGTCCCGTCACTCACGCCACCCCACAAGGACAGTACCGCCCGGGAACGAGTGGCAAGGCAGTATCCAATACTGAATGTCGCATTGTCGACCCCGACTCCGGTGAAGATCAAGATGTGGGCGGGCGAGGCGAGCTTTGGGTGCGTGGCCCGATGGTCATGAAGGGTTACCTCAACAATCCTGGAGCTACTGCGGCCACGATTGACGAAGATGGTTGGCTGCACACCGGAGATGTGGCAGTTCTGGACGAGGCGGGGCATTACTCGATAGTCGACCGCATCAAAGAGCTGATCAAATACAAAGGGTTTCAGGTCCCCCCAGCAGAACTCGAAGCCGTGCTCATAACGCATCCAAATATTGTTGATGTGGCCGTAGTCGGAATTGCCGATGACGAAGCTGGCGAGTTGCCCAAAGCGTTCGTGGTTTGTGCGCCCGGATCCACAGTCACGCTTGAAGATGCTCAAACTCTGGTTGCACAACACCTCGTGAGTTACAAGCAGGTTCGCGCCCTTGAGGTGATCGAGTCGATACCGAAAAGCGCATCTGGCAAGATTCTGCGCCGCGAACTCCGGGATCGTAGCTAAATCTTCAGGTATCGATAGCTATGTCACTCGACTCTTTGCTGGCGCAACGGGGCTTCCTCATCGCCGATGGCGGTATGGGCACCGAACTGTTCGCCCGAGGTTTACAAGCTGGCGATGCGCCCGAACGCATGAACCTTGACGCGCCCGCAAAGGTGCAAGAAGTCCATCAAACCTATGTTGATGTTGGCTCCGATATTTTCTTGACGAATTCCTTTGGCTGTACTCGCTTGCGTTTGGCTTTACACAAACTTGATGATCGTGTTGTGGAGTTGAACGAAGCGGCTGGCCGGGTCGGTCGCACGGTTGCCGATAAGGCACAACGTGAGGTGTTGGTGGCTGGTTCGATGGGGCCGACCGGTGAATTGATTGCTCCTTTGGGGGGACTCGAGTTTGTTGATGCGGTGAGTGCCTTCACCGAACAAGCGACAGGTCTTTGGCGTGGCGGGGTAGATATCATTTGGATTGAAACGATGAGTTCGTTGCATGAAGTTGAAGCGGCCGTGCTAGGCACACGTCAGGTTTGTGATTTACCCGTGGCTGTGACTCTGAGTTTCGACACGGCCGGTCGAACCATGATGGGTGTTACCGGCACCGAGGCGGCTGAGAAGCTCAACGATCTTGGCGTTGCGGCCATGGGCGCGAACTGCGGCAATAATCTCGTCGACACGGAAACCGCCTTAGTCGAGATGCAAGCAGTGAGTAATGTGGCGGTCATCTCAAAAGCGAATGCTGGCATACCGCAATGGCATGGTAGCGAATTGCGTTATAGCGGAACACCAGAGGTGATGGCCGCGCACGCCGCGCGGATGCGCCGAAGCGGCGTGGTGATTATCGGCGGTTGCTGTGGCAACACTCCGGCACATCTGGCTTTAGTTCGTAGTGTGTTGGATGGCCAAGTTGCGGTACCAGAAGTGAGAGCTGTGGATGTCGATACGGAGTTGCCCGCTTCAACTAATGCGCACAAGAGCCGCAGCGAACGCCGCGAGCGGCGGGGGCGGCGCCGTCGTTAACTCAGACTTTTTTGTTGCAAGGGGTGGAAACGACGGAAGTCTCTTTAGGCTGTGTCTGCGGTGTTCACGTTGAACATCGCTGTAATGGAAAGGAATGCCCAAATGCCAACGGGCACAGTGAAATTTTTTAACAACGAGAAAGGCTACGGATTCATTTCCCGCCAAGACGGCGAGGATGTGTTCGTACATTTCTCCAACATCGATGGATCAGGGTTTCGGACTCTCGAAGAAGGCCAAAAGGTTGATTTCGAGATCGGCCCGGGTCGCAAGGGTGACGAAGCCCTTTCAGTTCGAGTGGTCTGAATACTCCCCAAACTAACTACAACAACAAAACAGCAGTCCGCTTCAGAACGTTTCCGACTTTGCTCTGCGGGTCGGGACGTTCTTCGGCGCGCCCTCGGCTAAGGTAATAGTTTTCTGCAGCAGGGAGCAACCTGAACTATGCACCACCATGATCTTCTTCTAGTTCAAAGCCTAGACACTGAAGTTGAACAGCTAATGCATAAACATCGGTCGCTCTCTGAGCGCGACCAGTTGGCGCGCGCCCAAGCTGAGCTGCAACGTTTCACCGTCCAGTTAGACGAAAAACAACTCACACATCGGGAGTTGTCATCTCGTCAGAAGCGTTACGAAGACGAAGCGCAGATCGTCGCGGCAAGAATCAAACGTAACGAAGAGAGACTATATAGCGGCGAAGTAAAAGGCGTACGAGATTTGCAAGCGTTGCAAGAAGAGATCTGGGCGTTACGTACCCGCCAAAGCGATTTTGAGGACGAGGCGCTAGTTGCTATGGAAGAACTTGAAACACTGGGTTCTGAACTGCAGAAGTTCCGCTCCGAGGCCGACCTGTTTGAGGCCCGAATCCAAAAGTTAGCTTCCGCAATTGCTGCCGTCGAGGCCGAAATTGATGCCCGACTTGAAACTATCCGCATGAAACGGGCGGAGGTATGCGCTTCCCTCGACACAGCTTTACTTACCGAATACGACCATTTGCGGCCCTTGTTTGGCCCGGCGACGGTGGTGCGTTTTGATGCCGGCAAGTGCGTTGGTTGCCCTTCCATGATGCCGGCAATGGAAGTGGATCGCTTGAAACGCTCTTCTGATTCGGTTTCATCTTGTGACGAGTGCGGCCGTATCGTGCTGCTCTGACGTGTTCTTTTTCTTTGTTGCGGCGGCGGTGATTGGCGTGTTGCTGGTCTTCGACAGCGCTTCGGTTGACTATCGCTTTGTTGCTCTCGGTTCGTTGTTGCCACTGCTTGAAGCGCTGAGTGGCCGTCCGTTGGTTTTGCACACGCTTTTGGGTTCGGTGAGTTTGTTGACTCTTGCGATGGCCTTTACGGTGCGGCGACGCGTGCTGCGGCGGCGTGTCTTGGGAATACCCATCGGCACGTTTGTTTTTCTGATCTTTTCGGGTGCGTGGACACGAACCGATTTGTTTTGGTGGCCGGTCACTGGGTTGGACGGAATTGCTTCAGCCCCGTTGCCCGAGTTTGACCGTCCCCTAGCGGTGTTGGTGTTGCTTGAGCTAGTCGGGATAGGGGGGATGGTGTGGTTGATCCATCGTTTTGCGCTCACGCAACCAGAAAACCTGCGCCAACTGCTTGCCACTGGTCGTTTACCAAAAACGAAACGCCGCTAACCGGAACTTGCGATGACAAGGAGTTGGCCTATAGGCGGGATTCTGTCTGAGAACCGAACTGTTTTGATTAGTTCTGTGGATGGCCATCCATCTATGCGGCCTACCCGGGAGTGTCTGCGAGCGGGACGCTCTCTCCCTGCATGGCCTTGCTCCAGGTGGGGTTTACCTAGCCATCCCGGTCGCCCAAGATGCTGGTGCGCTCTTACCGCACCTTTTCACCCTTACCGAACACGGCACAAGGAACCCGTGTTCGGCGGTTTGTTTTCTGTGGCACTTTCCTTCGAGTCGCCTCGACTGGCGCGAGCCAGCACCTTTCCCTGTGGAGTCCCGACCTTCCTCAGCGCAACGAATGCGCCGCGGCCATCCGGCCAACTCCTTGTCAACGATAAATGATAGCGCCGTGCTACGGTCAGGTGGTAGCGTCCCGCATTAAACCTTAACCACACCAAATGAACGCACGGAAAGACCAACAATGCAATCAACATCAAGAATCAACGACCTAGGCGGTTGGACAGCAATATTAGACGATCTCACCGCTGGCCAAGACCTCACCGCTGAAACCACGGAAACGATACTGCGCGCCATGTTGATTGCCGAAGCTACGGACGCTCAGGTTGCTGCGGTCATTGTCGGTATGCGGCTGAAAGGTGAGACTTTCCAAGAGTTGCTTGGTCTGCAACGTGCCATGGTTGCTGCTGCCACGCCTTTAGCGGTACCCGCCAATTGCGCCGACATTGTTGGCACCGGTGGAGTACCTAGTCGTCAAACCCATGCGCTCAACGTCTCAACGATGGCTGCGTTTGTTGCCGCAGGTGCGGGGGCGGTGGTTTGCAAGCACGGCAGCGTCAAAGCCTCGTCCACCTCCGGGAGCTTTGATTTGCTTGAGGCGTTAGGGGTTGATGTGCAGATCGGTCCAGCGCAACTTGAAGCTCAGTTGAACAGCATCGGGTTGGGTTTCGCTTTTGCGCGAACATTTCACCCGGCGATGCGTCATGTGGCTGCGGTTCGAACCCAACTAGGTATCCCCACGATGTTCAATATTTTGGGGCCGCTCAGCCATCCCGGCCGCGTGCAGCGCCAAGTGGTGGGGGTTAGCGATTGGTCTGTGGCGCGGCGCGTAGTCAGGGTGTTGCACGCAACTGGCTCAATTCGTTCGCTGGTTGTGGTTGGTGACCTGGGCTTAGACGAATTCTCGACAACTGGCCCGTCACGAGCTCTGTCGCTTGATGACGGAGAGGTCACCGAGTGCCTAGTCGAAGCCGGTGCATTGGGGTTGGCTAGAGCAACAGCAGGTGATTTAGCAGGCGGTGATGCGTCCACAAATGCCCGTATCACCCGTTCAATTTTGGCTGGTGAGCCAGGGCCGAAGAGAGACATTGTGGTGCTCAATGCGGCGGCTACTTTGCTAGTGGCGGGCCAAGCAACCGACTTTCAAGAAGCGGTCGCGCTGGCCGCAAACGCCATTGATGACGGACGAGCTGAAGCCAAACTCTCAGCTTTGTTGTCCACCACATGGTGAGTTTTCGGTAGTTCAATGATACCGGTGCGCTTGGTGGTAAACCGCGTGGCGCTCTTGGTTCTCGGTTTGAACATCGGAAGCGCCGGCAACGGGTTCGCTAATTCGCCTTGTACCTCTTCGATGGTGACCTTGTCGATGTTGCGTTCAAGCCAGCCAACAATGGTCAACAGTTCGTCTGCTTCGCCACGTTGCGGTACCGGTAAGTACCCGGTAACGGATGCTCCCGGCTCAGTTGCTAGCGGAGTTGCGGGTGCTAGCGGAGTTGCGGGCTCGGGGATAAGACCCTGAGAGGTGACCGCAGGTGTTGAGATTGCTAGAGTTTCGTTCCGTTCTTGGGTGTTGCCACTGCTCCACAATCGCCCGGCAACTAGCTCCACCCAACCGTCACCAATACCCAACCGCACCCGTTGCGCGCGCCTGAGCAAATCGAAACGCCGTTGACGCTTTAGCAAGTTAGCCAAAGCCTCGGCACGGTCTCGCACATCGGCGGCTTCTTCGTAGCGTTGTTGTGAAGCCAATGCATCAATTCTGGCGCTTAGCGGTGCTAGCAAAAGATCGGGACGAGAAGTCAAATTCGTCACTAGCTCATCAATAATCTTTGCATACTCAGCCTCAGAGGTATCCCCTGAACACGGACAACTCGCTACCCCTAGCTGCGCTGCAACACAAACGCCCGATATCGGTGCGCCCCGTGATTTGACACCACAACGCCGCACTAGCGACACACTGTGTATCGCTTCAATGATGCGTTTAGCTGCACGCGATGACCCCACCGGACCTAGGTAAAGCGCTCCATCATGGGCCACCTTGCGCACAATTGACAAGCGAGGAAATCGTTCGTTGAGGGTCAACTTGATGTATGGATATTTGGCGGCGCGTGTGCCTTGCCGATTGAAACGGGGTAAGTGCTGGTGGATAAGACGTAACTCCAAAACTGCAGCCTCAAGCCCGTTACCGCAAACCTGATGGTCTATGCGCTGGGTCTCGCGCAGCAACTGGCCGATCTTGCGCCGTTCATCAGTCGAAAAATAGCTCCGCACTCGAGAGCGTAAGTTGGCTGCCTTGCCCACGTAAAGCACCTCGTTGCGAGCGTCACGAAACAGATAAACACCGGCTTGGCGGGGCAGGTCTTCGGTGAGCTTCAGTTTCTTCGCTTGGGGGCTGCCAGCAATTTTCGGAAGTGCCAGCAAATCTTCCAACCCCAACACACCTAAAGTGGCTGCCCTCTCTAAAAGCAGATGCAACAAATCACCAGTTGCGAGAGCGTCATCCAAAGCACGATGACTCGGTTGATGGCTAAGACGCAGCCGATCAGCGAGGGTGCTGAGTTTGCAGTTGGGAACCTCATCACGGACTAAACGGCGAGCCAAACTAAGCGTGTCGATGGTGCGCGCGGCGAGGCGCGGATAACCGAGTTGTTGCATCGCGGCGTTGATAAAAGACATATCAAAACGAATGTTGTGGCCAACGATCACGGCACCGTCAATAAACTCCAATAACGAAGGCATCACCTCGGCGATACGCGGCGCTCGCATCACCATCGCTTGAGTAATGCCGGTGAGCACGGTGATTTCTGGCGGGATTAACGTACCTGGGTCAACGAGTGTTTGGTAAGTGCCGAGGCATTCACCACCCCGCAGTTTCACCGCGCCAACTTCGGTTATAGCGCTGTTGGCGGCTGAGGTGCCGGTTGTTTCTAGGTCTATGACTACGAAGGTAACGTCGTAGAGAGGTGTGCCGAGGTCGTCAAAACTCGGTTGGTAAGCGAACGTTTGTTCGGGCATCATTACACTGTGCCCGAATCCAACAGCAATGTCAAGGACCATAGCAGTGTCACACCCCCCAATTATTGTTTGCAGCATGAAAACAAACACTCATTTACGATTAGTCAGTGATAGCACCCGAGTTCAACATGGGGCACCGCCTCAAGAAAAAGTTGGGCTTACTATTGATTGCAACGAGTGCGCGATGCAGCATTCTGAAGCTTGCGATGATTGCATGGTTAGTTACCTCGTGGGCCATGTTGAGGGCACTCCGGTGGTTCTCGATTTTGAGGAGCGGCGGGCTTGCGAGTTGCTGAGCGATGTCGGGCTCGTGCCATCCAACAGGTTCGTAGCACGTGCGGGTGCGGTTTAGTCACATTTTTGTGTCTAATCGGCCGCTAGTCGTGCCACGATAGTCAGATGTTAGGTGCTGCCGAGTTGATAGACGTTGGTCGTGCCGCGGGTTTAGCTGCGGTGGGCGTAACCCACGCCGAACCCTTCGAGAACACTTTCGCTGATCTTGAGCAACGTAAAACTCAAGGTCTCAGCGCGCAAATGCAGTTCACCTACCGAAACCCGGTTCGTTCAACGAATCCTCGCTTGACGATGGTTGACGCAACTGCTTTGGTGGTTGGGGCTCACGACTACCAAAGAGAACTACCGGCGCGTCCAGTTGACGAACCGACCGCAAGGATCGCCACTTACAGTTCCGAGGATCATTACGCATCTTTGCGGGAGGCGTTGAAGCAGATCGCAGTTGTGCTTCAAGGAGCGGGGCACAAGGCTGTAGTGTTGGCAGACGAGAACAATCTGGTAGACCGGGCAGTTGCACACCGTGCAGGAATCGGCTGGTGGGGTAAAAGTTCCAACATTTTGGTTCCCGGTGTAGGCAGTATGGTGCTGCTTGGTTCGGTGCTCACTAACGCGCCGATAACTTTCGAGGAAGCCGAACCACTAGCAGACGGTTGCAAGACGTGCAACAAATGTTTGCATGGTTGCCCCACCGGGGCGATTATTGAACCAGGTACCGTTGATGCCAACAAGTGCTTGGCGTGGTTGCTGCAAGCATCTGGGGTGTTTCCAGCACAATATCGAGAACTCTTGGGCGACCGTATCTACGGTTGCGACGATTGCCAAGATGTGTGTCCGCCAAACCAGATACGGCGCAAGAAACCTGCTGCGAGTGGCGAGGCTGCGTGGGTTTCGATTTTGGACATGTTGGAGTTGAGCGACGAAGCCTTGCTGCAACGTTTCGGCCGCTGGTATGTGCCTCACCGTGATCCCAATTATTTGCGCCGCAATGCTCTTGTGGTGCTTGGCAACATTGGGCGCGGTGAAGATCAACGAACCGCTAAGATCCTCACGGAGATGTTGGCTCACCAAAGCACCCTAGTTGTTGCACATGCTGTGTGGGCTGCTCGGCGGCTCAATCGCAACGATTTGCTCGGTTCGCTTACCCGCAGTCAGCTAGAAGACTCGTTAGTGAGCGCGGAACTTGAACGCCCGGTAAAGGTCTTGGAGTAGCTTAGCTTTGGTTCGTCACCTGTTAGTCACCAACGATTTTCCGCCCAAAATAGGCGGAATACAAAACTATTTGTGGGAGCTTTGGCGGCGTCTTGATGCCGATGAGTTTGTGGTCTACACAACCCGTCACCGCGAAGCTGAGCCTTTTGATGCGGCTCAACCTTTTAGGGTGGTGCGCAGCCGTGCCCCGTGGTTTGTGCCGCAACCGCAACTGGTTCGCAGCGTCAATCGGTTGGCGCAAGATTGTGGTGCTGAACTAGTGATCGTCGATCCGGCAATTCCGGCTGGTTTGATCGGGCCGCATCTCAATTTGCCTTATGGAGTTGTTTTGCATGGTGCCGAGGTAACGGTTCCAGCACGGCTTTTTGGTCTGCGGCAGTTGTTGAACCGTGTGCTTGATGGTGCTGTTGGCGTAATTACAGGTGGTGCCTATGCGTTGCATCAAGGCGAGCAATCTTTGGGTCGCGTTTTGCCGGCGAGCGTTGTTTTGCCGGGGGTTGACACTGCGCGTTTTACTCCGCTCGACAGTCAAGCTAGGCAAACGGCGCGCGCCGCGCTGGGTTTACCTAACAGCGGGCCATTGCTGGTGTCGGTAAGCCGTTTGGTTCCTCGCAAGGGTATGGACACGTTGATTAGGGCATCAAAAAAAATACGCGAAACTCATCCCGACTTGTGTGTGGCGATCGCTGGTACAGGCCGAGACTCATTGCGCCTGAAATCTTTAGCAAGCCGACTGAACGCTCCAGTTAGGTTCATGGGCCGCATGAATGATGATGATTTGAGTTTGCTATACGGTTGCGCAGACCTTTTTGCGATGCTTTGCCGTAATCGTTGGGGTGGGCTTGAACAAGAAGGTTTCGGGATCGTGTTTGTGGAGGCAGCGGCTTCGGGGGTGGCGCAGGTGGCGGGTCGTAGTGGGGGTGCTCACGAGGCGGTCGTTGCCGGGGAGACTGGCTTGGTTGTCGGTGATCCAAATGATGTTGCTAACGCGGCACGCATTATCTCAGAGTTGCTTAGCGACGATGCGCGTCGCAATAAAATGGCTTTGGCAGGGCGTGTGCGTGTCGAAGAGGAGTTTTCTTATGACGTGTTGGCCACGAAGTTGGCTGCTGCAATTGAGAAGATGGCGCAATGTTGATGTCTAACCAGCGAGCGCAGTGGGCTGACGGGCAAGCAATTCTCAACTGGTCTTGGTTTGGCACTGTGGTGTTTTGCGTGGCGGCGATCCCTGCAACGATCTGGCCTAGCTGGTTTCAGTGGCCGTTTATGGCCGTATCAATGGGGATGTTTTTGGCGGGAACCGTGCTTTTGGCTTGGGCTTTGTGGATCGCAGTGCAGCGCAGCCGTTATTTTGTGGTTGGGATTGGTGGCCTTTTCTTTACGGTTGGTAGTGCCCCTGGCCAAGTCCAGAAAATCCTACTTTCGTCTTTATGCATTGAGGTCGTGGTGGGTTTTCTGGCTGCGACGTTGAGAATTTATACGCCGGTCACGTTTGGTATCTTGGCTCCAGTTTGGGCTTTGGGTTTGACTAGTTTGTGGTGTGCGCGTTTTGGTAGCTTCGAGGTTCGTCAAAATGACCAACGAAACGGTTAGGGTCAAGCGTATGGTTGATCAGGCTTCCGAACGCACAACGATTTTGGCCACACCCGAGCAGTGTTACGCCACGGCTATCGACTTTGAAAGTTACCCTCAGTGGGCTTCCGATATCAAGATGGCTCGAGTTCTTTCTCGCGATGACGAAGGCCGCGCGGTTGATGTTGAGTATCAAGCTGCGGCTATGGGTCGCAGCACTACCTATACGTTGCGATATTTTTATGGTGCTAATCCGCGACGCTTGGCTTGGCGTTTGCAGCGTGGCGACATTACCCGCCGCCTTGATGGCGAATATGAGTTTTTGCCAGTTGCTTCAGACCCTAGTGCTACCGAGGTTGTGTATCACTTGGCAGTTGATTTGAAGGTTGCGTTGCCGGGTTTCGTGAAACGCCGTGCTGAGGCGCGTTTGTTGCGTACCGCACTTGAGGATTTCACCAACCATGTGGAACATCTATCAGCAGGCTAATTGCCAAGCAAGTGCCGCTGTAGCGCGTTTTGCCTACGCTCTCTTCGCCGCCGGTCAGTGCTTGCGTGGAAGTCCGTGATAGACGAACTGGCCCGTAATGCGATCCTAATGCGGTAAGTTCACAAGTTATGCGGCAAGTTCACAAGTTGTGAGAAAACGGTCGTTGATCGCGTAAACTAATGGCATGGACCACGAATCGTTTCTAGGCACACCGTCGACCAGTCCATTCTCGCCGCATTTCGGGAAAAGTCCTCTGTCTATGGTGGGGCGAGACTCGATTCTGTCAGATCTGGGTGACGGTTTAGTCTCTGGACCGAACGATAAACGGTACACAAGCATCCTGATGGGCGTACGCGGATCAGGGAAAACTGTGACCCTCAATGAGCTCGAAGACCGCGCAGTTCGTGACGGATGGATTGTGCTTTCGATGGATGCTAGCACTGCTGGGCTGCTGGAGCGGATTGTTGGTGCTGTTGAACATGCCGCGAAGACAGTCGAGTCGCTCAACATGAACCATGCACAGATGTCACGGTCTGTTGAGAAGTCCATCGGCATCAAACTGGGCCCTGTCACGGGTAAACTCAGGGCGACGGAGAGCCGCGATCTTCATATACGCATGGGAATTTGGGGGCACCTCACGAACCTGGTTGACGCAGCGCACAGCAACGGAACGTCCGTATTGTTGAGCGTCGACGAACTCCACAGCATTGACCGGGCAGAAGGTCGGAGGTTGGCCAACGACCTGCAACATATCACTAGACGATCAGACAAACCTTTAGCGTTCGTCGGGGCGGGACTGCCAGGCATCAAACACACCTTGTTGAGAGACAGAAAACTGGCCTTCTTTCAGAGATGCGAACCTTACGACATGCCCCCCGTTTCCTCTAATGACGCTCGAATCGGGTTGTCCAACCCGATTCGTTCAGCCGGTGGTTCGATCACGCCAGACGCGTTGCAGGCCGCCGCGGATGCTGTGGACGGTTCACCATACAAACTGCAAGTTATCGGCGACACCGCGTGGAGGATCGCGGGTGGTGCTAGCAACGAAATCGACATTTGGGTCGTTGCAAGGGCTATTGACGCAGCACAGAAAGAAGCCGCCGCGAAGATCAGTATGCCCGCATGGTACGACCTGTCGGAAAGCGACCAGGAGCTGCTCGGTATAGTTGCGAGCAAGGGCGGATTAGTGACGTTGCAGGTCATACAACTAGCCGCGTCGTTGTCGAACACGGCTGCGACCAACACTCTCAAACGACTCACCGACCTCTGCTATGTCACCAGACCGTATCGCGGTGCGTACCAACTAACGGACCTAGTGCCACCAGGGCTGATATTAGAAGAACTCGGGTGGCGCAAAGAAGGCAAACCCAATGCAGTCTTGCCGCCCAACGCGGGTAGCCACAACCCGCGGCGAGCACTGAAACCGAAGTGCCGTAAGTTTATGCCGAGATCTAACAGTTACTGTGTGCTTCCAAACGGGCACGCTGGAGGTTGTCGCTCGCGGTAACGCCTCACCCAGCACGAACTTCCATCGGTCCACGATCTAGCCCAGATTTTTCAGTAGTGGGGTTTGTGTTTGGGTGGGTGTTCGCGCGAGTTGCCCTACTAGTGTGGCAGAATCAGACTTGTGAGTAGGTTCTGAGGCCACATCAAGGAGGGCACTCGCATGGTGAAGTATAGTGGTAGTCGGCCGCGGTTGAGGTTTATTGGCGTTTCGCGTTTTGGGTCGGAGTCGGGGTTTCGAGGTGCGCCCAGTTGGGTTTCCCGGCATACAGCAGGGTGCGGATGCGGTAGTTGTTGAAGTTGGTGAACCCGAAGGCGCCGCGTTTGACGCGTTTGGCGAGGTTGTTGGCCGTTATCTGTAGCGTTTGACGTTGTTGTGGTTCTGGTCT
>Ga0209020_1001902_pt1 | contig 18544 bp, 20 predicted proteins | sample PinacodermBB_FD_187298 | JGI IMG/M metagenome (GOLD analysis project Ga0209020, IMG submission 187298) | Host-associated microbial community of the marine sponge Aplysina aerophoba from Gulf of Piran - sponge pinacoderm, lysed by bead... | ecosystem: Host-associated > Porifera > Sponge >... | reverse complement strand
GTAGACTGTGGGGGGAAGTTATCCGATTTTCGTGGCGGCCTGAATTGTTTCATCAAAATATGTCATTAAAAACTGTGTTTTGATAAAGAAGATATATCCCTCTAAAGTTGATCAAAGGAAAACCTGTGCAATGGGAATGCTGGAGTGTGGTTCAGATTGAAAGAGAGTAAAGGTTCAATGGGCAAGGAACTTCAGCTTGGCTTTGGCGATTGTGAGCAGAGTATGGAGAAAAAAAGAGACAAAGAGAGGAAAGCCAGCCGGCAACCACACCAGCCGCACCGGCTCCACCAGCTTTGATACCAGGTAATTGCGAACTCCGTGTCAACCGGGATGTGCCCGATGAATGATATGGACTCACTGACCACAGAAGAAATCCGACCGGCATCCATCCTGTCATGGGGCGGGGAAGCTGCCGGGCAAGCGCACGTTCTAGAGAGCCTGCAACTGCGGATAGAGGGTGACCAACTCCGTGGAGGTGAGCACGTCCTCGTTGCCGTCGGGTTGCCAGATCACCTCCAGGCTGAGTAGATCTCCGGACGGAACGGAACCCAACAAACGTAGGGCCGTGCCCAAATCGCTGGCCGTGGTGAGCTTGGGGAGCCGGACGGCGCTGCGGCTGGCCACAAGCAGAGTGACCGCAATGTATTCACTGGCGGCGGAGTGCTGACCGGCATCCCCGGAACTGCGCTGGCCCGCCACGTTGATGGTGGTCTCGGCATCCAGCTTGCTGCGCTCTGTCATCGAGAGGCGGTTGAAGGTGGCCTCCGCCACAGGGAAGCCCACCTGCCCCACTTCCCCGTTGCCATACACCCAGTATTCGGGATTGCGTAGCAGGGCCAGGGTGACGTCTTGCAGCAGGCGCTGAAGCCCGGTGGCAGTGGCAGTGTCGGCGGTGGCAGCCAGTTGGCGCAAGTCTTGCTGCAGTTGCCGGGCACTGGCCAGAAGGCCAATCTGCACCTGGGCAATGGTGACGGGACCGTCCCGCTCGGCCATGGCGTCGTTTTGGGAACCCATGGTTCCGGCACCGGTCATGGCGCCCCGGAAGCCGTTGATCAGTAAGCCCACCACTGCGAACAGCATGAGCATCCCCAACAGACCACCACCGCCAAAGCCGAAGAAGGGAACAATGAAGGGGAAACCGAAGCCGCCGCCGCCCAAGCCGTACCCGCCGCCACGAACGGCGTTGCTCCCGCCAAAACCACTGCTCCCGCTTCTGGGTAGGGAGCGGGGTGCAAAGCTGCCACCACCCAACCGCCCGCCGCGGGCAGCATCAGCAGGCTGGGGTAGTGAAAAGATCACCAGGGCCACCACCAGTACGGGAAAGAGAACAGCAGCAAGACGACCTTGCCAGGTTCCGGGCAGCTTCATCTCCATCCGTTGCCGAAAGACACTCTTCAACTGTAGTCAGACGGGAGGCTCCAGGGGAGTTCCGGATCCTCCACCACCAACGACGGTGACCACTTCCAGCACGTCTCCCTCCTGAATCCTGGTGTGGAACCAGTGCTGTCGATGGAGAATCTCGCCGTTGAACTCCAGGGCCACCAGGCGAAGGTCGTAGCCCAACTGCTCCAGGAAATTGGGCAAAGTCCGGCCTGGTGGAACTTCTACGGCTTGGCCGTTCACCTGAACGGTGACCATGAGGCTCATCGGCAAGGCAAGGCAGAGGTCCCGATCACCTGCAGCAATTGGCGGGTGACAGCGCCAGGATCCGAAGCGCCCATCAGGGCGCGAACCACCGCAACGCCATGGGCGCCGCTCCCCATGGCTTGGTGGGCATTCCCGGTGTTCACCCCGCCGATGGCAAAGCAGGGAACGGGGCTAGAGGCTGTCGCCTGGCGCACGTAATCCAGTCCCACAGGTGGACGACCGGGTTTGGTGGGGGTGGCATACACAGGACCGACACCCACATAGTCGCAGCCATCGGCAACGGCCTGGCGCAGATGAGCCGGACAGTGGGTGCTACGGCCAATGAGTCGCTCGGGACCCAGCAGACGACGGGCCATCAGTGGAGGAAGATCCTCTTGCCCCAGATGCACCCCGTCTGCCTCCACGGACAGGGCCAGGTCCACGCGATCGTTCACAATGAACAGGGCGCCATGATCCCGGCAGAGTTGACGCAGCGCAGTGGCTGTGCGGAAGCGCTGCAGATCCGTCACCCCACCTTCACCAGGCCGGGGCGACTTCTCCCGGTATTGCACCAGCCGCAGGCCCGCCTCCAAACAGGCCTTCACCACTCCCAACAACTCGGGTACCGGCTGTGTAACGAGGTACAAGCGGGCCTGGCGGAGTGTGTGGTGGCGCTCCTGGTTGGCCAGGAGGACGGTTTCCAGGTCATAGAGGCCATAGCGGATGGTGGCGGCCGTGGTGGCCAGCTCCGCTGCGCCCTGGCGACCGAACTCCTCCAGCACCCGCAAGGCTTCTTGCACCCTGGCACAGTTGGCGGCCACCACTTGCTGTGGTGTAGATCGCTCCTGCTGGGCCGGGTGGGCCAGCCCCGTGGCGGGATCGGAGGCCGCGTGGCGTACCTGCTTCAACGTGGACGAGTGACATTGACCCAAGCGCTGGCGGTAGTCCTTGAGTCGGGCCACCAATTCCGGCCGCTGCAGCCCCAGGCGACACCAGTCTTCCACCACACGAAGACCCTCCCGGGCTCGGTTCAGGTTGGCATCCAGCAGGCGCGCAACGCCATGGCGCTCTTCTCCTGGTGAGGGAATCACGACACCGGATATCAAATCAGCCATGGAAGGCCTCCTTCACAGTTCTTAGGCTGTAGCAGCCCTGTGTGCAACCCGTGCCCGACAACGACTTTAATCGTGGAATCATGCGCTTTGACGGGGCAGACCACCCCATCCTGGTGATCCTCTCCGGAGCCTTGATTCTGGGCGGGATCTGTGCATTGGTGATCTGGGGATTGACCAACGCCTACCCCACAACCTGAGAGAGCAGCACTTGGCGGGCTTGCTGGGCATCCTTACCAATCCGGGTACTGAGACGGTCCAGGTCCTGGAAGGTTTGCTGGCTGCGCAGAAAACGCACGGGTTCCACCTCCAGTTCCAGGTCGTTGAGGGTCATGGTGCGATCCAGTAGATGAACCTCCACTGCGGAGGGTGCGGCAGGATCCACGGTGGGCTGGGGACCCAGATTCATCACAGCGGAGAAAGGTCCTTCCCCCGCCACCCGCACCCAGCAGGCATAGACCCCTTCCCGAGGGAGGAACTTGCGCCCGTTCACCTGGAGGTTGGCCGTAGGCCAGCCCAACTCCCGCCCCAGCCCTCGACCCGCTACAACCCGACCCTGCAACCGATAGGGGTGTGGCATCAGTCGATTTGCTTCCTCCAACTGGCCTTTCTCCAGGGCAGAGCGGATACGGCTGCTGCTGATGCGCTGGCGACCGTCAACGAGCAGAGGCGCTACCCGCACCTGCACCCCATGGCGCTGACCCAACTGCTGCAGCAGAGCCACATCTCCACAGCGACCAGCGCCAAAGCGGAAATCTGCCCCCACCGCCACCACGGAGGCCCGCAACTGTTGCACCAGCACTTGATCCACAAAGGCCTCCGGACTCAGGCGGGCAAAGTTGCGATCGAAGGGGAGCAGCACCAACTGCCGAATGCCCAGTGGCTCCAGCAGGTGCAGCTTTTCCCGGGGCAGATGAAGGCGCAGGCGCACCTCACCGAACAACACCTCCCGAGGATGGGGCCAGAAGCTGGCCACGGTGGGAACGGCTCCACCCACGCCTTCCGTAGCCTGGGCAATCACCCGTCGATGGCCGGCATGGAGCCCGTCAAAACTGCCCAGAGCCAATGCAGTCGATGTCCGGATGGCGTCCAGGGAGCGCAGAGGAATCGTAGGCACAGGAGCCGAGACCATCGCCTGAGGCATTCTCTTCTAGCCTCCTGGTATGTCCTTTGGGCCTGTTGAGCTTGCCACGCCATGGTTGACCGCCTTGATTTACAGCGCATTTCCCTATCCTTGCGCCGTCTTGGCTGGGGACAATTCTGGATTCAGTTATCCCTGGCAGTGGTGGTGTTCGTGGTGCTGCTGCTCACGTCCAACGGCGGCCTGGCGGCGGCGGCGGAGCGGTCTCTGGGGCCAGGGCTGGCGCTGACCACGCTGGCGTTTCTGGTGCTGCTCTTCAGCCTTTGGCAGTGCTGGTCGGTGGTGCGCTGTGGACGCGCCCTGGACTCTGCAGGTGTACGTCCTTCACGGGGCGAGACCTCACGTCTCCTGCGCCGCGGGCTGCTGGTGTCCCTGCTGGGGTTGGTGCTGGGGATTGTGGGCTATCAAGCCTTGGCCGGCAGTCTGTTCGTGCAGGCATCGTTGCAGGCTCCGGGTTTTTTCGGAGGACCGGTGGGAACGGGGGTGGGTAGATCCGGACTGGTGAACTACCCCATCACCTCCATCGAGATGCTCTCCGTTCTGAGTAATACCCAGGTCTTGACAGCCCATCTGGTGGGATTGCTCATTGACCTCTGGCTGCTGCGACGCATTCATTAGAGGAGATGGGCAGTGGCGCCAGGGATGGAAGGTTTGACGGGTCACCGTGCCAGAACAACTGGGGTTGCAGAGGCGTGACGGCAATCCAGCCAGCCTCCACACAGGCCAGATCCGTAGGCCACAGGGCTGGACCAGCGCGGTGACGTGGATCTTCTGCCGTCATCTCCACACCTGCCTTGTAGTGGACCCCTCCCGACGTGGAGGGATGCATCCGGAAGCGCTCCACGTAGCGGCGGCCACAGGGGCGGCACCATTGCACACCATGGATGTCGCTGGCGGGACAGCCGGGCAGGTTCATATTCAGGAGAACCCCTGATGGCCAGCCCCTGGCAAGGCAGTGCCGAATCACAGCCAATACCCATGGCGTAGCTGCTCCGGACTGATGCCGCCGGCTCCGGCCACTGCTGACGGCCATGGCGGGAATTCCCAGCAACGTCCCCTCCATGGCGGCAGCCACGGTGCCGGAATACAGCACGTCACAGCCCAGGTTCGGGCCGTGGTTGATCCCCGCCAACACCATGTCCGGCGGTTCGGAGAGCAGGGTGGTCAGCGCCAGTTTGACGGCATCCGCCGGGGTGCCGTCGCAAGCCCAGGTCCGGACACGTCCCCCAAACACTTCATCCACCCGCTCCGCCCGGATTGCCTGCCGTGTGGTGATGGCATGACTGGCGGCTGAACGCTCCCGATCAGGACAGACCACATCCACGCGATGCCCGGCAGCGTCACAAGCCATCACCAAACTCCGAAGGCCTGCCGCCGCAATGCCGTCGTCATTGCCGATCAAAATGTGCAGCCCCACGGAATTTCTCTTTGTCGTTGGGCAAACGGTAGGCACACGATTCCACCCCGGGTGACATCTAAAGTGCCAGCAGCCGTGGAACCCTGGTGAGCACCACCGTCAACCTGGACACCCTCACCAGCCAACTGGATGCCCTTGAGGCGCGAGCCAGTGACCAGATCCGCAGGGCTGCCTCTCCGCCGGCGCTGGAGCAGTTACGCATCAGCCTGTTGGGCAAGAAAGGGGGACAGCTATCCGGCGTGCTGGGGGCCATGGGCGCCTTGCCCCATGCCCAGAGACCTCTCATAGGCCAACGGGCCAACGTCCTCAAGCAGGAGATCCAGGAGCTTCTCAATGAACGGCTGCGACAACTGGAGGACGCGGCACTCACCGAACGCCTGACGAAGGAGGCGGTGGACACGAGCGCCCCGGCCACCTACACGCCGTTGGGCCACGCTCATCCGTTGCTCGGCACCTTGGACGAGATCGTCACCATCTTCTGTGGCTTGGGGTATCAGGTGGTGGACGGACCCGAAATTGAAACGGACCACTACAACTTTTCCGCCCTCAACATTCCCGAGGACCACCCTGCCCGGGAGATGCAAGACACCTTCTATCTGGCAGGTGGAGAGTTGTTGCGCACCCACACCTCACCCGTCCAGATCCGCCACCTGGAGGGTCACACCCCTCCTGTGCGGGTGATTGCTCCCGGACGGGTCTATCGCCGTGACGCGGTGGACGCCACCCACTCCCCCATCTTCCACCAGGTGGAGGTGCTGGCTGTGGACGAAGGGCTGAATTTCGGTCACCTGCGGGGCACCGTGATCCAGTTTCTGCAGGCATTTTTCGGGGAGTTGCCGCTGCGCTTCCGGGCCAGCTACTTTCCGTTTACCGAACCCTCTGCGGAGGTGGACGTGCAATGGCAAGGGCGCTGGCTGGAGGTCATGGGCTGCGGCATGGTGGATCCGGCCGTGCTGGAAGGTCTGGGCCTGGATCCGGAGCGCTGGAGTGGTTTTGCCGCCGGCATGGGGGTAGAACGCGCCTGCATGGTGCGCCATGGCATTGACGACATTCGGCGTCTATTCAGCAGTGATTTGCGCTTTTTGCGCCAGTTCTGACGATTTGTTCGAGGGGAAAGGGCGGGTCGAGTCATGACCAGCAAGGGTGACAACTACGCAGGCCGGAAGGACGGGAAGCCACCGGTTCTGGGTTTGATTGTCAATGACAGCAAGCCCGAGGCCCTGGCCACAACGGAGATGCTGGACCAGCGGTTTCGCGAGGCGGGCTGGCAGGTGGAGCGTACCGCCAGTGCGGGAGGTCTTGTGGGCTTTGCCAGCCCTGAAGGTCCCCTACGGGGAGTCCGCTACGACTCCTGTGTTCCCGCCAACTTCCACCCGGACATCACCATGGCCATCGTGCTGGGTGGGGATGGAACCGTGCTGTCCGCTGCCCGACAGACTGCACCCATCGGAGTTCCCATGCTGGCTGTCAACACCGGCCACATGGGTTTTCTGGCGGAGGCCTATCTCCACGAAATGGAAACGATCATCGCCCGGTTGCTGTCGGGTCGGTGGAGCGTGGAGGAGCGCACCATGTTGGTGGTGACCCTGCTGCGGGGCGATCAGAAGCGCTGGGAAGTGCTCTGCCTCAACGAGATGGCCCTGCATCGGGAACCCCTCACCAGTATGTGCCACTTCGAGGTGGCCATTGGTCGCCATGCCCCTGTGGACATTGCCGCGGACGGCGTCATTCTCTCCACTCCCACCGGCTCTACCGCCTATGCCCTCAGTGCGGGCGGCCCCGTGATTACACCGGAGGTGCCCGTGCTGCAGTTGACGCCCGTGGCGCCCCATTCCCTGGCTTCAAGAGCTTTGGTGTTCAGTGACCAGGAAGCCGTCACGGTGTTTCCCGCCACTCCGGAGCGCTTGATGATGGTGGTGGACGGCAGCGCGGGTTGCTACGTGTGGCCGGAAGACCGGGTGCTTATTCAACGTTGCTCCAGAAGCGCACGCTTTGTGCGGCTCCAGGAGCACGAGTTCTTTCAGGTGCTACGGGAAAAGCTGGGCTGGGGTCTGCCCCATGTGTCCAAGCCCGGAAGCGAGAGCACTGAGCAGAGATGAACGCAGGGAGGAACGGTTATGAACTCCCTTAAAGGGCGCCTCTGCGGGCAAAGACGATGAAGATCACCGCAGGGCCGGCAATAAAGACGAGGCCAAGGGAAACAAAGCCGGCAATAAGACCGAAATCAATGCCCATGGGTGTGAAGCGTTATCAAAGCTGTAACAAGCTACAGGCTCCCAGGCAACATTCACTGGCCTGGAAGCCAAACGGTAACAGGGTTTCACGTGTTTGCAGCGCCCCATGGCCCGAGTCCGGTAACCTTGTCTGATAGGGTCCGAGGCGCTGCAGCCTCCGCAATTGATTGCTGTCGTCAACATACCGGGGCTGCGCTTGGCCACCCTGTATCATCTGCCGTGCTCCGATGCTTTGCCACCGGACCCACAACGGGTTTCAGGGGACGGTGAGCGATCTTCCGGATCATGACCTCCTCCCGGAACAGCCGCCAGGCGGTGCTGATTGGCGCCTTTATTACGGTGTTTCTGGCGGAACTGGGAGATAAGACCCAGTTGGCCACCTTGATGCTGGCAGCCCAGTCGAATCACCCTTGGCAGGTGTTCCTTGGCGCTGGCGCCGCCTTGATGACCTCCAGCCTGTTGGGCGTCCTGCTCGGGCAATGGCTGGGGCGTGTTCTGCCCCCCAACCTGGTCAAACAGGGGGCCGGGGTCCTGATGGTTGTTCTTGGCCTCGTCTTCTGCGTAAAATTCTATTCCGTTCCGTGATCGACGGATCTACGGAGCGTTCCCCGAGTACCGCCGCGCTCCATGGACGTTGCCCTGGTTTCCTCCACGTTCCTGACCATCCTCCTGGCAGAGTTGGGAGATAAAACCCAGTTGGCCACCATGGCCCTGGGCGGTTCTTCCGGGCGGCCGTTCATGGTGTTCCTTGGCAGCACGACAGCCTTGCTGCTGGCCAGTCTGCTGGGGGTTATGGTAGGAGAGTCTCTGGCATCCATGGCACCCCCTGCATGGCTACAATTGGCCGCAGGAGTCGGTTTCCTGGCCCAAGGTGTGAGCCTTTTGTTGGAGACCGGAGGTGATCTCCCTACAAGCAGCTCCTCTTGACCGGAGGCCTTGCCACTCCGGCCCACAAGATCAATCCCAACACGCCCTGTTGCAACTCTGCACCCGTGGGCGCCGCAAGCCATTGCAACAAAGGACGCCCTGTCCCGGTTGCTTGCTTGCTCCACAAAACGTTTGCACACGCAATGAAGTTCTCGGTTGCGAAGCTGTTGAGTCAGCTTCATCCTGACAGGCCCACAACCGTCACCCAGCTACAGAAAAAGCTTTCTCTCGGCACGGAGTCGGAGAAAACCCGGCTGGACATTGCCCTGACGGCCCTCAAGGCGCTGGAGTTACTCCGTCATCAAGGCGGCAAAATTTATCTGCAACCCCACGACCACCTGATTCCCGCCCGCCTGCGGAGCTCCGGCAAAGGGTTCTGCTTCGCCGTTCGGGACGGCGGCGGCAGCGATATTTATATCCGCGACCAGCATTTGAATCACGCTTGGAACGGGGATCGCGTTCTGGTGGAAATCTTCCGTGAGGGGGGGCGACGGCGTTCACCCGAAGGGATTGTGCAGTGCGTGTTGGAGCGGGCCCACGAAGCCCTCCTGGCCATTCCCAAGCGCAGTGAGCATGGTCTCGTCGCGCAGCCACTGGATGACCGGCTGCCGCACCCCATCCAACTGCCCGAAGAAGACAGTTGCTATCTGGAAACGTCGGATCATGGGGTGGCGGAAGTACGCCTTGTCCGCTTCCCCATCGCTCAACACCTGGCCCAAGGGAAGATCACCCGCAGCCTGTCCACCACTGGAGGCGAGGACCACGATCAGCGTCTGGTTCAAACCAAGCATGGCATTTTCGGTCGCAGCGCCCGCAATCGGGCTGTTTTGCAGCCCCTGGATCTGCAGAAACGGGAAGATCTCCGCAACTTGCCCACCCTGTTATTAGAGGGCTACAGCATCCGGGATGCGCCACAACTGCCCGCTCTCTCCGTAGAAACCACCGCCACAGGTAGCCGACTCTGGGTGCATACGCCAGCCTTGGCGGAGCGCTTTACCTCCCTGGGATATCTGGACCTCTGGATGCGGGAGCGGGGTACGGCCGTCTGCACGGGCCGCCGGTGGCAAGGCCTGATCTCGGCCGCTTTGGCGAAGGAGGCCGCCTTTGCAGTGGATGAGGAGCAGGCCGCCGTGTCCGCGGCGCTGGAGTTGGGGCCGGACGGCACGTTAAAGAGCTATCGGTTCTTCCGTTCCCGGATCAAACCCGATGTGCTGTTGAACGCCGGGGACATCCAGAGGCTGGCGCAGCAGGACTTCAAGGTAGGTGGTCGGTTCCCCGCCCTGCTGCACCATGTGAAGCCCCACATGGCCAGCATCAGCCAGTTGCGCATTGTCCTTCAAGCTCTACGGCAGAAGCGTCTGGCCGCAGGTTCCGTCGAGCTGGATCTGCGTCGGCCAGCCCTGAAAGCCGTGGGAGATCTTCAAACCGTAGCCCTGGATGAAAAACTCCAGGGCTGGTTGCCCCATGCCCAGGACCATGAACCCATGGGCTGGCTGCGGGAGGCAGCCCTCGTGGCCAACCGCGCCTTTGGTCAATACTGCGCGGCATTGAAGTTGCCGGCCTTTTATGTGCAGAGTGCGCCTGTGGAGGCCAGCGACCTGAACGGGGTGGCGAGAACCGCGCTGGGGCTGGAGAGCAGCCTGGAATTGGGACACGACGGGAATGCTCCGGATGGAGCAACCATGGCAGCGGCGCTCCAAACGGCGGCGCGGAGTCGTACCCTGCAACAGCAGTTGGGCAACGTGCTGAAACCCTGCACCTTTGCGTCGGAGTCAGGCCCCTACATGCCAGCAGGAGAAGAGAAGGCCTATGCCCCGTTCGCTGGTGCAGCGCTGCACTACGGAGAGTTGTTCAATCAGCAACTCCTGACCACACTCCTGTGTCATGGCAGGCACAGCGACGCAAGCCACCCGGACGCCATGGACCTGGCCAGCCATCGGAGCCGGGATCAGGTGTCCTGGGAGGTGCTGCCGCCCGACCACAGCAAGCCGTTCAAGGACGCCATGGCGGAAGGTCTCTGTCAACACCTGCTGAATCGCAGTCGCTTTGCGGCGACGGTGGAGGCGGACTGGGTCGCGCTTTGCCAGGCGCGCCATGTTGAATCCCATGTGGGGGAAACCATGGATGGCGTCATCAGCGGGGTGCAGAGTTACGGCCTGTTTGTGGAGTTGCCACCCACCCATGCGGAAGGCCTGGTGCATATCAGCACGCTACGGGACGACTGGTATGAGTTCCGTGCTCGGCAGCATCGCCTCCTGGGCCGTAAAAGTCAACGGCAGTTCATGCTGGGAGACGCCATCTCCGTCGAGATTCGGAAAGTGGATGTCCTCCGCAACCAGATTGAACTGACGGTTGTGGACGACCCGTCAAGATGAGCGATGAAGGCAATCTGTCGGGTCTGAGCACTGCAATTGCCCAGGATCAAGCCACTGCCGCGGTGGCGCCGCCACAGGAACTGCCCTGGCCCGCGGTGCAGCCAAAGCAGTGGTCCCCTGTGTGGATGCGACGCCCGGCCAGGGATTCGGCCATCACGTCCGCAATGGTGTATCCCGCCAGGGGCATGTCCAGCATCTGATTGAAGTCGCAATCGTAGAGTTGGCCGTTGGGGGCAACGGATAGGGTGTCGCGGCACATGAGACCCCGCACAGCGCAGGGATTAAAGGCATTTTCCAGAACCTGCTGATAGTGTTCCAGGCGACCTGTCTGAACCAGCCAGTCCCGAAAGCGGGCAATGGGCATATTGGTCAGCCCGATGAGCCGATCAAACGTGACCCCGTGCCGAGCCAGTTCCTGGCGCCACTGGTCGGTGATTGTAGTGCAAAGAGGCTGGAGGCGGTCCCCATCGGGATTGGTCATCAGGGTGAGTCGCCGCTGGGGATCGCCAGTGCCGTAGCCCACGGCCCGGAGGCGGCGCAGACCTTCCAGAGACTGGCTCCAACTGCCGTCTCCCCGCTGCCGATCCGATATCCCCTGACTCCAGTGGGGAAGACTGGCAACTGCCTCCACCTGGTGGTCCGCCAGCCATTGGGGCAAATCCTGATACGAAGGCGCCAGCAGAATGGTGAGATTGCAACGATCGATTACGGGGATGTTTCGTTCCCGCGCCGCCCGCACCAACTCTCGAAAACGACGGTGCATTTCCGGCGCTCCGCCGGTCAGATCCACACACTGGGGCTGGAGACGGTCCATGGCGGCGATACACTGCTTGACCACGGCATCCGGCATTTGGGTTGCCCCTTGATCCGGACCGGCCTCCACATGACAATGGCTACAGCGCATGTTGCAGAGGCGGCCAAGATTGAGTTGCAGCACACGAAGCGCCTGGACGCGCTCCAGCCGCTGACCCGCAGCAGCTAGGCGGACATTGAAGGTGCTGGCAGCCATGGCTTGAGATGAAGGTCTGGGAACAGGTTGTCTTCCGCTTCTACGGCTTTCAACCAGTCGGATGGGGGCGCCTGGCTGGAATCCAGAGCATCGGCCAGCCTCCGGAAGCGTTCCACATGGCGATGAATCTGCTCCCGGGCCAAATCCGTTGTGGTGCCGGAACGAAGGATGAAGCTCCAATCCGAACTTTGCAGGAGCAAAAGCTCTCGGGCCGCTTGACGCAAGAGGCGTTGCCTTTGCTTGTGGTGTCCATGGGTGGCCACCAGCCTTTCCATACGCAGCCCACAGCGATGCCAGAGGGGAACTGCCCAGGCGTTGGTTTCATTCAGCCAGTATCCATGGTAGCCACCTTGTCCCCAACTGGACGGCGCTGGACGGCAGAGTTGCAGACGAGGGGAATCCTCCAGGCAACGGCGCAGGGTGGTGAAGCTGAGTTGGTGCCGGGGCGCCTCCCGCCACACGGCTGCAAGGAATCGGGGTCCCTCATACCACCAGTGACCAAACAACTCCGCATCAAAGGGGGCCACCACGAGGGGAGACCGGCTTCCCATGGCGGACTGCAACTGCCGCAACTGCCGGACTCGTCCTTGCACGTAGTCTTCAGCATCCGCCTGAACCTGACACTCGGCATCCTCGGGGCTGTAAGGGGGCTTGTGCTCCAGGGGGCAGGACGGCGGCCCAACCGCATGCAGCTTGAGACCCAGGGGGCGGGCACCGGGAATTGCCATCTCCTGCAGTCGCTCCGGCGGCAGATCCCAACCCAGATCCCGGTAAAACTCCCGGTAGCAGGCTTGCCCCGGATAGCCATCCCGTGCCGACCACACAGGCAATGTGGCGGTACTGTCTCGCCCCATAAAAGCCACGGCTCCCGGTGAGCAGATGGGGGCATAGATCCCGTAGCGGGGGCGGGGCAGAGCCTGAAGCAACCCGTGGGCATCCAGAACGGCATAGCGCAGCCCTTCTGCTGCCATCAGACGGTCAAGCCCCTCGAAGTACGCACACTCGGGCAGCCAGATGCCCAAGGGGGTACAGCCCAGATGGTGTTTGTGGTGTTCCACTGCAATCCGCAACTGGGCCACAACAGCGGAGCGGGGCTCACGCAACAACGGCAGATAGCCATGGGTGGCGCCACAAGTGAGCAGATCCAGCACCCCCTGCTGCTGCAACTCTTGAAATGCAGGGATCAATCGCCCCCGCAGTTGGCGCCAGAACGCCAACATGGCCTCCAACTGCTGGCCCATGTGCGCAGCAGCATGGTGGTGTTGGGGGGGAGCCCACTCCAGAATCCGCTGACGGCAGACGACCCAGTCAGGGAAACGGCCACAGAGCAACGGATCGGCCAGCATGGCCAGCAGGGTGGGAGAGATGCCGAGACTGAGGGCCGGGGCTTGCCGGGAGTCCTGGGCACTACGTTGCAGGTGGTGCAGCAGGGGAAGATAGCTCTCCAGAACAGCCTGGTGGAACCAGTCCTCCTGCAAACTTCCCGCCTGCAGACGGCGCACGAAAGGCAGGTGGCCGTGCAGCACCAGTGCCAGGTGTCCTGCTGCCATGACCTTTGCTGCGCTGGATTCAAAGGTTACGCCGCCCTTGCCCCGATGCGCTTAACATGAGCCAACTCACAATGATTCCGCATAGGATGTCTTCCCATCGCTCACGTGCGCCGCTCGGGACCATGCGGGCCAAGGATCCCGGGCGCGTTCTCATCTTCGACACCACCCTTCGTGACGGGGAGCAGTCCCCGGGCGCCAGCCTCAATCTGGAAGAAAAGCTGGTGATTGCCCAGCAGTTGGCTCGGCTCAACGTGGACATCATCGAGGCCGGTTTCCCCTTCGCCAGCGAAGGAGACTTTGCAGCGGTGCAACGTATTGCCGAGGTGGTGGGCACAGACAACGGCCCTATGATCTGCGGGCTCGCCCGTGCCGCCAAAGGGGACATCGAAGCCTGTGCCCGGGCCGTTGCTCCGGCTGCGCGTCAGCGCATCCACACCTTCATCGCCACCAGCGACATTCACCTCAAGCACAAGCTGCGCAAAACCCGCCGCGAGGTGCTGGAGATCGTGCCCGAGATGGTTGCCTGTGCCGCGTCTTTCTGCGACGACGTTGAATTCTCCTGCGAAGACGCCGCCCGCAGCGATCCGGAATTTCTTTACGAGGTGATCGAGGCCGCCGTTGCCGCAGGGGCCACCACCATCAACATCCCCGACACTGTGGGGTACACAACGCCGGAAGAGTTTTTCCAACTGATTGCGGGCATTGACGCCCATGTACCCAACATGGATCAGGCGGTGATCTCCGTTCACGGTCACAACGATCTGGGCCTAGTGGTGGCCAACTTCCTGGCGGCCCTGCGGGCCGGCGCCCGCCAGTTGGAATGCACCATCAACGGCATTGGAGAACGGGCTGGTAACGCCGCCCTGGAAGAGTTGGTCATGGCCATGCACGTGCGCCGCCAGCTTTTCAATCCCCTCCTGGGCCGCCCTGCCGACAGTGAACAGCCCCTGACAACGGTCAACACCGAAGAGATTTACCGCACCTCCAGGTTGGTATCCAACCTCACCGGCATGCTGGTGCAGCCCAACAAGGCCGTTGTGGGGGCCAACGCCTTTGCCCATGAATCCGGGATTCACCAGGACGGCGTGCTCAAGAACCGCACGACCTACGAGATCATGGACGCCCGCACCATCGGTCTCAAGCACAACCGCATCAGCCTGGGCAAGTTGTCCGGGCGCAACGCCTTCCGCAGCCGCCTGGAAGAACTGGGGTACAACCTCACTCCGGAGGATCTCGGCCAGGCCTTCCATCGCTTCAAGCAGTTGGCGGACCGCAAGCGGGACATCACCGATCTGGATCTGCAAACCATCGTCAGTGATCAAGCGCAGCAGGTGGATGCCACCTACAAGCTCAAGCTGGTGCAGGTGAGTTGCGGCACCAATCTGCGCCCCACGGCCACGGTCACCCTGGAGGACAGCCAGGGCGGCCTGGCCACCACGGCGGCCATTGGCACAGGTCCCGTGGATGCGGTGTGCCGCGCCATTGACGAGCTGGTGAAGGTGCCCAACGATCTGGTGGAGTTCAGCATCCAGGCCGTCACCGAGGGGATTGACGCACTGGGGGTGGTCACCATTCGCCTGCGCCAGGGAGACTTTCTCTGCTCCGGGTATTCCTCGGACACTGACGTGGTGGTGGCTTCAGCCCAGGCCTTCGTGGCCGCCCTGAACCGGTTACTGGTGCTCAGCAAGCATCCATCCATCCATCCCCAGCCCACCGGGAGTTCGGAATCTCAACCGGATACGGCCATGGTTGCCTCCTCCTGAGGCACGGACGAACCAAGCTCCATGGGCAGCCGGGTCATGGCTGTCCATGTCTCCGGATCCGGCTGCCAGCAACGCCAGTGGTCGAGGCCCAGTTGCTGCATGAGTGCTTGACGCAACAGTTGTTGGAGGTTGTGCAACTCGGAGGGGTGCAGTGGGAGCCCCGGAGGCGCTCCCTGGCCAAACACCTGCTGCCATAGGGCGGACGAAGCGGGCCGCAACACCATCTCCCCATGCTGCAGCAGGGCGCGCCGGCTTCTCCGCTGGGCACTGCCAATCCGCTTTTTTCCGTCCCTGGCGCCCACCAGGTCCGCGGCGGTGGAGCGATCAAAGCAGTGGCTGCCGGTCAGTCCTGCGGAGTCCCGGCCAAACACCAGGGGATGACCCAACCGGGCGAAAACGTGCTGTAACCAGCGGCAGCAGAAGCGATAACGCTCCACCCCGGTGCGGCCGGACACCATGGTGACGGGCAACACCATGGCATAGGTGAGTCCGCTTCCGTGCAAGACCGCCGAACCGCCACTGGGGCGCCGCACCAACTCCAGATGACCCTGGTGGTCCAGGGCATCCCATCGGGCCGGGTAGGCATACTGATGACGGCCCAGGGACAGACACGGCCACGGCCAGTGGTAAAACCGCAGCACAGGCCCCAGCACACCAGCGTCAACAGCCTTGAGCAGCCAGTGGTCCAGGGTCATCTGCCAGGTCCCTTGCAACACCAGCTCGGGCAACACCACCAGCTCTGCCGGAGGACTCACGGCAGTTCGGGGTACCGGGCGCCGTCGATGATGGTCCAGAAGGAGCGATCCAGAGCAAAGCCCAGCACGGACGCCATCTGTTCCAGGCGCCGTCTTCCGCTGAGACCGTGGCTGTGGCACCACCGATCCAGCACCATCAGACGAGCGGTCACCCACAACTCCAGGGCTTCGGGATGGAAACGAATCCCCTCGCCGGCGTGGAAGTCATGGGGAACCACCATGGCCACGTAACGGCTGAGTTGGCCGCTGCCGCGCTCCAATAACAGGGGTAGCCATGGGCAGTGCTGATCCACGTGGAGGTGCCAGAGGCGAACTTCCGGAATTTCCGAGAGTTCACGGGGATCCCCCGTCGGGCGGTCCCAGGAAACGGCCAGCTCCACTTGGCCCTCCAAGGCCAGGAGTTCCGAAGCCGAGCGGCGCCAGAGGGGCGCCATGGGTCGCAGGTCCAGGCGCCCAACAGCCTGGTGATCCAGGTGAATGACCCACTGTCCGGGGGTGTCCATTCGGCTTCAGGACGGATCGGCGCCCACGGCGCCATGGCTGATGCGACGGCTCACGTTGACGGCATGATCAGCCAACCGTTCCAGGGCGCGGATCGCAAGAGTGGTCAGGACAACGGCCTCCCGTGGCATGGACTGAAGCAGATGCCCCTTGGTGAGTTGATCGTAGATGTCGGCATAATCCTGATCCACCAGGTCGTCCAGGGCAATGAGTCGTTGCCCGGCGCTGGCGTCGTTGCGACTCAGTGCTTCAAGGGCCATGGCCAGCAGGGAGCGGCTGCGATCCAGCATCATCAGCAAGCCGTCCCGCACCACCAGGGGCTGGTAAGGCAGGAGTCGCTCACCGGTGCTGGAGAGATCCTTGCAGTAGTCGCCAATGCGCTCCAGGTCACGGATGGCTTGCAAATACACGATCAACTGGCGCGTCTCCTGTTGATTGGACGTGCGATGGATCAGGAGAAACAGACAGCGCTCTTCCAGGTTCTTGTAAAGGTGATCGATGCGGTTGTCTCCGAGCCGCACCTGAGGGGCCAGATCCAGGTTGGGACCGGCCAGCACCGCACGGGCCAGACACAGGGACTCCTCAACCATGGACCCAAGGCGCAACACCTGAAGCATCAGGGCGCGTTGTTCCTCATGGAACGGCCGCCGCAACACGAGTAAGGACTTCCACATGGCGGGTGCAACGCTTCCCCTGCAAGGCTTTGCCCTGGCAGAACGCAAACGGGATGGCTTGATCCTACGCCTTGTAACAGGCCCTGGAAACCGATGGTTGTCGTGTCCGAGAATAAGCGCGCTTTCAATTCGTCTTTATCTGTGGACCAGACACAGGTTTTCATCGCCCTGGTGGTGGCTCTTCACGCGGCTGTACTGGCTGTTCGTCTTTCTGTCGCTTTGTATCGCTCCTGAAGCCCTGACCTCTTCCCCGCCCATCTTCAGGCAGGAGGTCGGTTTTCCCATGCTTCCCTGAGGCCATGCCGCAAAAGCGCGACGGGCGCCTTCCGAGTCTGCTGAGCCTGGCCATCAAGCTTGGCGTGATCCTGGTGGCCTCCATCAGTTGCAGCAAGCTGACGGCAGCTCATCAGCGCAGCCGTGCGCTCTATCGGGAGCTGGAGGCCGAGTATGCACGGCAGCAAGAGCGCCTCCTTGTAGCGCGCCGCTCCTTTCATGAACTGTTCCAGGTTGATCCCGGGGACCATGCAGGGCAGTTGCAGGGAGGACAATGGATTGTGTCCAACCACCAACGGGTGGTGTGGGATGCATCAGACGATTCCGGACAATCCGCAGCGGGTTCACCGTAGGAACGTCCGGAGTCCCCCAAGGTCCAGGGTTATCGGCTCGCTCTCTCAACGTGCTCCGCTCCATGGTTACCGTCACCTCACCGAAACCCCGAGCCATTGTCACTGGCGCCAGTTCAGGCATTGGCCTGTACACAACCGCAGCCCTGGTTCAACGGGGTTGGACCGTAGTGATGGCTGTGCGGGATCCGGCCAAGGGAGAGAAGGCGATCAACAAGCTGGCCCTGGATCGCCGTTCCGTGGCGATTCTGCCCCTGGATCTCTCGGATCTGCGCTGTGTGCGGGCATTTGCCCAGGCCGTTGCTGCCGGCAGCGCCCCCCTGGACGCCCTGGTGTGCAATGCAGCGGTTTATATGCCCACCCTGAAGGCGCCCCTGTTTTCACCGCAGGGCTATGAACTCAGCATGGCCACAAACCACCTGGGCCATTTTCTCCTGATCCGGTTGCTACTGGACAAGTTGGCGGGGGACGGCAGCGGCAACGGCAGCGGCGGCGTGCAAAAACGGTTGGTGGTGCTGGGTACGGTGACCGCCAATTCCAAGGAGTTGGGCGGCAGGATTCCCATTCCGGCGCCTGCGGATCTGGGCAATCTGACGGGATTCGCAGAGGGCTTCCAGGCGCCCGTCGCCATGGCCGACGGCAAAGCCTTCAAGCCGGGCAAGGCCTACAAGGACAGCAAACTCTGCAACATGATCACCGTCACCGAGCTCCACCGCCGTTTCCATGCGCAGACGGGTGTGGTCTTCTCGTCCCTCTATCCGGGTTGCGTGGCCGACTCCCCGTTGTTCCGCCATAGCTTCAAGGCGTTTCAGAGGGTGTTTCCCTGGTTTCAGAAGA
>Ga0209020_1001888_pt1 | contig 18684 bp, 15 predicted proteins | sample PinacodermBB_FD_187298 | JGI IMG/M metagenome (GOLD analysis project Ga0209020, IMG submission 187298) | Host-associated microbial community of the marine sponge Aplysina aerophoba from Gulf of Piran - sponge pinacoderm, lysed by bead... | ecosystem: Host-associated > Porifera > Sponge >... | reverse complement strand
CGTCTTCGCCAAGGTCTCCGAGCTCGGCCTGCCGCTGTTCCTGCACGGCAGCGGCAACGCCAAGGACCCCACCCTCCAGCGGCTGGAGGACGGCGGCGCCGGCGTCTCCTACGCCGTGCTCTCCGACGCCAGCGTGAACGAGTGCGTCATGCGCATGATCGCCGGCGGCGTCTTCGACCGCCATCCGAACCTGAAGGTGGTGATACGCAGCGGCGGCGGCGGCATCCCCCTGCTGGTCCAGCGGATGTCCTGGAAGCACCAGGGGGCCAAGGGCGATCAGCGCTACTCCGACATCTTCCTGGAGCATTTCCTCATCGACACGGCCAGCGTCAAGCCCAGCGCGCTGCCCTTCCTCACCGACGTGATGGGGTCCGGCGGCATCGTCTTCGGCTCGGATTATTGCGGCGGACTCGGGCCGCTGAAAAGGGCGCTCACCGTCGTGGACGAGCAACCGAACGCCTCGGAAATCCGCTCCTGGACCGAGCGGACTTCGCGCGAGATGCTGCAGCTATAGCGGGGTCGGGCGGTCTGGCGGAACCGGGACACGGGCAGGTTTGAAAGCCGCCCCTACAAAACCTCGGCCGAAAATACCTCGAGGGTGCGCAGGAAGCTCGGATGCGACAGGGTCGCCATGTCCAGCACGATGTGCTCCACCCCGGCTTCCTCGAACTCCGCGACGCGATCGCGGATCAGTGACGGATCCCCCTTGAACGGCGTGTTGCCCGCCCGGCCCGCGTAGGGTCCTGTCGGCTCCGAGACGCCGTCGATGACGAGATTGGCGCGCAACGACATGACCGGCACCCGGGCGATGTTCCGCCGCTCACACAGCCGGGCCATGTAGGCCCTCCCCTCTTTCATCTCCCGAGCGCTCAGGCCGATGGGATGCCACCCATCGCCCAACTCCACCGCCCGCCGCATGGCCCGCTTGCTCCTGCCCCCGATCCAGATCGGCGGTCCCGGCTTCTGCACCGGCCGCGGCGAAGTGTAGACGCCATCGAAGTTGAAATATTTCCCGCTGAAGCTCGTCTGATCGTGGTTCCAGATCTCACGGATGACGCGCAGGTACTCGTCGCTCACGTCGCCGCGCTCCTCGAAGCGCGCCCCCAGGGCGTCGAACTCCCCCTCCATGTACCCCGCCGCGGCCCCGAAGATGACCCGTCCACCCGAAAGAACGTCGATGCTGGCCAGCATCTTGGCCATGACGACGGGATTGCGATAGGCCAGGACAATGATGCTGCTACCAAGCTGCGCCCGCCGCGACACCGCCGCCAGAAAGCTGAACACCGTGAACGCCTCCAGCATATGCTCGCGATAAATATGCTGCGCCTCCCGGACGCCCTCCGGAATCACGACATGGTCGGTAACCCAAATGGAATCGAACCCCAACCGCTCGATCTCCTCCACCGCCTCCACCAACTCCGCCTTCCCGATCTCCCGGCCATAATGAGTGAGACATACCCCGAACTTCATCAACCCCCCTTAACAAGCGTCCGTGCCAGAATCACCGCCGCCCACCCTGCTCGGCACCACCACCGACAGCAGCACCAACACCACCGCCAACACCAGCACCCAACCCGCCACGACCCACCACCGGCACCAACGCTCCCCTACTCCGCCCGCGTGGTGAGCTCGATCTTGTACCCGTTGGGATCCTCGACAAACGCGATCACCCCGCCGCCATGCTTCATGGGACCCGCGTCGCGCGTGATCTTGACTCCCTTCTTGCGCAGGTCGTCACAGGTGGCGTACACGTCGGGCACGCCGATGGCGATATGGCCGAAGCCGTCGCCCACGTCGTACTCGTGGGTGTCCCAGTTGTAGGTCAACTCGATGACGGCGGTGTCATCCTCGGAGCCGTAACCCACGAAGGTGTTGGTGAAGCGCCCGGACTCGTAGTCCTTCTTCTTCAGCACCTCCATCCCCAATCCGTCGCAGTAGAATTTGAGGCTTTCGTCCAGGTGCTTGACCCGGATCATGGTGTGGACGATTCTCATGGGATTCTCCTTTCCTTCCGTCGATGCGCCGGCGGCCCTGGCTGGCGGGACGCCGCCGGCCCGGTCATTCGCGAATTTGTGAGGGGTTGGTCACGGCCTCCCGAATCTCCCAGCCCTCCGACCGCGTGAAGCTCACGTGGCTGAAGTCACAGGGTTTCAGGTGAAAGGTGCGATACTGGTTCAGCGGGGTCCGGCTGATCCGGCACAATGCGGACAGAATGGGGAAACTGTGACTGACCACCACGAGGGTATCGCCGTCGTCGTGTTTCTGGACGATGCGATTGAGCGCGGCCCAGACCCGGCGATCCACGTCGAGCAACCGCTCCCCGCCCGGCAGGTCCGCGGCCACGGGTTCCGAGCGCCACTGTTCGATCACTTCCGCATACTTCTCGCGGACCTCGACGAACGTGAGGCCTTCCATCTCGCCGTGGTCGAGCTCGCGCAGGTCGGGCTCGATCCTGACGGCGACGTCATGGGGGCCGCCGACGATCTCGGCGGTTTGCCGGGCGCGCTGGAGGTCGCTGGAATAGACCGCGTCGATACGGCGGCGACTCAGGTGCACGGCGACCTCGTTGGCCTGCCGGTGGCCGATCTCGTTGAGCTCGATGTCCGAGCTCCCCTGGCACCGGCCTTCCCGGTTCCAGCGGGTCTCACCGTGACGTAACAGAAAGATCTGCATGGAAAACGATGACGCGTCAGGTAAATTCCGGATGGATCTCGATCTCGGCCTTGGCCTTCAGGTTCTCGATCAACCTTCTGAACGCGCGCTGCCGTTTCTCATCCCGTATCCGCCGCGTGAGATCCTCCTTCTCCTTGGCCAGACCCGCCGGATCGGCATCGATGGTCTTCCTCAGCACCATGACGTAGACCGCATCTCCCTGCAGGTAGGCGGCGTCCACCACCGGCTTCTCCTTCGACACCGCAAGGCGTCCCAGGGGCAGCGGGAGGATGCCGATCTCGGGGATCTCGGCCTGCCCGCGCGGGAACAGTCCGGTATCCTCCACCGTGAGGTCATGGGACGCCGCCACCTTGGCCAACTCCGGCGCTCCCTTGAGCTCCGCGAGAATTTCGTCACCCTTCTTCCGGGCCGACTCTCTGGCCTTCCTTCGGGTCAGGGTCTCGGTGATGCCGTCCTTCACCGCTTCCAGGGGCGGAATCGTGGGCTCGATCCTCTGCCCACCCTCCAACAGGTACAGCGCGTCGGGCGCCGATACGATGGGCCCCACTTGACCCGGTTTGAGGGAAAGGGCGGCGCGGTAGAAGTCCTCCACGCCCCCGATCTCGTCCAGCGTTTCACCCGCGCTGAACAGTTCCGTCTCCGACAGCGCGATTCCCCGCTTCGTGGCGACCTCGGCCAGCGGCGTGCCGTCAAGGGCCCGCTCGCGGTCCGCCTCTGCCGCCCGCGCCGCCATGGCGGCGCCGCGCTCGTTCTTGAGAGCCTCGACGATCTCCTCCCTCGCCTCCTCAAGCTCCCGGACGCCGGCCTCCTGCTTCTCCACCGCCTTCAACAGGTGCAGCCCAAACGCGCTTTCCAGGACTTCGCTCACCTCGCCCGTCTCCAGCGCGAACAGCGCCGTGTCCAGCGCCGGCACCAGTTGACCCTTGCCGACAAAGCCCATGTCGCCGCCCTGGGCGGCGCTCTCGTCCTTGGAATGCTGCTTGGCCAGCTCGGCGAAATCGGCGCCCTCGCGGGCTTCCTTCAGGACCTCCTCCAATTGCTGGCGCGCGGCTTCCTTGTCTTCCGGCGACGTCCCTTCCGCCGGCGCGGGGAGGTAGATCTGGCTGAACTTCACCGCCTCCCGTATGCGGAACCGGCGGTCACGGTAGACGTCGTAGTAGGCCCGGACGTCCTCGTCGGAAACCTCGACCTCGGCGGCGAAGTCCTTTACACGGTACGCCAGATACCGCGCCTTGACCTTGAGCGGTTCCCGCAACAACGAGCCGTTGCCGTCGTAGTAGGCCTTGATCTCTTCGTCGCCGACCTCGACGCTTTGGACAAAATCGTCGGTCTTGAGGCGGACGAAGTCCAGCGCGATCTCCTCGTTGTCAACCCGATAACGTTCTTCGACCTCGGCGGACGTGACCGGGATGGCGTCCTGGATCAGATCCTGGAGTTTCCGGATCACCAGGGCGTCGCGCTGCCGGGCCTCGAACTCTCCCGGAGTCAGCCCCTGCCCGCGAAGCGCCTGCTCGTAGATGTTCTTGTTGAACTCGCCCGCCGCCTGGAAGGCCGGGTTGCGGGCGATTCCCTGCATCAACTCCTCATCGGTGACCTGCAGCCCCAGCTCCCGGGCCGCCTGCAGCAGCAACCGCTGCTGGATAAGTTCCTCCAACAGCTGCCCCCTGAGATTGAGGGCCTCGATATCGGCGGGCGAAAGCCGACCTCCGGCCAATTGCCGGTAGGTCTGCAGCATCCTGTAGTACTGGCGCTCGAGCTCGGTGTAGGTGATCTTGTCCCCGTTCACTTCGGCGATGGTGACGACCTGCTCCTGTCCGCCCTGAGGGCCCACGCCGACCATGACGAACGCGAGCACGCCGACCCCGAGCAAGAGCAGCACAAGCCAGGACCTTTTTCTTTTCCGTATCACGTCAAGCATGTTTGAAACTCTCCTGGGAACCGGCAACCTTGTTTGGCAATCCCGTTCGCGGCCTGCCCGGCAAGCACGAACCGGGGGTCATTATAGGTAGCCATCTTGATGAAGTGAAGGGCAAGGGTGCCGCGGGGACGACACCGCCTCTTGACCCATTTCCGTTCGTTGTACCACGGGTTGACTTCTGATATCTTTATTCGGTCCTTGATTTCGTCATTACAAGAGGGGTGGCATGAGGTTTCTCGACACGATCTATGGCCTCGTTTCCAATGATCTGGCCATTGATCTGGGCACCGCGAACACGTTGATATATATCAAGAACGAGGGCGTGGTGTGTAATGAACCGTCGGTGGTTGCGGTGCAGAAGAACGGACGCGGCGAGAAGCGGATCCTGTCCGTGGGCACAGCGGCGAAAAGGATGCTGGGGCGCACGCCCGGCAGCATCGTCGCCATCCGGCCGTTGCGGGACGGCGTCATCGCGGATTTCGAGACCACCGAGGCCATGCTCGAGTACTTCATCAAACAGGTGCACCACCGTCGCTCGCTGGTGCGTCCGAGGGTGATCATCGGGGTTCCCTTCGGCATCACCGAGGTCGAGAAGCGCGCCGTCCGGGAATCCGCGGAATCGGCGGGAGCCCGGGAGGTCTACCTCATCGAGCAACCGATGGCCGCGGCCATCGGGTCCGGGCTGCCCATCACCGAACCCACCGGGAACATGATCGTGGACATCGGCGGAGGGACGACCGAGGTGGCGGTGATCTCGCTAGCGGGAATCGTTTACTCGAAGTCCATTCGCGTGGGCGGCGACAAGCAGGACGAAGCCATCGTCCAATTCATCAAGCGCCGCCACAACCTGATGATCGGGGAGCGCACGGCGGAGCTGATCAAGATAACCATCGGCTCGGCCTATCCCGGCGAAGAAATCCGCACCATGGAGATCAAGGGACGGGATCTTGTGGCGGGCGTGCCCAAGACCGTGCTGATCTCCGACGAGGAAATCCGCGACTGCCTGCTGGAGCCCATCAACCAGATTCTGGACGCGGTCCGCGTTTCACTGGAGCGTACGCCTCCGGAGTTGGCTTCGGACATCGTGGACAGAGGTATCGTTCTGGCGGGCGGGGGCTCATTGCTCAGGAACCTGGACTCGCTCATCAGCGAAGAGACCGGACTCCCGGTGACCCTTGCAACCGATCCCTTGACCTCGGTGGTCCTGGGGGCCGGCAAGGCGCTGGACGAGATCGACCTGCTCAAGGATGTAACGATCAACTGAAAGGACGGAAACCAACGTGGCCGCCGCCAGGACAAGGAGAACTGCGGACTCGCCCCGGTCAACGCAGTATCCCTCCGGAACCGAATCGCCGGACACCCGCTCGAGCAAAGTCGGGTTTCTGGCCCTGACGGTACTCCGCCGGTATCGTATCCCAATCCACTGCCTGTGCGCTCTGGCCCTGGCCTTCTACGTCGTAACCGTCGCTGCCACCACTCCCAACCGGGGGGACACCGTCACCAGGCTGCTGTCGCATTCCGTAAAGCCGTTGCAGATGTCGCTCCACGCCCTGGGCGCGGCCATGCGCAATCTGCAACTCAACTACGTGGCTTTCAAGGACCTTTGGAACGAGAACCGGGCCCTCAAGGAACAGATCGCCGCCCTGGAAGCCGAACGCAACCGGCTCTTCGAAGCCAAGCTCGCCAACGACCGCCTGACCGAATTGCTGGAGATCAGGACGCGGATCCTGCGGGAATCCGTGGCGGCCACGGTCATCAGCAACAGCCCGAGTAGCTGGTTCCGCACCATCACGGTGGACAAGGGCATCGGTGCGGGCATCCATCAGGGCATGGCGGTCATCACACCCAAGGGCGTCGTCGGCAAAGTCGTGTCGGTGGAAGAAGACACCGCCAAGGTGATGCTGCTGACGGACCACAAGAGCGGACTCGACATCATCACACAGCGGACCCGGGTACGCGGCATCGTCTCCGGATCGGTGGATGGAGAGCCCATCGTCAAGTACATGGGCCGTAACGAAGACGTCCGTCCCGGTGACAGACTCATCACCTCCGGATTGGACGGGACTTTTCCCAAGGGACTCCTGGTCGGCACCATCGTCGACATCGCGGACGACGGCCCCGGGCTTTTCCGGCGGGTCCGGGTGGCGCTGGCGGTGGACCCGCTGGTGATGGAAGAGGTGCTCTTCATCTCCGACAAGCCCCGGCCGGCGGTTTCCTCGGCACTGAGGGAGGACGGGCAAAAGACGCCCCCGGCTACGCCATGAATGTCTCGCTGATCTTCTTCGGCATCGGCCTGGTCTTCGTAGTCCTGCAGTCCACGTTCCTGCACCTTGCGAGCTGGACGCCCATTATCCCCGACCTGACCCTGATCCTCTGTGTCTACTGGGCGCTCAACCGCCCACGGGTAGAGGCGGTTTGGGCGACGTTTCTGCTGGGATACGCCATCGACATGCTGTCGAGCCCGCAACCGGGCGTGAACGCCCTGGCCTTCTCCGTGGTCTTTCTGGTGGTGTACGTGGTCTTCCGCTACTTCTGGGCCAACGGCCCCCTGATCAGCGCCGTCACCGTGTTCGCGGCCGTGTGGTTGAAGGTCGGCACGCTGATCGTCATTTCCCCCTTGTTCGAATTGTCGGCCGGCGGTTGGGTGGTGGTCGGCGATGCCATCCTCCGGGAAGCCCTCTTCTCCGCGGGTATCGCACCGTTGCTGTTCCTCATGCTCCGCTACATACAGAACCGCATGGAGACCGTGAAAAAACCGTCCTCTCTCGTCAATGCTACCTCTTAGGCCCACCTCCCGTATTCTGACGGAGTTTCGAGGCCGAATACGAATCTTCGGGCTGTTGGTCCTGTTGGTGTTCACCTTCCTGACGTACCGCCTGTGGACCCTCCAGATCCTGCAAGGCCAGCGTTACACCGTCATGTCCGAGCACAACCGGATCCGGCTGGAACGCGTCCCCGCGGTCCGCGGGATGGTGTTCGACCGAAAGAACCGGCTGCTGATCAACAGCCGCCCCTCCTTTGACGTCCGGTACCTGGCCGACGACTCACGGGACCGGGAAACCACCCTGCGGCGTCTCGCGGAGATGGTCGACGGCGACGGGGAACGGTTCCTCGAGGCCGTTCACCACAGCAAGGGGTCCAAAGGGGTCACCCTCGTACGCGACGTGGACTGGCCGTCCGTGGTGGCCGTGGAAACGCATCAGCCGGACCTCCCGGGAGTGTATGTCAGCGTCAGGGCGCGGCGCAGCTATTTGACGGACCAGATGACGTCCCACGTGCTCGGATACCTGGGCGAGATCAACACCCGTCAATTGCGTCGACTTCGCCGAAGGGGCTACCGGCGCGGCGACGAGATCGGACAGGCCGGCCTCGAGAAGAGATGGGAGCAGCATTTGGCCGGCCGTAGCGGAGGGGAAAAGGTGGAAGTGGACGCCACCGGCCGCAAGGTCCGTGTAATCGATCGCCACAAGGCCACCCCCGGACACAACGTCGTGCTGACCCTCGACATGGACATCCAGCAAGTGGCGTATGGCGCGTTGAAGGGCAAGGAAGGCGCCATCGTCGTTCTCGATGTGAATACCGGCGCCGTTCTGGCGCTGGTCAGCACCCCCGCCTTCGACCCCAACTCGTTCGCTCGGGGCATGACGCCCGGGGAGTGGCGTCAACTGGCGGCGGACAGCGAAAACCCGCTGCACAACAGGGCGTTGCAAGGGCATTTCCCGCCGGGTTCGACGTTCAAGATCGTCACCGCGTTGGCGGGATTGCAGGAAGGCGTCATCTCTCCCGATCGAACGCTGTTCTGCGGCGGTTCGTACAAGGTGGGCAATCGCGTTCTCCGGGACTGGAAGAAAAATGGACACGGCCACATGAACATGCACCAGGCCCTGGTGCAGTCGTGCGACGTCTATTTCTACCAGTTGGCGCAACGGCTCGGCGTCGACAAGATCGCCAAGTACGCGCGGCGTTTCGGATTCGGAGCGCCCACGGGCATCGACCTCGACGGCGAAAGCGGAGGGTTGGTTCCCGACCGGGCATGGAAACGGCGGCGTTTCGGGCAGCCCTGGTACCCCGGCGAGACCCCCCTCGTGGCCATCGGGCAGGGTTTCCTCGGCGTGACTCCGTTGCAGATGGCCAGTCTGTTGGCCACGGTGGCCAACGGAGGGACGGTGTACCGCCCGTGGTTCGTGAAGCAGGTCCTTTCGCCCGAAGGCGAGGTCATGGAAGAGTACGGCCCGGTCCGGTCCGGCACCGTGGATATGAAACCGGGGAACCTCGCCCTCGTGCGCCGGGCGCTATTCGACGTAGTCCACGGCAGGAGAGGCACGGGCAAGCGGGCGCGCTCGAAAATCGTCGACATCGCCGGCAAGACCGGCACCGCCCAGATCGCCGAGATGCGAGGGGAGGCCGTCAAAAGCGAGGACCTGCCCTACGTGGTCAGGGATCACGCCTGGTTCGTGGCCTACGCCCCGGCCGAGAAACCCGAGATCGCCGTCGCCACCCTCGTGGAGCATGGCGGACATGGCGGCGCCACGGCCGCCCCCATCGCCAAGAAGGTGATCGAGGCCTATTTTCGCTCCGAGGGCCAGGAGATGGAGGACCACGAGGTATCGACGGCCTCCACGGGCGGCACCCCCGGCGGATAGGTCATGCAAATCGATCGCCGACTCGTGACCAGCTTCGACTGGCCCTTGTTCATCCTGTCCATCGGGCTGGCCTTGCTGGGAATCATGACCATCTACAGCGCCACGTGCAGTGCCGACGAAGAATGCTCACGCTACCTGGCCACCAAGCAGTCCTACTGGCTCGTCATCGGCATGGTGCTGATGGTCACGGCCTTTTCCGTGGACTACCAGCGCCTGAACCGCTGGGCGTATCCCATCTATGGCGCGGTGGTCATCCTCCTCGCCCTGGTGCTGGTCATCGGCATCACCAGCGGAGGCTCCCAACGATGGCTGGACCTGAGATTCTTCGCGTTCCAGCCTTCGGAACTCGCCAAACTGGTGCTCGTGCTCGTGCTCGCCAAAACGCTGTGCTACTACGAGCCCGGCTATTCCCTCACCGCCCTCGGAGTGCCCCTCATGCTGTGCGCACCGGTTCTCGCGCTGGTGTTGCTGCAACCGGACCTGGGGACGGCGGTGCTGATCTTTCTCATCGCCATGGTAGTGGTGGTCATGTCCGGACTACGCCTGCGGTCCCTGCTGTACTTCACCGTCGCCGTCATCTCCACCCTGCCCGTCGGGTGGCACTTCCTGAAACCGTATCAGAAGACCCGCATCTGGACTTTCATGAACCCGGAGTCGGATCCTCTCGGCGCCGGTTACCACGTGGTCCAGTCCAAGATCGCCATCGGATCGGGTCAGCTTTGGGGCAAGGGGTATCTGCAGGGGAGCCAGAACCGGCTCGAGTTTCTCCCTGAGCAACATACGGATTTCGTCTTCTCCGTGTTTGCCGAGGAGTGGGGGTTCTCGGGTTGTCTGCTGCTGCTGACGGGGTATGCGTTGCTGATCCTGCTGGCGCTTCGGGTGGTGCGGCGAGCTCAGGATCGTTTCGGCGTGTTGTTGGCCACGGGAATGACCGCGATCCTGTTCTGGCAGTTCACCATCAACATCGGCATGGTGACCGGCCTTCTGCCCGTGGTGGGAATTCCGTTGCCGCTCATCAGTTACGGCGGATCCTCCCTGGTTACCACCCTGGTGGCCGTGGGCCTGCTGATCAGCATCAGCATGCGACGCAACACACGCTGACCGGGGGACCCTCAGCCCAGAGCCTTGTCGATCTCGCTCACCAATTTGGCTTTGGGGGCCGCGCCCACGATCTGGCCCGAGAGGCCGCCTTCCTTGAAGATCATCAGGTTCGGGATACCCCTCACGCCATAGCGGCTGGGGGTTTCGGGATTCTCGTCGACGTTGATCTTCACGACCTTGAGCTTGCCGTCATACTCCCGCGCCAACTCTTCCAGCACCGGCGCGATGGATTTGCAGGGGCCGCACCAGGGAGCCCAGAAATCCACCAATACGGGCATGGACGCGCGAATGACCTCCGCTTCGAACTCGTTGTCCGCAACATGGGAAATATCCATCGAGACGTGTCCCCCCTGCAGGCCGTTCCGACCGCGCGCCTGCGGTTTCATGGAGCCCTCACATACCGGAGAGGAGATTCAACAAGGTCCGGACGCCGAACCCCGTTCCGCCCTTCGGGCAGGTCACCTGGTCCTTGCCGGCAAAGGCGGGGCCCGCGATGTCGAGGTGGGCCCAGGGTACATCGCTGACGAATTCCTGCAGGAACAGCGCCGCGGTGATGGCGCCTGCCGAACCGCCTCCCACATTCTTGATGTCCGCGACGTGACTCTTGATATCTTCGCGGTACTCGGCCGCCAGAGGCAACTGCCAGAGACCCTCCCCCGCATCGCGGCCGCATTCCACCAGCCGGCCCGCGAGCTCGGCGTCGTTGCTGAACAGTCCCGCCAGTTCGTTGCCCAGGGCCACGATACAGGCGCCGGTGAGAGTGGCCAGATTGATCATGCAGTCCGGTTTCTCACGGGCCGCCAGGACCAGGGCGTCAGCTAGAATGAGCCGGCCCTCGGCGTCGGTGTTCATGACCTCGACGGTCTTGCCGTTGAGGTACCGGATGACGTCCCCGGGCTTTTGAGCGCCACCGTCCGGAAGGTTGTCCGTCGTGGGCACCAGCCCCAGCACCTCGACGTTGGGCGCCAGCTCGGGCAGCACGCTCATGACGCCAATTACGGCCGCGGCGCCGGCCATGTCCAGCTTCATGGTCTCCATGGACCGGGCCGGCTTGAGGGAAAGGCCGCCGGAATCGAAGGTGATGCCCTTGCCGATGAGGGCGACCTTCTTTTGAGGCCGGCCCTTGGGCTTGTAGCGCATGTAGATGAAACGCGGTTCCTCCCGGCTGCCCTGATTCACCGCCAGGAGGCCCGCCAGCTTCATCTGTTCGATCTTTCTCTTGCCCCACACCTCCACCTTGAGCCCCTCGCCGCGGCAATGCGCCCTGGCCTGCTCCGACAGGTAGCTGGCGGTGGCCGTGGACGGCGGTTCGTTGACCAGATCCCGAGCCAGGCAGACGCCCGACACCGCGAGCCTGGCCCTCTTTGCCGCCCGCGTCAGCGCGGCACTGCTTCCCGACGCGGTCCGCCCGAGAACAAGGGTGCGCGGCTGTCCCGTTCGTTTGTCGTTGGACCGGTACTTGGTGAAGCGGTAGGTGTTGAGCAGGGCGCCCTCGGCCACGGCGCCCACGACGGCTTCGGTCTGCTGGTCCGGGGGCAGCATGAAAACCGCCTCGTCGGCCCATACCCGCCCGGCCTCCTTCACCGCGCCGGCGCCGGCCACGCGCCAGACATGGGGGCCGTCCTCTTCATGCTTGCCCAGGCCCACCAGCAACACGTGGCCCGCGGCCATCGCGCCGTGGGTCGCCACCAACAGGGAGGTCCCTCGTCTGGCGGTGAAACCGCTCCGTTTCACCAGCGCGTTCAGCTTGCCCTTGAGTTGGCGGTCGAGGCGCCGGACCAAACCTTCGCCAAGGCCCTTGTCCGTCACCGGCACCGCCAGCAGCGCGGTCTGGACCCGCAACGGGGCGATTTCTCTCAGCTTGATATCCATGCAATCGGTCAGGATGAATGACCGCGAATGAGGTTCATGAACTCGGCGCGAGTCTTCTCCTGTGTCCGGAAGGCCCCCAACAGAGAGCTCGTGACGATGGTGGAGTTCTGTTTCTGGACGCCGCGCATGCGCATGCACATGTGCTCGGCCTCCATCACCACCGCCGCCCCCAGGGGGTTGATCCGATCCATGATGGTATTGGCGATCTGGTTCGTCAGGCGCTCCTGGACCTGCAGCCGCCGGGCGTAGGCGTCCACCAGCCGCGCGAGCTTGGAAACGCCGACGATCTTCTTGCGCGGGATGTAGGCCACGTGGGCCTTGCCGTGAAAGGGCAACATGTGATGCTCGCAGAGAGAGTAGAAGTCGATGTCCTTCTCGACGATCATCTCCTGATAGTCCTCGTTGAACAGGGCGCCGTTGATGATCTTGTCCGGATCCTCGAGATAGCCTCCGGTGAGGAAGGTCCAGGCCTTGGCCACCCGCGTCGGGGTCTGCCTGAGCCCCTCCCTGTCAGGGTCTTCCCCGAGCGCCGCCAGGACGGCTCTGACGTGTTCTTCCAGGGACTCTGTCGGGTTCTCGGTGTCGTAGGCAGGCATTTGAACGGGCATCACGGCAACGTAACATCTGCCCGAAACCGGGTCAAATCGGCCTCCGTGACACCCCCGGAATTGTGATTGACCGCCGAACCCCCTACAATGCAGCGATGGTTCACGCACCCGATATCACCGCCGAGGACGACACTTCCCATCTCGTCACACTGGAAGAAATCAGCCGTTTCGTCGACGAAGCCGCGGATCTGCAAGGATGCCTCAACAGCATCGCCGGTATCGTGGCCCAGCGCATGCAGACCGAAGTCTGCTCGGTCTATCTCCTCGATTCCGAAAGCGGCAGGCTGACTCTGAGTGCCACCAAGGGGCTGGATCAGGCCTCCGTGGGACGGGTGTCGATGCTGGTGGGCGAGGGCCTGGCCGGACTGGTGGTGGAAACGCGGGAACCCGTGATGGTCATGGACGCTCCGTCGCACCCACGCTTTCTGTATTTCCCGGAGACCGGCGAAGAACGCTACCATTCCTTCTTCGGCGTTCCGGTCAGCGCCCAGAAAAAGCCCATCGGCGTGCTGGTGGTGCAGACCTCCCGTCCGCGCGAGTTCACCCAGGAGGAGATCCGGCTGCTCAACGCCATCTCGGCCCAGGTTTCCACCACCATCGTGCACGCCCGGCTGGTGGATTCGCTCAAGGACAAGGAACGCGAGCGCAAGCAGTCGCGGCAACGAATGGTGAGCGCGCTGCGGCGGCTCAGGTCGTACGAGGGCCGGGGCAAGGAACGCACCAGCGAGCCCCCGAGAAAGTTCCGCAGCCGTCTGACCGGGCTCGCCGCCTGCCCCGGCTTTGCCTACGGCAAGGCCCACATCCTGCAGCGGCTCGTGGACCTGAACGCCATCCGCAAGAACCACACCGCCGATCCCCAGGGCGAGATCGAACGTTTCCGTTCCGCGGTGCAACAGGCCGTGGTCCAGGTCGAAGAGATCAAGACCCGCATGATCGCCCTCATCTCCGACGAGGCAGGAGCCATCTTCGACGTGCACCAACTGGTGCTGAAGGACCCGGTGCTGCAGCAGGAAATCGAAAGCCGGATCCTCGGAGAACGTCTGACCGCATACTATGCCGTCAGCAGCACCTACCGCCGGCACATGCAAACCGTCAGCCAGGTGGGCGACCGGTACCTGAAGGAGCGCACGGCGGACATACGCGACGTCGCCCAGAGACTGCTGGAGAACCTTTCGGGCTCCGGGGACAAGCGGCTCGTGGTGCCGGAAGGAGGAGCGATTCTGGTGGCGGAGGACCTCTCTCCCGCGGATCTGGCCCTCGTCGAAGGCGATCGCTTTCAAGGAATCGTGCTGGCCACCGGCGGCGTCACTTCCCACGCCTCGCTGCTGGCCAAGTCCTTCGAGATCCCCACCGTAGTGGCGGCGGAGGGTTTGCTGGAAACCATCCGCAAAGAGGACTCGTTGATCGTCGACGGCAACTCCGGGGTGGTTTTCATCAACCCCAACAAGGAAATCATCGGCGAGTACGACCGGCTGGAACGCCACTATCTCGCGGTCAATCGCGAGCTCGACGAGATGCGGGATCTGCCGGCCGAGACCACCGACGGCCACCGGGTCCGGCTGCTCGCCAACATGGGCCTGCTCACGGACATTCGGTTCGCGCAGAATCATGGCGCCGAGGGCATCGGCCTCTACCGCACCGAGATTCCGTTTCTCGCGTATCACGACTTTCCCACCGAAGCACAACAGTTCGCCCTGTATCAGAAGGTGGTGGAAGGGATGGGCGGCAAACCGGTCACCATCCGTACCCTCGACATCGGCGCGGACAAGTATCCTCCTTACGTGAGCATCGCCCGCTCCGAGCCCAATCCGTTTCTCGGGTGGCGTTCCATCCGCATTTCCCTGGAGGTGTCCGAGACTTTCAAGATGCAGCTCCGGGCCATCCTGCGCGCGGGCGCGTTGGGGCCGGTGCGTCTGTTGATCCCCATGGTCTCGAGTCTCGAGGAGATCCTTCGGGTCAAGGCCATCCTGCGCGAGGTCAAGACGGAGCTGGTGTGGCGCCGGGTCCCCTTCGATGACGACATGGAGCTGGGGATTATGGTCGAGGTGCCCGCGGCGGTGCAGATGGCGCATCGGATGGTGGAAGAGGTGGATTTCGTCAGCATCGGCACCAACGACCTGATCCAGTACCTGCTGGCCGTCGACCGCGGAAATCGTAAGGTGGCGTCTCTCTACGAGCCCTTCCACCCGGCGGTCCTCGGCGCGCTCGACCAAGTCATACGCGCCGCCAAGGACAAGGGCAAACGTGTCGCCATGTGCGGCGAGATGGCCGGGGACCCGCTGTCGACCGTGTTGTTGATGGGCATGGGGCTCGAGGAATTCAGCATGGAGTCCCTGTCCATACCCGTGGTCCGAAAGCTGGTGCGCTCCGTCAGCTACGAGCGGGCCTGCGCCATCGGACAGGGGGCCCTCCAGATGGACCGGGTCGATGAGATCAAACGTTTTCTCTTCAGCGAAATGCGCGACCTCGGTCTGGTGGAGCTGATGGAGCTCTACCGCTAGGCGGAGGGGCACCGGCCCGGGCGACCGCGGGTCGCCCCTACCACGAAGGACCGGCGGCGGCATGACGCCGGTCGCCCCTACCGCGAGGGACCGGCGGCGGCGTGACGCCGGGCCCTCTTCGTTGACACCTCATCCCCGCGGTCTCCGCTTCCGGGCGGCGGCTAAGTGGCGGTGCTTTCTCGGTTCCCGATCCCTTCCATCCGCTGGCATGGCCGTTGCCTTCATGTCCACTCATGAAGGAAACTCCGTCCGGGACCAGACCGCCAGACGATCCGGTGGTGGAGCAGGACGCCTCGCCGGAAGACGTGGTCACCACCTACCTGCCGCTGGTCAAAAACATGGCCCGCCAACTCCACCGGCGGTTACCGCCCGGCAACGATCTCGATGCGCTGGTGAACTCCGGCGTGGTGGGCTTGCTCGAGGCCCTGGAGCGGTACGATCCACAGCGGCGGGTATCGTTCCACGTCTACGCCCGGCACCGCATCCACGGGGAGATGATCCAATGCCTGCGCTCCCTGGATTGGGTGAGCCGTTCGATCAGGGCCTGGGGACGGCGGGTCACGGCGGCGCGCACGCAACTCTCCGGACAACTCTGTCGCGAAGCCACCTCCGAGGAAATGGCAAGGGAACTGGGCTTGCCGTTGGAGAGCTACCACAAGATCAACTACCGGATGGGGGAGCACGGATGGTTGAGCCTCGACGACCTCTCTTCCGGCGGGCCGAACATGGTGCTTGACGGGAACGTCTCGGGGCAGGGGATCTATCAGGACCCGGTGGTGTGCGTGGAGCGCCGTGACCTGGTCGACAAGCTGAAACGCGCCGTGGCGCGGCTCCCGGAACGGGAACGGCTAGTGGTGACCCTGCGCCACTACCAGGAGCTCAAGTTCCGGGAGATCGGAGAAGGTTTGGGAGTGACCGAAGGGAGGATCTGTCAGATCTATGTGCAAGCGCGCAAGCGCCTGCGGCAGGCCCTCGGTGATTGAGCGGCGGCCTTCGTGTCAGCCGCCGGCCCGTATGGCGGCGATTTCGTCCTTGATCACCTGCCACCTCGGCGAGTCCTCCTCGTACTGTTGGGCGGCACGCTCCAGGGAATCGACGGCCTTGCCGGTTTCGTCCCGAAGCAGGTACGACTGCGCCAAATAGTAGTGGGCCTTCCCGGGCTGATTCAGCTTTCGGTAGGCATACCCGAGCCGCCGGGCGGCTTCGGGCCAGAACGGCGCGAGTTGACGCACCCTCAGGTACGAGCGCGCCGCTTGCCGGAAACGCGATTCCTTTTCGAAGAGATGACCCCGGTACAGATGGGTGACGGGATCCTCCGGTTCCCGTTCCAGCATGCGTTGGAAGGCGGCGTGGGCCTTGGGGAACTCCTCGGTGTGGATGTACACCCGGCCCAGATCCCGATCCAGGTTGGGACGGGCGGACTTCAGCCGCGCCGCCCTTTCCAGCATGTCCCGCGCGCGGACCCAGCGGCCGGTAGCGGCATAGGCGATGCCCAGCGAATGTGCTGCCCTGGCCGCTTCGGGACGCCGCTCCTGAGCCTTCCTCAACCGCTCGACCACGACGTCCGGCTCCTTTCGCAACTCGATCAGAAGCTTGACTCGTTCGATGTCGTCGTTTTCCCGGAAACGCGGGCGCGTGAGTCCAAGGGCCCGGATCGATGCCGTCACGTTGGCGATCCGTTTCTGGGTCAGCGGGTGGGTCAGCAGGTAGGAGGGCCGGCCCACGGGGTTCAGCAGCCGTTCGCGGTACATCCTCTTCATGAAGTCCACCGCGGCGTCCGGATCATAACCCGCGCGCGCCAGGTAGCCAACGCCCAGATTGTCCGCCTGTTCCTCCATCTGCCGGCTGAACTCCAGTTGCCGGGTCATGGCGACGGCGGGGCCGGCAAGGGCCGCGGGGCCCAGCACCGGCGCCAGGAACACGCCGAGCATTCCGATCAGCATGGTCGCGTCCGTGTTGGAAGACAGGGTAGCGAAGTGCCGCGCATTCACGTGGACGATCTCGTGAGCGACCACCGAAGCCAGCTCGTCCGACGTCTCCACCCTCTGGATGAGTCCCGAGTGGAGGAAGATGCTGCCGCCCGGCACGGCGAACGCATTCATCGAGGAGTCCTCGATGACGAAGAACCGGTACGGATATCGGGTGTTTCCTATCGCTTCGAGGATCCGGCGGCCGATCCGGTCCGTATACAGCTCCACCTCCGGGTCCTCGATGAACGTGAGACGCCGGCGCGCCTCCCGCCGGAACTGCCGGCTGACGCGGATCTCCTCGTCCTGGGAAAGAGCATAGGCCGGGAGTGGCGCGGCGGCGGCGCAAGCCAGCAACAGCACCAACGCGCAGTGGAAGGCTCTCCGCATACCCTGGAATCTATCCGACGCCCAGGGGCGGGTCAATGCACCGGCACACGCCGCAAGGCCTCATTCCAGTCCCAGCCAGACGAACAGGTCGCCGGGCGGGAAGGGCAGGACCAGGAGCCAGTCGAAGATGCCGGCGAAGAAAATGTAGGCCACCGCCGTGAGGATGATGGTGATGGGCCAGCGTTCTCCGGCGCCGTACTTGAGGTAGAGAAACGTCGCCACCAGCGACGAATACACGAACCCGATCAGCCAGATGGAAAGGAAAAACCCCACCACCCAGGCGCTGATGAGCAGCGTTCGCCGGCGGGTTTCCTCCGGAGTGATCTCCTCGACTTCCTCGACGCCTTCCTCTCCGTGCACCACCTCCCTGGAGGTCTTCATGATCTCCTTCACGAACACGGCCCCGCTGATGAAGAAGGCCGGAAGCCCGATGATCAGCGGGAACAGGGCGGCGCGCTCCTCGTCGGCGCCGAAGCCGAAGAAACATTCGCGCAGAACGTAGGCAAACAGCGCCACGAAGCACAGGGCGAAGACTCCGTTGGCCATGCGCTCGTTGCGCGAGATCGGTTCCGTGGTCTTGGTGATGCCGGGCACCGCGAAGGCGGCTTCGTGCCGCTCGAGACGCTTGCGCTCCCGGTAGGCCTGGAACATCGGGTAGCACAGCCCCGCCACGATCAGCAGTGAGATCAACAGCACCCCGGGCCGCAACAGGAATCCGGCGCCGTAGACCTTGGTGGCGATGAAGAGGTTGTTCTCCGCGATGCCGCCGAGCACCAGCCCCAGCAGGAGCGGCGGCCGCTGCCAGTCGAACCGGACCATCAGCCACCCCACCACGCCGAATATCAGCACCATCAGGATATCGCCGAAGGCGTTGTTGACGGCAAAGCCCCCCAGATAGATCAGCAGCAGCAGGAACGGGATCAGGTAAGTCCCCTTGACGAACGTGATCCTGGCGAGCTGGTTCAGGAACAGCAGGCAGACGGCCACGGTGATGATGTTCGAGACGACGAT
>Ga0209020_1001877_pt1 | contig 18761 bp, 11 predicted proteins | sample PinacodermBB_FD_187298 | JGI IMG/M metagenome (GOLD analysis project Ga0209020, IMG submission 187298) | Host-associated microbial community of the marine sponge Aplysina aerophoba from Gulf of Piran - sponge pinacoderm, lysed by bead... | ecosystem: Host-associated > Porifera > Sponge >... | reverse complement strand
CGGTGGGATTCTGTCGTGAGAACCCACGACAGTCATAACACCACACCCGCCGGGGAGGTAACCACCGGGATCCCGGCAGGACACTACCGCTCAGTTATCACCTGGGTGTCCGGCGGCATTGTTTACAAGACACCACCGGGGCAATACAGCCCTGGCAGACCAAATCTGTCGCAGGAGGCAGCGGACCATCTCTGAAAAAACCCCAGGGTCTCACCAGCCAAAGGCAGCTGCGCATGCCGCTCCCGGGCTGTTGCCACATCAGTCCCATCGCGCAAAGACGGGAACAGCCCTGCACATCCGTCCGCGACGGCTGAGGAAAACCAGACCTGCGGTTGATCGACAAAACGCCGCTACGAACAGCGCCTGCTGGCGCGTACAGGAACTGCGTCCGCCCCTTGTTTTCAGACACCAGACTCTACCCGGCAAAGCTGTCGGTCGGAAACACACCTGATCAAGATAACAAGATCGTCACAGGGGCAGAGAACCACAGACAGCCCCGGCACTCCAAACCCCGACCGACCGCCACCGGATACTCCTGTGCAACACATAGCCACCACCTCCCGTGCCGCTGCGCCAAAGCCAGTGACGGGACTGCCTCTGCCAGCTCCCCTCTCCCGTTCCAGAACAACCTGGATGTCTGGATGCCCTCATCCCGACTGTGGCAAGCCGTCCAGCCCCAGCGATCGGAGAAAACACCTGAGAATCCACTCGAGAGAAAAACCGATGCCTGGCTGCCCCCATCCCGACTGCGGCAAACCCTTCAGAAGCCCCAGCGCCCTGAGAAAACACCTGAGAATCCACACGAGAGAAAAACCCTTTGTCTGCCCCTATGAAGGTTGCAGGTCTGCATTCGCGCAATCAGGCGACCGGAAAAGGCACCTGAGAATCCACACCGGAGAAAAACCCTTTGTCTGTCCATACGAAGGCTGTCGATATTCGTGCGCACAACCTGGTCCCCTGACAAGTCACCTGCGCGTCCACACCGGAGAACGACCTTTTGTCTGCCGCTACGAAGACTGTCGATATGCGTTCACACAACCTGGCGCCCTGACAAGCCACTTGCGCGTCCACACGAGAGAAAAACCCTTTGTCTGTCCCCGGGAAGGCTGCGGATACGCGGCCGCAACATCAGGCGATCGGACAAAACACTTGAGCGTCCACTCAGGAGAAAAACCCTTTGTCTGTCCCAGGCAAGGCTGTAGATATGCGTCCGGACGACCAGACCTCCTGAAAAAACACTTGAGCGTCCACTCAGGAGAAAAACCCTTTGTCTGTCCCTGGACAAGCTGTAGATATGAGTCCGGACGACCAGACCTCCTGAAAAAACACTTGAGCATCCACTCAGGAGAAAAACCCTTTGTCTGTCTATACGAAGACTGTGGACGTCGGTTCACACAATCAGGCACCCGGAACAAGCACCTGAGGACCCACACCAGAGAAAAACACCTGGCCTGCTCACAGGCAGGCGGTGGGCGTGCGTTCGCACACTCAGGCGCCCTGACAAGGCACTTACACTTGCGCACAGAAAAAAAAGGCGTTGGCTGTCCACATGACAGCGGCGGACATTGGTCCGTACCATCAAGTGACCTGCAAAGACACCTGCAAAGACACCTGCTCGTCCACGCGGGAGAAAAACCCTTTGCCTGCCCACACGAGGACGGCGCAAAACGATTCAACCAACCCGGTGCGTTAAAAACGCACCAGGACAAAGCACTGTAATTGCGGTCTGGACGGCTGTGCAAGACACTTCTGCAACAAAAAGTCTTATCCTTCGCACAGGCTCACACAATGCAACAGCAGGCGATTTGTGCCCCTGCAAAGGCTGTGGCACCAACTTCAGACACAGGGACACTCAAACGCACCCGCTGCATATCCGTAACGCACAGCGGCCCCTGCTGCCAAAGGCCACTGCGCGCCCGCACACCCGGGCTGTCACTCGGTCCCATCACGCAAAGACTGGAGCAGACCCTGAGCATCCGTCCGCGACGGGCAGGAAAAGCAGGTCTGCGGTTGATTGACAAAATGCGGCTGGAGTACAGGCAGTGCCTGCCGACGCACACACGAACTGCGCCCATCCCTTGTTGCCAACCAGACTCCACGCAGCAAAGCTGTCGGTCCGAAAGACACCTGATCAAGATGACAAGAGGGTCACAGGGGTGGAGAACTACAGACAGCCCCGCACTCCAAACTCCAACCGACCGCCACCGGATACCCCTGTGCAACACATAGCCACAACCTCCTGTGCCGCTGCGCCAAAGCCGGTGACGGAGCTGCCTCTGCCAGCTAACCCCCGCTCTCGTCCCAAAAAAACCGGGATGCATATCTGCCCTCATCCCGACTGTGGCAAACCGTTCAGAAGCCCCAGCGATCTGAGAAAACACCTGAGAAGCCACTCGAGAGAAAAACCCTTTGTCTGCCTGCACGAAGGCTGTGGACATGCGTTTGCACAACAAAGCCATCTGACAACCCACTGGCGTACCCACACGGGAGAAAAACCCTTTGCCTGTTCATATGAAGGCTGTGGACGTTCGTTTGCACATCGAGGCGCCCGGAAAATTCACCTGCGCATCCACAGCGGAGAAAAACCCTTTGCCTGTCTGTACGAAAACTGTGGACGTTTGTTCACAGAATCTGGCGCCCTGAAAAAGCACCTGAGAACCCACACGAGAGAAAAACCCTTTGTCTGTCCAGACGAAGGCTGTCAACGTTCATTCGCTCAACCAGGCGACCTGAAAAGCCACCGGAGAATCCACTCGAGAGAAAAACCCTTTGTCTGTTCCTGGGAAGGCTGCAGACATTCGTTTACGCACTCAGGCAACCTGAAAACTCACTGGCGTTTCCACACCAGAGAAAAGCCCTTTGTCTGTCCCTATGAAGGCTGTGGACGCTCGTTTGCACATGCCTGCGTCCGCAAAACTCACATGCGCCTCCACACCGGAGAAAAACCCTTCGCCTGCCTCTACGAAGACTGTCGACACGTCTTCGCACAATTGGGCGCCCTGACAGCGCACTTGCGCGTCCACACCGGAGAAAAACCCTTTGTCTGCCTCTACGAAGGCTGTCGACATGCGTACGCACAACCTGGCGCCCTGACAAGGCACAAGCGCATCCACTCACGCAAAAAAACCTTTGCCTGCTCACGTGAAGGCTGTGGGCGTGCGTTCTCGCAAGCCAGTGATCTGAAAAGACACCTGCGCTTCCACACAGGCACAAAAGACTTTGTCTGCCCGCATGACAGCTGCGGACGTTCGTTCGTGCAAGCAAGCGACCTGAACAGACACGCGTTTGTCCACTCAGAAGAAAAGCCCTTTGCCTGCCCACGCGAGGACTGCACAAAACGATTCAAGCGACCCGCTGCACTGCAAGCGCACCAGAACACCCATGCCAGACAGAAACGCCGCAGTTGCGTCCCGGACGGCGGTGTACAACACGTCAGCACAATCAGCACAATCAGCAGCCTTGCCCTTCGCACAGGATCACAGCAGGCAGAAACAGCCGTTTTCTGCGCCCGGAAAGGCTGTGGCACACCATTGAAACACAGCGACACTCGAACGCATCCGCTGCCTGTCCATAGCGCAACGCGGCCCTATGTCTGTCATTACCCAGAGTGCAACAGGCGTTTCCTGCAGCTTCTCGCGCTCAAAATGCACCAGCGTCGCCATACCGGTGAGCAGGCCGGCATCAGCTCCGGCCAGAGCTACAAGCCCGGAGTTATACGAGAGTCCCCGCTCCCGCCAGCGGTCTCGCCCCCTGCCGACGACCGGCACTGTCGCTTGTCTGCGCCATCCGGCCACCCCGCCAGGCGCCCATCTACCCTGACAATCGGTCCGTATCGGCACAGGGCCACACGGCCTTGTCTTCGTCCTGGCGGCAGCCATCGAAAAAGAGTCACGCAACACCCTGTCCTCAAACCACAGGGTCTGGTTCGCACCCGTACGGCACAGGGAGCACCTGTCCCGCCGGGACACAGCAGTTCTCCCGGTTATCAACCATGGCGCAAGCCTGGGGGCCAGCAGCCAGGAGGCACAGCCTTGCTCCCCGCCGCAGACATCAATATCAGGCATCAGTTGACCAAAGACGTCCTGTGGGATGCTGTCGTGGGATCACACGACAGTCAGAACACTACACCCGCCCGGGAGGAAAGCACCGGGACCCCGGCTGGACACTACCGCTCAGTTATCGCCTGGGTGTCCGGCGGCATTGTTTACAAGACACCACTGGGACAATACAGCCCTGGCAGACCAAATCTGTCGCAGGAGGCAGCGGACCATCTCTGAAAAAGCCCCAGGGCCTCACCAGCCACAGGCAGCTGCGCATGCAGCACCCGGGCTGTCACATCAGTCCCGTCGCGCACAGACGGGAGCAGGCTCTGAGCATCCGTCCACGACGGGTGACAAAACGCAGCGACGAACAGCGCCTGCAGGCGCGTACAGCAACTGCGTCCGTCTCTTGTTGCCAGACACCAGACTCTATCCAGCACAGCTGTCGGTCGCAAAGACACCAGATCAACATAACAAGATGGTCACAGGGGCGGAGAACCACAGACAGCTCCGCCACTCCAAACCCCGACCGACCGCCACCGGATACCCCTATGCAACACCTGCCCACAACATCCTGTGCCGCTGCGCCAAAGGCAGTGATGAGGCGACCTCTGCCTGCTATTCCCCGCTCCCGTCCAAAAACAACCTGGCTGCCTGGCTGCCCTCATCCCGACTGCGACAAGTCGTCCAGAAGCCCCGGCGATCTGAGCAAACACCTGAGAATCACCCGAGAGAAAAACCCGATGCATATCTGCCCCCATCCCGACTGCGGCAAGTCGTCCAAAAGCCCCAGCGATCTGAGAAAACACCTGAGAATCCACACGAGAGAAAAACCCTTTGTCTGTTCCCGGGAAGGCTGTGGACATGCGTTTGCACAAAAAAGCCACCTGACAACGCACTGGCGCATCCACACCGGAGAAAAGCCCTTTGTCTGTTCATATGAAGGCTGTAGACATTCGTTTGCACATACAGGCGCCCGGAAAAATCACTTGCGCACCCACACCGGAGAAAAACCCTTTGCCTGTTCATATGAAGGCTGTAGACGTTCGTTTGCTCATGCAGGCGCCCGGAAAAACCACTTGCGCATCCACACCGGAGAAAAACCCTATGCCTGTTCGCACGAAGGCTGTAGACGTTTGTTCACAGAATCTGGCGCCCTGAAAAATCACTTGCGCACCCACACGGGAGAAAAACCCTTTGTCTGTCCATACGAAGGCTGTCGACGTTCGTTCATTCAATCAAACGCCCGGAAAACGCATCTGATAACCCACATGAGAGAAAAATCTTTTGTCTGTTCCTGGAAAGGCTGCCGCCATGCGTTCAAGCACTCAGCCACCCTGAAAATTCACTGGCGCATCCACTCGAGAGAAAAACTCTTTGTCTGCCCACAGGCAGACTGTGGACATGCATTCACACAATCCACCACCCTGAAAAATCACTTGCGTACCCACACGAGAGAAAAACCCTTTGTCTGCCTCTACGAAGACTGTCGACAGGCGTTCACACAACCTGGCTCCCTGACAGGGCACTTGCACGTCCACACGGGATACAAACCCTTTGGCTGCCCGTACGAAGACTGTGGACGCTTGTTCGCAGAATCTGGAACCCTGCACAAGCACCTGAGAACCCACACGGGCGAAAAACCCTTTGTCTGTCCATTCGAAGGCTGTCGACGTTCGTTCGCAGAATCTGGAACCCTGCACAAGCACCTGAGAACCCACACGGGCGAAAAACCCTTTGTCTGTCTATTCGAAGGCTGTCGAAGTTCGTTCGCTCAATCAAGCGCCCTGAAAAAGCATCTGAGAACCCACACGAGAGAAAAATTTTTTGTCTGCCTATACGAAGACTGTGGACGTCGGTTCACGCAATCAGGCATCCGGAACAAGCACCTGAGAATCCACACCAGAGAAAAACCCTTTGCCTGCTCACCTAAAGGCCGTGGGCGTGCGTTCTCACATTCAGGAGTCCTGACAAGGCGTTTACACGGCCACGCAAGCAAAAAAGGCGTTGTCTGTCCACATGACAGCCGCAGACATGCGTCCGTGCCATCAAGTGACCTGAAAAGACACCTTCCCGTTTCCCGTCCACGCGGGAGAAAAACCCTTCACCTGCCCACACGAGGGCGGCACGAAACGGTGCAGCCAACCCGGCGCGCCAATGACACACCGGAACACCCGCACCAGAAAGAAGCACTGTAGTTGCAGCCCGGACGGCTGTGTAAAACACTTCAGCACAAAAAAGAGCCTGGCCCTTCGCACCGGATCACACAATTGGGACACAGGGACACGCAAACCCATCCGCTGCCTGTTCATAGCCTGGAGAGGCCACACGGCTGTGACAGGACACCCGGCCCTCACGCCCTGGCTCTTCTGTCCGCCCCCTGTGACCCCACTGCGGAATGCGCTCACCACAGACATCTTGACCCGAATGACAAGATGGTCACACGAGCGGAGTAACAGGGGCCGCGTCTGCACTCCAACGCCCCACAAGACTTTCCGGACAATCCGATGCTGCACACGACCACAATGTCCCCTGACTGCCGCATCCATGCCTGTGACAGTCCCTGGCGAGCCGGGCGGCGCTCCAGCCGGGCACAAGCCAGTCCTCATGGCGGCTGTCACAACGACTGCGGCAAGCCATTGCGCCGCGTGGATACTCTGGAAAGACACCGGCTCGAAACCCATACTGGCGACCGACGCTTGCGCTGTTCCTATGACGACTGTGGACGTTGTTTCACAAAATCCGTCAACCTGGCAAAACACGGGCGCATCCACCCACGAGAAAAACTCTTTGTGTGCTCCTGGCAAGGCTGTGGGCACTCATTTGCAGGAACATCCGGTCTGACAAGACACTTGCACGCCCACACCCGAAACAAAAACTGCGCCAGTGCGCATAAAGGCTGTGAATATTCGCCCACTCAATCAGGGACTATGAAAACACACTGGCGTGTCCACTCAGGAGCAAAGCCAGGAGCAAAGGCAGGAACAAAGCCTTTCATCTGTCGGTATCAAGACTGTTGTCGTTCCTTCTCACATTCAGCCACTCTGGCATACCACGTGCGTGCCGTTCACACCAAAGAAAAACCTTTTGTCTGTTGTCGTGAAGGCTGTGGATATGCGTGCGCAAAAGCAAGCGCTCTGACATGCCACTGGCGTGCCGTGCATACCAAAGAAAGACCTTTTGTCTGTTCACATGAAGGCTGCCGATACGCCTTTGCACAAGCGGGTGACCTGAGGCGGCACGGACAAGTCCATTCAGGACAAAAACCTTTCCTGTGTTTGCGTGAAGGTTGTGGCTATTCGTGCGCCAGATCAAGCACTCTGGCACGCCACTGGCGTTCTGTGCATACCAAAGAAAGACCTTTTGTCTGTTCACATGAAGGCTGCCGATACGCGTTTGCACAAGCGGGTGACCTGAAGCGGCACGGACAAGTCCACTCAGGAAAAAAACCTTTCCTGTGTTTGCGTGAAGGTTGTGGATATTCATGCGCCAGATCAAGCGCCCTGACACGCCACTTGCGTGCTGTGCATACCCGGAAAAACCCTTCTGTCTGGTTGCATGAAGGCTGCGGACGCTCTTTCCCGGATACCAGCGCCCGGACGGCTCATGCACCTGTCCAGAGCGCAGGAAAGCCCTTTGTCTGTCCATACGAAGGCTGCCGCCATGCGTCCAGGCACGCATACACCCTGAAAATTCACTGGCGCGTCCACTCGAGAGAAAAACCCTTTGTCTGCCGCTACAAAGACTGTGGACATACGTTTGCGCAACAAAGCCATCTGACAGCTCACTGGCGTACCCACACGGGAGAAAAGCCCTTTGTCTGCCCTTACGAAGACTGTGGACGTTTGTTCGCAGAATCTGGCACCCTGCAAAAGCACCTGAGAACCCACACGGGAGAAAAACCCTTTGTCTGTTCCCACGAAGGCTGTGGGCATGCATTCACGCAAGCCTACTCTCTGAAAACACACGTGCGAATCCACACCGGAGAAAAACCCTTTGTCTGCCCCCTTGAAAACTGCAGACGTGCGTTCACGCAATCGGTACACCTGCAAGAACACCGGCGTGTCCACTCAGGAGAAAAGCCCTACGTCTGCCCCTATGAAGGCTGTGGACGTGCGTTCACACAATCCACGTCCATGAAAAGACACTGGATCCACTTCCACGAAAAGACACTGGCGTATTCATACCGGAGCAAGCCCCTGTGTCTGCCCCCATGAAAACTGCGGACCTGCGCTCACGCAATCAGTACCGCTGCGAGAACACTGGCGTATCCACCCGGGAGAAAGGTCTGTCTCTGCCCACATGAAGGCTGTGGACCTGCGTTCACAAGACGCTGGATCAAAATAACGAGATAGTCACGCTGGCAGATAAACAAGACAAACCCGGCACTCCAACCCCCGCAATCGCTTTCCACCGGTACAATCTGATGCTACACGCGCCCACGACTTCCTCCACCTCCACGTCAGGGACCGGCCAGCCACAGCAACCAGGACCCCGCGCAAGGCGAGCAACAGACAGCCTGCGTATCTGGCCCCTTCACGACTGCCGCACACTGTTCAACCGCTCCTGCGACCTGAAACAACAGCCGAAACTCCACACCGGCGCAAAACCCTTTGTCTGTCGCTATGGAAACTGTGGATATGCAACCGCCAAAGCATACGATCTGAGAAAACACTGGCGTGTCCACACCGGAGCAAAACCCTTTGTCTGTCCCTGGGAAAACTGTGGACGTTCGTTCACACAATCAGGCTCCCGGACAATGCATGTACGCACCCACACCGGCGAAAAACCCTTTGTCTGTCCCCATAAAAACTGTGGATATGCGTCTGGACGTTCAAATTCTCTGACAAAACACTTGCGTGTCCACTCCGGAAAAAAAACCTGTGACTATGGCGGTGACGGCCATGAATGTTCGTGCGCACACGCAAGATCCCTGAAAAAACACCTGATGACCCGCTCCAGAGAAAGACCCTTTGTCTGTCCTTATCAAGGCTGTGGACATGCCTTTTCACGCATATCCGCCCTGAACATTCACTTGCGTGTCCACACTGGAGACAAACCCTTTGCGTGTCCATACAAGGGCTGCGGGCGCAGATTCGCCGATGCAAGCAATCGGACAAGACACTGGCGTCTCCACACGGGAGAAAAAACCTTTGCTTGTTCACACAGGGGCTGTGGATATTCGTACTCAGAGCCAGGCAGCCTGAGAAAACACCTGCAAACCCACTTGAAAGCAAGAACCCTGGCCTGCCAAGGCGCAAACGCCGCAACAGGCTTCACCCCCCTGAGACAATTGAGAATGCAGATGCGCCGCCACACCGACGGGCGACCCCAGACCTTTTCCTGCCAGAGCAGTGCAAAAAGGGTGACGCCACAGTGGTCACGCCAGCCCCGGGGGCAGAGCCCTGCCAGCGCCAGGCTCTATCGCAATGTGCCTGCAACAGGCGAGCGGCCTGCCTGGCACCCATCCCCCCTGAAGACACACAGGCACCGGCACACGGGCAACCAGCCCTGGTTTTGCCCTGCCAGCAACGCTGGACAAATGCTCACAAGACACGGGACGCTCAAACCGCACAGCCTCAGGCTCACCCGTGCCACAACGGCTTCGCCTGTCCGCCCGGAATACCGCAAGGGGTCACGCCAGCCAGGGCGAGTGCACCCATGCCAGCAGGCAAAAGGCGCATTCCCCGCCGCTGCAAGCGCCCGTCAGCAGCCCATGAAAAAAGCGCGGCAGAAGACTGTCGTGACAACACCCGGCAGTCATGGTGCAACACCGCTCCCGGGAATAACCACCGCAAACCGGACAAGCCACTACTGTCCTGTTATCACCTACGTGTTCGGCCGCGTTGTTTCCAGGACTCAACCAGCGCAAACCACCCGGGCGGGCACAATTTTGTCGCTGTAGCGCAAGACTGCAAGCCGCTTGCCGCTGTCAATGAAGAAGGCTGCGACCTCTCCAGACAACGACGGCTGTGCAGCCGCAGCCGCCAGCCAGTGTCGTCGGGAAGACGCTTGATCAAGGTGACAGGGTGGTCATAACGCTGAAGGAACAAAGGGATATTCTGCACGCCAGACGTCAGCTGCCACCGGACCGCCCTATGCTGCACAAGCTCACAATTTTCTCTGTTGCCTCTGTTTCTCCTGCCACTGCGCCAACGCCGGTGACAGGCCATGGCGAGCAAGCCGCCAACCCCGTAAAGCAACAGCAGTCCCCGTATATCTGCTCGCACACAAACTGCGGCAAGGCGTTCACCAGATTCCCCTGCCTCACAAGCCACCTGCGCGTCCACTTCACAGAAAGCTCCTTTATCTGTCCCCGGGAAGGCTGTGGACATGCGTTCGCTCACTCAGGCAACCTGAAAAGGCACCTGAAAATCCACACGGGAGAAAAACCCTTTGTCTGTCCATACCAAGGCTGTCGATCTTCGTTCAGTCAATCAAGCAACCTGCAAAGGCACCTGAAAAGCCACTCCAGAGAAAGACCCTTTGCCTGTCCCAGGCAAGGCTGTGGATATGCATCCGCATACCGGTGCAACCTCAAAGTACACGCGCGCAGCCACTCGGGAGAAAAACCTTTTGTCTGTCCACAGACAGATTGCGGATATGCGTGCGCACAATCATCCAATCTGACAATTCACCTGCGCAGCCACTCCGGAAAAAAACCTTTTGTCTGTCCACAGACAGGCTGTGGGCAGGCGTTCGCGCACTCCAGCCATCTGACAGTCCACCTGCGCCGTCACGCAGGAATAACCCCTTTCGTCTGTTCACATGAAGGCTGTGGATATGCGTCCGCACAATCCAGCCGTCTGACAATCCATATGCGCACCCACTCAGGCGCAAAACCTTTTGTCTGTCCACAGACAGATTGCGGCTATGCGTGCGCACAATCCGGCCGTCTGAAAAGCCATCTGCGCATCCATTCAGGAGAAAAACCTTTTGTCTGTCCACAGACAGATTGTGGCTATGCGTGCACGCAGTCCAGCCATCTCAAAAGCCACCTGCGCCGCCACTCTGGAGAAAAACCTTTTGTCTGTCCTTATGAGGGCTGTGGCTGGTCGTTCGCATGCCCAAGTGACCTGACAGGCCACCGACGTATCCATACCAGAGAAAGACCCTTTGTCTGTCCCCATGAAGGCTGTAGACATGCGTCCACACGCCAGAGCTATCTCAAAGTGCACTGGCGCACCCATGCAAGAGAAAAACCCTCGATCTGTTCCCGGAAAGGCTATGGACGTCCGTTTGCGCAGTCAAAAAAACCGAAAAGACACACGTACGTCCACACCCCCAAAATACCCTGCGTCTGTCCCGACGACGAATATGGCCATGCGTCCGCACGCCAGGGCAGATCGACCAGATCCCGACGCGCCGCCACCGACCAGAGCCGTGAAACAAAAGGCCAGCAGGGTATCGTGCAAGGAATGCACGACAATCATAACGCCTCGCCGGATCAACACCCCTTGAGCACAACCGCACCAGATCACTACCGTTCTGTTATCGTCTGGGTATCCGGCGGGCTTGTTTACAGGACCCCGCCACCGGGGCAACAAAACCCTGCCCCAGGCTCCCCGCTGTAAAACAGACGACCCCGGTCTCACCGGACAACAACAGCCCGGCTGCTGCGGCACCCGGGCTGGCATAGTCTGGCGTCCCGGTCCGGCTGCAAACAGGCCCTGGACATCCATCAACCCTGACACTGCCACAGGCGGCGAAAACGAAGCGCGGCGGTCAAATGCCCTGCAAAACGCGACGACAGACACCGCAAGCCCCTGTCCGGTGGCCTGTTCCCATCCTGTTGCCCGGTCCTGCTGCGTCCGCCACAACTATCCGCGCCAACAGGCAGAGTCAAAGTGACCAGCTGGTCAAAAGGACGGATAGACGAAGGCAATTGTGCACTCCACACCCCAATCACTCTTCAGGGAACGACACCATGCTGCATACGCCTGCAATTTCCTCTGGCACTGCGTCAATGCCTGTGACAGCCCAACCGCGCGCAGGCCAGCTCTCCGGCGAAACACCAGCTGTCCGGCACATCTGCACGTACAACGACTGCTGCCAGGCGTTCAGTAACGCCATCAACCTGGGAAAGCACCTGCTTGCCCACCTCAGAGAAAAACCCTTTGTCTGCCCAATCCCACACTGCGGGCATGCGTACAAACGCTCCAACAGTCTGGCACACCACTTGCGTATCCACTCCGGAGGAACAACCTTTGTCTGTCCACTCGCACACTGTCGACGTTCATTCATGCGCGCCAGCAGTCTCGTACGCCACTTGCGTATCCACTCCACAGACTTCCCCTTTGTCTGTCCCTATGAGGACTGTGCCTATTCGTGCATACAAGCGAGCGACCTGATAAAACACTGGCGCATCCACTCAGGAGAAAAACCCTTTATCTGTCCCTATAAAAGCTGTGGCCGTTCGTTTACACAACCTGGCAATATGAAAAGACATGTGCGCTGCCATACAGGAGAAAAACCCTTTGTCTGTCCCGATGAAGGCTGTCAACGTTCGTTCAGACAACAACATGGTCTGACCTACCACTTGCGCGCTGTTCATGCCATAGAAAAACTTCTGGTCCGTCCGCATGACGGCGCTGGACACAGGTCCACACGAGGTGCCAGTCCGGGATCAGACTTGCGCCCCTGTTCAGAAGCAGGACCAGCAGCAGGACGTCTTGTCTGCTCATATGCAAGCTGTAAATATGCGTCCCCATACCCAGGCAAGCTGACACGACACTGGCCCGTCCACTCAGGTGCAAAGCCATGGGTCCGTCCACAGACAAGCCATAGACGTGCGTTCACACAATCTGGCCATCTCAAAAGCCACCTGCGTATCCACTCAGGCATCACAACTTTTGCCTGTCCACTGGAAAACTGTGAATACGTGTCCACACACTCAAGCAACCTGACACGACATTGGCGTGTCCACTCAGGAGAAAAGCCTTTTGTCTGTCTACATGAAGGCTGTGGACGTGTATTCGCGGAATCAGGAAATCTGGCAAAACACTTGCGCATCCACTCAGGAGAAAAGCCGTTTGTCTGTCCACAGACAAGCTGTAGACGTGCGTTCACACAATCTGGCCATCTCAAAAGTCACCTGCGTATTCACTCAGGCGTAAAACCTTTTGCCTGTCCACATGAAGGCTGCGGATACACAGCCAGGCAACTGCAACTGATAGTACCGGCCACAGATACGCATCCGGGAACAGCCTTGATCAAGATGACAAGCCTGTCACAAGGCCGGCAACAAAAGACCGATTCGGCTCTCCAACGTCCCGTCCTTGACCACTGGACCGTCCGACAATCCCATGTTGCGCACAGCTGCCATTCCCCCGGCTTCCACAGCATTGCCTGTGGCAGACCCTCCACAGCAAACAGGACGTCGCTCCCGCCGAAGGGCAAGCTTGCTGCGAGTCGGCCCTCATGGCGACTGCAACGACGAACACCGTCCATGCAGTGACCTGAAACAACAACAAAAAACCCGCATCAGAAAAAAACACCGGGTCTGTCCAGGGGAAACCTGCAAAGTGGCGTTCGCACGCTCGGACGGTCTGGCACAACACGAACGCGTCGAGGCTGGAGACAAGCACCGTGCCGGCCCCTGGGAAGGCTGCGGATACAGGTCCACACACGCAGGCAACCGGAACAAACCTGTGCGCGTCCACGCAGGAAAAAAGCCCTTTGCCTGTCCTTATGAAAGCTGTGGCTATGCGTCCAGACAATCAGGCCCCCTGACCAGCCATTTGCGTCTGCACACCGGAGAAAAACCTTTTGGCTGTCCCCGGGAAGGCTGCGGATATGCGTCCGCAACATCAGGCAACCTGACGAGGCACCTGCACGTCCACTCACGAGACGAACACTTTTTCTGTCCCCACAAGGGCTGTGAAAAGGCGTTCACGACACGAAGAGCCCTGATGCGACACAGGCGCGTCCACGCAGGAAAAAAGCCCTTTGGCTGTCCACATGAAGGCTGTGCATATACCGCTGCAAATGCAAGCAATCTCAAAAGACACTTGCGCATCCACTCCGGAGCCAGACCCTTTGGCTGTCCACATGAAGGCTGTGCATATACCGCTGCAAACGCAAGCAATCTCAAAAGACACTTGCGCAACCACTCCGGAGCCAGACCCTTTGGCTGTCCACATGAAGGCTGTGCATATACCGCTGCCAACGCAAGCAATCTGAAAAGACACTTGCGCATCCACTCCGGAGCCAGACCCTTTGGCTGTCCCCATGGTGGCTGCGTACACAGGCTCGCGCAATCAAGCAGTCTGACACAGCATTTGTATGCAGCTCATTCAGGAACAAAACCCTTGGTCTGTCTCTATGAAAGCTGCGCAGATGCCTTCAAAACACCCGCAGCTCTGACTCAGCACAGGCACGTCCACGCAAGACGCAAGCTTTTTGCCTGTTCACATCAAGGCTGCGGATATACAGCTATACATGCCGGCAATCTGACAAGACACTTGCGCCGTCACTCAGGAAAAAGAACCCTCACCTGTCCCCATGATGGCTGTCTACATTTGTCCCTGCATCCAAGCGGTCTGACATACCATTTGCGTGCTGTTCATACCAAAGAAAAACACTTTCTCTGTCCGTATGGGAGCTGTGAAGATACGTTTGCAACACCAGCCAGACTGGCCAGACACTTGCGCCTGCACACAAGGGCCGCACCCCTTGTCTACCCACACAAGGGGCATGCCAAGGGGGTCAACCCGTTCAACCGCCCGGAGCACAGCCGCCGTGGTGCACCCGGACATCGGCCAGGAGTGGCGTGCCAGCGGGCGCGGGATGAAACCTTGCCCGCCCCGGCAGACGCCAGCCCGGGGCTCAGCAAACAAGGGCTGCGGGATGCCTGCCTGAGAATACACGACAGTCATGGCGCCGCTCCCGCCCGGAAGATCAGCAGCCCGCTTCCGCCCAGCCGCTACTGTGCTGTTATCGCCTGGGTATCCGATGGCGTTGTCTATAAAAGCTCACCACCGGGAAAACACAAGCCTGGTCGAGCGCATCTGTAGCAGGAAACAGTAATCGACTCCCTGCTCCGAACAACAGTGCCCCAGTCTCTGCAATCCAACAGGGCTTTGTATCCGCTCGAGCTTGCCTGGCAGCCGCCACCAATGCCCATGGGAACAATCGGTGCCCATGGAAAAAAAAGCCTGGTCCGGATAACCAGCTCGTCAGGAGTCTGGCAACCCGGCACGGGGTCTGCACTCCAAGCGACAACCCATAACCGCCGGACACTTCTCATGCCGCACACGCCCACCACGCCCACCACGCCCACAATGTTATCCGTCACCGCATCAGTGCCTGCGACAAGCCCATCACTACGAACAGGACCTGCTCAGGCCAAACAACGACCGCCCGGGATATCCGCCTGCGGCGCCAGTGCGGCACCCAGTCCCATCAACCCCATGACCTGCGAAAACACATGAACAGCCGCTGCGGAAAAAAGAACTTTGTCTGCTCCTGGGAAGGCTGTGGACGTGCGTTCAACAAATCAGGAAAGCTGACGGCACACAGGCGCGTCCACTCAGGAGAAAAACCCTTTGTCTGTCTTCATGAAGGCTGTGGACGCTCGTTCGGACAATCAGGCACCCTGACAAGTCATTTGCGTCTCCACACCGGCGAAAAACCCTTTTTTTGTTCCCATGAAGGCTGTAGACATTCGTTTGCACAATCAAGCGCTCTGGCGTACCACTTGCGTGCTGCTCACTCGGGGAAAAAACCCTTTGTCTGTTGCTGGGAAGGCTGCGGACGTTTGTTCGCACAATCATGCTCTCTGAAAACCCATGTTCGCACCCACACCGGCGAAAAACCCTTTGTCTGTCCACAGACAGGCTGTAGACAGACGTTTACGCAACAAGGCTCTCTGGCAAGACACATGGATCGTCACTCAGGAGCAACAGGCCGCACCGACTCAAGCAATCCGAAACGCCATCAGCGCGCTCACATCCAGGAAAAAGTCTTTGTCTGCCCACATGAAGACTGTAGGTATGCGTCTCTATACTCCAACAAACTGGCACAACACTTGCGCACTCACACAAAAGAAAAACCCTTTGTCTGCCAACGCGAGGGCTGTGGACGTGCGTTCACGCAATCGAGTCATCTGACACGGCACTTGCGTATCCACACCGGCGAAAAACCCTTTTTTTGTTCTCATGAAGGCTGTAGACGTGCGTTTGCACAATCAAACGCGCTGGCATACCACTTGCGTGCTGCTCACTCAGAAATAAAACCCTTTGTTTGTCCTCATCAAGGCTGTGAGAGCGCGTTCATACAATCAGGTCAGCTGAAACGGCACTTGCGTGTGCATTCGGGAGAAAGACCCTTTGTCTGTCAACAGACTGGCTGCGGCCAGACGTTTACGCAGCAAAGCTCTCTGGCAAGACATATGGCCAAGCGCTCAGGAGAACAACGCTGCACAGCCTCAGGCAACCCGAAACAACACAGGCGCGTTCGCATCGGTGGAAAAATCTGTGTCTGCCCGCATGAAAACTGTGGCTATGCGTGCCGATACTCCAACAAACTGGCACGACATTTTCGCACTCACTCAAGAGAAAAACCCTTTGTCTGTTCACAGACAGACTGTGGGCGTGCCTTCTCACTACACTTCAACATGACAAGACATTTGCGCGTCCATTCAGCAAAAAACACTTTTGCTGACCAACATGCAGGCCATGAGTATCCGACCATAGCCCCAGAAAATCCGGGAAGACATTTGTCCATCCTTCAAGGAGACAAGCCCTTCGTCTACTCATGCGACAACAGTGAACAAAGATTGACACCAAAGACCTGGCTCCGCCCTCAAGTCTCTCCCGCTACCGACGACGGCTACCATCAGCGTTCGCCAGCGCTACCCGGGTCCTCCTTCAGGCTGAAGTCCACCCCGACACGCCACCAGTGTTCTGTTATCGCCTGGGTATCCGGCGGTGTTGTTTATAAAAATGCACCACCGCACAAGCACAAAACTGGCCACTCGAACCTGTAGCAGGACATGACAAAAGGCTGCGTAGAAGAGAACTGCGTCCCTGCGGCCACAGACAGCCTGGCACCCACAGCTTCCGACCCGAAAACGCTTGATCAAGGTGACACGATGGTCACCAGAGCCGGTCAAACGAGCACTTGTGCACTCCAAAACCCCATCGCTATTTGCCGGACGGTTCGCATGCTGCACAAGCCCACAAGTTCCCTCAGCCGCGCCTCGGCACCCGTGACAGGCAGATCAGGGCGCGCACCCACCCGCTCCGGCCGTAAAAAGGCCTGCGTACGTATCTGCCCGTATGACAACTGCGGCAAAGCATTCAATTACCCCAGCCGCCTGCAACGGCACCTGGTAGGCCACACCGGACAAAGGCCCTTTGCCTGCCCACATGAAGACTGCGGACAGTCTTTCGGACTGGCAGCCAGCCTCAAAGAACACCTGCGCATCCACTCAGGCACAAAACCCTATGCCTGTCCGCACGAAGGCTGTGGACGTTCTTTCGCACAATCTTCCACCCTCACCAGACACTTGTGCGTCCATTCACGCGCAAAATCCTTTTGCTGTCCCTGGGAGGGCTGTGAATATGCATGCACACGATCAGACGCCCTCAAGGCACACAGGCGCGTCCATACCAAAGAAAAACCTTATGTCTGCCCCTTTGAAGGCTGCGGACGTGCGTTCACACAGGCAAACATCCGAACCAACCACGTGCGTTTCCACGCAGGATACAAAGATTTTCGCTGTCCACATGAAGGCTGCAGACAGGCGTTCATACACGCAAATTCTCTCATCTACCACTTGCGGATCCATAGCGGAGCAAGGCCATTTGGCTGTTCACATGAAGGTTGTGGACAAGCGTTCAGAGATGCCACCGCCCTGAAGAGGCACCTGTATGACCACTCGGGAGAAAAACCTTTTGCCTGTCCCCATGAAGGCTGCTGGTATGCGACCGCCAACGCGGCAAGCATGAAACAGCACCAGCGCACCCACACGGGAGAAAAACCTTTTGCCTGTCCCCATGAGGGCTGCTGGTATGCGGCCACCAACGCAGGAAATCTGAAACAGCATCAGTACACCCACTCAGCAACAAAAGCCTTTGTCTGCCCCTATGACGACTGTGGAGTGTCCTGCACACAGCCTGGCAACCTGGCAAAACATATGCGCCGCCACGCAGGCAAACAAGCCCTTGTCTGTTCCTCTGGCGGCTGTAAATTCTCGTTCGCACAACCTGGCTTGAAAAAACATCTGTACTGCCACGCAGGAGAAATCACCCAGGTCGGCTCACGCCAGGACTCTGCCACGCAGATCAACCGGCCCAACCGCCTCAGACAGCACCCAGGCACCCACACCAAAGCCAGGCCCGGGCGTGACGGTCGGGGTAAAAACCTGTTCACAGGACACAGGAACCACAAACCGCAGGGACGCGTTCGCACCCCTGAGCCCGAGGCCTGCCCTGCCCGGCGCCTCACCAACACCGGCCCGGCAGGCTACCCGTGTTCTGTTATCAGCTGGGTGTTCGGCGGTGTTGTCTACAAAAGCACACCACCAGAAAAACAAAACCCTGGCCAACCGAACCTGTAACACAAGACGGCAAGTGGCTCCCTGCGCTGCAGCAGAGCGCACCCCGGGCCGCCGCGCAAGAGAACGGTGCCCGTCCACGCAGCACCCGCTGCGGGGGCAAGGTGACAGGATAGTCACAAGGGCGTGTAGAAAGGTGTCATTCCCTACTCCAAACTACA
>Ga0209020_1001867_pt1 | contig 18853 bp, 20 predicted proteins | sample PinacodermBB_FD_187298 | JGI IMG/M metagenome (GOLD analysis project Ga0209020, IMG submission 187298) | Host-associated microbial community of the marine sponge Aplysina aerophoba from Gulf of Piran - sponge pinacoderm, lysed by bead... | ecosystem: Host-associated > Porifera > Sponge >... | reverse complement strand
CCCGGAAGGTCCCGGTCCCAGACCACGATGTCGCCGGATTCCACGGTGAGCGCATCGACGGCGCGCTTGGTGAGCTTGACGGGTTGGCGTGTGGGCATGAGGGGATTTCCTCCGGCCTCGGGAGCTCGAAACGAAACCCCGAAACCCCGAAACCGGAGAAAATGCTATCAGGACCGTAATCGAAACGCAACCCACTGGAATCGCACAGTGGAGTGTGGCATGTCATCGGCTGGCGCGACGTGACCGAACGGCGCAGGAGGTTGAGTTATACGGAATCCACTATAAAGGACTGGAATATATGGGGTTATTGCAAGGCTGTCGTGACGAGAGTTGACATGACAGCGCTTGTCCGCTACCCGAGGGAATGGGTGAGAATCAGGTGAGATCAGTACACAATATATGGGTCTTTTTCGCCGTCGGCTGCGTTGCTCTTCCTCGCGTGGTGCCCGCCACTGCTCGTCATCGCGCCTTGCCGACAACGAAAAATCCTCCGCATATCATGATGCGAATTAACCAGGCGGCCTTCGTTTAAAGAGAACCGAATCAAACCCGTTCTTGAACCGGCGCCCATCGGTCAGGGAAGCCCAACCAAACCCGTTCGCCCTGAGCGTAGCGCAGCGAAGTCGAAGGGCGACATCCTTCGAGCCAACGCCCATCGGTCAGGGAAGCCCAACCAAACCCGTTCGCCCTGAGCGTAGCGCAGCGAAGTCGAAGGGCGACATCTTTTGAGCCAACGCCCATCGGTCGGGGAAGCCCAACCAAACCCGTTCGCCCTGAGCGTAGCGCAGCGAAGTCGAAGGGCGCCTTCTTTAATCGGCGGGAAACCAGGTGGGGTGCCGATGCCGGGCCGCCGGTTGACGGCCCGGCATCGTGGCGGTTGATTGCTCCTAGACCTTGCCCGCGAGAATGAAGGCGATGATCAGGGCGTAGATGCCCAGCGCCTCGATGAGGGCCAGGGACAGGATCAACGGGGTGAAGATCTTGTCGGCGGAGTTGGGGTTGCGGCCGATGCTTTCCATGGCGGCGCCACCGACCCGGCCTTGCGCGAGCGCGCAGCCGAAGGCCGCAATGGCGATGCCCAACCCGGCACCCAGTGCAATGATGCCCGGGACCATGCCGGCCGAGCTCCCGCTCGCGGCCTCGGCCGCGGAAGCGATGCCCGACAGGATCAGCACGAACAATCCCGTCAGAACAAAGGCTGTCGTCTGTTTCATCTTTCTCTCCTTTCCGGCGCTACGGATAGGCTGGCCAACCTCTCCTCATCATCCTCTCCACGGGCCGCCGCGGCGCTCAATGATCATGGCTCAACGCCAGGGATGCATAGATCATGCTCAACAGGGTGAAAACGAAGGCCTGGATCACCGACACCAGGGCCCCCAGCAGGTAGAACAGCACCGGGATCACCACGTAGGTGAGGCCGGTGAAAATCTCCACCACCAGGTGGTCCGCGAACATGTTGAATGCCAGCCGCAGCCCCAACGTGAGCGGCCGGAACATGTGCGAGAACATCTCGATCAGGAAGAACAGCGGCGCAATCACCAGAAACGGACCCATGAACTGCTTGAGGTAGCCGCCGCCGTGCTCACGGACGCCGAAATAGTGATAGGCGCCGAATGAGATCAGCCCCAACCCCAGGGTAATGTTGAGATTGCTCGTGGGGGGCGAGAACCCCGGAACCAGGCCGATGAAGTTGGAAAGCAGGATGAAGATGAAGAAGGTGCCGTAGAGCGAGAGGTACTGCCGTCCCTTGTGGCCGATGATGCTGTCGCTCAGGCCCATGACGAACTCGATCAGCAGCTCGAAGATGTTCACCAGCGTGATGCGGTCGCTGGGGATCACCGCGTCATGCGTGTCCAGCAGCCGGCGCCGGACGCCCAACGCCAGCAGAACCAGCAGCACCATGGACACCAGCGAGAAGAAGATCTGCAAGGGCACCACGCCTTGCAATGCCGCCGGCAACAGGTCGTACCAAGTAAACGGATGATGTCCCATCTTACCTACCGAATCTCGTGTCGTAGAGGCGATCCCACAGGATCGCCAGGATCAGGCAATTGACCCCTACCGCGAATGACACCGCGTCCGGGGCGATCCGGGTCAGCAGGACCCAGGAGGCGCCGAGCAGGAAGCAGAACTTCAGAATCAGCAACGCCACGCCTGCCCGGACCCGCCCCTTGCTCGCGAACGGGGCGATGACCCAACGAACCCCCACCGCCAGGAGCAGGAAGTTGACGCCCATGAACAGGCCCCCCAGCAGGAGGCCGCCGGGCTCCACCCACTCCAGCGGCACCAGCGCCATCGACGCCAGCACCAGGAGCCCGTGCCAGAGCTCCACCCGGAACACCGGCAGACCTTGGGCTTCCCAACTCACTTGTGCTCCGCCGAGAAGTGACGCAACAAAATCACCAGCCGCCAGAAGGCAACCACCAGACCGAGAAGTCCCAGCACCAGCACCATCCACGGGGAAGTCCCGAGGTACTGGTCCGCGTAGTAACCGAGGACCAGACCGGCTCCGACCGTCGAGGGGAATTCAAAGCCGACCGCCGTGTACTTGGCGGCCCGGAAGAGAATGGGACTCTTTGGAGGCGGGCCGTCTCCGCTTTCGTTGCTCACTGGGGAGGATTTACTAACATGCGGGCCGCGGCCGGTCAACGCCGCGAGTCTTCCTCGGCCCAGTCGGCGAAGGCCGCCACCGTGGCGGCGATGTCGTCCTCGCCGTGGGCCAGGGACACGAACAGCGCCTCGAAGGGCGAGGGCGGAAGGTAGATCCCGCGCGCCAGCATGCCGTGGAAGAACCGCGCGAAACGGTCCCGGTCGGAGGTCCGTGCATCGGCTGGCGCACCGACCCGATCGGGCCCGAGAAACAGCGTCAGCATGGAGCCGACGCGGTTGACCGTGCCCCGTATCCCTTGATCGAGCACCCCCTGGAGACCCTCCTCGAGCCGCCGCCCCTTCTCCTCCAGCTCCCGGTACACCTCCGGCGCCGCGAGCTCCTTCAGGGTGGCCAGCCCCGCGGTCACCGTCACCGGGTTTCCCGAGAGGGTGCCGGCCTGATAGACCGGCCCCGCCGGCGCCAGGCAGCTCATGATCTCCCGCCGCCCGCCGAAGGCTCCCACCGGCAGTCCTCCGCCGAGGATCTTGCCGAGACAGGTGAGGTCCGGGGTGACGCCGTAGCGCTCCTGAGCGCCGCCCCGGGCCACCCGGAAGCCGGTGATCACCTCGTCGAAGATCAGCACGATGCCGTATTCGCGGGTCAGCTCCCGCAAGGCCTCCAGGAAACCGGGCTCGGGCGGGATCACTCCCATGTTGCCGCACACCGGCTCGACGATCACCGCGGCCAGGTCCTGATGGTTTTCCCGCACCAGGTTCCGCACCGAAGCCACGTCGTTGAAGTCCGCGATCAGGGTTTGGCCGGTGAAGCTCTCCGGCACGCCGGCACTGTCCGGGAGGGAGAAGCTGGCCACACCCGAACCGGCCCTGGCCAACAGCGCGTCCACGTGGCCGTGGTAGCAACCGTCGAATTTCAGCACCTTGTTCCTGCCCGTGTACCCGCGCGACAGCCGTATGGCGCTCATGGTCGCCTCGGTGCCCGAATTCACCAGCCGCAACTGCTCGATGCCGGCGATGCGCTCGCACACCAGTTCCGCCAGCTCCAGCTCCTTTGCGGTCGGGGCGCCGAACCCCGTCCCCTCCGGCACCGCCCGGACCACCGCCTCCACCACCGGGCGCGGCGCGTGCCCCAGGATCAGCGGACCCCAGGCGCAAACGTAGTCAAGGTAGCCGCGGCCGTCTTCATCGAAGATCCGGGCGCCTTGACCGCGGCCGACGAACACCGGCTCGCCGCCCACCGCGCTCCATGCCCGGACCGGACTGTTCACGCCTCCGGGGACCACCCGGGTCGAGCGCTCGAAGAGACCCGCCGAAAGCGACGACCGCCTACTCACGAACGCCGTCCCAATCACGATGCGCGGTTGAGCAAAAAAAGCCTGAAATGCACCTACCCATACGTGACCTCTTCATCACAAACCGGAGCCGGCACGGCGATCCCGTGGAAATTATTACGAAAAATCAGCAGGCCCTTTTTGTTCTTGCAATGCCGGGGAAAAACCATTAGAAGGTTCCCTTTCTTGCCACCATTTCAGAAGCTCAGCGGGCCCCAATACTTGCCGTCGCGGACAACACACGCAACGACGAGTGCGGTTTGGTGTGGCTGGAATCACGGTCAAGACGACGAAAGGTTGTCCACAACTGTTGACAAGTTTGTTGATAAGTTAACACCGACATAGACGTTCAGACGAGGCAAGAAAAGACAATGAAACCGGTTCCCCGAGAGATACAGGATCGCCTCAAGGAAAGGGTCGGCTTACACAATTTCGAGATATGGATCAAACCTTTACAAATCACCGAACTCCAGGATGGCGCGGTCACCATCGAGGTCCCCAGCACCCTGTTTCGCGACTGGCTTAACGACAACTATCTCGATACCATCCAGGATGAGTTTTCACGCCATTACGATACGCTTGTCGACATCACGATATCGGTCAACCCGGCCACCCGGAGCGATGACAAGCAGGCCCGTCCCACACGGAAGCCGCAACAACCCGAACCCTCGACCCTGATCCCGCGTTATACCTTCGGGAACTTCGTGGTCGGCGCCAGCAACCAGTTCGCCCACGCCGCCTGTCTGGCGGTGGCGAACCGGCCCGCGGACCACTACAACCCGCTGTTCATCTACGGCGGCGTGGGGCTGGGCAAGACCCACCTGGTGAATGCGGTCGGACACCGCCTGCTGCAGCGGAACCCGGGCCAGAAGGTCATCTACACGACCTTCGAGTCGTTCATGAACCAACTCATCGGGTCGCTGCGACGCGACCGCATGAACGAGTTCAAGAACCACTACCGCAGCATCGACGTGCTGATCCTGGACGACATCCAGTTCATCGCCGGCAAGGAACGGACCCAGGAGGAGTTCTTCCACACGTTCAATTCGCTGTACGAGAGCCACAAGCAGATCATCATCACCTCCGACCGGTTTCCCAAGGAGATTCCAAACCTGGAGGATCGGCTGCGCAACCGTTTCGAGTGGGGCCTCACCGCGGACATCCAACCGCCGGATATCGAGACCCGCATCGCCATACTCTCCAAGAAAGCCGAGGCGGAGGAGATCGACCTGCCGCAAGACGTGGCGAATTTCCTCGCCACCAACATCTGGTCGAACGTCCGGGAGCTGGAAGGCTCGCTCACCCGCCTGGGCGCCTTCGCGTCCCTGACCAAGGTGGAGATCACCACCGATCTGGCCAAGGAGGTACTCCGCCACACCCTCAAGGACAACGAGAAGCAGGTCACCGTGCGGAACATCCAAAAGGCCATCTGCGAACACTTCGACGTCAAGATCAGCGACCTCAAGTCCAAGCGCCGCACCAAGAATCTCGCCCTCGCGCGCCAGATGGCCATGTACCTCTGCCGCAAATACACCGGCACCTCGTTCCCCGCCATCGGCGCGGAGTTCGGCGGCAGAGACCACTCCACGGTCATTCACGCATCCAAGAGCATCGAGAAGAAGACCGTCACCGACCCCAGCGTCAAGGCCACCGTGGATCGCCTGGTGCGCCAACTCAAGAACTGACAAGAACCGGGTGGAAACGCTGTGGAGAAGCCGGCGCAGCCTGTTGAAATCTTGGCACTCTGCCGGCACCGCAAGCCCGCTTCCGTGAAGAACGCGCGTTGCCGCGATTTTTTTTCCACTCCAAAGATGGTTAAATACCGGCAGGTTTCGGGGTCTATCCCGATATCCACAAGCCTTACTACTACTCTTGTCTTAATATATTAATCTGAAGAGATAAGAGGGGCAGGTGATCCGGGAGGACAAATGGAGATCAGAGCCAGACGTGAAGACTTCCTGAGCGCGTTGTCTCGGACCCAAGGCACGGTGGAACGGCGCAACACCATGCCGATCCTGGCCAACGTGCTGATCGAGACCCATACCAACCGGATCCGGGTCACCGCGACCGATCTCGAGGTGGGGGTCCGGGCCAGCCTCAACGGCGAAATCGTCACTTCGGGGCGGGTCACCGTGGATGCCAGGAAGCTCTATGAGATCGTGCGTGAGCTGTCCGAGGAAATGATTGAATTGCAGCGCCTGGAGAACGACCGGGTCGAGATCCGTAGCGGCAAGTCCGTATTCAAGATGGTCGGCCTCGACGCACAGGAGTTCCCGGTGTTTGCCCAGAGCGCCGAGGGTGACCGCAAGGAGTGTCCGGCGCAGGTTCTGAAGGAGATGATCGACAAGACGATCTTCTCCGTATCTACCGATGAGACCCGGTCCAATCTGAACGGCGCGCTGCTGCACGAGTCGGGCGACAACACCGTGCGGATGGTCACCACCGACGGTCACCGGCTGTCGCTTGTGCAGCGGGAGATCGGACCGCTGGGAATCCAGAAGGGCGTGATCATCCCGCGCAAGGGTCTGGGGGAGATCCGCCGGCTGCTGGAAGACTCCGGGGAAGCTACCGTGTCCCTGGGGTTGACCGAAAATATGGTGTTCGTGTGGTACGGGGACGTGGAAATGTCCATCCGGCTCATCGACGGCGAGTTTCCCGACTACGACAAGGTCATCCCGAGCGACCACACCAGCGAGGCCAACGTCGCGCAAAGCAACCTGTTCCGCGCGTTGCGGCGCGTTTCGCTGTTGTCCAGCGACCGTTACCGGGGTGTCAGGGTGGAGTTGAAGGGTGGCGGCATGTTCATCTCGGCCAACAATCCCGACCTCGGCGAGGCGGCGGAAGAACTGGATGTCGACTACCAGGGCGCACGGCTCTCCATCGGCTACAATGCGCAGTATTTGCTGGACATTCTCGGCGTCCTGGAGCACGACGACAAGGTCACCCTGGCGGTGAAGGACGACCAGAGTCCTACCGTGTTGAAGCGTAACGGCGACGAAAGCCTGCTGTACGTCGTGATGCCGATGCGGATCTGATGGCGGAACAATCCCACCACGACAGAAGCCTCGACACCGTAGCCTGCTTTGTCGTCACGGTGAGCGATACCCGCGACGAAACCACCGACCGAAGCGGCACCGCCATCAAGCGGCTGCTTGAGGAAGGCGGGCACACGGTGGCGGGCTACGAGATCGTCAAGGACGAACCGGAAGACATCCGCGCCTTGATCGACAGGGCGTTGGCGGCCCCGGGCGTGGACGTGGTGCTGCTGAACGGCGGCACCGGGATCGCGCCGAGGGACGGCACCTACGAGGTGGTCAGCGGCGTGCTCGACAAGCGCATTGACGGGTTCGGCGAGTTGTTTCGTGTGCTCAGCTACGAGGACATCGGCGCGGCGGCCATGTTGAGCCGCGCCATCGCCGGCACCGCGGGCTCCCGCGTGGTGGTCTCGATGCCGGGGTCCAGCGGGGCCGTGGAACTGGCCATGAAGCGCCTGCTGCTGCCTCAGTTGGGCCACATGGTGGCCCAGGCCCGCGGACTATGAAGGTCCGGGTGAAGCTCTTCGCGATGCTGAGGGAACGGGCGGGGACCGGCAACGCCGTCCATGAGCTTCCCGAGGGCAGCACCGTGAACGACCTCTGGGACGCGGTCCGGCGTGAGCACGCGGGACTCTCGGGTGTCGAGTTGAAGCTCCTCTACGCCGTCAACAGCGAATACGTTGCGCTGGAACACCGGCTGGCCGACGGCGACGAGGTCGCCTTCATACCACCGGTGAGCGGAGGGTGAACGTGTACCGGCTTACGGACAAACCCATCGATCTGAACGAACTGGTGACCTACGTCGGCGACCCCGGCGCGGGCGCGGTCTCGACCTTTATCGGAACCACCCGTGACAACAACGAAGGCCGTTCCATCCTGTCACTGGACTACGAGGCCTACCCGGGCATGGCCGAGCAGGAGATGGCCCGCCTCGGGGAAGAGGCCGCAGAGAAATGGGAGATCACCCGCGTGGCCATGGTCCACCGCATCGGCACCGTGCCCATCGGCGAGGCCAGCGTGATCATCGCGGTGTCGGCGCCGCACCGTGACGACGCCTTCAAGGCCTGCCGCTACGCCATCGACGAGCTCAAGAAGCGCGTGCCCATCTGGAAGAAGGAGATCTATCGGGGCGGGGAGATCTGGATCGGCAGTCAGACCGGGGAGCGGTTCGCGGACCGCGCCGAGGCCTTGGCGCGCAGCCACAATCGGTAGGGCGACCGGGTAGGGCGACCGCGGGTCGCCCCTACTCGACCCGGAGGATGGCGGCGGGCGGCAGTTCTTCCAGCAGGCTGGCCACCGCCTGGTCGAGATATTCGCCGCTCTTGGACTCCACCGTCACCTTGACCTTGTAGTCCGGATGGTCGAGCACCGGATAGGAACCCAGCAGGATCTCGGGAAACCGTTCCAGCAGGTCGTTCAGGGTGCCGGCGATGACGCCCTCGCCGTCCTTGATGTAGATGTTCCTGAGGTGGTAGGGCTCCTCGCGGAAACGTTCCTTGATGGCGTTGAAACGGTCCTGCAGGATGCGCGGCACGCCGGCGAAGATGTAGACGTTCTTCATCCGCACCACCGGAGCGAACAGGGCCCCGGCGCCCAGCAGTTCGGCCCCTTCCGGCACCATGGCCATGCGCAGCCGCGCCGGGTTGATGTCGTCACCGTAGCGCTGGGAGAGCCGGCGTTCCAGCCCCGGGTCGATCACCGCCTTGACCCCGAAACCCAGCGCGATGCCCTCGATGGTGACGTCGTCATGGGTCGGGCCGACCCCGCCGGTGGTGAAAACGAGATCCCAACTGGCGGAGAAGCGCGCGGCCGTGCGCCCGATGAGCTCCCGCTCGTCCGGGATCACCGTCACGCGCTGCACGTCGACGCCGAGGAGCCGCAGCTCGCGGCACAGGAAGGTGGAATTGATGTCCTGGGTCTTCCCCGAAAGGACCTCGTTGCCGATGATGATGATACCCGCGGTCTTGGACATGTCAGCGCTTCATACTAAGCCATGAGGCGGCAAAGCGAAAGCACCGGGGAACCGTTGGAGGTTTGGTGAAATGAGAGAGACCGAGCAATACCTGATCGATGTGGCCTATCCGTACTGGGAGGCCGAGGCGGAGATCGCCAGGCGGTTTTTCCGGGCCAAGCCCACGGGGGAGCAGCATGTCTACTGGCTCAAGGCCCAGCTCTGGAAGGAGCTGCACCCGGTGGACGGTTATTTCAGCGGACTTCACCGGGAGTTGGCGAACCTGGTGGAGATGTTCCCCGAGGTGGACCGCACCGTGGACCGGCATCACTATCACGGGCTCATGGAACAGATGGTGCAGGAGTTCAACCACTACGTGCTCCAGGCCGACATCCTGGAATACCTGCTGGGCCGCAAGATCGGCGCCGAAGACACCAACCAGTTGCCGCAGGAAAAGGCCCTGGGGGAGCTGCGCCGGAGCCTGGTGGCCGGCTCGCCGGTGCAGAAGGCGGCGGTGCTGGTGACGGAAGGCGGCGGCGCGAGACTGTTCCGCGAGGGCCGCAAGCTCAAGGGCAGCGTCCTGGAGAGGAAGATCGCCGCGGCCATGGAGGTGATCTACCAGGATGAGAAGAACCACTACCGGGTGGCGGCCCAGGAAGCCGCCGCGGCCGTGGCCAACAAACGCGACCTGAAGGCCATGAAGCGGGCCATCGAGCGCGTCAGCCTCCAGCGCGTGCACATGAGAAACGAGATGTTCCAGTATCCGCTCTCGGCCGAGGCCGTGAAGCGCTGCGTGGCCAGGTTCCACCGGCCGGTGTGATGGGCGTCATTCGAAGGGCGCCAACTAGGGCCTTCCCAAGTGATGGGAGCGGGGGCCGGCGCAGACGCCGCGGCGCGATGAGTGGATGAACTCGAGAAGCTCGGCGATGTCCCCGGAGGGATCGTCAAGGCTGGCCTCGAGTTCTTTTACGGCGGCACCGAGGTTGCGCCGCTTGCGGAAGAGAATCTGAAAGGCGTTCTTCAGGGCGCGGATCCGGACTGGATCGAAGCCGGCCCGGCGCAATCCCACGACGTTCAACCCGCGCACGGTATGCTGCCAGTCGATGATGGAGAACGGCGGCACGTCCCGGCTGGTGGCGCTCATGCCGCGCATGATGGCCACCTGTCCGATACGGACGAACTGGTGCACCGCGCAGCTCGCCGAGAGCACCGCGCGGTCGCCGACCTCGACGAAGCCGCCCACCACCGAATTGTTGATCATGATGATGCGGTTGCCCAATTGGCAGTTGTGCGCCACGTGGCTGTTGGCCATCAGGAAGTTGTCATCGCCGATGACCGTGGTGGTTTCCGCGGCGGTGCCCCGGTGGACCTGGACGCCCTCCCGAAACACGTTGCGGTCGCCGATGCGAAGGTATGACTTGGCCCCGCGGTAGGACAGGTCCTGGGGTGCGTCGCCCAGCACTGCCCCGCTATGGACCTCATTGCCTTCGCCGATCTCCGTCCAGCCCATGACCACCGCATGAGGCAAGAGACGGGTTCCGGCCCCGATCTTCACCGGTCCGTCGATGACGACGTAAGGTCCGAGCTCGGCTTCGGGATGGATTTCGGCCCGTGGATCCACCACGGCTGTGGGATGTATCGGCATGAACATGCTTCCCGGAGTCCTATCGGGTTGAAGTTCACTGACGGTCCGCTTCGTCGGCGGGCAGCGATTCGTCCTCGCGGTCCTCGCCGACGATACGGTACTTGCCGTCCGCCCAGGCTCCGAGGTCCACAAAGCGGCAGCGTTCCGAGCAAAAGGGCCGGTGCGGGTTATCCGTCCACGGCGTCTCGGTATGGCAAGTGGGGCATTTGATGAAGGTCGGCATCATGCTCCCGGCGGCCGGAGTTGGCCCGCGTAGCCGCGGCTCCGGGCATCGTGTAGCGTCTCCCTTTTGAGTAACAGGTCGGCGATGCTTTTTCAAAACATCGTGGTAAAGAAAGGGCCTTGAGAGCAGCGGCAAGCGAAGGCATACTTGCAGTCGGAGCAAGACCGGAATGAGCGACCTGTTGCCGATAATCATTCTCGCCGGCGGCAACGATCGGGTGGAAACGATCCCCGACGGATTCACGGCCGACGACCTGCTGCGGGGGTTCAAGGGCGCGGTGAAGCTCCCGTCCGGGCGGTGCATCGCCGGCGAGCTGGTGGAGCGGATACGCGAGAGCGCGCGGTTCGAGAAGCCCATTCTCGTGGGGCCGCGGCGGATCTACCATGACCTGGTGGACTGTGAGATATGGGACACCACCGGGGACCTGCTCGCCACCGTCACCGGGTTGACCCGTATCCTCACCGAGCGTTATCCGCACCGGCCCGTCGCCGTGTCCGCCTGCGACATCCTGCCGACGGCCGCGGATTTCCGGGAACTGCTGGACGTATCGTACCGGCCGCAAGCGGACAGCGGCCTTTGGTGGCAGATGATCGCCGCCGACCCCGACGAAATGGGTGTCAGCGGCTGGAAGCCCAGCTATCCCATGCGGCCTTCACCCGACGGTCCGCTGCTGAACCTGTATCCCGGTCATCTGCTGATTTTCCGGCCCGACGCGGTCCGGCTCGACTGGTTCAACCGGTTCCTGATGCTGGCCTACCGGTTTCGCAACCGCAGTCTTTACGAGCGCATCATCCGCATCACGCTCCGGGTCATGGGTCTATGGCTGGCGGATGATCTGAGACGAATCGCGTCGTTCCAGTGGCCGGGCCGCATCGTGGGCGCTCCCTACGGCATCTTCAGAATGTACTACAGGTACTGCGTGAAGCGGGTCACGGTGCCCGATCTCGCCGCCGAGCTGACCCGGCAGATCATGGTGCCGGGCCGCACCCGCGGTTTCGACCACCCGGTGGCCATGGCGGTCACCCGGCTCCGTTCCTTTGCCAAGGACATCGATACCCGCACCGAGCTGGAGGAGATCCTCCGTGACGGGGAGGCGCAGCGGGGTCAGGAGGGCGCGCCGGCGCCGACTTGCGCGAGCCACTCGTCGAAGAACGCCGGGCCCTGACGCTCGAGCCGGGGTGCCGCGTTGGCCGTGGAAGCCCGGAGCGCCGCGACCGAGATGCCGGCTGTCGTCTCGATCTCCAGGGTGTGGCCGATGAACCACCGCTCCAACCCGGCGCCGGTGGCCTCCGGATGAAACTGGAGCGCCAGCCCCCGGGTCCCCCAGAGAAAGGCCTGGTTCTCGCAGGCGTCCGTGGCGGCCAGATGGACGGCGTCCCGGGGCAGGTCGAAGGTGTCTCCGTGCCAGTGCAGCACCGAGGTCTCGTGAGGCGCGAGATGGCGTAGCGCCGACGCCCCGCCCGCGTCGGTCAGGGACAGGGGGCCCCAGCCGACCTCCTTCGTTCCGGCGCCGTACACACGGGCGCCCAGGGCCCGGGCCATGAGCTGGCTCCCGAGGCAGATTCCCAGGGTCGCGCGGTCGGCGCGGAGCCGGCTCTCCAGTATCCGGACCTCGTCCGCCAGAAAGGGGTACTGGCGGTCGTCGCATGCGCTGATGGGGCCGCCCAGGACGATGAGCAGGTCGGCGCCGGCATCGGCCCGGCTGAGATCGTCCACGCCGGCCTCGAGGAACTCGATCCCGTACTCGCGCCGGGCCAGCGGCTCCGCAAACGAACCCAGGTCTTCGAAAGCCACGTGCCGGATGACTACGGCGCGCCGGCGGGTGGGGGATGTGGAAGCGGTCATGAGGGTAATCCTTTAAGGTAGTGGCGATGAAATGACGTCCTTCGACTTCGCGCCGCTGACGCGGCGCTACGCTCAGGACGAACGGTTGGTGGAATATCCTCCTACGTTCGTCCCGAGCCCATCGACAGGCCCAGGAGAGGCATAGCGAGGTTCCCCACAACCGTTCGTCCCGAGCCCATCGACAGGCCCAGGAGAGGCATAGCGAGGTTCCTCACAACCGTTCGTCCCGAGCCCTTCGACAGACTCAGGAGAGGCTGAGCGAGGCTCCTCACAACCGTTCGTCCCGAGCCCATCGACAGGCTCAGGAGAGGCTGAGCGAGGTTCCTCACAACCGTTTGTCCCGAGCCCATCGACAGGCTCAGGAGAGGCTTAGTGAGGTTCCTCACAACCGTTCGTCCCGAGCCCATCGACAGGCTCAGGAGAGGCATAGCGAGGTTCCTTACAACCGTTCGTCCTGAGCGTAGCGCCGCGTCAGCGGCGCGAAGTCGAAGGACGCCATTTCGAAGGACGCACGCCCATGAACTTTCCCGTAGCGTGGAAAACGCCTAGACTCAACCGGACGGAGGAAAGGTGGGGGGTTTGAACATGGAAGACGGTACCGATCCCGGGCCTCTTCGGCTGCGCGGGCACGCCACCCTGCCCGCGCCCGGGGGGCCGGTGGTCCTTCTGATTCTCGATGGCGTCGGCACTGGCGCCGGGGATGAGTTCGACGCGGTGAATCTGGCGCGGACGCCCAACCTCGACGGGCTGCGCCGCGCCGGCCTGGTGGCGTCCCTACGGGCCCACGGCACCGCGGTGGGGCTGCCCTCCGACGCCGACATCGGCAACTCCGAGGTGGGCCACAACATCATGGGCGCGGGCCGGGTCTTCGACCAGGGCGCCAAGTGCGTCGACCAGGCCATCGACACCGGGAACATCTGGGACGGCTACTGGAAGACGCTGACCGGGCGGATCGGGTCCGGCGGCGGCGCCTTGCACCTCATGGGCCTGCTCTCCGACGGCAACGTACATTCCCACGAGGCCCACCTGCACGCGCTGATCCGCCGGGCCGACCATGACGGGCTGGGGCGGCTCTACGTGCACGCGCTGCTGGACGGGCGCGACGTCCCCGACCGCACTTCGCTGCTCTACCTGGAGCGGCTGGAAGCATTGCTCGGCGGCATCCGCGACCAGGGCGGGCGCGACTACCGCATCGCCTCCGGCGGCGGCCGGATGGTGGTGACCATGGACCGGTACGAGGCCGACTGGAGCATGGTCGCGCGGGGCTGGAACGCTCACGTCCACGGCGAGGCCGCGGGGTTCCCCAGCGCCGCGGCGGCGGTGGAGCACTTCCGCGCGCAGGAGTCCGGCATCAGCGACCAGGTGTTGCCGGCGTTCACCGTGCGAAATCCGGACGGCAGCCCGGTGGCCGCCATCGAGGACGGCGACGCCGTAATCTTCTTCAACTTCCGCGGCGACCGCGCCATGGAGATGTCCCGGGCCTTCACCGCCGGCGCCGGCTTCGACCGCTTCGACCGGGGCCGGGTGCCGGACGTGTCGTTCGCCGGCATGATGCTCTACGACGGCGACCTGGGCATACCCGAACACTACCTGGTGGCGCCGCCGGAAATCCGCAGCACCCTGGGCGAATACCTGGCGGCGTCCGGCGTGCCCCAGTTCGCCTGCGCGGAAACCCAGAAGTTCGGCCACGTCACCTACTTCTGGAACGGCAACCGCTCCGGCAAGTTCGACGACGCCCTGGAAGAGTACGTCGAGATTCCCTCGGACAAGGTACCGTTCGAGCAGCGGCCATGGATGCGTTCGGCCGAAACCGCCGACGCCGTCAACCGCGCCATCACCGAAGGCCGCCACCGCTTCATCCGGGCCAACTTCGCCGGCGGCGACATGGTCGGCCACACCGGCAACATGGAAGCCACCGTCATCGCCCTGGAAGCCATCGACGCGGCCATCGGCCGGGTCCTCGCGGCGGTGGAGGCGGCCCGGGGCTGCCTTGTCGTCACCGCCGACCACGGCAACTCCGAGGACATGGTGGAGCGCGACAAGGGCGGCGCGCCCCTCTACGAAGACGGCAAGCCGGTATTCCGCACCGCCCACTCCATCAATCCGGTGCGGTTCGTGATCCGCGACTTCTCCGGGCGAAGCTACGAGCTGGCGCCGCCCCCCGATGCCGGCCTCGCCAACCTGGCGTCCACGCTGCTGGAACTCCTGGGTTTCAGCGCCCCCGCGGCATTCGCCCCGAGCCTGCTGCGAGTTGAGAGTACGCGAAGGGTCTCACTGACTTGAGATGCCACAATATCAGATCGGCATGGGAGGAACGCATGTACGGGCCGCACTGGACACACACGACGGCTTCCTGGGCGACCGTTTTCCTCGCACTGTTACTGTCCGGCTGCGGCGGAGGTGGCGGGGGTAGTCCGCGCGTGGTCGCGACTCCGGTCCCGTCCCTGCCGCCGGGCTACAGTCTCCCTCCAGGCGATTTCACGGTTGTGGCGGGGGATTCGCGGGAGCACGGGAACGTGGTGGTGACGTGTCCGCCGGGCGGCAACGCCTGCATGGTGAGCGTGATGGCGGACGGCACCGTGGTCTACGACAGGAGGGGCGGCGTCCCGACGGTGACGCCGATATATGAACCATGGGGTTTGCCCGTGGGGCATGGGCTCCGTGCGGGGGTTGTCACGGTGGCGGCGGGGGATTCGCGGGAGCACGGGAACGTGGTGGTGACGTGTCCGCCGGGCGGCGCCGCGTGCAGGGTGAGGGTGTCGGCGGACGGCACGACGTCCTATGCCGTGACCGGCGCGGTCCCTGCCTTCGCGTATGTGCACCCGACCCATGAGAGGGACAACCCCACGGCCGAAGACCTGTTGGACCACTGGAACGAACCGGAGCAGTTGCGGGCGGCCTTGGGGCTGTCACCGGTGGATCCCGCGCGAGTGCAGGACCGAGCCCGTGCGCTCTCGGAGCTGATCGGCATGGCCGGAGGCAATCCCGCCGAGACCGGCACCAAACTGCGCAACGTCCGTCCCGATGATGTCGAGATCATCGGCGAGCGGGGCGGGATCACTTACGGCCGTTGGACGGGCGGTCCGGCCGGAAGGTTCAACATCGAGTTCGACTGGCGGTTCGCGCCGATTTTCGACTAGGCGACCCGGGCGCGGATGGAACGGGCCGGGAAGTCGTGGTCCTGGCGCATCGAGGACGACTTGCGCCCCCGGGTCGCCGAGCGAGGGAGAGAGATCGGTTTCCAGAACGAAGACGACGAGCTCGTAACGGAGACGCTTCGCGAGGACGTGCCCGCGGATGACGTTCTCATCTTCGTGTACGACAGGGGCGACTCCGGGTTTTCCTCTGCCGGGGCCCGGTCTCGCGAGCAGGTCGACAACGACTACCGGCCATGGTTGGGGGCGCTGAACCTGTCGCGGCGCCATGTCGAAAACACCGGCGTAATGGCGCACGAGGTCGGCCATGTGATCGGCGTAGGCGGTTGGGACGTTCAGCCCCTTACGCGCTACATCAACCGGACGGACTACACGTTCGAAGGGCCGGAGGCCATGCGCGCCAACGGCGGACAGCCCGTGCCGTTCCAGTGGGTGGACGGGGACAACCGCTGGGTTGAACCGCATACCCCCGGCAGCCAAGTCGACTGGGGCCACCTCGGGGTCTGCACTTCGCTCATGGCGTATTGCCGCGATCGAGCAGAGGTGTACGGTCCGTCGGCGCTGGACTTCGCGTACCTGGCCGACATCGGCTACGAAATCAGCCCGGCGGGCAGCGAGAACGAGCCGGAGCTCTACGGCTACGGAGCCTGGGGCCGCCACAGCGCCTGGGGCGCGGGCGTGGAGCGTACGATTGACTACCAGGGCGGACGGATGGTCGAGGTGACCGATACGCTGCGGGCAAGCGCCGATGCGTTCGGGACGGCGCCGGACATGAGCCTGGCGGAGACGCATGGGTCGTTGCAGGGCGGTGTCACCTGGTCGGGGTCCCTGATCGGCGTCGATCTTGGACAGGCGATGCTGCCGCCGGTCTTCGGCGACGCGGAGCTGCAGGTTGAGTTGTCCACCCTGCGGGGCACCGCCCTGTTCGACGACTTGACGGTGCATGTCGGCAATGAGTCCAGCCCGTTCCGCATGTCCAGCCTGGAGTACGGCATCGGCGTCGCGGGCAACGCCTTCTCGGATGCTGACGGCCGTGTGCTCGGCGGATTCTACGGTCCCGCGCACGAGGAGATGGCCGGGGTGCTGAACGACCGCAGGACGGATGTCAACCTGATCGGGGGTTTTGGCGGAACGCGCTGAAGACACCCATCGGAACGGTGTGTGGAGATGGCGTCCTTCGGATGGCGCCCTTCGACTTCGCGCCGCTGACGCGTCGCTACGCTCAGGACGAACGGGGACAAGGCCCGGTCGAAACCCGGACAAGGCCCGGTCAAGAACCCGGTCAAGGCCCGGACAAGGCCCGGACAAGGCCCGGACAAGGCCCGGACAAGGCCCGGACAAGGCCCGGTCAAGGCCCGGACAAGGCCCGGACAAGGCCCGGTCAAGGCCCGGTCAAGGCCCGGTCAAGGCCCGGTCAAGAACCCGGTCAAAACCCGGTCAAGGACCCGGACAAGCCCCGGTCAAGAACCCACATAAAACCCGTTCGTCCTGAGCGTAGCGCCGCGTCAGCGGCGCGAAGTCGAAGGGCGCCATCAGGACGCCATCTCAGCTCCCGTTTCACGTGTGTTGACCCCCCTTTGCGCACCGGAGTAGAGTGACTGCATGGCCGCGACGGGTGACAGCCCCGGCACTTCGGCGCCGGGCGCTTCGAAGACAGACAAGTCCAAGAACCGCATCCTTCTGCTGGACAGCTATTCCCTGGCGTTCCGCGCCTTTTTCGCCCTGCCGGAAACCCTCGGCACCAGCTCCGGGCAGGTGACCAACGCGGTGTTCGGCTTTACCTCGATGCTCATCAAGCTGGAGGGCGAGGAACGGCCGGACGCGGTCATCGCGTGCTGGGACAAGGGCGAGCCGCAGTTTCGGCTGGAACAGTATCCGGCTTACAAGGCGGGGCGGAGCGAGACCCCGCAGACGCTGCGGCAGCAGTTTCCTCTCATCCGCGAATTGCTGGAGACGCTGCGTATCCCGGTGGTGGAGCTGGAGGGCTACGAGGCCGACGATCTGCTGGCCACGCTGGCCCGGCGGGGCCGGGAAGCGGGCCACCACATGGTCATTGTCAGCGGCGACCGCGACTGCCTGCAACTCGTCAACGACGACGTCACCGTGCTGATGACCCGGCGGGGCGTCACCGACATGATCCGCTACGATCCCGCCATGGTGGTGGAGCGCTACGGCGTCGGCCCCGAGCGCTGGACGGACTTCGCCGCGCTCAAGGGCGAGCAGGCCGACAACCTTCCCGGCGTCCCCGGCGTGGGCGACAAGACCGCGGCCACGCTGCTGAAGAAATACGGCGACATCGAGGGCATCATCGAGCACGCCGCCGAGCTCACCCCCAAGATCCGCAAGGGTATCGAGGAGTGCGCCGACCAGGTGAAGCTCAACCGCAAGCTGGGACGGCTGCTGGACGACGTGCCGCTGGAGACCGGCGAGAGCCTGTTCGTGCGCCAGCCATGGGATCCGGAGACGGTGCGCAAGCTGTTCACCTCGTTCGAGTTCCGGACGCTGTACCAGCGGCTCCTGGCGCTGTCGCCGGACGCCGAGCCGCCGGAGGAGGCGGTGATCCGGCCGTCGTCCATCTCCCGGTGGAGCTCCGGCGCGGACATTCCCGACGCCGAGTCCCTGGCGGTGGCCTGGGACGACGGCATGGCGGCGTTGTGCGCGCGGCCCGGCGAGGTGGGGGTGCTGCCGTTCGACGTCGCCGCGGGCCCCGGCGGCGTGCTCGCGGCCGAGGACGCCGCCAAGGTGGTGTACGAGGCCAAGCCGTTGTGCGGCGCCCTGCTCCGCCACGGCGCGCGGCTCCGGGGCGTGCGCTGCGATCTCAAAATCGCGGCCTATCTGCTGGACCCGGGCGCCAGTGGCGGCTACGGGCTCAAGGACATCGTACGCCGCTACCTGGACGCGGAGCTGGACGGGGAGGGTCCTTCGGGGGGTCCTTCGACTTCGCGCCGCTTCGCGTCGCTACGCTCAGGACGAACGGAGATTGAAGGGAGAACGGAGATAGGAGGGAGAACGGAGGCTGAAGGGAGAACGGAGAGCCGGGTAGAGGCGCAGGGAGCGGCGG
>Ga0209020_1001865_pt1 | contig 18877 bp, 17 predicted proteins | sample PinacodermBB_FD_187298 | JGI IMG/M metagenome (GOLD analysis project Ga0209020, IMG submission 187298) | Host-associated microbial community of the marine sponge Aplysina aerophoba from Gulf of Piran - sponge pinacoderm, lysed by bead... | ecosystem: Host-associated > Porifera > Sponge >... | reverse complement strand
CGCCGGCATTAGTGGAATGTTCTGGTTTTCGGCGGCCTACTCGTCATTCAGGGCGGCGATTCGGAATGGCCGACCTGATTCGCCCCGTCCGGGGAAAAATTGAAAAAATTTCCCTTGGCGAAAAAAAAGCTTTTATATCAACGACATAAAATCTCTAAGGGGAATAATTAGAATTGCTGACAATTTGCCCAATTTCTCCGCCAGGCATTGCCTGCCTCGTTCATGAAATCTCTCGGCGATCGTGATTGCCGCCGCAACATCCTTGACGACCGGTGATTTTCAAACTAGCAATTGGCAATTGCCGCAATGTCGGCAAGATAGAAAAACAGGCGGGAGGTACAGAACCCGCCGCCAGCCCGGCGCATCCGGCTTCATCAACAAGAATGATCGAGCAGAGACCAATTGGGAGCAGAACCATGACGGAGAGGCAGATGGCATTGAGGCGGGCGCCCGAACGCCCGAATCTGGAGGTTCTGTATGATTTATCCAGAAACCACGAGATCACGGACGCAGAACTCAAGGTGCAGAAGGCTAGCTTTGTCTATGGCAATGCGCCTGAAGGATCCGGGATCACGAAGAAGTCGGCGGAGGCATCCGTCGACCGAATGAGACTGAAGTCGCCTTCATCGCAATAAATGCACCTGCATGTTTGTACTTGAAAAGGATGATCCGAAACTGTTTTTTCGGGTGCAGGAACAGAATCTAAACCGCAAGTACGAATTGTTGACCAACTGTATCGAGGTTGGGCTTCCAAGAGGCCCGCTCTCGTTCGACAAGTATCTGCTCTAGCCCTTAACCATGTAGCGGCGGCGAACATTTCGCAACTGGGCGGTAGGTTTAGGCAGGAACCGGTCTATGCAGAGAACCACAACCCGCCCAACTTCAAAGAAGTGGACGACCTGATTAACCGGTTTATAACGGTCATTCAGGAAAACTGGTTAATCTGGTTACCAACGGAACTGGCTGCCTACGGCCTTTGGCGAATGAACTGGATTCATCCGTTCGTGGAAGGAAATGGCCGGACTGCCCGGGCAATCTGCTATTTCCTACTGTGCGTCAGGGTCGGATCGCTCCTTCGAGGGCGGAAGATCCTGCCCGAGCGCATTCGGGAAAATCGAGATGGCTACGTAATCGCGCCAAGGGCCGCAGATAAAGCCTGGAACGATGGTAATCTCGATTTTAGTGAAATGGAGAGGTACTTGGCGGCTCTTGTCCTGGCACAGCTAAGCGAAACTTAGCTCTTGGCATGCTCCCCGGCTCGAAGGTCGGCAATTCCTGCTACCGGCAGATGAATTTGCACTCGGGGAATTTTCCAGAGGCTCGGTTCCAACCAGAATTGCCAGTTTCACCTGATATCCGATTTAACCGCACCTGTGTCCTTGCCAAATTCTTGTTGAAATACTTGCTAGCGGGCCATATCCGGGTGGATGCAACCGCTCCTGAGCACCGGATTCTCACTTTCCGGCCGATCCGGTCCGCAATGCCATTGACATTATGAAACCAGCGCCCCTCCGCCGCATGGTCGAACGCTTGCAGTTAATCACGGGCTTTCGGGCGTCATCCGAACCCGTTGCCGAGTTCATCGCCAGAATTTTGAACGCCCGCGATTGCGTGCGTGAATTGCGGCAGCGGACTATTGCGGCGGGATATGACCGGTCAGGAAAAATGGTCGATCCGGTCTTGATTTGATTGCGAATTTTGAAAGCGGCACGGGAAAAGAAAAATTTTTCCCTAGTTGCGCAGACATTATCTTAATCGGGGCAAGTATAGGTTTCATCCAGCATATCCCCTATGCCTGCAAATCTTCAATTGCCGGAATCGAGAGTTTGCATACTTCATTGGCAATGATTAAGCTGCGCTTTCAATCGCACCCTTTGCTTTGGTCCCGAATTCGATTGGAGACGAATTTTTCCGTTGCGTAAATTCTTGGCTGCTCCTAGCCGAAAATTATAAGTGGAAACCTGTGGAGGTTGAAAAATGGAATTTTCGTTGTCGCGGATTCATGCGCCGTCCATGGCGCCCGCAGGGGCATAGTTCGTCATGGCCTCTCGAATCGCCATCGATGTCGGCGGCACTTTCACCGACCTTGTGTTTTACGACGACTCTTCCGCGACAACGCGGGTTTCTAAAGTGCCAACCACGCCCGCGAACCCTGCGAACGGCGCCCTAAATGCAGTCTCCGAAGCGCTTTCGCAAGACGAGGTCCGAGCATCCGAATATTTCCTGCACGGAACTACCGTTGGGTTGAATTCATTGCTCCAGCGCGTCGGAGCGAAGGTCGGACTTCTGTGCACGGCCGGTTTCCGGGATATCCTCGAAATTCGCAGGGGCGATCGAGATGAAATGTATAACCTGTTCTGGGCTCCCGATTCTCCTCTCGTGCCGCGAAGGCTTCGTTTGCCGATTTCCGAGCGCGTTCGCGCCGACGGCGTCATTCACCGGCCGCTGCGCCGCGAAGACGTAATCGCAGCGCACAAAGCCCTAATGGATGAAAGCGTCGATGCCGTAGCGATAGCCTTTCTTAATTCCTTTGCGAATCCGGCCCATGAAGTGGAAGCGATGGAACTGCTTCGCGAGGCGGGATTCGCTGGATCCATATCCTTGTCGCACCGAGTTTCGGGCGAGTACCGGGAATACGAGCGAACGACGACCACGATTATCGACGCGTTTGTTCGGCCGCGAATGACATCCTACCTTTCCGAGCTGGGGGCGGGGCTTAAAGCCGCCGGGTTTGGCGGCGGCCTACTGGTGACGCGTTCGGGCGGCGGTTCCTTCACCTTCGGCGAGGCGGCCGAGCGGCCTTTCGAAACGATAATGTCCGGTCCGGTCGCAGGCGCGGAAGGAACCGGAGAGCTGGCCCGGCAACTCGAGATCGGAGATTTCGTCGCTGCGGACGTAGGCGGGACAAGTTTCGATACATCCCTAATCGTTAATGGCCGGCCCAGGCTATTGTACGAAGGCAGCGTAGTCGGTCTGCCGGTGCAAACTCCATGGGTGGACGTTCGTTCCATAGGCGCCGGCGGCGGCTCGATCGCGTACGTCGATGCCGGCGGCCTGCTTCGAGTCGGGCCGCAAAGCGCGGGGGCCGACCCTGGGCCGGCGGCGTACGGACGCGGCGGCGCCAAGCCGACGGTTACGGACTCCGCGCACCTGCTCGGCATGCTCGGAGACGGGAAAATCGCGCATGGAATCGCACTGGACAAGGATCTTTCTCGAACTAGCCTGGAGGCTATTTCCTCCAGCTTGGGCTTTTCCCCGGAAGAGGCCGCGCGCGGCGTTCTGAAAATCGCGACCGCGACAATGTCGAACTTGATGCGAGAAATAACGATCGAGCAAGGAACCGACCCCCGCGAACTCTGGCTGCTCGCCTTCGGCGGCGCAGGGCCTATGCTCGGCACGCTGCTGGCAAAGGAACTAGGCACTCGCGGAGTCGTAATTCCGCCGCACGCCGGAAATTTTTCCGCGTCGGGCCTACTAGGGGCCGACCTCGTTCAAGCGTCGGCGCGAACGCATATCATGCGGCTGTCGGACGACAACCTGTCGCAGGCCAACAAAATTCTGGCCTCTTTGTTCGAAGATCTCGACGAGCGGCAGACGGCGGGAGAAGCGCGAACGCGTCACGTGGGCCTCGATATGCGCTACGCCGGACAGGAGCACTCCCTTACCGTTTCAATGGACTGCGACGGGGCGGGAAGAATCTCGTGGAACGCCGACGAAGTACGAAACGAGTTCACTCGAGATTATGATCGAGCGTTTTCCGTCACTATGGATGAAGCGATTGAAATCGTGTCGATGCGCGCAACGATACGTTCGCCTCTTCCGGCAAGAGAAAAGCCGAAGGCAATCCCGGCCGCCGCCAGGCAGCACGGCGATGTGCGCGCATGGTCGTTCGAAAGCGATGGCTGGCGCGAATTCAAGGTTCTCGAGCGCATCGGGGCCGGTCCGGACTCCGTTATCGGAGGCCCGGCGATTATTCTCGAGCCGACATCGACCACCTATCTCGATGCCGGCCACACGGCTCGCGTTCATGAAACCGGGTGCCTTGTCATAACCAGGGAAGAATCTTAATGGCTAGCAATGAAGTCCGCATCTATCGCGCCGCGTCGAAGCGGGAAGCGCCCCCGGCCGATATCGATCCAGTCACGACCGAGGTCGTCAGGCACTCTCTGAATTCCGCTGCGAATCACATAAAGCGCACGCTTGTACGCACGGCTTTTTCGCCGGTCATCTACGAAGTTTTGGATTTCGCATCCGCTATATACGATGTGCATTTGCGACTGCTCGCCCAGGCGCCGAGCCTGCCGCTCTTCATGGGGACCATGAACTTCTGCGTGGAAGCGGCCGTGGAGTGCGCCGGCGGCGTCGAAGCCCTCGAACCCGGGGATATCCTTCTTCACACCGACCCTTACGGAACCGGCTCTCACCCGCAGGACGCGGCCGTGATCCTCCCGGTGTTTCTCAACGACGAAATTCTGGTGGGCTACGCCGCGATCAAGGGGCATTGGCTCGACATTGGCGGCAAGGAGCCCTACTCGACCGATACCGTCGACGTGTTTCAGGAAGGAACAATATATCCCGGGCTCAAGATCTACAAACGAGGGAAGCGGGACGAAGAACTCTACCGCATGATATTGTCGAACACCAGGGTTCCCAAGATGGTGGCGGGCGATATCAACGCCCAGGTCGCGGGCGTGATGGCCGGCAAGAGGGAGCTCCTGAGAGTCGTGGAGCGCTACGGGCTCGAGAAATTCCAGGAATGCGTCGAAGCCATGTTTGATCACGGCGAAGCGATCGTACGCGACTACTTCGAGAAAATCCCGGACGGGCGATATGTTGGCCAGGGCGAAATGGACAATAACGGCGTTGACGAAAACCGCGTTCCGTTTGAAGTCGCCGTGGAAGTCAAAGGTTCGACGGTCAGGGTTGACTACTCCAATGCGCCCGATGCTCAGCCGGGCCCGATAAATTGCCCGCTGCCGTCCACGGTGTCGGCGAGCCGCGTAGCGATTTCGATGCTGGCAGGCGGCGGCGAAGCGCCTTGCGAAGGCCATTTCCGCCCGATCGAAGTCGCGACCAGGCCGGGAAGCATGTTTCATCCATCTTCGCCATCGCCTTGCTTTCTGTATGGCTGGCCCGCGCTCCAGTCCATTGAAGTCATCTACCTCGCGATTTCCAAAGCCATGCCCGAAGCGGTTCCCGCCTGCAGCGGCGGCGACCTCGCGGCTCTTGTCTGGTGGGGAGTGCGCGAAAAAACCGGCGAGCCGTGGGCGGACGGTTCGCCGCATCCGGTCGGCGCCGGGGGGCATGTCGGAGGCGACGGGGCAACTATGATGCACTCGGCGGAAGCCGCAACCAGATTTTCAGCCACGGAAATCTGGGAAGCCAAAAACCCGTGGCTCCTCGAAAAAGTTGAATTCTCGCCCGATAGCTGCGGCGCGGGGAAGAATCGCAGCGGGCTGGGCATCGACTTGTACTTCTACATGTTCGAAGACTCGTACGTTACCGCAGCCATAGAGCGCAGCTACAATCAGCCATGGGGATTGAAGGGCGGATGCAGCGGCAGGTCGAACAGCGCGCGACTGCGGTTCGCCGACGGCAGCTACGGCGACAGCTTTGCCAAAGCCACTCGACTGAAGGTGCCGAAAGGAGCCACGCTGGAACTCTACACCGCGGGAGGCGGCGGGTACGGCCCCGCTTCGGAACGCGCCGTCGAGGCGGTGGAATCCGACTTGCGCGAAGGATACATCTCCGAATCGCACGCTAGAGAGCACTATCCGCACGCCTTCAAGTAAATGACGAGGCTCGGCCCCGGCATGTCCCGCTACGAACGCGAAACGGGTTGACAAACCGATGCGCGCGGATTCACTGAAGGCATTCGCGCGTATCCTGCGCGGAAATCTCGATTTGACCGTGTCGCTGTTAATTCTCCTAATTCTTGCGATCCTAGCATTGCTCGGGCCGCTTCTTTGGCCGCACGACCCCTTGGCGATCAGCTTGCGAGAGACATTGCAGCCGCCGTCCTTGTCGCACCCGATGGGAACAGACCATATCGGGCGGGATATATTCGCGCGATTCAATAAAGGAGCGCTGATTTCTTTGAGCGTTGGCGCCGCGGTTGTCATTACGGGAGCGGTCGCGGGAGGAATGATTGGCTTGATTTCCGGAATCAGCGGCGGAATTTTCGACAATGCCTTGATGCGACTAATGGATGCGATCCTGGCTTTTCCCCCGCTTATACTCGCGATGGCCGTCACTGTCGGCCTGGGCGGCGGCCTGGAAACGGCGGCCTTCGGCATTATGCTGACTTCCGTGCCGTACTACGCGCGGCTTATTCGAAGCGACGTGATTCGAATTCGCATGCTTCCGTTCGTAGAAGCTGCGGTGACTGCGGGGGCCGGGCCCGCGCGAATAATTCTGCGGCACATTGTTCCCCACACGGTGTCCACGCTGCTGATCCAGGCGGCGGCGCTATTCGGGTACTCCGTACTCGCTCTTGCCGCGCTAGGCTTCGTGGGACTCGGCACCCAAGTGCCAACGCCGGAGTGGGGCGTTATGATAACGGAAGGCCTTCAATACGCATTGACGGGCCAGTGGTGGATCGGCGTGTTTCCGGGACTTGGCTTGCTCGCCGCCGTAGCTGCGACGAGCATTATAGCTGACAAGGTTCGCGATTTGGTTGACCCCAGAGGGCAGTACGCTCAGCTTTGACAGGCGATTCGAAATGATTCACGCTATTTGCTCGCGACTGCTCGGATCATTGGTAGCGGTATTCGGGGCTTCGATTATCGCCTTTCTCTTTCTTCGGGTTCTGCCCGGCAATCCCGCCCGCCTCGTCGTCGGGCCGCTAGCGAGCGAAGAGGCCCTTCAGGCGCAGATGCAAAGAATGGGCCTGCATCTATCGCTGCCCGAGCAGTACTGGCGATACATGTCGGATTTCATACTGGGCGATTGGGGTTTTTCATACGGAGCGGGTCAGCCCGTACTTGTGCAGTTCGGCAATAGGCTGCCGGCGAGCATCGAACTTGGATTCTATTCTTTCCTTTTCGCCTTTCTGTTCGCCGTAATTCTTGCGCTTGTCGCAACCTACAGGAGGCGGCCGGTCGTCGATGCGACCGTGAGGGCTATTTCAGTTTTCGGCATGGGAATGCCGCCCTTTTGGCTGGCATTGATTCTGCTTGTCGTATTTAACGAAGCCCTCGGCATTTTTCCGGGGCCTGGCCTGCGACTCAGCCGTTCAATCGAACCGCCACCCGAAATAACCGGTTTCATAACATTCGACGCCCTGGTCGCCGGCGACTTCCGAGCCTTCGCCAACGCATTTCACTATCTCTTTTTACCCGCCGTCGCTCTAGGCATGCTGCCATTCGGATATTTGGTTCGCCTCCTTCGCGCCAATCTCCTCGACATTACCAACGAGCCCTTCATTCTGGTTGTTCGCAGCAAGGGAATCGGTCCGTGGCGCACGTTTACGCGCCACGCACTGCCCAATGCGTTTATTCCGACCCTGACGGCAAGCGGAATGATATTCGCCCAGCTTCTCGGCGGCAGCGTTCTGGTGGAGAAAGTTTTCAATTGGCCGGGGATAGGATCGCTCGTGGTCGATTCCATTTTGCGAAAGGATTTCGCGGTAGTGCAGGCATTCATTATTGTTAGCGCCGTAATCTACGTTCTCGTCAATGCGGTCGTAGACATGCTTTACGGCGTTATCGATCCGCGCATCCGAAATTGATCCGCGAAGCCGAGCTTACGATGAATCGTTCCGCGCCGCCATCTCCGAGCCAGCAGCCGGTCAAAAGCGACATCGCGCTGTCGGTGAGGAATCTAAGAACCGAATTTCATACGGGCGAAGGCATTTTTCCGGCAGTGCGCGATGTCAGTTTCGATATTCGCCGCGGCTGCCAGCTGGGCATCGTCGGCGAGTCCGGCTCCGGAAAGTCGGCCCTTGCGCTGTCCATTCTTGGACTTGTGCGGCCGCCCGGACGCATTGTCGCCGGCGAAGTGCGGCTGAACGGAAAAAATCTTCGCGCCATGGACGAGGCATCGCTTAGCCGCGTCCGCGGAAAGGAAATGTCGCTGATATTCCAGGATCCAATGACGGCGCTCGATCCGGTAAAGACCGTCGGAACGCAGATCATGGAATGCATACTGCATCACAACCGCGGAATGTCTCGGCGCAATGCGCGAAAACGAGCGGCGCGGCTGCTGGACGACGTTGAAATTCCGAACGCGGCGCAACGCCTTGACAGCTATCCGCACCAGTTTTCGGGCGGAATGCGCCAGCGCGTCATGATCGCCATCGCCATCGCCAATGAACCGGATCTCATAGTCGCGGACGAGCCGACGACCGCGCTCGATGTCACGACTCAGGCTCAGATTTTGGACGTATTCGAACGCTTGGTGCGGTCGTCCGGCACGACCGTGATACTCATAACCCACAATCTCGGCATTGTTGCCGAATTCTGCGACGAGGTGCATGTAATGTATGCCGGCCGCATCGTCGAAAGCGCCTCGACGAAGGAAATTTTCAGGCTTCCCGGACACCCGTACACGGAATCGCTCCTAAAATCCGTTCCTCGCCCCGAAGAAGCCCGGCGAGGCAGGCTTTTTTCGGTTGCCGGATTTCCGCCGAGCCTTGCTCGCCTGCCTCCCGGCTGCTCCTTCGAACCGCGCTGCTTTGCCGGACGAGGCCTGCCTCAGTGCCGCAGCGAACCTCCCGGCGCGATTTGGGCGGGAAAGAAGGAAAGCCGGCGACTCGTTGAGTGCCACCTGGCCAATCAGCGCCTCGAGGAGGCGCTTGCCGAATGAAAGGTAAAGGAAATTCAACGCAGCCCGTAATTTCGCCGGATTCCGGAACGGCGCCGGAAAGGCTTATCGGCATTGAGAGCTTGGTCAAGGAGTTTTCCGTCGGCAAGAACGCTTTCGGGCGCAAGCAGGCCACGCTGCGAGCCGTCGACAACGTTTCGCTTGAAATGAACTGCGGGGAATCATTCGGGCTTGTCGGCGAATCCGGTTGCGGAAAGACGACGATAGCCCGTTGCCTGATGCGCTTGGAAAAGCCTTCCTCGGGTCGAATCATGTTCCGGAACACGGATGTTTCAGCATTGCGCGGCAAGGAGCTGAGGCGGTTTCGCCGCCACATGCAGATGGTCTTTCAAGATCCGCATGCATCTCTGGACTCGCGCATGACCGCAAGCCAAATCGTCGGCGAGCCTCTGGCCATTCATGGTATCGGCAGCAGGGCCGAGCGCAAGGAGCGAGTCGAAGAAATATTGACTCTGGTCGGCATCGATCCCCTGCACGGGAATAGGAAGCCTCACGGATTTTCAGGCGGCCAGGCGCAGCGAATCGCGCTTGCGAGAGCGCTGATATTGAATCCCGATATGCTAGTGCTTGACGAGCCTGTTTCCGCGCTCGACGTTTCCATCCAGGCCCAGGTGCTCAACTTTCTGCAAGAAATTCAGGAGCGCTTTTCCTTAACGTACCTGTTCATTGTTCACGATCTGGTCGTCGCCGAATATTTTTGCGACCGAATCGCCGTATTGTACCTCGGCGCAGTCGTTGAAATGGCGGAGAGCCGCGCGCTCTTTCACAATCCTCTGCATCCCTATACCGTTTCGCTGGTATCGGCCGTTCCGGTTCCAGATCCTGAAAGCCGCGGGCGAGGGCGCAGGATAGTCCTGTCCGGAGAAGTGTCGCCTGCGGGCATGCGAACGGAAGGTTGCCGTTTTCGGGCGCGGTGCCCGATCGGACGGAACCGTGAAATGTGCAAGGCTAGCTCGCCCGAGCTAGTAGAAAAATCGCCCGGGCACTGGGTTGCCTGCCATTTTCCAGGCGAGCTTGAACATATCGGCAGCCAAGCCGCGGCAAGACCGGCGGCAAGTTAAATCTCGAGACCCTGAATGAGGTGCGGATCATATTTCGCGTAGATGACGCAATGGCGATTCGATGCCGCAAGCTGAACGACCCAATCCCGTGAATTTTCCAGTCGCGGGCGGCGGCTCGATGACGAAACTTGATCCGCGCCTGTCAATGAATCTCTTCAGGTAACGACCTTGCATTCGCCCTTCCGCGCGATCGGCGATCGCATCCGCAGCGAAAAGTATCCGCGGCAGTTGAAAGATACCGAATCAATGCTCGGAACTCGCATATTCGAGGTAGCATTGAAGTTTTCGATCACACCGAAAACATGCAGCGGCTATAATTCGAACCGGTCGCTCATAGACGCCTGCGTCAATTGGACTCCAAGCCTTTATTCGCCTTATTGTCGACTGCGTCCACCGAAACGGCGGCGGCAAAGCGAAGCTACTCCCGCGGCTTCAGTTTCACCTGTCAAGGCAGTACTGGTTGAACCAACGGCTGCCAAGTGATACTCTTTGCATCGTTCAAAACCTAGTCCGATATCCGACCGCGATGAAGTTTAAGAATTTCACGGCAATGGAAATGGCGACGCGGAGATGCGACTGCTAGGTTTCGAGCGACGATTCGTGAATGTTCCAATGAGACAACTGCGTCCATTCACGGATGCGCCCAATAGGATTCAAACGGGAGGATTGTAATGAAAACCGATGTGTTTGCTAATCGCGCAATGGCGCTGGTCTCCGGATTCTTTCTAGCCGCAACTGGCGTAGCCGGCTTGCCGGCGGTTGCTGTCGCCGAAGACGACCCATTGATCGTAAACATGGCCCAGGCGCCCGCAACGCTTGATCCGGCCTGGGGCTGCGGAATTGTGGAAGTAGGCTTCGTTCAAAATTTCTACGTGCGTCTAACTCAGTACGGTTCAAAACCGGGGCCGGACGGGACAACTGAAATCGATGTATCCAAAATCGAGCCGTACTTGGCAACTTCCTGGGAAATCAGCGACGACGGCCTTGTCTACACATACCAGCTCCGCGACGACGTTAAGTTCGCTAGCGGACGGCCGGTTACCGCAGAAGACGTAAAATATTCCTGGGAACGCGTTTTAACGATGAACGGCTGCGGCGCCTTCGTCATTCTCGACGGATTCTACGACCCGCCGCTCATAGCGGCGCTGGAAACGCCGGATCCTTACACATTGGTCGTTAAGCTTAGTCGCCCCGACCCGAATCTTCTGCAGCTTCATGCGCAACCTTGGACATCCGTCGTCGATCGAGACGTAGTTGAAGCGAACGGCGGAATCCAGGCGAACTCGCTGAACGAGTGGATGTCGGCAAATGTCACCGGTCCGGGTCCGTTCATTCTTGAGGAATACTTGCCGAACGAAAGAGCGGTGCTTGTTGCCAATCCGGACTTTCCAATTCAGCCGGCGAGCAGCAAGATAATCATTAGCTTTATCAACTCCGACCCGACTTTGCTTCTGCAGGCGCGCGGCGGAGAAGCGGACGTAACTCTCGGAATGACAAAAGCTTCGGTCGCGAGCCTGTCGGACAACCCCGATGTCCGAATAATTGCTAACGACCACGCGATTTCGGAACAGATCGGCTTGCCCAACACCAAGTCTCCCTGGGACAACGTAAAAGTGCGTGAAGCGGTAAGCTATGCGGTTCCCTACGAGGAAATTCTTGAAAGCGCGGCTTTCGGATACGGAACCCTTTTCGGCGGCCCGTTCATGCCGACGCTAGGCGAATTTACCGAAGGGCTGATCGATATTCCGACGTTCGACATGGATAAAGCCATGAGCCTGATGGCGGAATCGGGAGTCGCGACGCCAATCGATGTCGATCTCAATATTCCGGAAGGCAATACCATTGAAGAACAGATCGCGACGATTATCCAGGCGACCTGGCGTCCGCTAGGCATCAATGTAAACATAAACAAACTGTCGGCTACGGACTATATCGACAGCCTTCAGGCGCATACGGCGCAGACCTATATTAGGCTTGATGGCCCCGGCGTTCCGGAAGCGGGATACTTCCTAGGCTACGACATGACATGCGGCCTGCAATTCAATTTGACGGAAGTTTGCCTCGAAGATGCCCAAATGCTTCTCGAAGAAGCGCGCGGAACCATCGACGATGCGAAAAGGCAAGCGCTATACGACGAGATCGCCAGGATTTGGTCCGCGAACACGCCGAAAATCCATGTCTATTCCGACAAGCACACGACTGTACTCAGCAGTCGCGTAACCGATTACCATTTCAATTACGAAATGGATTTCCGCCTCTGGGCGAAAAACTAAATCGACGAATCTGCTGCCTGCGCGCTACCCGCGCAGGCAGCAGCCAAACTGATTCAATTTAGTCCAAACAGCGGACCTCGCGCTGCCCGCGTAGGAACAATCTGCGCGATCAGTCCGTTTTCGGACAGGAATTTAGAATACGTTCTTTGCCGAGAAATCGCCGAGGCGCATGCGAAACCGGGCAATAGTCCAAACCGGCGCCGACAACTCTTCCTGTTCCCGATCCTGCCTGATTCCTACCGTACCCGGCGACCGCAATAAATTCTTCGCCGGCTAATTTCGAAGGGCGCGCCGGCGGCAAGCCGAGCCCGCGGGCCGCGCCAAGGCCGCGCTGCGTCGATATCCGGAGACAGCAAGAATTCCGGTCTGATGTCGATGGCTGAGCAAGAACGCGGAATTTTGCCAATTTTCCTTCAACCGAATAGGCCAAGGCCCGAACGCGCCCGGCAACGGCGACGCGGAATCGCAGGCGTTGCTCCGCGCGCCGCGAAAGTTGGATTTGACCGCAAGTCACTGCGAGCACTCTTTCAAGAGCCGCTTTCGCGAGGGAATTCGCATCCGAGGTCAAACGTCGTTCATCAATACTTCTTCAGTAATCTCCAAGTCCTCATCTAGAGGACGCTTTGGAGCAATCCCGTTTTCGGAAAGATGGGCATGAAAGGCCTTGACCGCTTCCTTGGAGCTCAATTCGCCCTCGACAACGGCGCGCATCATCTTGACAGTCTGAGCTGAATCTTCGCTAAACTGGATTTTTCTGCCAAACAGCGCGACGCGAGCTCCAAATTTTTCGCTTTGACGCACTAGTTCGAAAGTGTCGCGGGCTGTTCCCGCCCCGCCGCCGAGGACGCCGACAATCAAGCGCCCCGGGTCGTATCGGCAAAGCTCTTCCATGGCCCAGGGTCCGTTGTACGGCATTTTTAGAAATTGCGGCATATCCGCCTGGGTCAGGCCCGCCAAGCTTCGTACTATGCAGTCGTTCACAAAGGCGGGCAGCTTGTCCCTGCTGATGCCGACATCGATTTGAGGATTGAACACTTCCAAAAAGTAGCGAAGGTTCGATCCCGATAGATCATCCAGGAACCGGTGGAAGTCCGACAGGAAGTTCCAGTCGCTTTCGAGATCGTTGGAAAAAGTTATCGAATAAAGCCCAAGATCGGCCAATCGCCGAACGCAGTCGATTCTAGCCGAACGAAAATCGCGAGCGGGCGATGCCTTGTAGTTCGAATGGCGAGGCCCCCAAACATCGGTCGCATCGTTGAGCCGAACAGCCGGCGTAACGCGCGAATTTTCGAAGAGTTTTTCGGCGGCGAGCCGTTCAGCGGCCGAAGCGGACATGAGCATTATGTCAACAAGGCCGGTTCTGGTCACGCTGCGCATGGCGGCTAAATAATCGGGAACAGACTTGCAGTGGCCGGAACCGTCGCCGGCCAGGCCGAAACTCGTGACGCCCCCTCCCATATCGCTGTCTTTTGCATCGGCAATAATGAAATCCGACGGCGTATATCTACCGCTTCTAATTTTTTCCAGCTTTTGATCTAGGCTTTTTTCCATGCATTTTACCTTTCCGCTTCATGAAAATTTCGCTCGCAGATTCCCGATTCTCAAAGCTTGCGCCGACGGCGAAATCGCTTTCTGCAGTTCGCCGTCCATTCCAGCGGCCGCGCGCTTTGTCAGGCAAGCCGGTTGGCCCGCCAAATCATAGATTCGCGGTCACTGAACCTTTACGGATAATGCTGCTCTTTTTTCGGATAAAGCGCGTATGGGCAATTTTGCCTTTCGAGGGGAATGACCGTTTCGGGCGAGGAATTATGAATTGTCTTGGCGCCGACCGAGTCGGTTCTCTCCGCCTTGCTAATCATTTCTTAGTTGAGCGTAACGATATGCGCTTATTAGCCCCATGGATTCGCTTTCTATATATTCGAAAGCCTCTTGCAAATTCGCATCGACAAATTCTCTGCCGATGTCCAAGACATTGCCGGATTTCATAACCTTTAGAGGAGTATTCTCTTCGAATTCGCTCAAGTCATCGAATCCGCTTAGAAATTGCGCGTTCATGATTTTCTGCACGAGCCTACAATACTCGATCGCTTCCTTGTCTTCGTAGGTTCCATCGAGCAAGCCATGCTTTATGTAGTCAAATGTCAAAACGAATTTCTGAATTCTGTCGCAGAGCTGGTTCGCAAATTTAAAAATTAGATCTTTTGGCAGATACATCGTGTTGCCTTCCCAAATCATAAGCGACGGCTCGGACGGATTGAATCCAATTTCAACCAAAAGGTCGGGCAAATTTACTTCGAGATAGTTGCAAGCGACGGACGGAGGCGAATCAATTCCGTGCCGGGCCAGCACTGATTTTTTGTATTCAAGCACCCCCGGCTGGTCGACTTCGAAAAACTTCACGCCTTCCGACTTGAAAATCTCAAATCGCATGTCGAGCCCGGACCCGATCGTTACAATCTGCTTCGTGTCTCCCCTAATGCTATTCGAAAGAATCGAATTAAACATGACGGTCCTAAACCTAACCATGTCGCCGATTCCCTGGTGCAGTTGTCTAAGCTGGCGAGCTCGCTCTAGAAATTCTTCGTTTACGAACCAGTCCGAATACGGGTCTTTAAACAGAGGATGATCCAACTTGCCTTCTTCAGAGCGGAATGCCGCTATGACCAAAGACGTCGCTCCTACTTCATTTATGTTCATAGTTTTTTCCTAGCGTCGCATTAGCTTTGCGGCAGAATCCATTATGGCTACTTGCCAATTGGCGCATGCCGCTAGCATTGCCCTAATGCAATGCTAGCGCGCTTTCGGCACGTCCCGCATCGCCGCAGGCTAGTCTTGAGAATCATATTCAACCATTGAAGGGTGCTTGCGATCAAATATTTTTTCAGTAGCGCAGGCGAATAGAATTCCGATCAGATTGACGGCGAAAGCCCCTAAGATTTCCAAGTAGCCGCCCATGCTTGCAGCCGATCTCGAGACAGAGCACTTGAATCGATTCCGTGAAATATCTCAATGCAGTCGAATTGGTGCCGGTGAAGGGACTCGAACCCCCGGCCCCATCATTACGAATGATGTGCTCTACCAGCTGAGCTACACCGGCTCCGGCTCCAATTAGCATAGTGAATTTCGGAAAGATAGTAGAAGCACTCCCGGATCAAATTTTTTTCGGAGATTTGCGGATTGCCTTTCGCAAAAATTTACGTTGCGCGAGCCCGTCAAACGCAACCGCCATTTCAACTATTTTCGGGTTGGCTCATTCCATCCTTCAAAAATTGACAGAGAGGTCGCAAGTATTATCCGGAAAAAGTTTGGGGAAAGAGTAAAGCCAGCAAGAGATTGCCGATCTCTATCTCTACCCGATGGCGAAGGACGGGTACGATGCCGGCTACAAGCCGTACCTTGCCTTGATGAGGGTCGGTCGCCTGATCGATTCGGGCTTGTCTTCCGAGAATCGGCCGCTGCTCGGGATCAACTACAGCTGCTTTGACGGCTTGAAGGGCCACAAACAAACATAGGGCCCGGTTGTCCGAGCCCTATACCGGCCGGCTTGGCCGACCCCGGAGCGTAATGCTCTAATGTGTGGAATATGGCACTGTCAATCGAAGGCGTCAAGAACGCCGGTCGTGCGCCCTCCGGGAAGGGCGGTAGCGCGTTGCGCGCGGCGATCGCCAACCGTGCTAAGGGGTGAGATTCCCGCCGATGCTCCCGGTGATCCGAGCCGCGGCGTTCTGGATGGAATTCCGCGCAAGATGGGCGTACCGCGCGGTCGTCTGCACCTGCGTGTGACCGAGCAACTTCCCGATCATCGTGAGGCTCTCACCCAAGACCAGCGCTCGCGAGGCATACGAGTGGCGAAGGTCGTGAATTCGCACGTCCTCCAGCTCGGCGCGGGCGCGGATGCGGCGCCAGGGCTTCTGCAGATCGGTGATGTAGGAGCCCGGCAGTTTGCCGCGGATGACCCAGGGATTGTCGTCCTCGCGGGGCAGGTCGGCCAGCACGGCGCGAGCCTCTGGCCCGAGCGGCACCACCCGCCCCCCTGGTCTTCGCGTCGGGCAGCTCGATGCAATCGTCCTTGACGTGCTCCCAGCGCAGGAACTGGATATCCGATAGCCGGAAGCCGATCAGCAGCAACAGGCGGAGGGCGGCGACCGCCGAGGGCATCTCGCTCTCGGCCTATCTCGCCGGATCGATTGGGAAAGCTCCGGATAGAACAAATCCGATTCACGAGTTATCCTTTGCCATAATCCGCTTTATGCCACCGAAAAACCAAATCCATCATCGATTCGCCTTCAGGGCGCGATGCAACGACCGTCTTCCATCCGAGCGGAAGCACCTCTTGGACGATTTTTTCGCTCATGCAGGCGAGCACATGGCAATTGTCTGGAATTGAACGCGCTTCATCGACCAAAATTCGACCGGTTCGCGCCGAATACACGGGGAATAGGCAGCTACCGCCCGTTGCCGCATCAATCGCATCGGAATTCAACCGCATCGGCGTCTGATCGTAAATCACCGCAACGTCGATTGGCACTCCGCGTTTCGAGAGATGCGCCGGCAAATCAAAGGCCGTCGACTTGCCGCAAATATATACGGTTTTCTCTCCGTTCCACCGGGCGGCGATCAGTTCGGCGAGATCGCGAGCAGATCCGTTCGCTGAAGTCGCCCGGTATCCTTCGGCGGCGGCGGCGGCGGCCGTCTGGTCGCCGACGCAATATGCAGCGGCTCCCCTTGCCGGGCGATTTCCTGTCAGAGCCTTCAAGCCGTTGGCCGACGAAAACACGGCGGCACTGAATCGCGTTAAATCGATATCCGTTTCGAGACGGACAGTCTTTAAGAGCGGAGACAGCAGAATATCGACTCTTCCGCTCAGCATGCCTGCCAGGTCTTGGCGCAATCGTATGGACGACTGCCTTGGCCGCGTTAGAATGATCGTGCGATTCTCGGAGGCCATAAATCCTAATTGGTTTGCCTTGAAACTTCCTTGATGGTAGCAGGTGCGGCGATGCGTCCCAACCGGTTATTCGATGTCCGATTCAATTAGGATTCTTGGGTTGGAGAGTAGCTGCGACGATACGGCCGCTGCCGTCGTAGAAGGAATCGGCTGCGAATCGAAAATTCTGTCTTCCGTCGTCGTCGGTCAGCAAGACCTGCATTCCGCTTACGGAGGAGTGGTGCCGGAAATTGCCGCGCGCGCTCATGTTGAAAAGCTCGACATTTGCTGCAAGCGCGCGCTTGAACAAGCCAATTCAACGCTCGACTGCCTCGATGCCATCGCCGTCACTGCCGGGCCCGGCCTCATCGGCGGCTTGCTAGCCGGAGTAATGTTTGCCAAGGGGCTGGCGGCCGGCACGGGCATTCCGCTACTGGCCATCAACCATCTCGCCGGGCACGCGCTAACGGCGAGAATGACGCACGGTCTCGATTTCCCCTACCTATCGCTTCTCGTTTCCGGAGGTCATTGCCAATTCCTAATTGTCGCGAGCGCGACTGAATTCATTCGCCTGGGAAGCACTATCGACGACGCGCCCGGCGAGGCGTTTGACAAGTCGGCCAGGCTGCTTGACCTCGGACAGCCCGGAGGTCCGGCGATTGAAGCAGCCGCCCGAAAGGGAGACCCACTTCGATTTGAATTTCCGAGACCGCTAATAAATCGGAATGGCTGCAATATGTCCTTTTCAGGGCTTAAGACTTCCTTAGCGAGAAAAGTGGATCGCTTGGGGATCGGAAGTGGATTTGCATTCGAACAGGATATTGCGGATATCTGCGCCGGATTTCAAAGAGCGGTCGCTGATATCCTGGCAGCAAAATCTTCCTGCGCAATTGCCGAATTTAGAGACCGCATCGGAAACTATCCTAGTAGTTTCGCCGTGTCCGGCGGCGTCGCGGCCAACTTTGAAGTCCGGAATTCTCTCGAAAGCCGCTGCGACGCAATGGGCATCGAATTCATTGCTCCTCCACTGGAGTTCTGCACCGACAATGCCGCCATGGTAGCTTGGGCCGGAATCGAAGCGATGCTCTCCGATAGTCCTGGCGATGCCGTCGTGACGGCTCGCCCTCGGTGGCCTCTCGACGAAAAAAGCCCTCCGATCTCCGGCTTCGGCAAAAAAGGGCCGAAAGCGTAAATCCGAATTCACGTGTCGCGCTTCCACCCCCAACGCACTAGCATTATTTCAACATGGAATTGTTGGGTAAAGCGGCTTCAGCTTTACGCGAGCGTCTTCTCTCCTGAATCGCTGATCGACGGGCGTCGCCGCGGCGTTGCGCCGCGCCTGCCAGGCGGCGACCTCGCGATCGAGCATCTCGCGGTCCGGGATGCGCCGTGCCAGGCACTGCCTGGACTGAACGCCGATCTCGATCTCCGCCATGTTGAGCCAGCTTCCGTGCTCATATGTAAAAGTTCAAGGATGATTCAATAAGAATTATCCACAGGAGCTGTACGGAGCGCGGATGTGGAAAACTTGTAACTGCTCAGGCCCCGCTGTCGCGGATTATTCGTTAATTTCGTAGCGCTTCACGCTTTCCCGGGTGCGGTCTGTGCCTGATGCGGCGCGATCATTGCGGCGGCATCTCCGGCGAGCGCGATCTGGATGGCGACGAGAGGATTGTAGCCGAGTGCCGCCATTGGGTCCAGATAACTGGAGACCCGGCACCAGGCTTTGGCCTGGAGTTGGGTCCGGAAGCATCCCGAGACCTTGATCTTGACCTTTGACATCCGGATCTTCT
>Ga0209020_1001859_pt1 | contig 18930 bp, 15 predicted proteins | sample PinacodermBB_FD_187298 | JGI IMG/M metagenome (GOLD analysis project Ga0209020, IMG submission 187298) | Host-associated microbial community of the marine sponge Aplysina aerophoba from Gulf of Piran - sponge pinacoderm, lysed by bead... | ecosystem: Host-associated > Porifera > Sponge >... | reverse complement strand
AGATCGACCGGCGCGAACTGGCCGGCGCGGACGAGCTGAGGCGGTTTCATCCTCTCGCCAAGATACCGGCGGCGGTCATAGACGGCCGGGCGCTGTTCGAGTCGGTGGCCATCTGCACCCATATCGCCGACCGCGCCCCGGCTGCCGATTTGATCGCCAGGCCCGGCACATTCGCGCGCGCCGAGCACGACCAGTGGGTGGCGTTCTGCCTCGCCGAGATGGAGTCGTGGCTCTGGAATTCCGGCGTCAACATGTATGTCCTGCCCGAGGAGGAGCGCATTACCGCCGGCTTCGAGCAGAACGTGAAGATGTTCAAGCGCAGCGCGGCGGTGCCGGAAGCCCATCTGGCGAGGGCCGACTATCTCGTCGAAAACCGCTTCACCGTGACCGACATCATCGTGGGATGGTGCCTCAATTGGGCCCGGCGCCTGGGCCATCTCGAAGAGTTCCCGGCATTGCGCCGCTATGTGGACCGCCTCCTCGCCCGCCCGCTATGCGCGCTCGCCCGCGACTGAGCGCGATATAGGGTCAAGCTTGCCCGATCCGCCACTCCAGCCGCTCACCGGCGCGGAAGGGGAGGATGGAGTCGCCGCCCACGGTGAGGGGGCCGGGAGCCTCGACAGGCTGGCGCTCCAGCAGGATGCGTTCCTCGTTCGCGGCGAGGCCGTAGAAGGCGGGACCGTTCAAGCTCGCGAAGGCTTCCAACCGGTCGAGCGCGCCTTCCTCGTCGAACACCTCCGCATAAACCTCCAGCGCCGTCGGCGCGCAGAAAATGCCGGCGCAGCCGCAGGCGGTCTCCTTGTCGCGGACGGCATGGGGTGCTGTGTCAGTGCCGAGGAAGAAGCGCGGGCTGCCCGAGACCGCCGCGCGGCGCAGCGCATCCCGGTGGCGGCGGCGCTTGGCGACCGGCAGGCAGTAGAGGTGTGGGCGTATGCCGCCCACCAGCAGGTCGTTGCGGTCTATGACGAGATGGTGCGGTGTGATCGTGGCCGCGGTCGGCCCGTCCGCTTCCTCCACGAAAGCGATGCCGTCCGCCGTGGTGACATGCTCCAGCACGATCTTCAGCTCCGGGAAGTCGCGCCGGAGGCCGGCCAGCACCGTCTCCACGAACACTGCCTCGCGGTCGAAGACATCGACTTCCGGATGCGTCACCTCGCCGTGAATGAGCAGCGGCTTGCCGAGCCGCTGCATCCGCTCCAGCACGGGGCGCAAGCCCGCAATGTCGGTCACGCCGTGGGCGGAATTGGTGGTCGCATGGGCCGGGTAGAGCTTGGCGGCGGTGAAGACCTCGTCGTCCATGACCGCCGGGTCGAGCCCGTCTGTGAGATAGCAGGTCATCAACGGCTCAAAGCTCGTGTCCGGCGGCAGCGCGGCCATGATCTCGTCGCGGTAGGCGCGGGCGCGCGCGCCATCCGTTACCGGCGGCACGAGGTTCGGCATCACGATGGCGCGGGCGAATTGCCGGGCTGTGAAGGGCACGACCGCGCGCAGCACCTCCCCCTCGCGGAAATGGACATGCCAGTCGTCCGGGCGGCGTATCTCCAGTCGGTCCATGGCCTCTCATCCCTTGCGCGCCGGAGCGGGAAAGGCGACAAAGGCTGTCATGATCCCCGCCTGCATTTCATTGCCCAACCGGGGCGTTCTGGCGCTTTCCGGTGAGGACGTCCACGGCTTTCTGCAGGGCCTGCTCTCGAACGACATGGAACGGGTGCGCAGCGGCGAGGCCGTCTATGCCGCGCTGCTGACGCCGCAGGGCAAGTTCCTGCACGACGTCTTCGTCCTCGAAGATAGCGGGACCATTTATCTCGACTGCGAAGCGGACCGGCTGGACGATCTTACGAAACGCCTCAAGCGCTACCGGCTTCGGGCCAGGATTTCCATCGACGACGCAAGCGCGTCATGGACGGTCGAGGCAGCGCCGGATGGAGCCGCGCATTTCGGCCTCGCCGATGCCGGGCCGGGCGACACCGAGCCCTTCGATCAGGGCATCGCCTATATCGATCCACGCCACAGCGCCCTCGGGGCCCGGCTGCTCCGCGCGGCCGACACGCCGACGGCACTGCCGGAAGGCGATTTCACCGCCTATGAGGCACTGCGCTACCGCCTGGGCGTGCCCGACGGCTCGCGCGACATGCCAGCTGGCCAGGCCTTCCTGCTGGAGAGCGGCTTCGAGCGCCTGAACGGGGTGGACTGGGAGAAGGGCTGCTATGTCGGGCAGGAGGTAACTGCGCGCACGCACTATCGCGGCACGGTGCGCCGGCAACTCATGCCGGTGGCGCTGGAAGGCTCTGCCGACCCCGGCGCGCGCATTCTCGCGGAAGGCCGGCCGGTCGGGGAAATGCGCTCTAGCCGGAACGGCCTCGGCCTCGCGCTGCTGCGCCTCGACCGCATCGAAGACGGCGCCGAACTGGAAGCGGGAAGCGCCCGCCTCCGCGTTCTCGAAATAGAGGGCTGAACGCCCGGCTCAGCTGGGCACCAGACCCCCGTCCACGTTCCAGGCCTGTCCGGTGACATTGCGGGCGTCCGGCCCGGCCAGGAACACGCAAAGCGCGGCGATGTCGGCAGGATCGTTGCCCCGCCCGATGGGGATCGGGGCCTCCATGCTCCGGCGCATCTCCTCGGCAGAGATGCCGCGCGCGGCGGAACGGTCGCGGACAAGCTGCTCCACCAGAGCGGTGAAGGTCACGCCCGGACAGACCGCGTTCACATTGATGTCGTGGCGTCCCAATTGTTGGGCCGCGGTCTTGGTGAGCGAGATGACGGCACCCTTGCTGGCAGCGTAAGCAGCGTTGGAAGTGCCCTTGAAACCGCGCCCGGCAATCGAGGCGATATTGACAATGCGCCCGCCCCTGCCCTGGGCGATCATCTGCCGCGCCACACTCTGCAGGCAGAAGAAGACGCCCTTGGAATTCACCCGGTGGATGCGGTCCCAGTCATGCTCCGTCAGGTCCATGATGTCCGCATGACGGGTGACGCCGGCATTGTTGACCGAAGCGTCGAGGCCGCCCAACGCACCGGCGGCCGCTTCCACCATCGCCTCGATGGAAGCGACATCGCCGCAATCGGCCTCGATGACCGCTGCCACGCCGCCGCAGGCCTCCGCGACCCGCTCCGCCGCCGCCCGGTCGATGTCCGCCAACGCCAGACGCGCGCCCGCAGCCGCGAACGCATGCGCGCAGGCTTCCCCGATGCCGCTGCCGGCTCCGGTAATCAGAACCGCCTTGTCCTTCGCCATGTCCTCTATTCCTCCAGTCTGGCCCGCAGAAGTTCGTTCACCACTTTCGGATTGGCCTTGCCGCCGGTTGCTTTCATCACCTGCCCGACGAAGAAACCGAGAAGCTTTGTCCTGCCGGCGCGGTATTCTTCCACCTTGTCGGGCTCGCCCGTCAGTAATTCCTCCACCAGCGATTCCAGCGCGCCGGTGTCCGAGATCTGCTTCAGGCCCCGTTCCTCGACAATGGCGGAGGCGGGCCGACCGGTTTCCCACATCGCCTCGAACACCTCGCGGCCCATGCGTCCCGAGAGCGTGCCGTCGGAGACCAGGTCGATGAGTTCGCCGAGCCCGGCCGCGGGAATGGGCGCGGCTTCGATCTCCAGCCCCTCCTTGTTCAATCTGCCGAGCAATTCGCCCGCGACCCAATTCGCGGCCTGCTTGGCGTCCCGCCCCTCGGAAGCGGCTTCGAAATAGTCGGCGCGGGCACGCTCCGCCGTCAGCAGTTCGGCATCGTAATCGGACAAGCCCAACTCATCGACGAAGCGCTTGCGCCGCAACTCCGGCAGCTCTGGCATGGAGGCGCGGATGTCCTCGATGAAGGCCTCGTCGAGTTCCAGAGGCAACAGGTCGGGATCGGGGAAATAGCGGTAATCGTGCGCGTCTTCCTTGGAGCGCATCGCGCGGGTCTCGCCTCGGTCGGGGTCGAACAGCCGGGTCTCCTGCTCGATCTCGCCGCCCGACTCGAGAACCCCGACCTGGCGCTGTCCCTCATATTCGATGGCTTCGCGGAGGAAGCGGATCGAATTCAGGTTCTTGATCTCCGTGCGCGTGCCGAGTTCCGCGCCGGGTCGGCGCACTGACACGTTCGCGTCGCAGCGCAATGAGCCCTCCTGCATGTTGCCGTCGCAGGTGCCGAGCCAACGCAGCAGGGCGCGGAGGCGCGTGAGGAACTCAGCGGCCTCCTCGGGGCTGCGCATGTCCGGCTCGCTCACAATCTCCATCAGCGCCACGCCGGAGCGGTTCAGGTCGATCAGGGTCCGGTCCGGGTCGCGATCATGCACGCTCTTGCCCGCGTCCTGCTCCAGGTGCAGGCGGGTGATCCGCACGGTGCGACCGGGAATCTCGACCGTCCCGCCCACCACGACGGGGTCGGAATATTGCGAAATCTGGTAGCCCTGCGGCAGGTCCGGATAGAAATAGTTCTTGCGGTCGAACACCGAGTGGCGGGCGATAGCGCCGCCGAAGCCGAGGCCGGTGCGGACCGCCTGCTCGATACAGACCCGGTTGATGACCGGCAGCATGCCCGGCATGGCGGCATCGACGAGGCTGACCTGGGTATTGGGGTCAGCGCCGAAGTCGGTCGGCGCCCCGGAGAACAGCTTCGCCGCCGAGGCCACCTGCGCATGGACCTCCAGACCGATAGCGTATTCCCACACGCCGTCCCGGCCTTCGATGACGGCGCTCACAGCACGAACTCCGGCTCGGCGTCGAAGCCGGCAGCCTCTTCCAGCGCCTCGGCAGCGCGCAATACCGTCTCCTCGTCGAACGGCCGGCCGATGAGCTGCAAGCCAAGCGGCATGCCCTCGCCGTCCAGGCCTGCCGGCAGCGAAACCGCGGGCAAACCCGCCAGGCTCGCTGGCACGGTGAAAACATCGTTCAAATACATCGCAATCGGGTCATCCATCTTCTCCCCGAGAGGGAACGCGGCGGTCGGCGCAGTCGGCGTCAGCACCGCATCGACCGCCTCGAACGCCTGCTCGAAATCGCGCGCGATCAGCCGGCGCACACGCTGCGCCTTGGTATAGTAAGCATCATAGTAGCCGGCGGAGAGCACATAGGTGCCGATCAGCACCCGCCGGCGCACCTCGGCCCCGAAGCCGGCGCGCCGGGTGCGCGCATACTGCTCCTCGATAGCGTCGGCCGACACGCGCAGGCCGTAGCGCACCCCGTCATAGCGGGCGAGGTTGGACGACGCCTCCGCGGGCGCGACGATGTAGTAGGTCGGCAGGGCATAATGCGTGTGCGGCAGCGAGATATCGACGATCTCCGCGCCGGCCTCCTTCAGCCAGGCAGCGCCCCGCTTCCAGAGCGCATCCAACTCATCGGGCATACCGTCCACGCGATATTCGCGCGGCACGCCGATGCGCAGCCCCTGCACGCCGCCGCCGAGCGCAGCCTCGAAGTCGGGCACGGCCTGCTGCGCGCTGGTCGAGTCCTTCGGGTCGTGACTCGCCATGGCGGCGAGCAGGATGGCCGCATCGCGCACGCTCCGGGTCATCGGGCCGGCCTGGTCCAGCGAAGAGGCGAAAGCCACGATGCCCCAACGCGAGCAGCGCCCATAAGTAGGCTTGAGGCCGACAATGCCGCAAAAGGCCGCCGGCTGGCGGATCGAGCCGCCCGTGTCCGTGCCGAGAGCGGCCGGAACGACGGACGCCGCCACCAGCGCGGCCGAACCGCCGGAGGAGCCGCCGGGCGCGCGCGGGCGCGAATCGGCCTCGGCCTTCCAGGGATTGATCGCCGGGCCGAAATACGAGTTCGCAGTGGAGGAGCCCATGGCGAACTCATCGAGATTGGTCTTGGCGGCAAGCGCCGCGCCGGCCGCGATGAGATTGGCGGTGACCGTCGACTCGTAGGGCGGGACGAAGTCCTCCAGCATGGCCGACGAGGCCGTGGTGCGCTTTCCCTCGGTGCAGAACAGGTCCTTGACCGCGACGGGCACACCATCGAGCGGGAGCGCGGGCTCGCCGGCAGCGCGCCGGCGGTCGGCCGCCCGCGCCGCTGCCAGCGCCCGGTCAGGCATCAACGTGACGACGGCGTTCAGCGCCTCGGCGCCCTCCAACGCCGCCAGCCGGTCCTCGACCAGCTCGACCGCCGAGAAATCCCCGCCCGCAAGGCCGGCGCGAACGTCGGCAATGCCGAGGCGGCGCATCACTCCACCACCTTGGGCACGGCAAAGAACGCGCCTGCGGCGTCGGGCGCATTGGCAAGGATGCGGTCCGGGTAGCCGCCGTCGTCCACCTTGTCGGCGCGCCAGGGCAGGCTGTGGCCGCCCACCGAGGTCATCGGCGCCACGTTTTCAGTATCGACCTCGTTCAGGGTTTCGACCCAGCCCAGAATTGCGTTGAGCTCCCCGACGAGGGCGTCCTGCTCCTCCTCGGCGATGTCGATGCGGGCGAGCGCGGCAATGCGCTCGACGGTCTCGCGGTCCAACGCCATCGGCGCCGCTCCCCCCGAAAATTCCAACCGCACCGATACCCCGTCCGCAGACCGGCTTCAAGAAGAGCCGGGAATGTGCGCCCTCCGCCCCTGTGACGGCAGGTCGGTCGGGGTTATGCTGGCCGTTCGTATCCGCTAACCGGGGACCGCTTTGCCCATGCCGACCCAGCAGACCCAGGGGCCGCTCAGCGGCGTCACCGTCATCGACCTCACCCGCGTGCTGGCGGGGCCGTATTCCACCATGATCCTCGCCGAACTCGGCGCCCGCGTCATCAAGGTGGAAACGCCCGGCCGCGGCGACGATGCCCGCGAATACGGCCCGTTCGTCAACGGCAAGTCCGCCTATTTCATCTCCGTCAACCGCGGCAAGGAGAGCATTGCGCTCGACCTCAAGAGCGATGGCGACCGCGCCGTGTTCGAGGCGCTGCTGGCGGGCGCCGACGTGGTGGCCGAGAATTTCCGCCCCGGCACGATGGAGAAGCTCGGCTATGGCTGGGACGACCTCAAGGACCGCTATCCGGCGCTGATCTACGCGGCATGCTCGGGTTTCGGCCATACCGGCCCGCATTCCAAGCGTCCCGCCTATGACATGGTGGTGCAGGCGATGGGCGGCATCATGTCGATTACCGGCCAGCCGGGCCAGGAGCCGACCCGCGTCGGCATGTCCATCGGCGATATCGGCGCCGGGCTGTTCACGACCATCGGCATCGTGACCGCGCTATACGACCGCGCCCGGACAGGCCGGGGCCGCAAGCTCGACATCGGCATGCTCGACTGCCAGATCGCGCTTTGCGAGAACGCGGTCGCCCGCTACGGCGCAACAGGCGTGGCGCCGGGGCCGCTCGGCGGGCGGCATCCCTCGATCACGCCGTTCCAGACCTTCCGCACCCTGGATGGCTGGATGGTGGTGGCCGCGGGGAACGACATCATGTTCCGCCGATTCTGCGACATTCTCGATCGGGCGGACCTGAAGGACGACCCGCGCTACGCCTCCAACAACCTGCGCAACGAAAACCAGGCGAGCCTCGAACCGGAGATCGAGTCCATGCTCGTCGCCCGCAGCACGGCCGACTGGCTTGCGCTGCTCGACCCGGCCGGCATCCCGGCAAGCGGCATCAATGACATCGCCACGGTGATGGCGCATCCGCAAGTGGAGCCCCGCAACATGGTGGTCGAGGTGGACGACCCGACCGCCGGGCGGCTCGAGGTCGCCGGCAATCCAATCAAGCTCTCCGGCTTCGACGATCCACCGGCCCGCGCGACGGCCCCGGACGTCGATCAGGACCGCGAACGCATCCTTGAGGAACTGGCGGTGCGCGCCGCCGCAGCCTCCCCGTGAGCGGGCTGCCGTGAGCCTTCGGCGGCGGTTCTGGCGCTGGGTGCTGCGCCTCGCCGTCGCTCTCCCGATTATAGCAATTATGACGGTCGGTGCCGTGCTGCTCTGGCTGAGCAGCTCTTTGCCGCAGCTCGACGGAGAATTGCGGCTGGCAGGCATCGAGGGGCCCGTCCAGCTTCTGCGCGACCGCTACGGCGTGCCGACCATCCGGGCCGACAACAGAACAGACGCCGCCTTCGGTCTCGGCTACGCACACGCCCAGGACCGGTTCGCGCAAATGGAACTCATGCGCCGCGGAGGGTCAGGGCGCATGAGCGAACTTGTCGGGAGCATAGCGCTCGGCCTCGACCGCTATACGCGCGGCCTCGGCGTCTTGCGGCAGGCGGAAAGCCAGGCAGCCGCTCTGCCGCCCGACCTTCGCCCGATGTTCGAAGCCTATGCCGCCGGCGTCAATGCCTGGCTCGGCGCGCGCGCCGGTGCATTGCCCTGGGAAGTCGCCCTACTGTTCTACGAACCCGAGCCCTGGCGGATCGCCGATTCCATGATCTGGGGGCGGATGATGGCCTTCAGGCTTATCGGCAATTGGCAGGCAGAGGCATTGCGTGCGCGCATGGCCGAGCGGCTGACGCAGGAGCAGATAGAGGACCTCTGGCCGCTCTCGGCTGTGGACGATCCTGTAACCCTGCCGGGCCTCGGAAGCGGCGGCGCCTCGAATGTCTGGGCGGTGAGCGAACCGGCCGCGCTCGCCAACGATCCGCATCTTGGCTTCACGATTCCGAACATCTGGTATCTGGCGCGTATCGAGACGCCGGAAGGCGTGCTGGCGGGCGCCACGGCGCCCGGCGTTCCCCTGATGGTGCTCGGGCATAACGGCAGCATTGCATGGGGATTGACCACACCCCACACCGACACCGCCGATGTCGTTACGCACCCGGAGGTCGTTTCGGTCCGTCGAGAGACGCTGGCGGTGCGCTGGGGCGAAAGCGTGGAACTGGAGCTGCGCCGGACCCGCAACGGTGTCGTCGTATCGGATTTCTCCGATGCGATGCCCGAAGGCTGGGCGGTCGAAAGCCCGGCATTCCGTGACGACGACCGGACGGCCGAGGCGCTTGGGCGATTGAACGAGGCGCGGGACTGGCCGGGTTTCGTTGCCGCGCTGCGCGACTTCCACTCTCCGCAGCAGAACATCGTCTATGCCGACCGGACCGGCCGCATCGGTATCGTCACGCCCGGGCGGGTGCCGAACCGACGCGACGGCTTTGACGTGTCCGCCGAGACCGGGTGGTCGCACCTCATCCCCTTCGACTGGCTGCCCCGCCGCGCCGATCCCCCTTCCGGGCGCATCGTCAACGCCAACAACCGCCTGGTGGACGAGACCTATCCGTACTATCTCGGCCGCGAATGGGAAGCGCCATACCGCGCGCTCCGCATCGAAACCCTGCTCGATGCCGGCGCGGCCCATGCAGCGATCCAGAACGACACGGTATCGCTGTCGGCGCGCGAATTGCTGCCCTACCTGCTTTCCGCGGTACCGGATGCGCGTCTCCAGGCATGGGACGGCGATATGGCACGGAGTCGGCCGGAGCCGCTGATCTACATGGCCTGGGTGCGCGAGGCCATGCGCGCGGTGTTCGCCGATGAGCTGGGACCGTTGTTCGAAGCATGGTGGGCATATCGGCCGCTGGTGCTCCGCCGGGCGCTGCTCGACCGCCCCGCCTGGTGCGACGACACCGGCACGAAAGCGAAGGAGACATGCGAGGACCGCCTCGCACTAGCGCATCGCCGCGCGGTCGCCTTCCTCCAGGAACGCTACGGCGCCGAGACGCCGCCCTGGGGCGAGGTGCACCGCGCGCGTTTCGCCCACCCGGTGGCTGGGCGCATCCCTCTGCTGCGAGACCTCCTCGACCGCGAAATCGCGACCGGCGGCGGGCCGACCACGGTGAACCGGGGCAGCGCACGCTTCAGCGACGAGCGTCATCCCTTCCGCCACAGTCACGGCGCCGGTTACCGGGCCATCTATAACCTCGACGACCTGGACAAATCCCGCTTCATCCAGGCGGTCGGCCAGTCGGGCAACCCGTTCTCGCCGCATTACGACGACCTTATGGAACTGTGGCGGGACGGTGCCTATATCACGCTGGAACCGGCAAAGCCGCCGGTCCACCACCTGCTGCTGCGGCCCGAATGAGTATTTCCTTCGCCGACATCGAAGCGGCCGATCGCCTGCTGGAAGGGCGCATCGTCCGCACGCCGTTCCTGCGGTCCGAGACGCTGAGCGCGATTTCCGGGGCCGAGCTCTTCCTGAAATTCGAGAACCGGCAATACACCGCGTCGTTCAAGGACCGGGGAGCCTACATTTACCTCGCCGAGCTCGACGAGGCCCAGCGCCAGGCGGGCGTCATTGCGCTTTCGGCCGGCAACCATGCCCAGGGCGTCGCCTACCACGCCAAGCGGATGGGCGTTCCGGCCACCATCGTGATGCCGGAGGCAACGCCGTTCAGCAAGGTCCGGGCGGCGGAGTTTCTGGGTGCGGAGGTGATCCTGAGAGGCGAGACCATCTCCGAGGGCGAGACGTTCATTCACGAGCGCGCAGAGGCGGAGGGCCTGACCTTCGTGCATCCCTATGACGATGCACGCATCGTCGCGGGACAGGGCACCGTCGGGCTGGAAATGCTGCGCGCCGTGCCCGGCCTCGATTTTCTGGTCGTGCCCGTCGGCGGCGGCGGGCTCATCGCCGGCATTGCGCTGGCAGCGAAGGCGCTCAGTCCCGAGACCCGTGTCATAGGCGTCGAGGCGACCGGCTACCCCTCCATGCATCACGCGCTGCGTGGCCTTGCCCCGCCGCCGGGCGGCCCGACCATCGCCGAGGGCATCGCTGTCAAACGGCCGGGCGCGCTGACCCTGCCGCTGGTGCGCGAACTGGTCGAAGACATCCTGCTCGTCGATGAAGCGGCGATGGAACAGGGGGTGCAACTTCTCGCCGAGATCGAGAAAACCGTGGCCGAGGGGGCAGGCGCCGCCGCGCTCGCCGCCGTGCTGTCCCACCCCGAACGCTTTCACGGCCGGCGCGTCGGCCTGGTAGTCTCAGGCGGCAATATCGACGCCCGCTTGCTGGCCTCCGTGCTGATGCGCGGCCTGGTGCGCGGCGGGCGGCTGGTACGGTTGCGCATCGAAATTCAGGACCAGCCGGGCGGGCTCGCCCGCGCCACCGCCGCGATTGCCAGGGCGGGCGGCAATATCGTCGAGGTCCAGCATCAGCGCTGGTTCGAGGATGTGCCGATCAAGCTCACCGACATCGAGGTAGCGCTGGAGACCCGGGACGAAGCCCATGTAGGTCAGGTTCTGGAAGCCCTGCAGGCTGCGGGCATGCACGCGGTCCGGCTCAGTTCCCGTTCGATCTGAGGAGTCCGGCCACGCCGTCGGACAAGAGCAGCGCCTCGACGGCCCCGACTTCCGGGCGGCGGTCGGGAGCATGCAGCGGGCCGGCGATCGAGAACCCAAGCGGCAGCGCCTCCGGCCTGTCGGGGAAGGCAAGCCGGCCGGCAAGGTCGATCAGGCGGCGCTGCAGGTCGGCCGACCCGGAGACCGCGACCTGCCCGCCGGCAAGCGCAAAGTCGCCGGCGACCGGTTTGGCGACGCCTCCCTGAATGCGGGCCTCCAGGCGCCCCGAAACGAGCGGGCTGTCGCCCGAAATCAGCGCCATCCGCAAACGGCGCAGAATTTCCGCCGAGGTGGACGCTTCGTCCAGCGCGCTGCTCGCACCGGCAGGATCGACGCCGTTCAGCCGCCCGCCGGAAAATTCGAACCGCGCCGCGCCGGAGAGCGTGGAGATCAGGCTGTGCAGGCTATGGCCTTCTGCCGTCAGGTCCAGAAGTGCATCGGTCCGGGCGCCGCTTGGGCCGAAACCGCCGCGTTGCGGCAAGACGGCATCGTGCAAATCCAGCTTCAGACGCGCGCGCCCATCCTTCGCCAGGTAGCCGCCTTCGAGCGCCAGCCTCCCGCCCCGCCAGCCGGCACCGGCGGCATTCAGCAGCCAAGCTTCGGGCGCGAGCGAAAGATCCAGCCTGAGGTCGTCCAGCACCTCGCCGCCAATGCCGAGTGACCCGACTTTGAGGTCCAGGCCCAGGTCGAACGCTCCGAACTGCCCGGTCTCCAGCGGCCTGCGCCGCCAGACCGGAACATCCAGCGACGGCGCGGGCAGATCGACGCGCCCGGCCGCGAGCGCGAATTTGGCTGACGGCCGCGCGCCGTCCAGCAAGAGGGAGCCGCTTCCCTGCACCCGGACCATTCCGAGCCGGAAGTCGATGTCGGCGAGTTCGGCCTGGTCGCGCGTTGCCGAAACCGATGCCGCCAGCACTACGGGACTATTGTTGTCGGGCAGCCGTAGACCGTGCGGCAGTGGGCCTTCCAGCTCGACACGCCCCTGAAAACGCGCCCGTTCGGCGAGATCCCCCGAAACACGCAGCGACCGGCTGCCGGCGCTTGCCTGGAAGTCTATCGGGAGCATGTCCGAAGGCCCCTCGCCGCTCCCCTCGAATTCGACGGCGCCGAGGCCGCGCGCGACGACCGGCAGAGGAAAGCCATAGAGGTTTGCGCTTCGGTCAAGATCGGTGGTCCGGCCCGAAACCCGGAACGAGGCGCTGTCGGCGCCGAAGCTGCCGCTTCCCTCTACCGAGAGGCCGCCGGCCTCCTCTACGGCGAGCCGGGACACTGCGATCCTGCCGTCCTTCCCAATTTCGGCAGCCAGTTGCAGCCTGCCTGCGGAAACGCCGAAGAGCCGGGTGCGGGCAAGATCGAGATGCAGCGCGGCCGGTTTCGGCCAGCGGCCCTCGAACGCCGGGCGATAGGGGTCGAGCGGCAGGTTCTCGGCGTTCAGTCTTGCTTCGAACAATCCTTCACGCCGGGCGAACCGGCCTTCGATTCGCGAGCCGTCGAGCCGGCCCCGGACGTCCTCGAAAGCAAAATCGCCGCGTTCGAAGCGCGCCCGCAGGTCTTCGAACGAAATGCCCTTTCCGGCAAGCCGGAGCCGGCCCCGGGCTTCGAAGTTTCGCAGCCGGGCCTCCTCCACGGTGCCCGGCTCGATCCCGATCCAGAGCAACAGCGCGCGCAAGTTCTTCGTCTTGAGGGAGAATGCGGCGCTCTCATGCCCGTTTCCGGTTATCTGCACCTGCGTTCCGCCCGGCAGCGCAGCGGCGAATGCTTCCACCGCAAACCCGTCCGCGTCGCGGCGGAACGCCGCCTCGACCCGGCGCGCCGTCCATTGGCGGGATTTCACGGCGCCGGCATTGAGGCCGATGCGCAGGCCCGCACCCGGCACCGCGCCAGCGAGTTGCCGCAACCGATCCCGCCAGCCGTCGAAAGAGAGCAGAGTTGTCGAAAAGCGGGCGTCGATTGTCGAACCCTCCCGCCAGTCCGCCCTTATCGTGCCTGAGAAGCGCTGGTCCCCGACCACGGCATTCACGCCGGTGAACTCGGCCCCTTCGGGACCGAGCCCGACCTCCGCATCGAATGTGCCCTCCCAACCCGGCGCGGCTTCCCCATGTGCGGTGAGTTGCCCGGAAAAAACGAAGCCGGCCGTCGGTTCTGTTGCAATTGCGCCGACCGCGACCGCCTCGAAGCCGCCATTGTCCAACGAAATTGTTGCAGGGATCCGATCTTGCCATACTCCGGCCGACGCCGCGATCCGAAATCGCCGCCCGTCCAGCGCCGCCTCGGCTTCCAGGCGGTAGGGACCTTCCGGCCCCTTGAGCGCCAGTGTTGCGGTCTCGACCGGCACCACCGTATCCCCGAATATGACGGTGCTGTCCTCAACGCGAATGCGGCGCGCGGAAAGCGGCGGCAACGGCCTCATCAGCGATCGGTCGAAGGTGAGTTCGACGCCGGTCAACTGCAGCGTGTGGATCTCGAGACTGCCGGCCAGCAATGCCCCGGTATCCAGAACGGCCCTCACCTCCCGGATATCGATGTCGATGGCCGAGACGCCAGCAATCGTCAATTCGGGCCGCGGCAGCAGCGCGAACCGGATCGGGCCGTCCAGCGAAACCTCGCGGCCGAGCGCGTCCCGGATACGCGGCTCCAAATGCGACCAGTCCAGAGCGCGGGGACCCAGCCAAGCGGCGGCCGCAAGAGCGGCCGCCGTCAGCACAACGGTCATCGCGATGACGGGAAGTCTGCGCATTGCGCTCCGGCGGTGATAGGGTCTGCGTCAGCGAGACCCGGAACTTACACGAAGCGGACGGACGGGTGGCGGAGATCGTCAATCTGAACAAGGCGCGCAAGGCCGCAGGCCGCGCGACGAGGAAGAAGAAGGCGAAGGATCGGCGCGCCCAGCAGAGCGCGGCCCGTCCGGACCCGGATGCCCGCCTCCGCGACCGGAAACTCGACGGCAAGCAGTTGGATAAGCCGACGGACGACGCCTGAAAGCCTGCCTGCACATGCCTGAAACCATGCGCCTTGCGGCGGGACCGAGCCTGCGCCATGGTCCGCGCCGTTTTGCAGCCGGGGGATGCGAGTGTGACGATCTCGTTCGAGGATTTTCTGAAGGTTGATATCCGGGTCGGTACCGTAACGCGCGCGGAGCCTTTCCCGGAGGCGCGCCAGCCGTCGATCAAGCTCTGGGTGGATTTCGGCCCGGAGATCGGTGAGCGCAAGACCTCCGCCCAACTCACCGCCCACTACGCGCCGGAAACGCTGGTCGGACGCCAGGTTGCGGGCGTGGTCAACTTCCCGGCAAAGCAGATCGGCAAGTTCATGTCGGAAGTGCTGGTGCTGGGCTTCCCCGACAAGGACGGCGAAGTCGTGCTGCTGGCGCCGGAACGCCCCGTGCCCGATGGCGGGCGGATGTTCTGAAGCGGGGCCGTGCGCGGGACCCGGATGCTTGTGTTGGTAGGGCGATGGCCGTAGCTTCGGCTGCGGGTGAGGGAGGGACGATCATGCACATGGAAATTGCCGAGCAGGACCGCGCCTTCCGCAACGAGGTGCGCGCCTTTATCGGGGACCGGCTCCCCAAGGACGTGCGCGACAAGGTAAGAGACGGCAGCCTGCTCACGCGCGAGGATGTCGTGGACTGGATGCGCACGGTCTCCGACAGGGGCTGGATGTGCCCCAACTGGCCGGAGGCCGCCGGCGGACCGGGCTGGACGCCGTCGCAGAAGTTCATCTTCGAGGAGGAAAGCTACCTCGCCTGCGCGCCGGGGCCGGTGCCCTTCGGTCCGCAAATGGTCGGGCCGGTGCTGCTCGCCTTCGGCACCGAGGAGCAGAAGGCGCGCCACCTGCCGGGCATCCTCTCCAGCGAGGTCATCTGGTGCCAGGGCTATTCGGAGCCGAATTCGGGCTCGGACCTGGCTTCCCTCGGCTGCCGGGCGGTGCGCGACGGCGACCACTATATCGTCAACGGGCGCAAGATCTGGACGACCAATGCCGACTGGGCGGACTGGTGCTTCGCGCTGGTGCGCACGGACAGTTCCGGCAAGAAGCAGGACGGCATCTCGGTCCTGCTGATCGACATGTCGCTCCCCGGGGTCACGGTGCGCCCGATAGAGCGCTTCAGCCGCATGTCGGACTTCAACGAGGTGATCTTCGAGGATGTCCGGGTGCCGGTCTCGGAGCGGATCTATGACGAGGGCAAGGGGTGGACCTGCGCCAAATACCTGCTCGGCCACGAACGCTCCGGCACGGCCGGCGTCGGGCTTTGCCGCCAGCGCCTGGACCGGCTGGAGGAGATCGACGACGGGCGCGACCCGGACTTCTCGCGCCGCATCGCGGAGACGAGCACCGCGCTGGAGGACCTGCGCTGGTCCTTTCTGCGCATGGTGGCGGCGAAGGAGGCCGACGACGAGATCGGCCCGGAAGCCTCGCTGCTGAAAATCCGCGGCACCGAGATTCAGCAGGACGTCATGGAGCTGCTGATGGAGGCGCAGGGCTATTTCGCCCATCCCTTCATCGAACGCGCGCTCACCCAGGGCTGGAACGAGCCCCCGGTCGGCCCCAGCGAGGCGGCCGGCGCCACGGCCTTCTATTTCGACTGGCGCAAGGCCTCGATCTACGGCGGCTCGAACGAAATCCAGCGCAATATTATCGCTAAGGCCGTGCTCGGCCTCTGAGCGGCATCCTACGACGGACCGGAAGGAACAGGGACAGGCCATGGACTTCGACTATTCCGAGGACCAGCAACTCCTGCAGGAGAGCGTGCAGCGCTTCGTGCGCGAGAACTATAGCTTCGAGCAGCGGCGCCAGCTGGTGGCTACCGAGCAGGGCTATGCCGACGCGCATTGGCAGCAATTCGCGGAGCTCGGCTGGCTCGGCATCCCCTTCCCGGAGGAGCATGGCGGCCTCGGCATGTCCGGCGTCGAGACGATGGTCGTCATGGAGGCCATCGGCAACGGCCTGGTCGCCGAGCCTTACCTGTCCACCGTGGTCATGGGCGGCGGTGCGGTCGCGCTCGCCGGCTCTGACGAGCAGAAGGCGGAAATCCTGCCTGCCGTCGCGGAAGGCCAGTGCAAGCTCGCCTTCGCCTTTGCGGAGCGCCAGGCGCGCTACAACCTGCAGGATGTCGAGGTCCGGGCCGCGAAGTCCAATGGCGGCTACAAACTCTCCGGCATGAAGAGCGTCGTGTTCGGCGCCCCGACCGCAGACCGGTTCGTGGTGTCGGCGCGGACCGCCGGCGGCTCCCGCGATGCAGACGGCATCACCCTCTTCCTGGTGGACAAGGACGCAGCCGGCCTCTCCGTGCGCGGCTATCCGACCGCCGACGGCCTCCGGGCCGGTGAGGTGACGCTGGACAACACTCCGGCCCGGGGCGTGCTGGGCGACGTGGATGGCGGCCTCGCCACCGTCGAGGAAGTCGTGGACCGCGCCATCGCGGCGGTGTCGGCGGAGGCGGTCGGCCTCATGGGCACCTTGAACGACATGACGCTCGAATATCTCAAGACGCGCGAGCAGTTCGGCCAGCCCATCGGGCGTTTCCAGGTCCTGCAGCACCGCATGGTGGACATGTTCATCGCGCATGAGGAAGCGAAGTCGATGGCGATGATGGCAGCGATGCGGATCGACGAGGACGATGCGGACGCCCGCAAGAAGGCCATGTCCGCCGCCAAGGTGCAGGTCGGCAAGTCGGCCCGCTATGTCGGCCAGCAGTCGATCCAGCTTCACGGCGGCATCGGCATGACCGACGAATACGCCGCCGGCCACTATTTCAAGCGCCTCACCATGATCGACCGCAGCTTCGGCGACAACGACTACCACCTCAGGCGCTACGCCGCGTTGTAGGGATGAAGTAGCCGGGGCCGGATTACGGCTCCCCGAAGCTCTCCGCATAAAGCCGCTCGACGCGGGCGGCCTCTTCGTCGGTCATGGCCGCAAACTCCCGGCTGCGGGCGCGGGCGGACAATCGACCGTCATTCTGCTCCAGGAAGCCGCGCAGCTGCTCCACCCGGCGGTCGGGCATGTCCGCCATGTCCTTCACGCCAGCGGCGAATCGGTCGAAGGCGATGAGGAAGTGGATTTCGCGCGGCAGGTCCTCTTCCACCGTCCGTTCGATGCACTCGTAGATGAACTCTGCATGGGCCGTCGCGTCGAAATAGCGGTAGAAGGCGGCCGTGTTGTTTGTCACCTCCACATTGCCGTTCTCGGTCGCCCGCCAGTCGATGAAGGGCAGCAGGGCGGATGAGCGGGATTCGAGCACCCGGCGGTAGTCCTCGATACGGCTCAGAATGGCCGCGCTGACGGGGAACACGACGCCGGGCGGGGTGTAGCCCGCCGCCGCCAGCACATGGTGGATGAGCCAGCGGTGGATGCGGCCGTTCCCGTCCTCAAACGGATGGACATAGACGAAACCGAAAGCCGCCGCGGCCGCCGCGACGACCGGGTCCAGACCACCAGCCACGGCGCGGCCGCACCAGGCGGCGATCCCGTCCACCAGGCCCGGTAAATCCTGCGGACGGGCGCTGATATGGTCCGGCAGCGGCGAACCGTCGATCCGGTCGCGCAACCCCACGAAGCCCCCTTCATGACGGAGGCCGAGCCGCACGAAACGCGCATCGCCGATGACGATACGCTGGAGCCGCTCCAGTTCCGCGCGGTCGGGCGCCCGCTGTCCGGCCTCGGCGACTGCCCGGCCCCATCGGGCGGCGCGGGCACTGGATGGCCGTTCGCCCTCGATAGCAAAGGACGACTTCGTGTCGCTGAGCAGGAGGAACGCTGCCGCGCGCGCCATCAGGTCGGGATGCACCCGGCCGGCGGTCTCGCGCGCGCGTTCATCGAGTTGCAGGGCGCAAGCCGCATCGAGCGCCGGCGTGCGCCGCACCATCGGGCAGAAGGCAGGCGTGCCGGGCAGGTTGTTGAGTACTTTGTGGCGCCGCGACCGCTCGCCCTCGGCCAGCGCGAACTGCAAGCGTGCGTCCACCGCCGGGACATAGCGCACCGCGCCGGCGTCCGGCAGGTCGAGCCGCTCGCCGGTCAGCCACTCATAGATGAACCAGAGCCGGCGGGATAACACGCTGCTCGGCTGCGCGCGCACCACTTCCGCCACCGCCCCGGCGGGTACGCTTGCGAACAGGGCGTCCAACACGGAAAGATTGATCCCCTCCCGCCGGAGGGCGACCGCCAAATGCGCCGCCAGCGTCGGCTGCGGGCGGCGGGAAGGCCGCAACAGTAACCAATCCGGCGTCGTGTGGGGGTGGTCGCGCCGGGCAATTGCGACCAGTCTCGGGGGTAAAGGCAAATTAAGGCCGTAGCAGTCGATCAGCCATGAGTAACCGGCCGGTTCGGCCGGTTCCGGCAAGGGACGGCCTCGGAAGTCGTTCATTTCAAATGCAATTCGGTCCAGATTGGGCTATTCTCTGCCCATTCTCATCCATTTTTTCCATTTTCCGCCCATCTCTGCCATTTCTTTGCCCATTTATTCCCCTTTATGCCATTTCATGCCCATTTCCAATCATTTTTACAAATTTCTGCCCATTGCCTACTTCCAAATCGTTAGCAAGGCAGACAACCGTTACACTCACCCCTCCGGCGTCCCCCAGCCGCCGCCTCCCGGTGTCTCGATAACGAAGATGTCGCCGGCGGCCATTTCGGTGCGGTCGGCGCCGAGCAGGGTCTCGGTGCTGCCGTCCGTGCGCACGACGCTGTTGCGGCCGGGTTCCCCGCTGCCGCCGCCTGCGAGGCC
>Ga0209020_1001851_pt1 | contig 19040 bp, 17 predicted proteins | sample PinacodermBB_FD_187298 | JGI IMG/M metagenome (GOLD analysis project Ga0209020, IMG submission 187298) | Host-associated microbial community of the marine sponge Aplysina aerophoba from Gulf of Piran - sponge pinacoderm, lysed by bead... | ecosystem: Host-associated > Porifera > Sponge >... | reverse complement strand
ACCCCAAAAACCCACACCAACCACCCCAACACCCAAACCCCGCCAACCAACACCCAAACCACCGACACACCAACACCAAATTAGCACCAGCCACCTAGTCCCGTGGTAAGTGTTGGCAACAGTTTGCAACCGCCGTTTAGCTAAGTAGTAAAGAGGCAAGCCAACCGCCCACACGGCCCACGACAACCTCCAACTTTCAAGTAAACCGATCCAACTCAGTATCGAAAGTGGGATTACCAAACCTAGCAATATTTGTGCGGTGGCGAATAACCCTAGCGCCAAATAGTCTTGGGCGAAACTAACTCGCGTGCCATCAGGCCATCGTACGACACGACCAGTCGGAAAAGGCAACCAACGCATTAGCTGCACCCTGATGGCAACAGATCTTTCCACGCAGTTGCCACAGAGGACAACAGCGCCGCAGCGAAACCGAATATTGTTAGTGGGCCGTAAATGCGAGCCATGGTTTTTGGCATTACTTTCACCTCCGGGAGCCTTCTGAGGAAAGAACTTCGTTATGAACTGCGTTGCAAGCGCGAACTGTACCAAAACGATTCGTTGAGTGCAATGGGGTTTGTGGAATTTTTGAGCTTGATATGACCCTGTGTCGGTTGCAGGTACCGACGGTGAAATCACGAACCAGTCAACGTATGTGTCGCCCTGCCGCCACGACAGGTATCAAGTTCGCCGAACAGGGGTCTGCTTGATGTCTTCGTCGCTTGCAGACCCGACCGCTACGCCCGCCACCGAAACCAACCGTTACCTGGGCGGTCAAGTAAGTACCGACACTCACCGACCATTATGGCCGACTTGTCGCAACCACCGATGGAGGCCGCCGATCCTCCAGTTCCTCGAATGCTTCTCAGCACCGATTCTGGAGGATCGCTCGCGTTCGGGCGCAGACCCTCACCCAACAGACACCGACCTCAAACGCGAAGAGTCCGTAATCCACGGCGAATTGCGAATTTTCAACTTAACGCTGGTTGGTTGGGAGTTTATTGTGACGCACGCACAGGCGTGACCACCGCTAGCGTGGCGATACCGATTACTGCGATCCAAGATATGTCGATTATTGATGTCTCGCCACGGGCAACACGGGTTAGGCCGATTACCGCAGACAACGTTACCGCGATAGGCACTAGCGCACGCGTGGCCAGCGTTGTTCCCAGTAACGAAAAACCAAATGTGTCCAAAATCTTGGCGACATCCGGGAGTCCGTTTCGAGCTTGTAACGATGTCGCTATCGCCGCTGCCACCGCAAGGCCCATCCATGACCAGAACGGCGGAGCAGCGTTCCAAAGATCAGCGGCAACCCAGCTAGCCAATGCCACGGTCGCAACCGCCGCCGAAACCAGCACAAGCTGGCCGACAAGCAGAGAGACCCAACGAATAGCAGCGACATTTGACAGCAACGGTTGAGCCGAAAGCGAACCTATCGGCTCGGCAAGACACGTTCCAGCAACGAATAACAGCACCCCACTCAACATAAACGCAGCGTTCGTACTAGGAACAATGATGAGGCCCACGGCGATAGTGAGCGTGATCAAAACGATTCGGAGCAATGCGACTACAGGGGCATTCGACAGAAACCGCACGAATCGCCAGACACTAAGTGGGACTAGCTTCCCGCGAACCAGAAATCCACGATGTACCCGCGGGCCGTCCCGAAAGGAACGCAGTTGCGACATGAAGCTGTGCAAATCCAACAGTCTTGTGCTCACCGTCAAGTTGGCCAAGCCCCTTGACCGCTCCCACAGGACTGGCACCGGAATCGCAGTGCAACGCCAAACCGCGTAACTACTGCTAACTAGTCCCACTCCCATAACAGCGAGGGTGACAAGCGTGCTGCCCGCCGGGTTGAGCGCGTCGGTAACTATAGGTGCCGCAGAGCAAACAACCGCTATCAACCGATCAAGAATTCGCCGCTTGCCTGTCGTGCTCCACAAAACAGCCAACGCCACATACATTACCCCTACGCCAAAGCCACGAACCGTGGGCCACAAAGACGAGCTCAAGGAAAAGTCCTCATTTGCGCTCATGGCCACTAGGCACACGCCCGCCACACCGCCAACAGCCGCCGCCAACAGACCTTGTTTGACAATGGCCTCGCTCAATGGTGTTTGCTTTCGCCCCAAGACTAGATCGAACAAAACCGTGGCTTCAGAGAGCAGCAATGGCCCACCCTTGAATCCCGACCAGCATGCAAGGGGGCCCACCAAAACTAGCGCGATCAGCAGCAACTTGTCGACATCCGTCTCGTTGATCGGCAGTACCAATGCAAGCACTCCAACATAAATCGGAGTGAATATCCAGGCCAAGCAAAACAGGTAGATCGGCCACAATAAATCTCGAACAGCCGCAAGCATCACGAAAGATAATATTAGTTTCTTCAACACTCACTTCTGCGTGCAGGCTTGAGGGATTATTGTTGTAAACTCGGCGCATGGCACAATACCGCTCACGCACCTCAACCCACGGACGCAACATGGCCGGAGCCCGGGCGTTATGGCGCGCTACTGGGATGCAAGACGAAGACTTCAACAAACCCATCATCGCCATCGCCAATTCGTTTACACAATTCGTGCCTGGACATGTTCATCTCAAGGACCTTGGCCAACTCGTAGCCCGAGAAATCGAAGAAGCCGGTGGTGTCGCCAAAGAGTTCAACACCATCGCCGTTGACGATGGCATCGCCATGGGGCATGACGGCATGCTTTATAGCCTGCCGAGCCGAGACATCATTGCCGATTCGATTGAATACATGGTCAACGCTCACTGCGCCGATGCGCTCGTCTGCATCAGCAACTGCGACAAGATCACACCGGGAATGTTGAACGCCACCATGAGGCTCAACATTCCCACAGTGTTTGTGAGTGGCGGGCCCATGGAAGCTGGCAAAACCAAACTCGCTGGGGTTGATGTCAAACTTGATCTCATAAACCCCATGATCTCTGCTGGAGACACCTCGGTTTCAGATGAAGATTTACTCGAAATGGAGCGCTCGGCTTGCCCCACTTGCGGTTCGTGTTCGGGGATGTTCACGGCCAACTCGATGAACTGTCTGACCGAGGCTTTGGGTTTGGCCTTGCCGGGGAATGGCACCACGCTCGCTACCCACGCCGACCGCAAACACCTCTTTCTCGAGGCTGGCCGCTGCATCGTTGATATAGCTAAGCGCCGCTACGACAAAAATGATGAGTCAGTTTTGCCTCGTTCAATCTGCAGTAAAGCGGCGTTTGAGAACGCCATGACGCTTGATATCGCTATGGGTGGCTCCACCAACACTGTGCTGCACATCCTCGCTGCCGCGCAGGAAGCCGCAGTTGATTTCACGATGGCAGACATTGATAGGCTGAGTCGCCGTTCGCCCAATATTTGCAAGGTTGCTCCGAGCTCCGAGAAATACCATGTTGAGGATGTGCACCGAGCAGGTGGAATCATGGCCATTCTTGGCGAACTAGACAGAGGTTCGCTGTTAGACACGAGCCTGCCAACGGTTCACAGCGAGACATTAGCTGACGCGCTCAACGAGTGGGATGTGATGCGTAACCCCTCGGTGGAGGTACTCGAGTTTTATCGTGCTGGCCCCGCTGGTATACCTACGCAGACCGCATTTAGCCAAGCCGAGCGTTGGCCGACCCTCGACCTCGACCGCGCTCATGGTTGTATCCGCACGGTGGCACAGCCCTACAGCCGAGAAGGCGGGCTTGCTGTGTTGTTTGGAAACATCGCCGAGCGTGGTTGCATCGTCAAGACTGCTGGCGTTGACGAAGCCAACTTTCAGTTCAGTGGCCCAGCGGTGGTGTTCGAAAGCCAAGACGCGGCCTGCGCCGGTATTCTTGATGAGACGATGGTGAAGGCTGGCGATGTGGTGGTGGTTCGTTATGAAGGGCCCAAGGGCGGGCCGGGAATGCAAGAAATGCTTTACCCGACGTCCTATATCAAGAGCCGTGGTTTGGGTAAAGATTGTGCGTTGATCACCGATGGTCGGTTTTCTGGCGGCACTTCGGGTTTATCGCTCGGTCATGCCTCCCCTGAAGCGGCTGAAGGTGGGGCTATCGCCCTCGTCGAAGATGGCGACACGATCGACATTGATATCCCCAACCGAACTGTCAATCTGCGGGTGAATAGCCATGAACTTGCTGCTCGACGTAAAGCTATGGTGGCCCGCGGTGCCACCGCTTGGAAGCCCAAAAACCGCCAGCGCCAAGTTTCTGCGGCATTGCAGGCTTACGCCGCTCTGACCACTTCGGCAGACCGCGGCGCAGTGCGCGATGTCAACCAAATCACTTGATGCAACAACGCTGATGTTTGGTTGATAGGAGGTGTCTTCCCCCGCGCAAGACCATAGTCCGCCAAGACCAGTCGATCACCGGAGCGAACGTCAGGTAGTCCTGTTCTTGGCGTTTCTCAGCATTATTTTGGCGTTTGGCGTGGATTCGATCCTGCCTGCTTTTGACAACATCACCGAACAGTTCAACGCGAATGGTGACCCGGGAGCGATTTCGTTGGTGATTACTTGGTATTTGTTGGGGATGGCCGCGGGTCAGTTGTTCTGGGGTTTGCTTGCCGATCGATTTGGGCGACGGACGATTTTGTTGGTTGGTTTGACATTGTACGGCGTTGGTGCACTTGGTTCTGGTATGGCTACGAGCATGAATGCGCTGTTGTTGATGCGGTTTATTTGGGGTTTGGGCGGGGCTTCACCAAGCGTAATTAGGTTGGCTATTGCCCGTGACCTTTATGGCGGCGCGCAGATGGCTCGGGTTATATCTTTCATGATGGCGATATTCTTGTTGGGTCCCGCTGTTGCGCCGGCAATCGGGCAGAGCATTTTGTGGGTGGGTGACTGGCGTTTGGTTTGCTTCGCGGCGTTTCCCTTAGCTGTTTTTGCTGGGTTCTGGACGGTTCGTTTCGGTGAATCGTTGCCTCCTTCGCAACGCCGCCCGATTGACCTAGCCGCTACTAGTCGGGGCGTGCGAACCGTTTGTCAAACTCGCTTGACGATGGGCTACACGCTCGCATCAATGTTCACGTTCGGTGCGTTTTTCGTGTATTTGGGTAGTAGCGCAACGATAATCGACCGGATTTACGGCTTGGATAGGTATTTTGCGCTGATCTTCGGGGCTTCGTCTTTGTTTCTAGCTGCCGCTGTTTGGATAAGTGAACGTTTTACGCGGCGGTTCGGATCCGATCTTGTATCGCTCACAGCCGTGTTGATATTGCTAGCCATTTCGACGGTGTTCACCTTCACCGCAGTCTTCTTTGATGGGGTTCCGCCGTTTTGGATTTGGTTCATATTTGTTGCCGCGCTTGGTGCTTTCACCACGGTGTTTACACCAAACGCGGGCGCAGTTGCTATGGAACCGATGCAAAAAGTCGCGGGTGCGGCTTCTGGCGTTTATGGCGTGATCACGATCGGTGGCGGTTCGATAATTGCTAGTTTCGTTGATCGGCAGATCCAAGACACGGTCACACCGATGGCTGTGGGCAACGTTGTCTACACGGTCGTCGCTATTGCTTTGGTGTTGTGGGCTCGTGGTGGTTCTTACCAAATGGTCGATCCCGACCACGACAGCACCTCGTCAACCGTCATTTAGGGCTTGCGCGATCAGTTCCATCGGGTGACAAACATCCACGCCACCGGCGGCTAGATACATGGCACAACCGGGGTTGGCGCTCACCACCAGATCAGCGTTGGCCCTGTTTATGGCTGCAATCTTCAGGTTTCGTACTTCTGCCGCTAGCTGGGGTTGCAATGCCGAAAACGCGCCACCCGCACCACAGCACATTCCATCATCGTCAAGGTCAACCAACTCCGACACGAAGGGTTGCAGCACTTCACGAACCGCCCCATGAGTACCTTGCACATGGCGCAGATGGCAGGGGTCTTGGACAGCCACGCGTTTTTTGATAGGGGGTTGGCGATGCTCGGCGATGTTTGAGGGTTTGAGGCTGTTGAGCCGTTCCGCCAACCACTCATGGATATCTAATACCCGCGCCGAAAATGCTCGCGCTTCGGCCGTGTTGAGCAACGTTCCGTAAGATTTCATAGCCGCACCGCATCCAGCGGAGTTCACTAGGACGGGATTGTCACCGGGTAACGCTGAGACGACGCGGTTCGCTAGTTTGCGCGCTTGGCGACCGAGTCCCGCATGGGTGTGCAACGCGCCACAACACGGTGCGCCGTCACCGCTTAGCCGCACGGAGATACCGGTCGCTTCAATCACTTGCTGGGTAGCGAAATGGGTATTGCGTTGCCAAGCATCCATCACGCACCCGGTGAACAACCACACATCATCACCAGAACTTTGCAACTGCTGGCGATTGATCGGCATTCGTTGGGGTATTCCCCGAAATGCAGGCGGAAGTAGCCGCAACCGCTGCGCCAGCGCGACGGCACTGGAGCCAAAGCGTAACAATCTCGGGTAGGTGATGGTGCGCAAAGCAGTTTTCAACCACCAAGGCGTTTGACGATCCGTTGTTTCGATGACTTCTTTGCTGGCCTCCATCAAAGCACCGAACGGCACATCACCGGGGCAAGCGGTTTCACAACCGCGGCATTGAATACACGTGTCAAATGCTTCAACGATCTCAGTTGTCAATGAAGTTTTGCCTTCGTCTAGCACCTGCATCAATGCGATGCGTCCGCGTGGTGAGTGGGTGTCTGCACCGGTGACCCGGTAGGTTGGGCAGTGCGGTAGACACAATCCGCAGGCCACGCAACTGTAGAGGTCTGTCTGGTCTAACCCCAGAACTCCAGCGACTGCTGGCGCATCAGGTTTGCTCCCAGAAATCTTCACAACAACTCCACTGAGCGACCAGGATTGAAGCGACGATGCGGGTCAAACAGGTCACGCACACGACGGTTGAGTGCCTCGACATTTGCCGACAGCTTCCCGCCTTGGGGGTCAGGTTGTTCGCAATGCACCACCCCAACACCAATCTCCGCCACGAAACGACCTGCTTCGCTCCCAATCTGGTAAAGATCTTTCGGGCGGCGCGACCAACGAAAAGGCGGCAACTTTGGTGGCAGTGCTGACGATGATGTCGGCAACCGTGCTTGGTCGCTTTCAATATCAGCTTGGTGACCGACCAACTGCGCCCACACCACAGTGCCGTCCCACAAAATAGCTGCGGCGGTTTTGGCGTTGTTGAGCACTGCTTTCGGGTCTGCGTCAACCATCTTGAGCCATCGTTCATGGCGGTTGATCGGGCGGGTTCGCAGGATCACGTCCGCAATGCAACCAAGCGTTCCCAAGCTCCCAACCATGATGCGGCACAGGTCGAAACCACTAACGTTTTTTACTGTCGGACCGCCTGCCGTTACCAGAGCGCCATCGGCGGCCACGTACCGGAGTTGCAGCACCGCATCACGGACATGGCCATCTTTGAGCCTCGTCACGGGTGAGCGCCCCACCGCGATCACGCCACCGACCGTTGAGGAAACTGCACCTTGCAGGTTGGTTCCGTCGGGCAGTGAGGTGCGCTGGCCATGTTCGCTTAACGCCGCGTGCAATTCCGAAACTGGGGTGGCGGCGCGCACGCAAACCGTCATCTCATCGGGTTGATATTTGACTATGCCCGACGGTGCCCGCAGAGAGCGGGCGTTCGGGTCGGCAACACCGCCAAGGTGGCTTTGCGTGTTGCCACCGACCATGACGATTGGGTCACTTGAGCCCACTTCGGCTGCGAACTCAAGCAGCACTGGGTCTTGTATCGTGCGGCGCGCTCTCAACAGATCTTGTGTGGTCAGATCTTGTGTCGTCAGATCTTGTGTCGTCATCCCCACACCCCGTCAGCGTGTGCTGCGGACAATGTGGCAATGTCCGCGCAACTATGCGCTGCTGGCAGCACTTTACCTGGATTGAGGCGACAAAAGGGATCAAACGCGGTGCGCAACAAGGCTTGCTGAGCCAAATCCGCACTAGTGAACTGATCTGTCATAAAGTCACGTTTTTCCACACCTATTCCATGTTCACCAGAGAGAACTCCACCAACCGCTAGCGAGAGTTCCAAGATTTCTCTGCTAGCTGCTGCTACCCGCTCATTGGCACCCGCTTGGCGCGAGTTGTAGGCCATTAGTGGGTGCAAGTTGCCGTCGCCGGCGTGGAAAACATTGAGCATCGTCAGGTCATAGCGCTGCGCTATCTCATATACCGCTTCAAGGACTTCTACCAATTTGGAACGCGGCACCACAGTGTCATGCAGATAGTAGTCGGGCGCCACACGTGCGATCGCTCCGAAGGCACTTTTGCGACCTTTCCACCAGAGCGCCCGCTCGTCTTCATTTGCTGCAACACGCACTGTTGCGCCGTGGGTTTGTGCGACTTCAGCAACTTTCGTCGCATCAGCAGACACGCCGGCCGACAATCCATCTACCTCAATTATCAACACCGCCGCCGCATCTGTAGGAAATCCAGCATGAACGAAACTTTCCACGGCAGCCACGCAGTTCCTGTCGAGCATTTCGATAGCTGCTGGCACCAAACCAGATGCTATGACCGCACTAACCGTGGCGGCAGCGTCCGTTACGGTATCGAACGACAGCATCAGGGTCTTGACGCTTTCGGGGTTTGGGGTTAACCGCACAGCAATTTTGGTGGTGATCCCAAACATGCCTTCTGAACCCACGAAGGCACCACGCAGGTCGTATCCGGTTGGTTCGCTGTCAAGCCCGCCAAGCTCCACGATTTCGCCGCTCGACAAAACCACTTCTAGGGCCAGGATATGGGAACTTGTCACACCGTAGGCGAGGCAATGCGGGCCACCAGAATTGTTTGCAACGTTCCCGCCGATGGTGCATACCTGTTGAGATGACGGGTCGGGAGCAAAATGAAAACCGAATGGGCTGGTTTGCTTTGATAAATCGAGGTTGATAACGCCGGGTTGCACCCAGGCGAGGCGGTCCTCGAGATCAACTTCAAGTACGCGGTTCATCCTGGTGGTGGACACGACAATGGGATTGCCGAGCGGTGCCGCTCCCCCACTCAAACCTGAACCGGCACCTCTAGGCAACACTGCCCGGTCGTGTTTGATTGCGACGGCCATTATTGCTTGTACTTGCTCGGTTGTGCTCGGATAACACACTATGCCGGCAGCACCGCCAGTGAAAATTGAGGCATCAGTGCTGGCAAGATGGCGCGCTGCGCTGTCGGTATGTACGCGCTGGTCGCCGAGAGTTGCTTGCAGGTCGGCTGCACAGGGATCGTTGTTGGTGCTGTTCTGGTGGTTGCGTTTAGTCAACCGGCGAAGTTTCACACGTCTACAGTAACCGAGCCCATAAAGTTTCGCCAAATTTCAACTTGAGCGGGTTGGGAGGGTTGACCGCTGAGTGCTTGTAGGCTGCTTGGGTGGTTTCGGTTCCCTTGTTCGAGATTGATGGGCTTCGTGTAAGCACCGCGGACGGCGCTGTGGAGATCCTCAAGGGCATTCACCTTTCGGTTGGTGAGGGGGAAGTGCATGCGTTAATGGGGCCGAATGGTTCGGGGAAAAGCACCCTTGCTAATGTGATTCTTGGGAGCCCCGAATACCAGGTCACCGCTGGTTCAATACGTTTCAAAGGCGAAGACATCACTTCATGGCCGACTGATGTGCGTGGCAAAGCTGGCATATTTTTGGCGTTTCAGTATCCCCAAGAGATTAGCGGTGTCTCGGTGCTGAACTTTTTGCGGCAATCGCTCTCGGCGCGCAAAGGTATTGACATGTCTGTGTTGGAACTGCGCTTGGCCATTATGGAATGGATGGAACGGCTCCACATGGATGAATCTTTTGCTCAGCGTTATGTCAACGAAGGTTTCTCGGGTGGGGAGAAGAAAAGGAACGAAATCTTGCAAATGGCGATTTTGGAGCCCGAGATGGCGGTGTTAGACGAAACAGATTCGGGTCTTGACATTGATGCTTTACAGGTTGTTGCGACTGGCGTGCAAGAGGTGCGCCGCGAGCGTCCCACGTTGGGCGTGTTGGCGATCACGCATTACCAGCGGTTGCTGAATCAACTTGAACCTGATCACGTGCATGTCATCATCGACGGGCGCATCGCCGAATCGGGTGGTACTGAGTTGGTGCGAAGGCTCGAAGTCGAAGGTTACGAACGTTTCGGAGCTTAACGCACCAACCAAACCTAGAGCGACCGGGATTTGTCGAACCGTGTCACGGTTATTGTCGGCTCGCGGGTAGGAGTGCAGACTTGACGCTCTTAGACTTGGGTGCATGATTTCGGCGTTGAACACATGACTTTACCCGCAGGCATCAAAGACGATTTTCCACTGCTAGACCAAAAGTTCTGCGGCCACCAACTCGTCTATCTCGATTCGGCCAACACCTCACAGAAACCTCAAGTGGTGATCGATGCGATGGCCAACTACTACCAAACCTCCAACGCCAATGTGCATCGAGGGAGTTACGAATTGGCTGTCAAAGCCACAGACGCACTTGAAGGCGCACGCGCCAAAGTCGCCCAATTTATTAATGCCGACTCTCCCGCCGAGATTGTGTTCACCAAGAACGCCACCGAAGCGATGAACCTCCTAGCACGCTCTTGGGGGCAAGCCAACCTCAACGCCAACGATGCGGTGGTGCTCAGCGAAATGGAACACCACGCCAACATAGTTCCGTGGCACATGCTGCACGCCGAAAAGGGCATTGAACTGCGCTGGATTCCTGTTGACAAAAGTGGCCACCTCGACCTCAGCAACCTTGACTGCTTGCTTGACGGTGCCAAACTTCTCTCTGTCACTGCCATGAGCAATGTATTGGGCACGCTCAATCCGATAACGGAATTAGCCAAACGAGCCCACCAAGCAGGGGCTCTTATGGCTATTGATGCAAGCCAATATGTACCCCATGTACCAACCGATATTGCTGCACTTGGAGCGGACTTTATGGTCTTCACCGGTCACAAAATGCTTGCCCCAATGGGTATCGGTGTGCTTTGGGCCCGAGCCAACTTGCTTGAGGAGATGCCACCATTTCTAGGTGGCGGAGAAATGATTCTCAACGTGACCAAAGAGGGTTTTACCACCAACGAAATACCTTGGAAGTTCGAAGCGGGGACGCCGATGGTTGGTGAAGCGGTCGGGTTGGGCCGCGCTATTGACTACCTGACTGACTTAGGCATGGCAAACGTGCGTCAACACGAAGTAGGCCTCACGGCGTATGCGTTGCGGACTCTGACCGAACGCTACGGTGACAAAATCACCATTCAAGGCCCGACTGAACCAGCCGAGCGTGGTGGCGTGATGTCATTTCTTTATGGTGATGTGCATCCTCACGACGTGGCCCAAGTACTAGACCAAAAAGGCATTGCCGTGCGTGCTGGCCATCATTGTGCGAAACCCCTAATGGATGTGTTAAACTTAAGCTCTACGACCCGAGCTTCCCTCTATGTCTACAACAACGAATCCGATGTCGATAAACTCGCTGACGCATTGGCCACAATCGACGATATCTTTTCGTTCTAGGAGAACGTGAGATGGTTGGACTTGAAGACCTTTATCGAGAGATCATTTTGGATCATTACCGATCGCCGCGTAATCGTGGTGAATTAGCGGTTCCTCCAGCACGCCGGGTTGAAGGGTTTAACCCTTTGTGCGGCGACGAAATCATCTTATATGTGCATGTTGACGACAATAACGTGATTGAAGATGTGGCGATTGGTGGCCAGGGTTGCTCAATAAGTCAGTCTTCGGCCTCAATGATGTCTGTGGCCATCAAAGGCAAAACCCTTGAAGAAGCACGCAAGTTGATCATCGCCTTCAAAGGTTTAATGTCTATCCACGAAACCACAATCGGGGGTGACGGAAGAGAATCCGACATTGGCATAGAGTTGGATGGCAGCGCCGACAATGTGAAACTCGGTGACCTGGAAGCGTTGCGCGGTGTGGTGAAATTTCCGATACGGATCAAATGTGCCACATTGAGTTGGAATACTCTTGCTCAAGCGCTAGTTGAACCGACCGTAGCCTAAAGGCGTTCCACTAACTCGATCCAAGCACGGTCTTTTGCGGAAATACCACCGGCTGCGTGGTCGGTAATAGCGATGTTGACACGGTTGTAGACATTGTTCCACTCGGGATGATGAAACAACTTCTCTGAAACCAGTGCCACCTTGGTCATGAAGGCAAAAGCCTCAACGAAATTGGCGAACTCATAGGAGCGCCGCAAACGGCCATTGTCTCTTTGCCACTGCGGGAACTCTGCTAACAATTCGTCAATTTGTTCTTGGCTTAAGAGTTTGTCATCCATTTTCGTTACTCCAACGTCGGTAACCAGTGTCTTCCAATTCTTGGGCGAGGTCTGCTCCCCCAGTTTGTTGAATACGGCCACCATAAAAAACGTGTACGGTGTCCGGCTTCAGTTGTTCGAAGACGCGACTATAGTGCGTGATTACTAATGCGCCCATGTTGTGTTCCTTCGTGGCTGCTTCCACACGGGCACTAACCATACGTAAGGCATCAAAGTCAAGCCCCGAATCAATCTCATCAATGATCGCAAATCGAGGCCGCAGCACGCCAAGTTGCAATGTCTCGTTGCGTTTCATCTCCCCGCCAGACAGGTCGACATTGAGCGAACGTTCCAAAAACTTTTCACCAAAACCGATGCGTTTTGCTTCTTGGCGCATGGCTGCCTCAATCTCGCTGGCATCGTTACTGGTGCTAACTGAAACCCGGAGCAGATCACGCAAAGCCACACCTGGGACTTCAGTTGGATATTGCATCGCCAAGAACAGACCGGCTTGCGCTCGCTCCCACGCAGGCAAATCCAGAAGCTCAAGATCATCAAGCCGTACCGAACCACCGAGTACCTCAAAATTTGGATGGCCAGCCAGCACGTAAGCCAAAGTTGACTTGCCGGAACCGTTCGGTCCCATGACCGCGTGAACCTCACCCGATGCCATTGACAAGTCAACACCCTTGAGAATATCCTGACCGCCGACTCTTGCCCGCAGACCCTCAATCACCAAAGTGCTCATCGCCGCTTCTCCGCAGTTTGGCGATTCGGCGACTGCGGGTCAGCGTCACCGTCTACACGTAAATGCACGAGGCCGTCCGTCACCCAAACCTCATATACCGGCACCGGACGCGTGGCCGGCAATGATTCTGGTTCGCCGGTTTTTAAGTTGAACGATGCCCCGTGACGACCACATTCAAGTAAACACTCCTCGCTGTCAACGTAACCCTCCGAGAGCGACACATCCTGATGGCTGCAAATGTCACCGATGGCGTAAACATCATCTTCGATGCGAACCAAAGCAATTTGATGCCCCCCAAAGAGGACCTTGCGCGCCGTGTCCGGTTCCAACTCAGTTAGTTTGCATAGCACCGTTTCGCTCACGATCAGCCACCACCTAGTTCGGTATTTTCAACAAGTTCATCAAGTTCAACGTGTTCAACATGCTCAACATGTTGACTTAATTTGGCATCAATTTGGTGTCGCAAAGTCTCACGAACTGCTGCCACTGGCAGAGATTCGAGAACTTCCTCAAGAAACCCAGCAACAATCAAGCGTTCGGCTTCACTGCTGCGAACTCCCCGACTCTCCAAATAGAACTGCTGCTCCGTGTCTACTGGGCCAACCGCAGAAGCGTGGCTGCAACGCACATCGTTGTTTTCAATTTCTAGGTTCGGCACCGACTCAACCCAGGCTTTGTCGCCCAACTTCAGATTACGGTTGGTCTGGAAAGCGTTGGTTCCCCGTGCTTCGGGACGCACCCGGATTAAACCCGTGTAGATACTGCGTGCAGCATCACTCACCACACCCTTATAAAGCAGATTCGAGGTTGTGTCAGGTGCCACATGATCTTGGTAAGTACGAAAGTCGAGACCTTGGTTTCCGTCACCAAAATACAAGGCCAACAAATCACAGTTAGCACCACGACCCACCAGACGGACATCGGATCGGGTACGGGCATATCCGCCACCAAAGGCAGCGGTCGATGCCGTGAGCGAAGCATCGCGCTCAGCTCTAGCTAGATGAGAGGAGAACTGCCATGTCTCAGTTCCGAGTTGTTGAACATTGAGGTAACTGAGACGGCCTGCGCTAGCAACATCAAGTTCGGTGACGGGACACGCCAACAAAGAACCCTGCGCCGAAGTGTGGTAATCCAACACTTCCGCCTGTGCGTCAGCGCCCACATGGACCACCAAGCGCGGAAACGCCGCGCCGCGGTTGCCGCTCAGATGATGCGTCACCACAATCGGTTTCCTCAACACCACACCAGCAGGGACATGGATCAAGAGCGGTTCAACCGCAAAGGCATCGTTGAGCACAGTGAAATAATCGGTTGCGTCGGCAGACACCGCACCAAGTTGCGCCGAACCTTGCCCAGAAGCGGCGAGTGGCCCAACATAAACACCAGCAGCAGCTAACTCGTCATCGACCTCAATTGAGGAGATACGGCCGTTAGCCGTGCGAATGACAGCTCCAGCATCACCCAAAACATTGTCGCCCATGCCAGAAGGCGTTGCCTCAGCACCCCGAACGTCCGACAACAAAGCGAATTCGCTCAGGTCGAACTCTTGGATTGCGCTGTATCGCCACTCTTCATCCGTCGCATCTGGGGGTGGCATCGACGCGAACTCCGCAGCAGCATACGCTCTGCGGTCGCTAAGCCAAACAGGCCCAGCCAAAGCCCTCGCGGCATCAGTTGAAAAGTCGGCCATCTTATTGGTTGCGGCGCCGCAGGAACTTGCCTAAACCTCGGCGTGCGCTTTTCCTCTGTTCCTTTTCTAACTGCTCAATAACATCTGGGGCGGCCTCATTGATGATCTCTTCTGCCGCATCTAGCAGCGCAGCGATGCTGTCGTCGCTACCGAGGCTCACCGGTTCTGCTGGAGTAGCCGGGGTTATGAGTGACCCGTGACTCCAGTTCACATCAGCCAAACGCCGCGTGTATTTGGGGCAGTCTTCTGGGCAACGCCAAGGCGCCTCGGGCGCGAGGTCAAGGTCGCATTTGCGCACCGTGTCGCCGTTGGCGTAGGTGCGTGATTCAAAATATTTGCAATCTTGGCGCATAGGCATTGCGTTAGCCCACACTGCCTTCCATTTGCAGTTCGATCAAACGGCTCCACTCAACTGCATATTCCATCGGCAAGGTGCGGGTGACCGGCTCAATAAAACCGTTGACGATCATGCCCATCGCCTGCTCTTCGGTGAGACCCCGACTTTGCAGGTAAAACAGTTGTTCGTCTGCTACTCGGCTAACCGTTGCTTCGTGACCAATCACGGCATCTCCCGAACCAACCTCCATATAGGGGTAAGTATCCGAGATGGAATCCTCGTCCAAGATGAGCGCATCGCATTGCACATGGCTTTTGCAGCCGTACGCATCGTCTTCAACCCGCACTAGACCCCGATATGAAGTGCGTCCGCCGTCTTTGGAGATGGACTTTGAGACAATCTTGGAAGTGGTTTCGGGAGCCACATGGGTCATCTTGGCACCCGTGTCTTGATGTTGGTTGGGCCCAGCATAAGCGACCGACAGCACCTCACCGGAAGCTTTAGGGCCGGCAAGCACCACCGCCGGATACTTCATCGTCAACTTTGAGCCGATGTTGCCGTCAATCCATTCCATGTGGCCTTCGGCTTCCACATAGGCACGTTTGGTCACCAAGTTGAACACGTTGTCTGACCAGTTTTGGATTGTGGTGTAGGTGACCCGAGCCGAAGGTTTCACGATGATCTCCACCACCGCAGAATGCAACGAATCTGAAGTGTAGGTGGGGGCTGAACAACCCTCAATGTAATGCACCTTTGACCCTTCATCAGCGACAATCAAAGTTCGCTCAAATTGCCCCATATTCTCGGCGTTGATGCGGAAGTAGGCCTGCAGCGGCATGTCCACTTCCACTCCCGGCGGCACATAAATGAAGGAACCGCCCGACCACGCAGAACTATTGAGTGCTGAGAACTTGTTGTCGTTGGGCGGGATCACCTTGCCAAAGTACCTTTTGACGATTTCTGGATATTCCTTGAGCGCGGTGTCCATGTCACAAAAAAGCACGCCTAGGGATTCTAGGTCTTCACGGTTACGGTGATACACGACCTCGGATTCGTATTGCGCGGTCACGCCTGCCAAGTATTTGCGTTCCGCTTCAGGGATACCCAGCTTTTCGTAGGTGTTTTTGATGGACTCGGGTACATCGTCCCAATCGTCACTCAACTCTTCGGTGGGTTTGATGTAATAGTAAATGTTGTTGAAATCTATGTCGGACATGTCGCCGCCCCACTGTGGCATGGGACGATTCCCGAAACGCCGATAAGACTTCAAACGGAAGTCAAGCATCCATTGCGGTTCATTCTTGAGCCAAGACATCTCACGAAGAATCTCTTCGTTGAGCCCTTTCTTGGGTTTGAAGACGTAATCTTCTTCATCACTCCAACCCAGCTGATATTTGCTTAGGTCTACTCCGATATCGGTGGTTGTCATGGTGTTGGCTCCTCAACGCAGTGGCAATTCAGGCCGCTATGACCGTACCTATGATGGTAACGACTAGTAACGCAAACTTCTACATCTAATAGATATTGAACGGTTCGGCGCTAAGGATCAGAGCCGTTAACGCTCCGGTCGGTAGGCGCATCAACCGGCAATCAATCTTCGCTGGTATCGAGCGTCATGTCGCGTATCTCTGAGAGCCGCGTGCACAGGGCCGGCACCCGACTTCGCAGGTAGGCCAAGGATTCAGCGGCGCTCTCGTCGAATGCCGGGTCGGGCGGCAATGTCCCCGGCGAATCGAGCAGTTCGACAATCCGTTCAAGCAGACGCGGCGGGTGGTCGTAGCCGTATTTCTGGCAATAGTAACCCAGCCCGGATTCGAGGCTGCATGCCGTCGACTGGTCTATAGCCGCTAAGTCGATGTAATCCCTCAACTTCGCCCGGAACCTGATTACGTCGAGTTTCACCGCCATCAGGTCGGGCAGCGATCCGACTCGCATGCCGCTGACGGTCGTCGGCGGTGCGATCCAAGTCATCGCCGAGGGCCGCACACCGTTGGACTCGAGTGCCCGGAACACGTCGACCTTCACGGTGTCGACGAAGCCGTGGAACATGTTCTCTGCCACTTCGATCACGTCAACCGCAGCCCCAGACTTCATAAGCCGGCTCATGACTGCGTCGCCTGAGAACTCCCGCAGTGTCATCACGTCGAGGTCCTCGGATTCGCGGTGTCTCAAGTGGATCGCCACCGCCGTGCCGCCCATCAGAACCCCACCGATCTTCTCGGCGCATTCGGCGATGTGGGGCCAAACACGCCGCATGTTGACAGGCAGAAAATCGGCGTAGTCCTCAATTCTGGTCACGCAGCTGTCTCCCGTCGTTCAAGTTCGGCGTCGAGTAGGCGGGCGGGAGTTCCCATGTCGCAACCGCGCAGCGCGCGGCATTCCCGCAAGACGCTGATCGGCAGCGTTCCGAGCGCCCAGGCTCTAGCGGCCGGGTCTCTGCCTGCGATGAGCGTCTCGGCAATGTGCAACCCGTGCAGAGAAATTCGCAGTTCCTCGCCCGATGCGCCCGACCAGAAGTTCCTCCAGAACCTCGCCGGTACGCGGTCGTCGGGTTCGGTTGTCGACAATGTCGGGCGGTCCCGCAAGAACGCGAGGACCCGCATGCACGAGTCTGACAAGGTGAACGCCCAAAGGCCCACCGGCCTGAGTTTGTAGCCGTGCTGCACTGGCTTCACAGTGTGCTCAACCCAACCGCGACGCTTGAGATCGGCCAGCACACGCGTGGTATGCGAGTACGACAGACCGGAGAGGGCGGCGAGCTTCGCTGCGGTAGCGCCGAACGGACGGGCCCGCAGAGAGTTCAGAGTCGCCTTGGTGCCGGCGCTGAGATGGTCCAGCGGGTTTTCCTGTATACGCAACGGCGCTGGGACGGGGGCGACCAGCCACGGGTCTCGACAGGGTGCAGTGAGCTGTCGGCGCCCCAGCAGCCGCGCAAGCCGTGCCGCAGACGACAGGCCGGCGACGGGCACGAGCAGATCGGCGATCCGGCGCGCGGTTACCCGCGAGACGCCGATCGACGCGGCTATCGCAGGCGGATCAGGTGCCTCGAGCTCGACGATAGTGATCCAATCGTTCGGAGCCAGCTTCGTGGCGTGCATCACAGTGCCGGTCGTGACCGCGTAACGTTTGCGGCATTTGCCGCAACGCCACCTGCGCCATTCCCGACCGCCGCCACCGACCTGCGTGGACGACTCGCTGCCACACCGGGGGCACGTCGGTTTCCCGCGCCATCTGGCTTCAACCATCCTGTCGTCTCGCGGTGCCGGGGCCACAAGTGCCATAGCTGGAAGCATAGCCCAGATCCGGGCTATTTCCTTTCTCATGCAACCACAGTGCCGCGAACATAACCTACTGACCCCCAGTGACAATGACGGCGGCCTGTGACAATGACCTCACGAACCACCGGCATCGCATAAGATAAAACTGAACAGAGCGCACCCGCCATTGCGCCGAGGGTCGGGTCAGTGTTGTGTGGGAAGATAATGGAATCCTCGTCCAGCTCGCGTCGGTTTGGCGGGTTCAAGTTCTCCGGTGTCGACAAGAGCCGACAGTCGGCGTCCTGCCGTGGGGACGGTGAGGCCGGTGAGGTCCGCTACCTCGGTGGTGGACACGCGCCCGCGAGCACGCGCCCAATCGGAAACTAGCGCTAGCTGTGCTTCGGTCGAGGCATTGAAGGGGCAGAGGACGCCGATTCGAGACCGAGCGTTATCGCTGAGACGGTACGCGGGTGGTTGAGCCGCAGGCGTTCCGGCGACCCTTGAGATGACTGCGTACCCGGGTACCTCGGGACTCTGTCTAGGGAATCCGTTTGCCCCGCGAAGACTCGCTGTCTCCAAGCGGGATATAGAATCAGCGGACTCGTTGAGCGTGCGCTGCAGGACAGTACTCGCTCTCTCGGCGTCGATCCAGCCACGCCGGCGCATTTCGTCTATCAGCAGCAAAGGCTCTACGCTGCTGGCCAGACTCGGCGGCTCGAGAGCTGTGATCAGTCGAACCATCTCCGGTGCGGGCTCGCCACCGAGGAGCGAGACTCGTACGTA
>Ga0209020_1001846_pt1 | contig 19090 bp, 18 predicted proteins | sample PinacodermBB_FD_187298 | JGI IMG/M metagenome (GOLD analysis project Ga0209020, IMG submission 187298) | Host-associated microbial community of the marine sponge Aplysina aerophoba from Gulf of Piran - sponge pinacoderm, lysed by bead... | ecosystem: Host-associated > Porifera > Sponge >... | reverse complement strand
CCTCAACGTCATGGCTCGTGAACAAACCCTTTGGAACCCCTCGCATCATCCAAATACTGGCTGCCCCTTGACTCCTCAACACAGTTGCTGAGCGTAGCGCAGCGAAGTCGAAGGACGCCATCCACAATCGATCAGAATCCACGTCGGGTCTTGACGCTCAACCCATAGCTCTATAGTGTGAGCCGCACATCACCGTCTCTGACGAATCAAGGGAGGTTTCCATGCGAAGCTTAATCACCAAAACGATGGCGCTATCGCTCGGCTTGGTCATTTGCCTTTCCGGCATGGCGCTGGCGTCGAGCGCGGAGCTGATAGCCGCGGCCAAGAAGGAAGGCAAGCTGCGGCTGATCACGTTCTCCAGTTTCAGGAAGGCTGCCGAGTCCTTTCAGAAGAAATACGGCATCACGGTGGAGGGCACCTACGTGGGCGCGCCCGGCGTGCTCCGCAAGGTGAGCCAGGAATCCCAGGCGGGGATCTTCGCCATCGACATGTTCGGCGCCTCCCCGGGGCCGTTGAGCGGACTCAACCACCTGACCCAGTCCTACAAGCCCGCCGGCTACGAGAAGGTCGCGCATCACATGGAGGCGCTGCCGAAAGACTGGAACCTGGTGCCGATCTTCATCCACGTGGCGGGAGCGTCCTACAACAAGGAGCTGATTCCGCCGGAGAAGGCTCCCCGCAGTATCCAGGATCTGCTCAAACCCGAGTACAAGGGCAAGATCATCTCGCGCACGCCGTGGCTGGGGTCCAACTACCTCGTGCACATCGCCTCCCTGCAGTCCTGGTTCGGCGGCAACGAGGAGAAGTGGGCCAACTTCTGGAAGGCGTTCAAGGTCAACGTAGGGCGGTACGAGCCCAAGTGGGGGCCGCTCCACCAAGCGGTGGGTCTCAAGGAGTTCCCCCTGGGCATCTTCACCCTGCCGTACACGCCGTTCACCTTCGGGCGAAGCTACCCCGGGCTCGGCTACTCCACGTTCCGGGAGCCGGCCATCTGGTGGCCCAACATGCTGGCGATTCACGGGAAGGCCCCGCATCCCAACGCCGCCAAGCTCTTCATGGATTTCGCCATCAGCGCCGAGGGACAGAAGCACTTCATCGATGAGGGCCTGATCCCGGCCGACAGCTCCATGAAGCCGAGAGGCTCCCTTGTCAAGGAGCTCGAGGGCGTCAAGTTTTTCGCCAAGGCGCCGGAGATCATCGCCCACGAGGTCAGCAACAACAAGGACGCCTGGACGAAGCGTATCCAGGCGCTCTACCAGTAGCCTGAAGGCGCGAGCGCCGGAACGACGCGGAGGACCATGTTCGAATTCTTTCCAGGGAACCGAAGCTGGTCCTTCGCGTGCATCCGGCTTCTCGCCGAGAGCTACTACGGCGGCGGTGAGTTCAACGAGATCCACCGCACGACGCAACGCATCAAGGCCGGCGATACCGAGAGCTGGCACGCCGAGTGGCGTGAGACCGCGGACCGGGTCGCCGCCCGGGGCCGGGAGCACCGGGCCGGCGGCCATCCCGAGAGCGCCCGGAAGGCCTTCTTCCGCGCTTCCAACTACTACCGTGTCGCCGAGTTCGTCCTTCCCTTCACCGACGGCAGGAAGGTCCCCACCTACCGCAAATCCGCCGAGAGCTTCCACGCCGCGGCGGAGTTGTCACCCGGCATCGAGCGCGTCGAGGTGCCCTACGAGGACACCTCCATGCCCGGCTATTTCTTTCACGCCCCGGCCGGCGCCGGCGAGAAGCCGCCGGTGCTCATCTTCACCGGCGGCGCCGACTCCACCGCCGAGGAGGTCTACTTCGTCGGCGGACCCGAGGCGGCGAAGCGGGGTCTCGCGCTACTGATCGTCGACGGCCCCGGCCGCGGCGGCATGCTCCGGCTGCGTAACAGCCTGGCCATCCCCGACTTCGAGCGGCCGGTGTCGGCCATGGTGGACTACCTGGAAGCCCGCGGCGACGTCGATACGGACCGCATCGCCCTCATGGGCATGAGCATGGGCGGCTACTACGTCACCCGCGCCGCCGCCTACGAGAAGCGCGTCAAGGCCTGCGTCTCGCACTTCGGCCCCTACGACTGCTACCGGGACATCTACGAGTTCTATGAACCCCTCAGAGGACAGTTCCGCTCGATCACCGGATCGAGCACCGAGGACGAGGTCCGCCACCGCCTGAGCCAGTTCACCCTCGCCGGCAGCATCGAGAAGGTCGAGTGCCCGCTGCTGATCCTGCACGGCGAGGACGACATCATCACCGACCCCCGCTGCGCCCAGCAGACCTACGACGAAGCCAGGTGCGAGAAGGAACTACGCTTCCTCCGCGCCGGCGAGCCCGGCGCCGTCCACTGCTCCTACGACAACCACGCGGAGATCTTCCCGTTCATGCACGACTGGGTGGCGGCGAGGGTGTAAGCGGGCTGGGCGTCTGCGAGCGGTTCACTGGCGGTCGCTGATTTCTAGTTTGACTATGTCCTGCGCCCGCGTTCGCAAGTGCTTGTTTCTCTCGCTTGGACTGACACGGCTTTACCGGCCTCCAAATCTGGTCGGCGCTTTCAAGCGTGTTGGTTGTGGCTGGCTGGGCCGGTGCGGACCCGCGCGACCTGAGCGTGTTTGGCGTGAAACCCAGGGGTGATTGGGGGATGCTGAGGCAAAAGAGTTCCGATTCTTCGTGGTGTTTCGTCGTTTCGTGGATCGTCGACGCATCGTGAGACATACACCTGCCTTGGGGAGTCAGCTAGAAGCCAACGCAGACTCGGGCCGAGTTTTGCATGAGTATTTTCAGGTGTACCGTAAAATACTCATGAGTTTCTTAGAGCACGCACGGCGGCAATGCTGCGAGGTTGGTCACCAGTTTCTAGGCTTCGAGATGGTTGTTCCGGGTATGGGGTCGGGAAATAGGGCGGACTTCAGCATTGCCGGCCGTATGTGCCGCACATGACTTGCCACGGCTTTCAGCTTTGGGGCCATCTGCCAACGCCCTGGGCACACGACGAACACCGGTTTCTTGCGTTCCGTGGTCACCATCTGAATCGGCGTGACTAAGTCGGTGTCGTTGGAGATCACCACGGCAGCATCAAACAGGCCTTTCCATTGCATCGTCCAACAGGTGGACCGCAAGGTTTACATCCGAGCCTTTCTCTTCCATCGTATGGACCTCCGCGATCAGAGCATCGGGTAACGGAGTGGTAGTCTTGCGCCGCCGCTTCTTTCCCGTATTCCGCGTCGGCTAGTTGTCGACGGGGAGAGTCGCCGATCCGCCGACTTGGTTTCAGCCACCGGTAAGACGTTCCCTTCAGGGAGCCGTAGTACAGGTTGAAGCCGTCGACGTATACCCGGGTTCGCATGGACTGTTGATAAAGCAAGGGCCGCTCTGGCGAGCGGCCCTTGAGCCGACAGCACGCTGCCGGCGGGTAATCTGCCCCCCTTTATGGGACGGATTCACACCGGTTACAAGTCCATACCCTACGCCTCCCGCCGGGACACCAGCAGGTGCAGCCCCAGCGACATCAACAGCATGAGCACGCCGATGACGGCGCCGATGCCGAACTGGCCCTCGTCGAAGGCGCGCTGGAAGAGCAGGGTGGAAAGGACCTCGTTGCCGTAGGTGAAGAGGATAACGGCGCCGGCGAACTCCCGCAGGTAGATCTGGAACAGCAGGACCCACACGGAGAACAGTCCGCCCCGCAGGAACGGGATGACGATGCGGGTGATGGTTCCCAGGGCGCTGGCGCCGGAGGTCCACGACGCTTCCTCGAACTCCTTGTGGAACTGGAAGAGGAACGGGCTCAGGGTGCGCAGCGCGAACGGCAGGTAGTTGCCGATGAAGTAGAGCAGCAGGATCCACAGGGTGCCGTAGACCGGCGTCCGGATGTAGGCCCAGACGAAGCCCACCGCCAGGATGGTGCCGGGGAAGGCCAGCGGCAGCATGGTGGCGGCCTCGATGGGTCCCTTGAGCTTGACGCCGCTGCGCACCAGCAGATAGCCGACCCCCAGGGCGATGGCGACGGTGGCGGTGGCGGCGCCAAGGCACAGGATCAGGGTGTTGCCGAGCGCGCGCCAGAACACGGCGTCGCCCAGAGCGGCGTTCCAGTGATTGAAGGTGAGCTGGGTCAGCAGCTTGAGGCTGGGGGAGGCCACGAACTGGGAAAAGGAAAGCAGCACGATCACCACCGCGGGCAGCACGATCACCACCGCGAAGTACAGCGAGCAGCACACCAGCGCTACGTAGCGCCATGGCCCCAGGTCGTGGACGTTCTCCGGCCTGGCCTTGCCGGTGACGGTGACGAAGCTTTCCGCCTGTCTCACCAGGTGACGGTAAAGGAGTAGCGAAATCAGGCTCAGGGGGATCACCATCATCGCCAACGCCGCGGCGGTGTTGTAGTAGATCAGCGACTGGTAGTCCGAGGCGATGATGTTGAAGATGGCGGAGGTGAAGACGAAGATGCCGCCCGGCGCGCCGATGAGGATTGGCACCTCCAGGGTGATGAGCCCGATGACGAAGACGAGCAGGAACGAAGACAGGATCAATGGCCGCAGCACCGGCAGGGTCACCCGGCGAAGCGTTCCCATGACGGTGTTGCCGCAGGCGATGGACTGTTCTTCCAGCGATGGATCCATGAGCCGGAAGGCGTTCATGGCGATGAGGAACACGATGGGAGACTCGTAGAGCACCATGAGGAAGATCATTCCCGGGAACGAATAGATATTGAACAGGTTGGTGCCGAAGGTCTCCCGGAACATGACGTTGAGCACCCCGATACGCGGGCTCAAGAGCAGGATCCATGCCAGCGCCGCTATGATGATGGGAAAGGCCCGCGGCACGATCCCCAGCTTGGCGAAGAGGCGGCCGTAGGGCATGTTGGTGCGAACCACGAGAAACGCCATGACGACGCCCAGCACCACCGAGATGGCCGCGGTCGAGAAGGCAAAGACCAGCGAGTTGAAGACCAGCGTGGGGATGTCCGTGGGGATGCTGATGTTCAGCGCCCGGACCCAGTTGTCCAGAGTGACGTGTCCCGCGGCCACCGGCGAGGACGACCAGAAGCTCCCGAACACCAGCGCCAGCACGGGGACGAGAATGACGAAGCCGATGACCACCATCAGGATGGTGTACACGGCCCGCATGGCGTTCTCGGTGTGCATGGCCTCCGGTCTCCGTTGTGGCTCTGGTTGCGGTCCCGGGGCGTGGCGCTCCGGGACCGTCAACCTGTAGCGTTAACATTTCCGGCCCGCCTGCCGCCAGCGCCGGCGGGCCGACGGCGCTACGCGGTGCGCAAGAGAAAGAGCTGGCCCGAGATGTAGCGCGCGGCGTCGGATATCAGGTAACGAATCAGGCCGGTGATCTCGTCCTTTTGCGTGAAACCTCCCAAAAGCGGGGACTGGGTCTGCTTCCGGGTCCACTGTTCATCCGACATGCCCGCCCTGGCCATGTCCGTCTCGGTGGCGCCGGGTCCGATGGCGTTGGCGGTGACGTTGTAGGGCGCCAGCTCGATGGCCAGGGTCTTGGTAAAGGTGATGACCCCGCCGTTGGATGCGGCATAGTGGGAACCCAGGGCTTGCCCCGTGACTCCCCGGCCCGAGGCGACGTTGATGATCCGGCCCGACTTGCGCTCGGCCATGTGCTTGCCCGCGGCCTGGGAACACAGGAACAGCCCGGTCAGGTTGACCCGGATCACCCGCTCCCATTCCTCCGCCGGCATCTCCAGCACCGGGCAGCGCTTGATCACCCCCGCGGCGTTGAGCTGCACGTCGATGTGGCCGTACTTGTCGATGGCGGTCGCGATCATGTTGTCCACGCTCGTCTTGTCGCCGACGTCCACGCCCACGGCCGTGGCCTCGCCGCCGCCCTTTCCGATTTCCGCGGCCACCGCCTGCGCCCCCTCGCCGTTGAAGTCGGCCACCACCACGTTGTGCCCATCCTCGCCCAGTGCCCGGCAAATGGCCGACCCGATGCCGCCGGCGCCGCCGGTTACTACCACGACCTGTGACATGTCACCTCCTGAAACAGAGTCCTTCGAAATGGCGTCCTTCGACTTCGCTTACGCTACGCTCAGGACGAACGGTAGAGGAAAAATGGCGTCCTTCGACTTCGCTTCGCTCAGGACGAACGGTAGAAGGAACTTCTTTTCCGTTCGTCCCGAGTCCTTCGGGCAGGCTCAGGACAGACGCAGCGCAACTCCCCCTTACCGTTCGTCCCGAGTCCTTCGACAGGCTCAGGACAGGCGTAGCGTAGCTCCCCCCTCACCGTCTCCCCTCACCGTTCGTCCTGAGCGTAGCGAGGCGTAGCCGAGCGAAGTCGAAGGGCGCATCAATCGAATCCCCGTCGCTACGGCGTCCGCAACAGGAACGTCTGCCCGGTGATGTACCGTGCCGCGTCCGACACCAGGTAGCGCACCAGGCCCGTGATCTCGTCCTTCTGCGTCAGGCCGCCCTGCAACGGGTCCACGGCCTTGATGGCTTGCCATTGCTCTTCGGTGTAGCCGGCCCGGGCCATGGGGGTTTCCGTGCGTCCGGGGCAGATGTTGTTCACCAGGATGTTGTCCGGCGTGACCTCCACGGCCATGGACTTGGTGAAGGCGATGACCCCGGCCTTGGAGGCGGAGTAGTGCGCCGAGTAGGGTGCGCCGGCGATGCCCCGGCCGGAGGCGACGTTGATGATGCGTCCGCTCTTGCGCGGCCGCATGGCCGCGGCGGCGGCCTGGCTGCACAGAAACACGCCCCGCAGGTTCACCCGGATCACCCGGTCCCACTCCTCCTCGGTCATCTCCGCGATGGGAAAGCGGCCCATGAGGCCGGCGAAATTGATCTGGTGGTCGAGCTTCCCGTAGGCGTCCACGGCGCCCTGGATCATGGCCTCGACGCTCTGCTTGTCGCCCACGTCCACGCCTGCCGCCCGCGCCTCTCCGCCTTCGGACTTGAGCTTGGAAGCGACCGCCTCCGCGTCATCCTTTCTGAAATCGGCGACGACGACCTGAAACCCGTCTTCCGCGAGCGCGGCGCAGACCGAGGATCCCAGTCCGCCGGCGCCGCCGGTTACGATTACGCTTTCCGCCATGGTGGTGTGTTCCTCCTTGTGTGCCGTTCGTGTGCGGGAACACGAGACCCTCCGCGGTCATGTCATGCCCCGTTTCAGCCAGCCGATCCATATCCCGGCGGGCAAGGAAAAGCAAGGGAGCGCGCCGTCGCTCAACCGCCCCGGGAGGCATGGTAGGCGGCGAAGGCGCCTTCCCACCTGCGGCTGGACAGGCGCCACATGTTCGCCGCCAGCCGCTGGATCATGAACAGGCTGAAGCCCGCCCAGATCCCGAACAGGCCGAGCTCCAGGTGGAAGGCGGCGCCGGTGAGAGGGACGAACAGCAGCAGACCGCCCGCCAGCATGGCCCACATGAGAAAGCGCGTGTCGTGGGCGCCCAGGAGAAAACCGTCGAGGGCGAACACGATGCCGTTCAGGGGCTGGAACGCCACCAGCAGCAGGATCGCCTCGGTCCGCACCAGGTCGGTCACCGCCGTGGACGAGGTAAGGAGCGCCAGGAGGGGTTGCTGGAGCGTCAGGTAGGCCGCGCCGAAGACCGCGCCGCCGGCGCAGCCCCAGCCCACCAGCATCCAGCCCAGGCGTTGCGCCCGGCGGCCGTCGCCGGCGCCCAGGTGCCGGGCCACCAGCGTCTGCCCGGCCACCGCCAGACCGTCGATGGTGTCGGAACAGAAGATGAAGAGCTGGAAGACGATCTCGTAGGCCGCGAGATACACCGGCCCCATGCGCGCCACCATGGCGGTGGCGAACACCAGCGACATGCGCAGGCCCGCCGTCCGCACCGCCAGATCTCCCGCGATCCGGGAGAGGTTGCGGAAGCGTTGCAGCCGCAGTCCGCCGCGGTTCAGCCGGTACCGGCCCGTGTATTCCGAGAACAACAGCAGCCGCAGGTACAGGACGACGCCCAGCCCGTGGCCCACCACCGCCGCCACCGCCGCGCCGCGCAGCCCGAGGGCCGGAAACCCGAGACTGCCGTAGATCAGCGCGTAGTCCAGCACGATGTTGGTGCCGCTCATGAGGAAGGCCACCCGCATCGGCGAGAGGGTGTTCTGTACGCCCCGCAGGAAGCCCACCGCCGCGTAGATGGAGAAGAGCATCGGGATGGTGGCGCAGCGGATGCGGAAGTAGGGGACCCCCAGCGCGGCCACGTCCGGGCCGGCGCCCATGACCGCGTAGAGCTGGGGCGCGAACAGGAAGAGGAGGAATGCCACCAGCGATCCGCCGGCCACCGCCACCACAAAGGCGTGCCGGAAGATCTCACCGCACAGCGCGTAGTTGCGCGAACCGTACTGGCTCGCCACCAGGCTCGTGGTGCCGAAGATGAGGAACGCGAAGATCCAGCTCACCGCGCCGATGAGGCTCGTGGCGATGGCCTTGGCCGCCAGCGGCTCCACCCCCAGGTGGCCGATCATGGCGGTGTCGGCGATGTTCAGGACGGGCTCGCTGGCAATGGCCAGAGATGCCGGAATCGCCAGCCGCAGCAGGTCCCGGCCGTCCGATGCCGGCGGTACGGCCGTGGCGGACTCAGAAATGGCGCGGACCGCCTTGATGGTAGATGCGGACGTTGGCGGTGGCGCGGTCGAAGCGCCGGCGCAACCAGCGCTTGAACGCGTTCCGCGTGGTTGGAATGAGCATCAGGAAGCCGCAGGCGTCCGTCAGGATGCCCGGCGTGATCAGCAGCAGTCCCGCCACCAGGATGATCACCCCGTCCACCATCTCCTCCGCCGGAACGATGCCCTGGTTGAGGTTCCGCTGGATCTGTCCGAGGGTCCGAAGCCCCTCCAGCCGGGCCAGGAACGCCCCCAGCGCACCGGTGCCGAGCACCAGCAGGATGGTGTTGAGCCCGCCGATCATCGAGCCCACCTCGATGAGGAGATAGAGCTCGACCAGCGGGACCACGGTGAACAGCAGCAGGAGTCGGGCGAACATGCGTCCAGGTCGTGTTTTTTACGCTGATTCGAACAGCGTCGGATGAATCAGCCGCGCCAGGATCTCCAGCCCGTCCACCAGGCGAGGGCCCGGCCGGTTGAAGAACTTGGAGCCGTCCACGGCGAACACACGGCCGTCCGCCACCGCGGGAATGGCCTGCCACGCGGGCAGGTCCTTCAGCGGCGCCCACTCCTGCAGCGTGCGGCGCTCGTCGAAGCCGCAGGGCATGAGCACGATTACGTCGGGCGCCGCCTCCACCAGCGTCTCCAGGGTGACCCGGGCGGAGGGTTTGTGCCTGACCGCCAGGACGTCGTTTCCGCCGGCCAGTTCCACCATCTCCGGTACCCAGTGCCCGGCACTGTACAGCGGGTCCAGCCACTCGAGACAGGCCACCCGGGGCCTCGGGCCGGCTTCCCGCGCCCGGGCGGCGACGCGCTCCACGCGTTCCTCCAGGGCTCGGACGAGCGTATCCGCCGTTCCCGAGGTGCCGGTGGCGTTCCCCGCCCGCGTGATGTCGCGCAGGACCTCGCCGAGGGAGCCGGGCGACAGTGAAAGCACCCTTGCCGGCGGCCTCAGCGCACCGGCGGCGGCCATGACGTCGTCGTAGCCCACGGCGCAGACGTCGCACAGGCCCTGGGTGATGATCAGATCGGGGTTGAGGCGCTGCAGGAGCTCCAGGTCCAGGCCGTAGAGGCCCTCGCCGCGGCTCAACTGCTGCTGGACCAGGGCGTCGATCTCGCCGCTGGTGGAGTTCTCGGAGCCGATGCGTCCGCGGACCACCACCGGCTTTTCCCGGGCCGCCGCGGGAAAGTCGCATTCGTGGCTGACGGCCACCACCCGGTCCCCCAGGCCCAGGGCGAATGCGATCTCCGTCGCGCTCGGCAGCAGGGTGCAGATACGCATGGTTCCACTCATAGGAGACCGTCCCGGATATTGCAATGGAAGCCCGGCCGCATAACCCCGACGTGGACTTGAAAGGCGCATCGTGGTGGTCTATCTTTACTAGCGGCCCATGTGTGACAGGCCATCCGATTCGCGATTCAGCGGCGGTTTCAGTCAGGAGGTTTCGATGCCGATTACCAACAGTCTTCCCGAGACGGTTTTCACCACCCGGGTCGACGATCTGTTGAACTGGGGCAGGGCGTCGTCCCAGTGGTACATGCTGTTCGGACTGGCCTGTTGCGCCATCGAGCTGATGCAGACCGGCGGGCCGCGGGCGGACCTGGACCGGTTCGGCTGCGTGCCGCGGGCGACGCCGCGCCAGTCGGACCTGATGATCGTTGCCGGAACGCTGACCTACAAGATGGCCAAGCGCACCCGGCTGCTCTACGACCAGATGCCCGATCCCAAATACGTGATCTCCATGGGGAGCTGCTCCAACTGCGGCGGCCTGTTCCAGATGGCCTATTCCGTGTGCAAGGGAGTCGACAAGATCGTGCCGGTGGACGTGTATGTTCCAGGGTGCCCGCCGCGCCCCGAGGCCTTGACCGAGGGATTGCTGCGGATTCAGGACAAGGTGATGCGCGAGCGCTGGCTGGTCAAGGGTTCGGCGGCGGCAGCGGCCCGCGGATAGGGAGAAATTGCATGGCAGACTACGTCAAGGTCGCGACCACGGATGAGGTGGAACCGGGCAAACCCAAGCTGGTGGAGGTCAACGGCCGGAGGGTCGCGCTGTTCAACGTGGATGGGAGTTTCTACGCCATCGACGACTTCTGCACGCATCGCGGCGCGCCGCTCTCCGAGGGAGAGGTGATGGGTAAGGACGTCCAGTGCCCGTGGCACGGCGCGATGTTCGACATCACCACGGGCGAGGCGTCGGGACCTCCGGCGGACACGGGCGTCGACACGTTCAACGTCCGGGTGGCGGGGGCCGACATCGAGGTCGAGGTCTGACGAGTCGGCCGGGCCCATGAAGCGGGCGCCGATGCCAAACCAATAAAGGAGCGAAGCCATGGCGGATGACGTTCTCAGCAAGATCGAGGAGCAGGTGAAGAACAACCGGGTGATGGTCTTCATGAAGGGGACCCCGAACTTCCCGCAGTGCGGCTTCTCGGCCCACACGGTGGAGATCCTGCGCGCCCACAACACGGAGTTCGAGAGCTTCGACGTGCTGTCCGACCCCGGCGTCCGGGAGGGCGTGAAGCAGTACTCGAACTGGCCCACCATCCCGCAGGTCTACATCGACGGCAAGTTCGTGGGCGGCTGCGACATCGTTCACGAATTGCACGAGCGGGGCGAGCTGGACGCGATCCTCAAGCCCGCCGCCGGGGAGTGACCTTTCCCACGCCTTCCCCATTCGAGGAGATAGGCGCGGAGCGCCTGCGTGAGGTCATCGACGTGTTCGTGGACCGGATCTTCGATGACCTCATGATCGGCTTCTTCTTCCGCAACGCCGACCGCGGCCGGATCAAGGAGCTCGAGTTCCAGTTCACCGCCCGTGCTCTCGGGGCCGATATCGAATACGAAGGACGTCCCCTCGAGCAGGCCCACGCGTCCCATCCCATCATGGGCGGGCAGTTCGCGCGCCGCCTTCAGATCCTCAAGGAAACCCTCGACGAGCATAACGTCCCGCAGGCCGTACGCGAGGCGTGGCTGGACCACACCGAGAGCCTGCGCTCGCTCATCACCCGGGACCGGGGCGACGACTGCGACCCCGCCGAGGCCCGGCGCAAGGCCCTCGGGCCATCCCCATCATGATCGAACCGCACGATGACATGCGCGTCAGGAAGGTGGCTCGCGACGAGGCCTTCGACATGGCGTTGTATGTCAGGCTTCGCGAGATCGAGACCGGCGAGGTCCACAATGTCCTCACCCGGCTGGTAAACGTGGAGCGGGGCCACGTCGCCTTCTGGGCCGACTTTGCCGGCCTCAAGGACATGTCCCTGAACCGGCGCCAGCGCTTCCGGTTGGGCTTCTTCGTCCTGTTGAGAAGGCTCTTCGGCGTGGGCATGACGTTCCTCCTCCTGGAAGCCATCGAGATCTACGGCGTCAAGAAATACTGGGCGCTCTGGGACCGGTACAAGGACACGCCGCACGGTCCCCGGATCCGCAACATCCTGCGGGACGAATTCGGCCATGAGGACGAGATCGTCGCCGACCTCACCGGCCGGCGGATCAACGCCGAACGGGTGCGCGACATCTTCCTGGGTCTGAACGATGGCCTGGTGGAGGTATTGGGCAGCGTCAGCGGCTTCTACGCCGCGTTCGGCGATCCGGTCTATGTCCTGGTGGCCAGTATCACGGTGGCCGTAGCCGGCTCCATTTCCATGGCGGCCGGAGTCCTGGCCTCGTCACGGTCACAGCTCGAGGTCCAGCGGATCGAGAACGCCAAGCGCAGCTTCTTCGACCCCGAAGCCAAGGTGCCGGAGGAGACTCGTCCGCTGACGGCCGCCATCGCCGTTGCGGTGTCCTATTTCCTGGGCGCGCTGTGTCCCATTTTCCCGGTGTTACTCGGCGCTGCCAGTCCGTTGGGGTCGATCGTTGTGGGCGGTATCATGGTCGCCGTGGTGACCATGCTGTTGTCGTTCATGTCCGGCATGCAGGTCAGGCAGCGGGTGTTTCAGAACGTTCTGCTGGTGGCCGGGGCCGTGGCCGTGACCTATGCCCTGGGTACGCTGGTCAAGCACTTCTGGCAGATCGCCGTGTGACCGCCCGGGCTGGGTTCCGCACGGATCCGTGAGGCGCCATGGGAAATCGAGACATCATATCCGCGCGGGACTATCACGAGAGGACCAAGCACTCCCCCGTGAGTATCCGTAGCGGCCCGCACTACCTGGATTGGGACAATCAGCCCCACCCCTTCAAGGTCTACGAGAACCTCGACTCCTTGCCGTTGGAGGAGCACCTGGTGTCGTCGGATATGCCGGCGCTGCGGGCCCTTTCGGCGCCCGCGCCGGAGGGTGAGCGCGAGATCACCCGCCAGGAGCTCGGCGAGTTGTTGTTTCTGTGCGCGGGCGTCACGCGTCGCCGACGCTACTTCGGTGGTGAAATGCTCTTCCGGGCGGCCGCGTGCACCGGGGCGTTGTATCACATCGACATCTATGTGGTGACGGGCGCGCTGGCGGATCTCGATGCCGGCGTCTATCATTTCGCCCCCGATCGCTTCGCCCTGACTCCCCTGCGGACGGGCGATCACCGGGGCGCGCTGGTGGAGGCTGGCGGCTCCGAGGACGCCCTGGTCCACGCTCCGGCCATCCTGGTGCTGGCCTCCACGTTCTGGCGCAATAGCTGGAAGTATCGGGACCGCGCCTACCGGCACTGTTTCTGGGACGGAGGCACGATCCTGGCCAACGGCCTGGCGGCGGCCGCGGCCCGCGGTATCCCGGCCCGCACGGTGATGGGGTTCGCCGACGCCCCGGTCAACCACCTGCTGGGTCTCGACGCCGACAAGGAGGCGGCCCTGTGCCTCGTGCCTTTGGGCCGCTCGGCGGCGGGCGAGGCGCCTGGCGGCCGGGAGTTACCGCCGCTCGATCTGGCCACCCGGCCGCTGTCCGCCCGCGAGGGGGACTACCCGCCGATCCGGGAGATGCACGCGGCGTCGAGCCTGGAGGACGGCGCGGAGGCCCGCCGCTGGCGCGAGGGGGACCCGGAGGAGGCCGGCTCATCCGCGACGGCCGCGACGGCCGACAGCGTGGCCGCGGTCCGCGAACTTCCCCTGGAGGTCGAGGCCGCGTCCCTGCCGGCAGGCAGCCTGGAACAGGTGATCGTGCGCCGGGGCTCGACCCGGCGCTTCTCGCACGAGGCCATCACCTTCGCCCAGTTGTCCAACGCGTTGCACTACGCCACCCGCGGCGTCGCCCTGGACGTCGACCCCGGCGGCTTGCGGCCGCTCAACCAGCTCTACCTCATCGTCAACAATGTGGACGGGGCCGCCCCCGGCGCCTACGTCCTGGACAGCGGCCGGGGGCGTCTGCAACTCCTGAAGGAAGGAGACTTCCGCAAGGAGGCCGGCTTTCTCGGGCTGGGGCAGGAGATTCCCGCCGACGCCAGCGTCAACGTCTACTTCATGGCCGACCTCGACCCGGTGCTCCGGCGCTACGGCAACCGCGGCTACCGGCTGGCGCAGATGGAGGCCAGCATCACCGCCGGCCGGCTCTACCTGGCGGCCTACGCCCAGGGTTTCGGCGCCTCGGGGCTGACTTTTTTCGACGACGACGTCACTGATTTCTTCTCGCCCCACGCCGCCGGCAAGAGCGTCATGTTCCTGATCGCGCTGGGCCGGCGGCTGAAGAAGTAGCCCGCCAACACCCTTGGAGCCAGCGCCCTTCGACTTCGCAACGCGTAGCTTGTCCTGAGCTTGTCGAAGGGCTCAGGGCGAACGGGTATGATTCCGCCCCCTCAACCGTTCGCCCTGAGCGTAGCGTAGCGAAGTCGAAGGGCGCCATCTTCACTCGGCGGCAATCGATTAACGCCGGCTCCAGGCGAGCCAGCGCCCGAAAATGTTCTTCACCAGCGGCGTCAGCCGGGTGCGGTTGAAGGCGTCGCCGGTCTGCTTGATGGCCTCGGCCTGGGTGGGGTAGGGGTGGATGACGTTGGCGATGGTGCCGAGTCCGACCTTCCCGGCCATGGCCAGGGTAATCTCGCTGATCATCTCGCCGGCGTGCCGGGCGACGATGGTGCCGCCGACGATCTTGTCGGTACCCTTCTTCACGTGGATCTTGACGAAGCCGTTCTCCTCGCCGTCCGCAAGGGCGCGGTCCACCTCGTTGAGTTCGCGCATGTAGGTGTTGATGGCAACCCCCTGGCTCTCGGCGTCGCGTTCGTACATGCCCACGTGGGCGATCTCCGGGTCGGTATAGGTGGCCCAGGGCATGATCAGCGAGCTCAGCTTCTTGCTTTTGTAGAACAGGGCGTTCTGGATGATGATGCGGGCGGCCGCGTCGGCCGCGTGGGTGAACTTCCAGTCCATGCAGACGTCGCCGCCGGCGAAGATGCGCGGGTTGGTGGTCTGCAGGTAGTCGTTGACCGCCACGCCGCGGAACGGGTGGAACTCGACGCCGACGCCTTCGAGGTTCAGCCCGTCGACGTTGGGCGCGCGCCCGGCTCCCACCAGGATCTCGTCCACCGCCACCGAGTCGGCCTTGCCGTCGGCCTCGAAATGGACCACCTTGCGGCCGTCCTCCGCGACCACCCGCGTGATGGCGCTGTTGAGCACCAGTTGAACGCCTTCCCGCAGGAACTGCTGCTGGACGATGTCGGCGGCGTCGGCGTCCTCGCGGTTGAGGATGTGGTCGCCGTTGTGGAACAGCACCACCTGGCAGCCCAGGCGCTGGAAGGTCTGCGCCAGCTCGCAGCCGATGGGGCCGGCGCCGATGACCGCCAGCCGCTCCGGGCGCTGGGTGAGGGAGAACACGGTCTCGTTGGTGAGATAGCCCGCCTCTTCGATCCCCTCGATGGGCGGATGCGGCGCCACCGCCCGGGCGCCCGAGGCGATGACCGCCTTTTTGAAGTGCAACACCTGCCCGTCCACCTCCACGGTCTCCGGGCCGGAGAAACTCGCATCGCCCAGGAAGATGTCGACGCCCAGCTCGCTGAAGCGCTTCACCGAGTCGTGGTGGCTGATGTGGGAGCGGATCCGGCGCATGCGTTCCATGACCGCGGCGAAGTCCACCTGCACCTCGTCCGGCCGGCCGATGCCGAACAGGTCGGCGTCGCGGATCTCCGCCACCACCCGCGACGAGCGGATGATGCACTTGGAGGGCACGCACCCGACGTTCAGGCAGTCGCCGCCCAGGTAGTGGCGCTCGATCAGGGCCACCTTGGCGCCGAGGCCGGCGGCGCCGGCCGCGGTCACCAGCCCGGCCGTGCCGGCGCCGATCACCACGAGGTTGTAACGGTCCGCCGGCGTGGGATTGGTCCAGTCCGCCGGGTGCGTGTTGGATCCCAGCACCTGGTTGTACTCATCCTGCGGCGACAGTTGTGGAATGTTACGCATGAGTCGTTTCTCCTGTAGGGCGGGTTTCAAAACCGCCCGCTTGGCGGTTGCCCTCGAGCGGCCGGTCTTCCTATGATGCCTTCGGCTGCCTGCGCCTGTTCACCAGCGCGATGGCTTTCTTGGCGATGAGCGGGAATAGCCCGAGCAGCACGAAGGACAGCAGCAGCGCGGGCGAGAGGATGCCGGCCAGGGAGTCGATCTGGGCCAGTTGGGTTCCGGCGTTGACGAAGACGATGGTGCCCGGGAACATCCCCAGTTGGCTCACGAAGAAGAACTGCACCGTGCGGATGGGCGTGAGCCCCATGACCAGATTGATGACGAAGAAGGGGATCACCGGAATCAGCCGCATGGTGAAGAGGTAGAACATGCCCTCGTTGGCGATGCCGTTGTTGATGGTCTCCAGCTTGTCTCCGAACTTTCCCTGAATGCTGTCCCGTAGAAGGAAGCGCGCCACCAGGAACGCCAGGGTGGCGCCGATGGTGCTGCAGAAGGACACGATGATGGTGCCCGTGACCACTCCGAAGAGCGCGCCGCCCAGAAGGGTCATGATCGCGGCGCCCGGCAGCGACAGCGCCGTCACCGCGATGTAGATGGCGGAGTAGGCTGCGATGGTGATGGACGGGTTCTGCTGGTAGTAGCTCTGGTAGGCGTCGCGCTGGGCCTTGATGAACTCCAGGTTGAAGTACCTTCCGAGGTCGAATATGAAAAAGCAGGCGATGAGCGCCGCCACCAGCACCACCAGCGCTATCTTGACGATCCGTTGGTTCATGAAAGAGGTCTCCTCGGAGTACCGGCGCCGTTACCGGCCGGCGTTCAGGCTCCAGTCGTAGTGGAAGTCGAGCTTGCCGCCGTAGCCTTCCAGCCGTTTCCGCAGCGCCGGTTTCGCGTGCTGCTTCAGATGCTGCACGACGCCATCCCTGTTGCCGCCGAAGTCGGTCTGGAACCAGTCATAAATGCTCGACACCCGCAGCCGTCCGTCCGCGAAGGCGGCTCCTCTGGGGTGGTTGACGTGTTCGCGGGCGCCGCCGTCCAGGAGGCGCTCCAGGTTTCCGGAAGTAAAGGGCTCGGGTTGCAGGTTCGGGCAGCCGATGCTGGCGCAGTTCACCGCGTAGTGCACCCGGTTGTCCCGCCAGATGGGCCGCAGGATGCGATGCTCGATATCGTCCAGCGACAACTTCTCTCCCTCCACCGTGGCCAGCTCGGCCTTCCAGGGTCCGCCGCCGAAAAGTCCGCCGAACAGGCCGGACGACAGGCGGATGTCCTTGATGGATTTCACCGGGAAATGCTCCGCTACGACCCGTATGGTCAGAGCGTTGTAGAGATTGATCCAATAGGCCTGTTGCGCGTCCTGGCCGTGGGTGGATATGGGCAGCTTCTCCAGGCGCGCGATGTAGCCGTCCAGGGCGGACTTGCCCGTCTTGGCGATGTCGCCGTAGCGGACCCGGTTCACCCCTGATGGGTGGGTCGTCACCAGGTACCGTTTCAGAAACGCCCCCCAATCCGAATGGTCGATGGCGCGGGTGTCGGCGGGATCGTGCTTCTGCCACCGCGGCCAGAGGTCCGCCGCGGGCGCGGCCAGTGCCTGGCTGCCCACGAGGCAGCATGCCAGCGCGATGGCCGGCGCAAGTTTCCAAGAGTTGCGCATGGAATCGTCTTCCGGAACTGTCAGCGGCCTGGCCGTGCGGCAGGGGCCGATTTCAAGGGCGCGATCATTTATAGTTGATTTGGTGACGCAGGTAAATTCCCTCAAGCCCGCCTTGGCCGTCATGGCGCGGGCGCCCGCGCCTGGAAGGGTCAAGACCCGACTGTGCCCGCCCCTCGGTCCGGAGCAGGCGGCCGAGTTCTACGAATGCGTGCTGCGGGACGTGCTGTCCGACCTGGCGCCGTCGGAACGGTGGGATACCTGGGTGGCGTACGCCGAGCGCAGCCGCGACTACTTCCAGCGGCTTCCGGAACAAGGCATCGCGCTGCTGCCGCAGCGGGGCGCCTCGCTGGGCGCGCGCATGCACGCGGTGTTCGTGGATCTTTGCCACGCGGGTTACCGGCAGGTGGTCCTGGTCGGCAGCGACATTCCCACCCTCAGGGCAGCTTCGATCAGGAAGGCGTGTGAAGTATTGCAAACGGGCCGGAGCGACATAGTCCTGGGGCCGGCGGACGACGGCGGCTACTACCTGGTCGGCCTCAACCAGCCCGAAGAGAGTCTCTTCAGCGGCATCGTCTGGAGCACCGCGTCGGTGTTGGAGGACACTCTGGCCCGGGCGCGGCAACTGGAGCTCCGGGTCCGCATGGTGGCCGGCACCTACGACGTCGACGTGGCGGAGGACCTGGACACACTTCGACGAGACCTGGAAGATTCACCTCGCTTGCGCGCCAGCCGTCCCAGGACCCATGCGTGGATGCACCGGCGGTCACGGCCATAGTTCACTTCTTGCGAGCTGCCTCAACGACGAACGGAGAAGGCCCCCAAACACCGTTCGTCCTGAGCGTAGCGAAGCGAAGTCGAAGGACCATCGAACAGAGCCTCGTGAAAACATACAGCGCCGAACGCTTGCGTCAATCCCGGGTTACGGGGAGATGGTGGCGTACGGCTCGTACCGCCTTGGTGCTGAGGGAGGAAAGGGGATGGGTGTGGAGATCGGCGAGGTCTACCCAGCGCCATGCCGATCCCTTCATGGGGACTTGGCGTCGCAGCACGTAGACAGGGGCGGTAATACGCATGTCGGTGATCGCATGTCGGATGACGGCCACGGACTCCGCCCGTCGAAGAGTTCCGCGGAGCCGAGCCGGCAATTCCTCCGGCGTGGGCAGTTCCCACAGGCCCGCGAGAAGCCCGTCGTCGGGGCGGCGGTGGAGCAGGACCCTCGATAGCGACTCCACCAGGACCAGCGGCCACTGCACCGCCCTGGTCCGCACGGGTGGCCGGCGCGGCACATCGAAGGCGCCGGATGCCCGCGCGCGGCACCAATGGGCTACAGGGCAGCGGTCGCATAGCGGCAACCCGGGAAGGCACAGGGTCGCGCCCAGCTCCATGACCGCCTGATTGAAGTCCCCGGGACGGGACCGGGAAACCATCCGTTCGGCAGCCTGGTCGATGGCCTTGGAGTCCGTCAGGCCCAGCAGGCGTGCGTAGACCCGTCGCAAATTGCCGTCCGGGGCGGCATAGGGCTGCTCGAAGGCGATGCTCATGACCGCACCCGCGGTATACCGGCC